>Ga0134127_10000011_pt1 | contig 374266 bp, 308 predicted proteins | sample KB31753_FD_96459 | JGI IMG/M metagenome (GOLD analysis project Ga0134127, IMG submission 96459) | Terrestrial soil microbial communities with excess Nitrogen fertilizer from Kellogg Biological Station, Michigan, USA - KB3-175-3 | ecosystem: Environmental > Terrestrial > Soil > Unclassified ...
CCCTTGGTTTCGTCAAATTTGTGAGCGGCGCGAATCAGGCCGAGGTTGCCCTCGTTGATCAGATCCGAGAGCGACACGCCCTGATTCTGATACTTCTTCGCGACCGAGACTACGAAGCGCAGATTCGAGCGCACGAGCTTGTCGAGCGCTTCCTGATCGCCCTTCCGGATTTCCTGGGCAAGGCGCACTTCTTCGTCGCGCGAGATCAGCGGATACGCGCTGATGTCACGAAGATACTGGTCGAGCGAGCCTTCTTCGTACGACGACTTCTTGTTGCCGGTTGCGGCCATACGCACAGCGGAAGGGGAGGTGGGCGCGTGCTGGGTGGGGGCGTGCGGCGTGCGGTCGTTCTACGTACTGCCGAGAGGAATTGCTGATCAGCTATTCGAGCCTACTTGATTCGCTCACCCAGCCGCTGCCAGCGAATGTGCGTGAGCCAGGCAAAGCTGTGATCGGACGTGTCCGGTGCGTAGCTGTAATAAATAACGAATGGCTTGCCTTTGACCAGCGAGTCCGCCACGAAGCCCCAGTATCGGCTGTCCAGCGAATTGTCTCGATTGTCGCCAAGGACGAAGTAATTCCCCATTGGGACGACCAACGGTCCCCAGTTGTTTCGCGACGGATGATAGCCCCCGGCCGCGGCCGCCGCCGTCCGCACCACGTAATCCCGCTGCCAGCGAAAATCTTCGGGCGCCGGATCAATATCCGGATCGGTGTGCTCGACGTAATGCTCCGTAATCACGCGGCCGTTGCGAATGAGCGTTCCTTCGCGCATCTCGACGGTATCGCCCGGCACGCCGATCAACCGCTTCACGAAGTTCTTCGTCGGATCTTCAGGGTATTCGAATACGATCACGTCGCCGCGCTGCGGCACGCGCAAGCGGGGCAGCCGCTTGTGCGTGAACGGGACCTCCGCGCCGTAGACGAGCTTGTTCACGAGCAGGAAATCACCGACCTGGAGCGTATTCTCCATGCTCCCGCTCGGAATCTTGAACGCTTCGACGAAGAACGTGCGAATGACGAGGAAGAGCACGACCGATACGACAAAGATCTTCGTCCACTCGGACAAAAAGTCGAAGCCGCTTCGACCGCGGTTCAGCTCGCGCAACGCCTCGACGCGCTGCTCCGGCGTGATCGCGCGCGGCGGCGCGCCCGCGCCGTCGTCCGCCTGCACGCCCCGCACAGGCTGCTCACCCGTCGATGTGAAGTCCGGCTCGTTGATGCCCATTGCTCTCTCGCACTGCCCCGCTGGCAGGACGACTGCCCCACCGACGAAATAACGCCCTAACGCCCTCGAGGGCTAGTTGCCCCGAAGGTCAATCTGACAAAGATCGTTCCAGTTCAGGACCGGCCATCGCGCTAATCCGGCGTCCCCAGGTAATTGTCGATCTGCGCCCGCTGCAGCGACCCCGAGAAATCGAGATAGCCCACCTTCGTCTCCGAGTAGAACTCGTAGACCTCCCAGCCGCCCTCGCGGTGCCCGTTCCCTGTCTGTTTTACGCCGCCGAACGGCAGATGTGCCTCGGCGCCAATCGTCGGCGCGTTGATGTACGTGATGCCCGTGTCCAGCTCGTTCATCGCGCGCATCGCCACGTTCACATTACTGGTATAGACGGACGACGACAGGCCGTACTTCACGTCGTTATTGATCGCGAACGCTTCGTCCGCCGTGCGGAACCGAACCACCGACAACACGGGACCGAAAATCTCTTCCTGCTCGAGCCGCATGCCGGCGCGCACGCGCGCAAAGATCGTTGGCTCGAAGAAGTAGCCGCTGTCCACGTCTTTTCCCGTCGGCCGCTTCCCACCACACAACAGATCCGCGCCCTCCTCCTGCCCGATGTCGACGTAGCGCTCGACCTTCTCGCGTGCATGCTCGCTGATGAGCGGACCGACGTCCGTTCCCTTCTTGCGTCCATCGCCCAGCTTGAGCGTACGCGCACGATCGACGAGCCGGCTCAACAACGCGTCGTGAACGCCGTCCTGCACGATCAACCGGCTCGTCGCCGTGCAGCGCTGCCCGGTCGTGCCGAACGCGCCCCACAGCACCCCGTCCAGCGCAAGATCCAGATCCGCGTCGTCGAACACGATCATCGCGTTCTTGCCGCCCATCTCCAACGACAGCCGCTTGTGCATTCGCCCGCACGTTTCGCCCACGACGCGGCCCGTGTCCGTCGATCCTGTAAATGAGATGACGGGAATCGACGGATGGTTCACAATTGCCGCGCCGACCGATTCGCCGACGCCGTGCACCAGCTGAATCACCTCGGGCGGCAGCCCCGCCTCGAGCATGATTTCCACCAGCGTGTGCCCCGTGTGCGGCACGTCTTCCGCCGGCTTGAAGATGCACGCGTTGCCGCACAACAACGCGGGAAACATCTTCCACGTGGGAATCGCCATCGGAAAGTTGAACGGCGTGATGATGCCGCACACGCCGATCGGCCGGCGAAAGCTCATCGCCCACTTGTTCCGCATCTCACTCGGCACCGTGTGTCCGAACAGACGCCGGCCTTCCGTCGCCGCGTAGTACGCCGTGTCGATCCCTTCCTGCACGTCGCCACGCGTTTCGGTAAGCGGCTTCCCCATCTCGCGGGTCATGAGATCCGCGATCTCGTCCTTCCGCTTGACCATCAGGTCGCCGATGCGCCGCAACACGTCGCCGCGCGCCGGCGCGGGCGTCGCGCGCCACACCTCGAACCCGCGCCGTGCCGACTCGACCGCCCGCTCGACGTCGGCGGCGCCGGACAGCGGAAAGCGCCCGATCGTATCCGAGAGATCCGCGGGATTCTTATTCTCGAAATACTCCCCGCCGATCGGCGGTACCCAATCGCCAGCGACAAAATTCTTGAACGTTTTCATATTCTTCTTGTCATCCTGACCTGCGTTGTCATCCTGGCCTGCGTTGTCATCCTGGCCTGCGTTGTCATCCTGGCCTGCGTTGTCATCCTGAGCGTAGCGAAGGATCTCATCCGGTTGGATGAAGCGGTGCGGGTGGAACGGGCGCCTGGCACGACCAGTTACCAGGATGCCGGGCATCCGGCTTGGCGTACCCAATGCGCGGCAGCACTTCGATCGAGCCGAGCACGAGGCCCCAGAGAATCAATAACAGGGAGAGGATGTGCGCGTGGCTCGCCCGATGCCGCCACGTCCAGACCGCGCTCCAAACGCCGCTCGTGACCACGACGACCACGGCGGCAAGATAGCCCGCGAGCCCGGCACCGCAGCGCGACGGATACGGCCACACCACCATCGCGACGCCGAGGAGCACGCTGATCGTCAGCCGCGCATAGACCGCCCACGATTTCGTCGTCCGCTCGACCGGAGCGTTCGATGAGGCCTTCGCCGGCTTGGCCGCCTTCGCCGGTGCGGCGCCGGCTTTCGCCGGGAGTTGCGGCTGCGCCGGCCCAAGCAGGTCCTCGTCCTTCAACGAGCCGAGCTGCTTGTCGATCTTGGCGAGTTCCTTGTCCCAGTCTCTGTCAGGCATTTGGACGCCGCGCTCTGTTCACGCCACCGTCTCCCGCGTCAACGCGTACCGTTCGATCTTCTTGTACAAGTTCGACCGCGGCATGTCGAGCGCGCGCGCGGTTTCCGATACGTTCCAGTCGAATTCGCGCAGCTTGGCGAGCAGGAACGCGCGCTCCGCGGCATGCTTGAACTCCTCGAACGTCTTGCACTCGAGCAGCGATCCCAGCCCCGCCTGCTCGGGGTCGCGCTTCCCGACCAGCCGCGCGACGTCGTCGCCCGTGATCCGCGGCCCCGACGACAGAATGAGCAAACGCTCAATAGTATTTCGTAATTCGCGGACGTTGCCGGGCCATTCGAGCTGGCTCAATCGCTCCACGGCGTCCGGTGCCACGGCGCGCGGCGCCACGCCCTCACGGCTCGTCAACACGTTGATGAAGTGCGCGACGAGCAGCGGAATGTCTTCGCGCCGCTCGCGGAGCGGCGGGACGTGAATCGGCACGACGTTCACACGATAGAACAGATCCTCGCGAAACCGGCCGTCGGCGATTTCCGTCTCGAGATTCTTGTTCGTCGCGGCCAACACCCGCACGTCCACCTCGATCGTCTTCGATCCGCCGATCCGCGTCACGACGCCATCCTGCAACACGCGCAGCACCTTGGCCTGGGCCGCGAGACTCATGTCGCCGATTTCGTCGAGGAACAGCGTGCCGCCGTGCGCCTGCTCGAACTTCCCCGCACGGTCGGCCACGGCCCCGGTGAACGAGCCCTTCATGTGGCCGAACAGCTCGCTCTCGATCAGCTCACTCGGAATCGCCGCGCAGTTCACTTCGATGAACGGACCGTCGGTACGCGTCGACTGCGCGTGAATGGCGCGCGCCACCAACTCCTTGCCCGTCCCGTTCTCGCCCGTGATCAGCACGCGTGCCGGCGTTCGCGCCACCCGCTCGATCTTGTCGATCACCGCGCGAATGCCGTACGACTTGCCGACGATCTCGTACCGCGACTGAATCGTTTCGCGCAGCCGCGCATTCTCCGCGTACAGATCGAGGTGCTGTAGCGCGTTGCGCAGCGTGACGAGAATGCGATCGGTGTCGAGCGGCTTCTCGAGAATGTCGTACGCGCCAAGCTGTGTGGCTTCGACGGCGGTCTGAATGGTCGCGTGCCCGCTGATCATCACCACGATCGCGGTCGGATCGTGCTCCTTGATCCGCTTGAGCGCCTCGACCCCGTCGATCCCCGGCAGCTTCACGTCGAGAAAGACGAGGTCGGGACGCTGCTTTTGATATTCGGTAATGCCGTCGACCGCGTTACCGACGGCGCGGACGTCATACCCCTCGAACTCGAGCAGCTGCCCGAGCGCCGCGCGAATCCCCTGCTCGTCGTCGATGATCAGAATGCGCCGCGGGCTCATAACGTATCACTCCTCCCTGCGGCGCGGCGCACGTTCGGTCGGAGTAGTGTCATCCACATTAGCGCACGTTCTTGTACAGGGTGATCCTGCCGTTCGCCACCCGAATGTCGCCTATGTATGGGGGGAGCGGCAACGGCAACGCGTCATCGTCCACCCCGGCCGGGCGCGCGCCGTGCCCGAACCGCCCGATCAGCGTCGAGATCATGCCGCGCGGAATGCTGACGCCTCGCACCTTCACGTCCTGCATCTGAAACTCGCCCAGCCCTGGATGCACCACGCGAAGTGTACCCGTGAACTGCACTCGCTCCCGATCGCCGAGTATCCCGAGCGCGCCGAGTGCGCCGGCGCCGCCCAGGTCGGACAGTTTGACGTTCGCGCGCATCGAGAGTTGATCGCCGCTCACGAGCGCCTGAATGCTATCCGTGGACGCCGGCAGCTGCCTCGCCAGCTCGCGAAATATGAATGAGGCAACGTCGCCCCCCGACAACGTCTGAAACACCGGTCCGCTGGGCTGGCTGAGCTTCGTCAACGCCGAACGCGTGCGATCCGCGCCGGCATCGGTGAGCGCTTCCCACGTCGGCGCGTGCGCCGCAACCGCCGGGTGCGAGCGGAAACGCTCAGGCAACCAGCGGTCGCGCGTGAACCACCCGACCGCGGCCGCGATGACGAGCACCACGAGACATCCAAGGCGAGCAATGCAACCCATGCTCACGAGCTCCGGAGCGCAGCCGACATCACGGTCGTATATGTCGAGCCGCGCGGCGAAAGTTCACTGTGCATCAGATCGACCGATCGAATGATGAAGTCCGTGCGATAGTCCGTCTGCCGAGCGGCCCGCGCCAACACCCGCAAGCGATCCTCCGACAGCGGATGCTTGATTCGCGCCAACGTCAGGTGCGGACGAAACGCTCGGCCCTCGACCTCGAAGCCGAGCTTTTCGCACGCGACTTCGACATCGTGGTGCAAGAGCTCGAGCCGCGGATCCTGCCCTACTCCCAGCCATACGACGCGAGCCTTCCGAAAGTTCGGGAACGCACCCACGCCGCTCAGGCTCATGAGCAGCTCCCGATGACGGCCCGCCACCGCGGCCAACGCCGCTTCGATATCCGGCACGCGCTCATCCTCGACCTCGCCGAGAAATTTGAGCGTCAGGTGCAGACCGGTCTCGCCGACCCATGAAAGATCGGGAGCACTTGCGCGCAGCGTCGTCGCCGCCGCGACGATCTCACGACGCACCTCGTGCGGCAGGTTGATCGCGAGAAATAACCGCACGCTCAGGCGTCGAGGACGGGCAATCCGGCGAGCCGATTCATGGCGCCGGAGCGAAAACCCTTCGGATCGATCTCGACGCGTTCATACCCCGCTGCCACGACCGCCGCCGTCAACTGGTCGCGGCGAGGCGCCACGGTCCACCAGCCCAACTCGGCGGCGGCGAGCTCGACGCGTGCGGTCGCGCCGAAATGGCGGACGCGGAGGTCGCCCGAAATTCCAAGGGCGCGCAGCGCCGCCTCCGCGCGCTCGACACGCGCCAGGCGCCCGACCGTGACGGGCGTCCCATAGGGAATCCGCGACGACAGGCATGGCGACGACGGCTGCTCCCAGGTCGGGAGTCCGCGCGCCCGCGAGGCCTCTCTGATCTCGACTTTAGAGAATCCTAATTCTGCCAGCGGCGACGCGATCCCGTTCTCGCGCGCCGCCTGCGCGCCGGGACGCCAGTCGTGCACGTCGTCCGCATTCGTCCCGTCCGCAACGACCTCGAAGCCACGCTCACGCGCCGCCGGCACGAGCCGCGTCCATAGCTCCGTTTTGCAGAAGTAGCATCGGTTCGTCGGATTCGCGGCGTAGCGCGGATCGTTGAGCTCGTCCGTATCGATCTCGAGCACGATCAGCCCAATGCGCTCGCCGATGTCGCGCGCGTTCTTCCACTGACTTTCAGGGTACGAGGCGCTGCGACCGATGATGGCCACCACGTTCTCGCGGCCGACCGCTTCGACGGCGACCGCGGCGAGATAGGCCGAGTCGACGCCGCCGCTGTAGCCGATGGCCAGGCGCTGCCGCGCCTGAAGCCACGAGATCAACCGCTGTTCCTTCGCCATGCAACGAATTTATCATGGTGTCCGACCGCGGCGCGCGAAGGATGCGGGTGCCGGACCGGCGGCGTGTCTCTGCCGCAGGTTGTCTCAACAATGGGCCTCGACCCTCGAGCAACATGATGCTTCAACAGGCAGCAGCAGGCATTCGTCGCGACACGGCGCTCGCGCTTCGCACGCTGCGACGCTCGCCGGGCTTCACCGTTGCCGCGGTCGCAATCCTCGCCCTCGGCATCGGCATGTCGACCGCCATGTTCACGATCTATCGGGCCGTGCTGGTCGAGCGGCTGCCGGTCACCGATCAGGCGCGTTTGCTCATCATGCATCCGCTGGATCGCGGCGGGGCGCATCTCGACGTGCCGATGCCCTACCTCAAGGAGATGAAGCGCGACACGTCCGTCATCCGTGACGAGGCGGGCGTTTATCACCTCGGGTCGATCCCTGTTCCGCTCCTCGATGGCGACCACACCTTCACACTCTCCGATGCGATCGTCACGTCGAACTTCTTCGATGTGCTGGGCACGCGGCCCATTCTCGGCCGAACGTTCCGCGAGACCGACCGGCCGGTCGGCGCGCCCACTGCCGTCGTCCTCAGCTACGCCGCGTGGCGGCAAGTGTTCAATCAAGATCCACTCGTCGTCGGCCGGACGTTCTTCACGCCGTATGCGCATGAGCGCGTGACCGTCGTCGGGGTCGCGCCACCGGGATTCGAGTATCCGACCGGCGTCGGCATGTGGGCGGCCGCGCACGACGATTTCCTGGCGCAGATGGATATCGTGGCGCGGCTGGCGAGCGGAGCCACGATCGCCGCTGCCCGCGCAAATCTTTCCGCGCACATCGCGCGCTTGAACCCGTTCGTGCTCGAGGAGCCGCGAACGCCGCTGGCGATCTCGGGTGTAGAGGCTCATGCATTGTCGCAAGAAGTGTTGGGGTCGTCGCGCGCAACGATCGTCGTGCTCACGCTCGCCGTGGTGCTTCTCCTCGTCATCGCCTGCGTGAACGCCGGAAGCCTGGTCCTCGTACGAATGACGGGCAGAACGCGTGAGATCGCCGTGCGCCGCGCGATTGGCGCGAGCTTCGGCGCTATCCTGCAGCAGTTTCTTATCGAGAACGCACTCATTGGCCTCGCCGGCGGCGCCGCGGGCCTCGTCGCGGCGCAACTGCTGCTTCGCGTCCTGCTCGCCCTCGCTCCGTCGGAGCTGCCGCGCACCGACATGATTCGAATCGGCGGCGCACCGATCGCCGAGGCCGTGCTGCTCACCGTTGCCGCGGTCATGTTGTTCGGTCTCGTGCCGAGCGTGATGGCCGCGGGCAGCGCCCCGTACGGAGCGCTGCGCGAAGACGGCCGGTCCGGATCGGAAAGCGTCACACGCCGCCGCGCGCGACGCTGGCTCGTGTCGTCGCAGATCGCGCTCGCCCTGATCATGCTCGCCGGCGCCGCCCTTCTCGCGCGCAGCCTCGATCACCTCCAACACATCGACCTTGGCTACCAAACCGAGCACGTTTCGATGGTCTCGGTGACTGGGCCGAAATCCTTCTTTGTTCCCGAGCGGATGAACGACGTAGTCGAAGCGTTGACGCGGCGCATCCGAGGGGTCCCCGGCGTCGTGGCCGCGACGCCCATCGAGAGCGAGCCGTTCAAGGGGACGACGTTCTACATCATGAAAATCGCGCGCGCGGACCAGCCGCCGTCCGAGCGCGCGACCAGTCCGTTCATCCCGTTCGACTTCGCGGGCGAGGATTACTTTCGCACCTTCGAGATTCCGATTCTGCGCGGGCGCGGGTTCCTTCCGACCGAGATCGCTGATGCACGTCCGGTCGTCGTGCTCAGCGAATCGCTCGCGCGGCGGTTCTGGCCGAACGAAGACCCGATCGGCAAACAACTCGTGAACGTCTACGACTCGACGAGCACGCCACGCACGGTCATCGGCGTCGTCCGCGACACGCATTTCCGTACGCTGCGCGAAACAGCGCCCGTCATCTACGTGCCGTACACTCTGGTCCACGGGTTCAGTGGATATTTCGCGGTGCGGACGCGAGGCACATTGGAGGCGAGTCTGCCCGCCATTCGCCGCGCGCTGAGTGAAGAAAATCGCGGCGTCATCGTGTGGAAGACGACGACGATGGATGCGCTGCTCGCCGGCCCGCTGGCGCGGCCCCGCTTGGCCGCGCTGATCCTCATGAGCTTCAGTCTCGCCGCGCTCGTGCTTGCCGCGATTGGACTGTACGGCGTCACGGCCGCGCTCGTCCGCCATCAAACTCGCGACATCGGCGTCCGGATGGCGCTCGGCGCGACGCCACGTGATGTGCGCCGGCTGGTGCTGAGCGACGCGATGCGCGTGGTCGGCCGCGGTGCCGCCGTCGGACTCGTCGGCGCGTTGCTCAGCACCCGATTGCTCGCGTCGCTGCTGTTCGGTGTCACGCCGCTCGACCCGTTGTCGTTTGGGGCGGCGTGCGCGATTCTGATCGCGATCAGCGCGTGGGCCGCGCTGGTGCCGGCACACCGCGCGACGCGCATCGACCCGGCGGAAGCACTGCGCGCGGAGTGATCGAACTGTTCAGGGCGTAATTCCTTTCAACCACTGGTCCAGCCACCGCCGCTCGTTGATCATGCGATGCACGTTGTTCCACGACCCGCTGATCGAGTGCGGCATGTTGGCGTAGCGAATCATCTTCGCCGGTACGCCATTCTTCTTCAGCGCCACGTACATCTGCTCGGCCTCGGAGAACGGCACGCGCTGATCGATCTCGCCGTTGATGAACAACGTCGGCGCCTTCACGCGATCGGCATAGATGAGCGGCGACTGCTTCAACATGATCTCGCGCGCGCGCGGATCCCACGGCGAGCCGTAGAACTCCCGCTCCTTCGTGTTCGGGATGTCCGCGTTGCCGTAGTCGCTCAGCCAATCGACTATGCCGGCGCCCGGGATCGCCGCCGCGAAGCGATCGGGGTACTGCGTGATCAGCCAGTTCGTCATGAAGCCGCCGTACGAGTGGCCGATCGTGGCGACTTTCGTTCGGTCGATGGGGTACTTGCCGAGCACGTAGTCGATACCCGCCATCACGTCCTGTCCATCTTTCGTGCCCCACGCACCCCACGTTGCCCACAGGAACTTCTCGCCGTATCCCGTGGAGCTCCGAAAGTTGACCTCGAGAACGAAGTAGCCGTTCGCCGCCAGATACTGATTCTTGAAGTTGAATCCGTACTCGATGGCCGAGTGCGGTCCGCCGTGGTTGCTCACGACGAGCGGGTACGGTCCGCCATCGGCGCGATACCCGGACGGCAGGGTGAGCCAGCCTTCCACGGGCGTGCCGTCGCCACTGTTGAACTGGAGCCGGACGGACGGACTCAATTTCACTTCATTAATTGACGTATTGATATTAGAGATTTGTCGTTCATGCGCCCCGTCGATGTCGGCGACGAAGACCTCCGACAGGCGGTCGTCGAGGCCGACGGTGTACACGAGCTTCGTGAAGCCCTGGTCGAAGCCGATGTCGCCCAGCCGCCGCTCGCCCCTCGTGACCTGCTCGACGTGGCCGGTCGCGGGAGAAACACGAAACAGGTGCGTCGTCCCACCGACGCCGCCGGTGAAGTACACGTATCGTCCATCCGGACTCCAGCGCGCGTTGTTCGGGATGTAGTCCCAGTCCGCCGTCAGATTCACCTGCTCTCCGCCGTTCGCCGGAATCACGATCAAGTCCACCGGCCCACCGTGGTCGAGGTGGCGAGCGATCACCATGTCGGTCGCATACTCGCGCGTCGCGAGAATCCACTTTCCATCCGGCGAATACTCCGCGCCCGTGTACGCGTAGTCGCGGTTCGGCGTCAGCCGCTCGAGCGTCCCGTCGAGCTTTGCGATCCAGATCTCATTGCGACCGTACGATCGTTCATTCCGATAGAGCGAATCCGCCGTGAACAGAACGCGCGACCCATCTCGGCTCCATTGCACGTCGAGCGGACGCAGGCCGAGCGACGTCAATGGGCGCGTCAGCGATGAATCGCCGTTCGCCGGCGACAGGATGATCTCCTGCGGCGGAAAGAGCTGTGGATCGCGCCGGTTGGGGAGCGGAAACTGCTGCCCGTCGCGATGAAAATCCATCCAGTCGAATTCCACGCCCTTGAAACGTTCCTCATGACGCTTCTCGAAATCCGACGCATAGGGATGCGCGATCGGCGCGGGCGCAAAATCGCGCACCGTCGCGACCCATTTTCCATCCGGCGACGCGAGCGCCACTGAAGCGGCGCCACGCCCCCGCCCTCCGCGCCCACCTCGTCCGCCCTCGACCGCCGAGCCCGTTTGCGTCACGTTCGTGTCGGGACGATCGACATGCGCTGGATCGATCGTGACGGTGTGCCCGCTCGTCGTGAATTGAAGTCGGTTGTCGGGGGTCCAGCGTGGCGCGCTCGCGCTTGCGGAACCGCTGACGTCGCGCGGCTGCGTCGATGCATCCGACGGGGCAAGCCACACCGCGACCGTTTGCCCGTTCGTCTGCTCGATGCGCGTCGTGACGGTGTACGAGACCCATCGCCCGTCGGGCGACAACGACGGCGAGCCGACCGTGGGGACGCGATAGTAGTCTTCGATCGCCAGTGGCCGCCCCGATTGACCATGCAACGCGCTGGAGCAAAGCACGGCGATAGTGGCGGCGGCGAGACACGGAATCGTTCGCATGAGACGTCGTCCTGTGCGCTGAAGGAATTCTTTCCTTTGCTCAGGATGACAAAAGACCCGGCCCTCCGCTAGAGCACCGCTCGTCGCACGTCAGAAATGCGGATGCAACACCCAGAACCGTGCATTCCAAGCCGCATTGCTCATCGCATAGCCGTAACTCAATGGCAGGTAATAGATGAAACCGATCAGCGCCAGGACGACGACGCCGCCATACAAGGTGCGCAGACGCATCCCACCGAGCCGCCACGGTGCCCCATCATCGTCAATGGATCGCGTCGCGACGCCAAACACATACGCGCCAAACGAGATCATGAGCGTCAGCGCGAAGAGATAGTGATACAGATACATCAAGCGCTTGATCGCCATGAACGGCACGTAGTTCAACAGGATGCCGCCGGCCAGAAACCAGAACGCAAACTCGCGCCCGCGCCACCGATCGCGCTGAAAGCGATAGGACAACACGCCGCCGAAGAACGCAATCAATCCAGCCCACCACACCACCGGATTGCCAAGCAGGATGATCATCTGCTTGTCGCCCGGGAGACGCGGGTCGCCCCACAACGAGATCGGGTGCTTCATGATCGGCCACGTATACCACTTCGACGCGCCGGGATTGGTGAGACTCTCCAGCGCCTCGTTGCCGTAGCTCATCGCGTGATGCATCTCCGCCAACTTCTTCCAATAGCTCAGATGCGCGTTCGGCGAATAATTCCGTGAGCCCCGCAGCGTCGCGCGAAAATCCATCGGCATGTAGACGTCGCCCGGACCGGTGTTCGTGAGCATTGCGAAATGAATCGCGAACGCGCCGCAATAGATCACGGCCGGTACGAGAACGAGCACGATTCCTTCGGCAAACGTGCGCCGCGTCGGCCGTACGGCGCGAAGAACTCCAATGCCCCACGCCGCGAGAATCATCCCGAGCGCTGACGCGCCCGTCCACTTGATGCTGAGCGACAGACCAGCGCAACACGCACTCGCGGCCAGCCAAGCCCACCGCGCGCGCCCAACTCGTGTGCGCGCGGCCAGGTACGCGGTGAGCGCCATCATCCCGAACGCGATGAGCATCACGTCGACGAGAATCAACCGCGCGATCACCAGCAGCGCGTTTTCGAGCAGCAGCATCGTTGCGCCGAGTGTCGCGACCCGTCGATTGGCGCCGAGTTGTCGCAGCAGCAGATAGGTGAGCGGCACGAGCAACGTGCCGAATGTCGCGGGCAACACCCGCAACACCGGCTCGGCCACGGGCGTCGTCAGCTGCGCGGAGGGAATGTGGAGCAGCGCGGCCAGGACGACGTAGAGCAACCGCCCCACCGGCGGATGCACGTCGAAGAAATACGAGTGCGCGAGATAATAGCCCGTAAATCGCTCGTAGTGCACTTCATCGAACACCACTGCGTTCGGCGTGAACAACCGCCAAAAGTGGAAGGCAGCCGACACCGCGGTAAGAATCCAGACTTCCGGGCGCGCACGAACGCGGGAGAGGAGCCTCGCCATGCGGGGCAAGATAATGGCCGTTAAGTTGGCACTGCGAATCCATGACGAAATCCAATAAGCGCGGCGCGCGGCGGGCGCGAACCACTCCGAGCACTTCGAGCGTCGCACGCGAACGACGGTGGCCGCTTCTCGTCACCGCGGTCGTCATCACACTGCTTGGGCTAGTGCCCATGGCGAATCTCGTCATGCCGGGCACGGCGCTCCCGTGGTGGAGCGAAGCGGTGCGCCGATGGCTCCTGTGGGGCGGCGCGACCGTCGCGATCATCATCGCGCTCGGTGCCGTCGCGCACGACGCGATCGAGCGCCTGCTCGAGCGCGCGACTCGGGCGCTGCTGACGCCGTCGCCGACGGTGTTCTCGATCGCCGTCGCCGCGGCGACGATCGCCCTCGCCCTTTACTTCGGCTGGCGATTGTTCGGCTTTCATCCGTCGACAGGAGACGAATTCTCGCAGCTGTTCCAGGCACGTCTGCTCGCGGGCGGCCATCTGTCCGCACGATCCGAGTCGCCGAGCGAGTTTTTTTCGACGCTCGAGATGCTCGATGCGCACGGGCAATGGTTTTCTCAATTCCCGATCGGCGGTCCGGCGCTGCTGACGATCGGCGTGTGGCTGCACGCTCCGTTTGTCGTGAATCCGATACTCGCCGGCATCGCCGCGGTGGCCGTCTATCGTTTTGTCGCGGCAACGACGGACGAACTGCTCGCGCGCGTCAGCGCGGCGTTGTTCTGTCTTTCCCCATTCGTGCTGTTCATGGCGGGCAGCGAGATGAATCACGTCGGCACGCTGACGTTCCTGTGGACTGCCGTCGCCGCGATACCATGTTGGTTGAAGCCTGACCAGGGCGCCCGCGCCGCCGGCGTCCGGGCCGCCGGCGTCATCGGCGCCGCGCTTGGCCTCGCCGCAACGATTCGGCCATACGACGCCGCGCTCGTTGGCGTCGTCGTCGTGATCTTCCAGCTTCGGGCCGCGTCGCGCGACGCGTCGCTGGCCAAATCGCTCATCGTCGAAGTCATTGCTGGCGCGATTCCCGTGGCCCTGTTGCTCGCCACGAACTGGGCGACCATCGGCGATCCGTTCACGTTCGGTTACGATGCGCTGAACGGTCCGGGCCACCGCCCCGGCTTCCACATCACGCCGATGGGATACGAGCACACGCCGACGCGCGGCATCTATCTCATCTCCGCCTACCTGATGAAGCTCGACTTGGGCCTCTTCGGCTGGCCGGTGCCGGCGCTGTTACTGGTCGCCGCTGCGTTGGTATTGCAGCGTCGAGCGACGTCATGGGATATCCTGATGAACGGAATCCTTCTGCTGGTACTCGCGGGATACGCGGCGTACTGGTTCGAGGGCTACTTCGTCGGTCCGCGATTTCTGTATACGATCATCCCGATCGCGATCGTCTATACCGCGCGATTCCCCATCCTCGCGCGCGAGCGGTTGCGTGTTCCGGCGTTGCGCGCAGCCGTCGCATTGCTGCTGCCGATCTGCATTCTCGCCGCCTGGGCGATGCCCGCGAGCATCGAGAAGTTCTTTGGCGTTCAGGCACAGGCTGATACGTACCATCGCGCGAGCGTAGGCGCTGCGATCGCTCGCGCGGTCGAGGCGAGCGGCGCCCGAAACGCCCTGGTCTTCATACCGGATGGATGGCACGCGCGGCTCGCGGCGCGGATTCGCGGATTGGGTCTTCGGCCGCTGGAGGCCGAGCGAGCCGCGACGTCCCTCGACGCGTGCACCCTCCAGCAAGCGCTCGACGAGGGCAACGTCAGCGCGCCGAACGACCCCGTCCGCCGTCGAGATATGCTCGCCGCCGCCATCGCTCGTGATCCCGCCGCGCGTTCCGTCGCCGGCCTTTCGACGCTCGATGCACTGGCGTTCGTTCCGGGCCGCCCGCTCCGGCCGGAATGCGAAGCCGAGCTCGCCGCGGGCTTCTCGAACGGCGCGAGCCTGGCGGAGTTACTACCATATGAGCGCATAGCCGGTAGCGGCGAGCTCGGAGGTCCTGCGGTTTACGCGCGGGACTTCGGTCCGCGCGACGAACGGCTGCGGCCGCGGTTTGGCGACCGGGAGTGGCTCGTTGCCCGCGTGACGGGCTCCGGCGACCATGTCAGCGTGAGTCTCCAGCCTTACCGCTGACCGGCCGGAAGAGCCGCCCCTTCATCTGAATGCAAATGAAGGTGGCCCAAGCAGTAGCGCAGGCTCGACCAGCCTTGCCTCCGCGCGACTCGAAACGCCACCAAATCACAAATCGCGCTCAAGCCGAGGCTGCGAGCGCCGATAATCACCTGCAACAGATGGTTGCAGTAGCACTGAGAGCGGCCAGGACGCATCCAGCGTCGAGCGTCAGCACTCACCACCTTTTTGATGGAGTTCACATGTCGCCGTGCACGAAGTTCGCCGCCGGCGCGGCGCTGATGCTCGTCGCTTTGAGCGGCGTCTCGCAGGCTCAGGCCACGCAAACCGTCACGTTCGCGGTCCAGGAGATCAACCAGATCTCCGCGTCTGGTAGCCCGTCGCTGACGATCAGCACCGCCACGGCCGGTTCGCAGCCGACCCAGGCGACCGCCACCGGTCATTACGCGATCACGACGAACGACTCGACGCGCAAGATCACGATCGCGCTGGATGACACGATGCCGACGGACGTCACCCTCAAGGCGACTCTGGCTGCCCCGGCTGCGAGCGGTGCTTCCGCCGGTGCGTTGACGCTGACCAAGGTTGCGCAGGACGCGGTCACCGGCATCACGCAGGTCGCCGAAAGTAACCTGCTGATCAGCTATACACTGGATGCGCTTGTGACCGCTGGCGTGGTCAACAGCAGCACGCGCACGGTGACTCTGACGATCGTCGCGGGCCCGTGACTCGGTAAGGAACGGCAGAGGGTGTCCAAGCCCTCTGCCGCCGTACCGGCTCTCGAACGCAGCTCCTCATGCGCACCGCCGCCCTCCTCGTGTTCGTTGCACTCCTGCCAAGCGGCGGGCGACTGAGGGCGCAATCCAACAGTATTTCAATGACTGCCCCTGGGCCGCTGACGATCGTGTCGGCACCCGCGGGAAGTAACCCGACCAGTGTCACCGATCAGTCGGCGCGATACTCGGTCACCGTAGTCAGCGGGCGGATGCGCATCACCGCTCGGCTCGACAATCCGCCTCCAGCCGGCGTGACGATGACGATCTCTCTGACGGCGCCGGCCGGCGCGGTCAGTCTGGGAACCGTCACGCTCACCAGCTCGGACCAGAACGTTGTTCGCTACATCCCAGTCGGCCAGTACCCCGGTCTGACTGTGACGCTCTCACTCGCGGCGACGGTAACAGCCGGCGCCGTGGGCTACCACGCCTCGAACGTCATCCTCACGCTGTCCGACGATCCCTGAGTCATGCGTCGCTTCTATCATCTTGCGGCCGTTGTAGTTACGGCCATTTCGTTCGCGCGGCCCGCGGCAGCGCAGGTGGCCGTTCTGGGTTCTGGGGTCTTCGAGCACGATGCGTCGCCCGGTCAGACCTATCAAGGCCGCGTGCTGGTCCGAAACGACACGAAGGAGCCGCAGGAGGCCAAGGTTTATCAGACCGATTACAGCTTCGCCGCGGACGGGCGGACGATGTACGACGCCCCAGGCACCTCTCGCCGATCGAACGCGAAATGGGTCTCGGTCTCGTCGAACTACCTGGTGATTCCGCCGGAAACTACGGTCCCGGTCACGTTCTCAGTCGCCGTCCCGGCTGACTCATCGCTTCGCGGCACGTACTGGAGCCTGGTGATGATCGAGGCGATCGTCCCTGGTTCGCCGGAGTCGCGAAAAGCCAACGCGCGCGTCCAGGTCGGCTTGAACGTGACCACCCGCTACGCGACTCAAATCGCGACCAACGTCGGGACCGGCACATCGCATCTGGCGTTCGACAGTTTGATGGTTACTGACGCACAGAACGGTGCTCGCGGACTGCGGTACGACTTCATCAATACTGGCGAGCAAGCCCATCGTTTCACGATGTCGCTCGAGCTCTACAACGAAGCCGGCGAGCTCGTCAAAACGGCAAAGCAAACTCGCGGCCTGCTGTATCCGGGCACAGCGGCGCGACAGCAGTTCGAGCTCGGTTCGGTTCCTCACGGCGCCTACACAGCGGTCCTCGTTGCCGATGGCGGCGGCGACCAAGTGTTCGGCGGTCAGTTTAAGGTGACCTACTGAGCCGGGCGGTTGACCGGAACAGATCCCACGTATGCCTCCGCCTCTGCGGTTTCGGACCCTTCTGGGGCTCTTCTGGGGCATGGCTTTGGCCAGCCGAGGGCTGCTTGCGCAAAATGCGGAGCGGCCTTCGCTGGCTGTTGGCGTTGATACGACCAAGCTCGCGATCGAGCCTGGGGCGGCGTTCACGATGCGGGTCACAGTCCGCGACCAGGCGTCCGCCGACCACGACGCTCTCCTAACAACAAAAATTCCAACGGGTTGGCAGCTCTTGTCGGCGCCGACCAAACTTCACGTCAAGGCCGGCGGGCGCGCCGTCCAACTCGTTCAGATCGTCGTGCCGCACGATGCGGCCGCGGGCGATTACGAGGTCTTGCATTCCGTGCGCGCCCCGGGCCTCGATACTGACCTCGTTGCTCGTTCGACCGTTTCCGTTCGTGTCCGGCGCAATCTCACCGTGACGCTGATCGACCAGCCGTATTTCGCCGCGAGCGGGACGACGTCGCACGCGACGTTCCTCGTCTCGAACCACGGTAACATTGTCACGCGCGTGCACTTGCGAATCAGCGCGGAGCGGGAGATTTCGGCACATGTGGACCAGATCGGTGAGCTCAAGCCCGGCGAGAGCAAGGTCAGCGATGTCGTCTTTGATGCCGGCGAGCTGTTCGGCGAGCAGGAGGCGAGCCGGCACATCAAGCTGATTGCCGAGCCGGATGGCGGCCTGAGCAGCGACAATGACACGTCGCCGCAAGCGGTCGCGGCCGTTCGCGTAGTGGCGCGGGGAAACGATGCCGGGCAGCCTTGGCATACCTTGCCGCTGTCGCTCGACCTGTCGACGATTCAAACTCAGCGGTATCAGTCGGCGACGAATACGAGCTCGCTCAACTACAAGCTCAGCGGCTTTGGCCCGATCGCCGAGGGAAGTAAGACGACGGTCGATTTCCTGGCGCGGGGTCCTCAATCGTCTTCGTCGCCGTTCGGTGAGCGTGCTGAATATCGCATCGGACTAACGGGTGAGAACTTCTTGGTACGGGCGGGCGACCAACTCTTCCGCCTGACGCCGCTCACAGAAGCGGGAGCGTTCTCGAGCGGACTGAACGGTTCGGTTTCGCACGGCAGCCTGATCGTTGGCGCCATGGCAAATCGGCAGCGCTGGTTTCACGATGGCTCGACGGAGCAGGCCGGTTTCATTGGATTCAATCCAAGTCAACTGTTGTCGATCAGTGGCAACGTTCTTCGTGGAAGCGAGTTCGATGGTACGCTTGGATCGCTGTACTTTCGGAGCGTTGTCGCGAAGCGGAACGTGTTCGAGATGGAGCGTGCGCAGGGATTATTTGGGATCGGAAGTAAGACGTCAGCGACGTTGGCGCGAGCAGCTGGTGATCATGGATGGGTCGCCTTTGATTTGCGACACTTCTGGGCGGACAGCGCATATCGAGGTGGGACGGGTGATCGCGGGCAGGATTTCGCATCGCTGGCGGTGCGACCGACGCAATGGTTCCGAGTCGCGGCTCAGATCGCGGGAAATACTTTAGATTCACCTTATAATTTAAGTATTTTCAACGATTTACGAAGTCGATCTCATGTTGAACATGATGCTTCCATCACCCTCGATATCGCCGGCCTCATCACTGCCGGCGTTCGCCGTTTCTACGCCCCAACCACCCCCACACTCGGCGATCCAAACACCAACGGCACCGAGAATTCAGGTTGGGTGAGAATTGCTAAGTCATTTGGCAGATTGATGTTGGCTGGATCTGTCGAACAAGGCACATTAACCAAGAACGCCGAGCTCATCCCCCGCCCCTTCAGCGTCACCCGCGTCCAAACCGCCCTGCGACTCTCCTCCTCCATGACCGTCAGCGGCTTCGTCGAACGCTCAACGGGCCAACGCATCTTCGCCCCAAACGCGCAAACCGCCGTCTCCGCCGGCGCCACCGCCTCCCTCCAGATCCACTCCCTCACACTCGGCGCCTCCGCAAACGCCGCCCCGAGCTCACGTTTCCACGTCCTCCCGGACTCCAACTGGATGATCCCGGGCGCCACCGCTTCGATCGATGGGAACGCAGCACTGACGCTGTCTGGTGGCCGCCGCTTACAACTCGAGGTCCGAGTCGCCAGCAGCGGTCCGGGACGCCCCGTCGCATCCGTCGCCCGCCTGTCGTACAACGTGCCATTACGGCTGCCGATCGGACGCTCCCGCAGCACCGGTCGAGTCGTCGGGCGAGTGTACGACGGGGAGTCACACGCAGGAGTCGCCAACGCACTCGTCCGTGTCGGCGATCGAATGGGGCTCACCGATGACCAAGGCTTCGTAACCTTCGGATCAATGGCCCCCAATAAATATCCGGTCTTCGTCGACCTCGGCGAATACCAAGTCGGGGGATCCGGATTGGCGAACGACGCCCAGGAAATCTCTCCCACCCCAGGCCGCACCACCACCATCGACCTTCGCGTCACCCGAATGGGACGCGTCGTCGGCCGCATCGATCTGTACGAAAGGATCGAATCCGCCGCGCTCCACTCCGACAGTTCTGGCTACCGCCTCGCTCGCGGACTCGGTGGGATCGTGCTGAGATTCATGAACGGAGCCGAAGAGCGACACGCCATCACCGGTCCGGATGGTACGTTCGAGCTCCACGACGCTCGACCCGGCATGTGGCAGCTGATCGTCCCGACGTCTCAGCTTCCCTCGCAGACCTTCGTCGACGGCGATTCAGTCCGCGTCATCGATGTGAGCCCGGGCGAACAAAAGGCGCTCGAGCTGAAAATCCTTCCGCGTCAGCGGAAGATTCTGCCCCTCGACGCACCGCCAGCAGCGGAGCCGGCCGGCTCGCCAAAACCGAAGATGCCGTCGCTCGCGGCGCCGATAACCTCGCGGCCGGCCATGAGTCCACTGACTGCCGACGCGATCGCGTCCACGCCGTCCGTCGCGAGGCTCCCAGCCATACGACCCGTCGCGCCGCCGGTCATCCCGCGCGCACCTGTGGCGAAACACGCAACGCACTCGCTGCACCGTGGCCACTCGGTGCCGACGCGGCGAATCGCTCGCCGGCCGACGCCTCGAGCCCCAACCGACTCGCCGGTTCGGAGTCCGGTTTTCGCTCCCGCCCGGTCCGGCGATCACGCGCCGGCAGACTCGAACGCGCCGGTGGCGTGGCCGTTCGCTCGGAGCACATCGACGTTCAAATGCACGACTCGCTGGGAGAACGACGGACTTACATGCCGTCCGTGATCGTGAAGACGATGTGACGCGTTCCCTCGACGACGACGCCCGATGTGATCGCCGCGTCCAAGCGATAACGAATCGGGAGATCCGCCGCGGCCGTTCTCGATACGTTCGCGACGACGTCGACCGGTGTCGTCCGCAACACCTGAAGTCCGGCGCTCGCCGCGCCGGTCGGGGCGCCGAGTGAGACGGAGAGCGTCAGTCCAGCGGGGAGATCCTGGTCGAGGTTCGCCGTGATTTTCGCGCCGGTCGAATTGGTCGTCACGCTCCACGTACTGCCGTCGACCGTAACGCTCGACAACGGTCCGCCGGGAATCGCGTCGCGCACGGTCAGCACGGGACTTCCCTGCACCGAGATCTGGTTGATCGGCTCAACCCGGAACGATATCGTCTGCGTCGCGCGCTGCCCCGCCAGATAACAGGGCGACGCGATGAGAAGGGCCGCGCACACCGCGGCGGCGCGGCAGGTGATTGGGATCACGCGCATACGTGGAACATATCTTACCACACCCTCGACTTGAGTGCCTGCAACAAAGTGTTGCAGGCACCGGGCTTCGGCCAACCGTGGCGAAATCGAGCCACTAGACGGTGATCGTACCGACGCGATCACCAGGCCGCGGCGCATCCCTGGTGAGTCGTTGTGAATCGTCGCGCCGACGTCGCGATTTTCTTCGGCGTCGTAGCGGCGGTGGAAGCGTCAGGCCGAAAGTCGAGGGCGGTATTGCAGCGCTTCTGCCATGTGCGCCTCGTTCGCGACATCGCTCTCCGCGAGATCCGCAATCGTCCGCGCCAAGCGGAGGACCCGATGATACGCCCGCGCCGACAAGGTGAGCGACTCCGACGCGTGCACCAGAAGACGCCGCGCCCGGACATCGATCTGCCCTCGGGCCAGTATCCACCGCCCGGCTGCCTGCGCGTTGCAGGACACCCGCTCCGTCGATGCGTAGCGCCGCCGTTGTATGTCCCGCGCTCGCTCAACTCGCGCGCGAATCGCGGCGGACGACTCGGCGCAAGCATTGTCGTCAAGCGCAACGAGCGGGACTGGCGCGAGCGTCACGTGCATGTCGATGCGATCCGCCAACGGCCCGGAGAGTCTCGAGCGGTATTTAGTAATCTCTGATTCGGCGCACACGCAGGGCCTGGTGGGATGTCCCAGAAACGAGCACGGACACGGATTCATCGCCGCGATGAGCGAGAACCGCGCGGGGTAGGCAACACTCAACGCGGCACGCGCGATCACCACCCGGCCGTCCTCGATCGGCTGGCGCAACGCCTCGAGCGCCGCGCGTGGAAACTCCAACAGCTCGTCGAGAAAAAGGACACCGTGATGGGCGAGACTCACCTCGCCCGGGCGCGGATTGCTGCCGCCGCCGACGAGACCGGCCGACGAAATCGAATGATGCGGTGCGCGAAATGGACGCGACGCAACCTGCGCCGCGCTCGGCGATGCGAGCAGTCCGGCGACCGAATGCACCGCGGTGACTTCGAGCGCTTCCGCTTCGGTGAGCGACGGGAGAATCGACGGCATGCGCCGCGCGAGCATCGTCTTCCCCGCACCGGGCGGCCCAATGAGCACGCACGCATGTCCGCCCGCCGCCGCGATCTCGAGCGCGCGCTTGGCGCTCTCCTGTCCGACAACGTCGGCAAAGTCGGCGCCCTCATCAATCGGTCCGCGACAGGCGTCGGGTCGAGCGTACTCGATCGCATTCCCGCGGAGCGCCGAGACCAGTTCGCCGAGTGTGTGGGGGGCGATGAGGGGGACGGATCGAACGAGGCCGGCTTCGTTGACGTTCGCCGGCGGCAGCACGAGTCCGCGCACATCGGCATGGCACGCCGCGAGATGGCGGGCGACCGACAGCACGCCGCGGACGCCGCGCACCGAGGCGTCGAGTCCAAGTTCGCCGAGGAAGGTGAGGCCGGCGACGGATTCGTGCGAGAGGGCGCCCGTGGCGACGAGCATTCCGACGGCCATCGGCAGGTCGAAGCCGCAGCCGACTTTGCGGCTGTCGCCCGGGGAGAGTGAGATGGTGATGCGCCGCGGTGGAATCTGGAAACCTGCATTCACGAGCGCGGCGGACACGCGTTCGCGACTTTCCTTTACCTCGCCGGCGGGCAGTCCGACGATCACCCATTTGGGGAGGCCGGGGGCGACGTCGACTTCGACGCAGACGTCGTAGGCATCGATGCCGAGGACGGCGGCGGAGCGGATGGCGGCGAGCATGGCGGGAAGGTGTGCGGCGTGATGACGCCGTGTGTCATCGAACGCACGCCGGCCGGACCAAACGGATGTAGTTTGATTGTCCTAACTATTTGTGTTGACAAAGCTAACTATTTCGCCTAGCGTGTCCCCGATGCGCCTTCGCCGGGACGTCGCCCAGGTCTTTCGGGATTATCCGCGGATCTACTTCGCGTGCCACCGGACTCACGTGCGCGATCCCGAGTCCGGCGCGCTGGTGAGCGCGCGGCAGGTCAGCATCCTGGATCATCTGGACACGGCGGCGCCGACGATTCTGAGCGAGCTCGCGGGGCATCTGGGCGTGACGCCGGCAACGATGTCGATCGCGGTGGGGCGGCTCGTGGCGCAGGGCTACGTGACGCGCGTGTTGGACGAGGGCGACCGGCGGAAGGTGCAGCTTCGGCTCACGGCGTCGGGGGCGCGGGTGTGCGCGGCCAATTCGGTGCTCGAGCCGGCGCTGGTGCAGGCGATGCTCGACCAGCTCGGCGCGGCCGATCGCGCGGCGGCGTTGCGCGGATTGGCGCTGCTGGGCGAGGCGGCGCTGCGGGCGCAGGCGGGCCGATCGCGGGCCGGGACCGCAGGCGCGCGCGGAACGCGATCGGCATGATAAGCATAATTGAACTATTATTCGTTAATAATTACAATAATGGAATGAGCACATTAGTATTTACGGAACGCTAATTGTCATACTATAAATTACAGTAATATATATACAGTACTGTCATTGTTCATGTGCGCATATTAGCATGCTTGCATAACTCGTGGTTCTTTCCATGGGCTCTCGTATGAAATGGCTCCTCGTCACCGGCGGCATCGTCGTGGCCGCCATCCTCGTCGTCGTCGCGATCGGCGCGCTCCTTCCGCGCGACCACGTGGCGAGCCGAACCGCCCACATCCCTGCCCCGGCCGAGGCCGTCTGGTCCGCGATCACGGACCCGGCGGGCTTCCCGCAGTGGCGGCACGACGTCGCCCGTGTCGAGCTGCTTCCCGACGCGCCCACCGGACGATCGTGGCGCGAGTACTCGAAGAACGGCGCCATCACCATGGTCGTCGACACCGCCGATCCACCGCGCCGGCTCGTCGGGCGCATCGCCGACAAACACCTGCCCTTTGGCGGAAGCTGGGAATACCGGATCGTTCCCGACGGAGTCGCCGCGAGTCAGGTGACCATCACCGAGCGCGGGTCCGTCTACAATCCGATCTTCCGCTTTGTTTCGAGATTCATCATGGGGCACACGGCGACGATCGACGCCTATCTTCGCGACCTTGGAACGCGCTTCAACGCGAGCGTGACGCCGACGACGGTCGCCGCGGGAGACGACTGAGAGGAGACGACTGACATGGGATACGAAACCAAGTGCCGAGTGCGCGTGGATAACCGCGCAGGTGCGGTGCGCGAGGCGGATGCCGCGACCGTGTTGCTCGAGACGGACGAGCTCATCGTGCGCGGGGACGCGCGCGTTCGGGTGCCGCGAACCGCGATCGAACGCATCACGTCGCGCGGCGGAGTCGTCACCATCACTGCGCCAAACGCGGTCATCTCACTCACCCTCGGCGCCGATGCCGCCGCGAAATGGCAGAAGAAGCTCGGCGAAGCACCGAAGCGGCTCATCGACAAGCTGGATGTGAAGCCCGACGCCGCTGTGTGGCTGAGCGGGATCACCGACGCGGAGCTGATCGCCCAAGTGAAAGACCGCACGGCGCACACGTCGGCCGGGCGGACGGCAAAGGCGTGCGACGTGGTCTTCGTGCAGGTGAACGAAGGCGGCGAGCTCGATCGAATCGATCGCGCCGCGCGCGCGATCAAGCCCGACGGCGCCGTTTGGGTGGTGCATCCCAAAGGGAAAACCGGCGTGGCCGACACCACGATCTATGCACGCGCCAGCACGCTCGGGCTCACCTATACGAAGGTGGCGCGCGTCTCCGACACGCTCACGGCGGAAAAACTCGTGTGGCCGCGCGCTTCCCGAGGGAAATAGCTTTTCATCATGGCTACCGCGCGCGATGCCCTGCTCCTGTTCGATGGAACGTGCGGCTTCTGCGCGGAGAGCGTGCAGTTCGTGTTGGCGCATGAGTCGCGCGCCCGCACGCTCAAGTTCGCGAGCCTGCAGAGCGGAGTCGGCGCTCGCGTGCGGTCCGCGCACCCGGAGCTCGACGGCGTCGATTCAGTGATCTGGTATGAGCCCGCGGCCGGTGCGCGGGGCGAAACCATCCTCGTGCGCTCCGGGGCGGTGTTGCATGTCCTGGACTACCTGGGCGGCGTCTGGCGCGTGCTCGGGTGGCTCGCGCGCATCGTGCCGCGTGTCGTGCGCGACGCCGTGTACGATCTCGTGGCGCGGCACCGCCACCGGCTCGTGCGCGGCGGGCAGGTTTGTGTGCTGCCGTCCGCGGATCAACGCCGGCGATTCATCGATCTGTCGACAGAAGAAACCGTCGCATCTCGCTGAGCACGCGATCGCGGTGACTCACGAAGATCCAGTGGTGCGCGCCGTGGATCTCGAGCACCTGCCCATTCACAACCTGTGATTTGAATTGCCGGCGCAGCGGGCGATAGACGGATTCGGTCGCGCGAACGAGCCTTTGAAAGGCGTTCCGGTGCGCGGCGTCGTCCCGCTGCCAGGGCTCGAGCTGCGAGACGCTGTCCGTGACGGCATAGATGGCGAGCGCCGGCGCGCGCACGTCGCGATAATCGGGATGCTCCGACCCAATTGATGCATAAGCGGGAGTCGCTTCCTCGTTCCAACCGTCACACGCATAGCGCACGCGGATATCGGCTTCGGGAATGTTGACGCCGCGCGTGCGATGCACGAATGCCACGTAAGCGGCCGCTGTGGCGGTGTCGGCGGACGACGGGATCGGCGGTCCGGGAATATCAGGCGGCACCGGAAAAAGGCGATCGAATTCCTGCTGCGCCGCCACCCGGTCATACGCGGCGTCGAGATAGACGAGCTTCGCGACGCCCTGCGGATACGTCGCGGCGAAACGAGTCAACTCTTCGCCGGCGATCGAGTGGCCGGCGAGATAGACGCGCGCGAGATGCAGCGAGTCGAGGACGGCGCGCACATCGGCGACGAGCCGCTTCGTGTCGTAGCCGTCTGACGGATGGTCGGATTCGCCGAAGCCGCGCCGTGTGATGGCGTAGACGTGAAAGCGGTCGGTGAAGGCGGGCGCGAAATCGTCGAATGCGTGCGCGGTGTTGCCCAGCCCGGCGAGAAAGACGAGCGGCGGTCCGTTTCCACCGAAGTCGAGATAGTGCAGTCGAACGCCCGGCTCGACCGTCACGTAGCGCGCGACGTGCGGCGCGGTGTCGTGCCATCCCGCCGTGTCGCTTGCCGCGAACTGACAGGCGGCGGCGAGCACCAACGCGAGCATCATGCGAAGGTCATACGAGCGTCATGCGAGCGTCGTGCTTATCTGCTCAGGCGCCGATCCGCTTCCGGATTTCCCGCGCGCCCGCGTTGACGCCAACGGCCACGCCGGCGCCGAACAGGATTGCCGTCGTCACGGTCACAAGCGGAAGGAGTGCGGCAACAGGCGTCGCAATCAACGCGGCGCCAAGGCCGGCGAGAATCGGCACGCCGGCGCGATGCACGGCATCGACGTAGCGCAGGCGTTTTTGCACGAACTGGCGAGCTTGCCAGTAGCCGACGAGCGTGACGGCGGCGGTAATGCCGAACTTGATGAGCAGCAGGGTGCCTGTGAACACGGGGATCCTCCGAGAGAGCATGCGCGCGCTTGTGATGAATCTATACGGGCGCGTGACGGCCGAGTTTCGTACCGTTGTGCCGTGCGGCTGGAATCAACTGCCCGTCCCGCATAGCTTTGGCCTACCTTCTCCGGCGTGCGATTTCCTTTGAGCCACGAGCGTTCCATGGTCACCCTCCGCGTCGTTCGGCACGATCGCGACCAGGTGCTCGCCGAATGTCAGAGTCCGTGCGTTCCGGCCAGCGGCGAGGTGTTGCAGCTGGATACCGTGGACGAGAACGGCGAGAAGGTACGTCCGAGCACGATGTGGCGGGTGGTATCGGTGACGCTTGGTGTGCCGTCGCTCGCGTCGTCGCCGCCAAAGGATGGGAGCGGACTTCAGGTGCGGTTCGTCGAGGTTGCCGTGCTGCCGGACGTGGCGTTCGTACCGGAATTCGCGGCCGCCGCCGAGAAGATTCTTTCCGAATCGAAAATGTGATGATGCCCGGCGACATCCAGATTTCCTGCTCAGCCCGATGTCGATGAGCGAAAGTGAACCACAGATGTACAGCGTCACCCAGGAGCTTCCCGCGCATTTGCGCGACTGGCAGCTGCCTCCAGGGTGGCGGTGGGGCGCCGAAGGTTTGAACACCCAGGACCGGCACTATCAGGAGATCATCGACGCGCTCGATCGGTCGCTGTCGCTGGTCAGCGCGCCGAACGCCATGCATCGCGGCTGGCTCGAGGCCGAGGCGCGGCATCTGGCGCATCGCAATCATCCGGCGATGCCGACGACGTATCACTACTGGGCGGCGTACGGTGAAAGCCGGCGCGGACCAGGATATCTGCGGCGGTGGATCGCGGGGGAAACGATCGCCGCGCGTCTGCGCCGCATGGGAACGGACGACACACCCGGCGTCATTCGGCTGATGCGCGAGATCGGATCGGCGCTCAGTTACCTGCACGATCTCGGCGCTGTGCACGGATGCATGTCGCCGGAAACCGTCTGGACGACGCCGATGGGTCGATTGTGGATCATCGGTTGGCAGTGGGCGATGCCTCGCGGGGAGATTCCGGAAAATCTCTCCCCGGACTTCCGCTTCATGCCGATTCCGAGCGAATGGGCCGGCGGCGTGTGGGATCCGACGCCGTATACGGATCAGTGGCAGCTGGCGGCCGTGTGCTTCAGCGCGCTCACGGGTGAATCGCCGACGCCGGACGAAGTGCCGCCGATTCAATTGCTGCGACCGGATTGTCCGCAGGCGTTGGCGGTCTTGATCGATCGCGCGCTGCAACCCGATCCCGGTCTCCGCTATCCGACCATGGCGGCGATGCTGCGCGCGCTCGACCGCGTGATCGGTAGCCGCACGATGGTGATGCTCGCGGGCGACGAGCCCGGCACGAATCTCACGAACGAATCTGCCGAGGCGCGGTTGCGGTGGGCGCTGGCCGATGATTATGAAGTACTCGCGTCGCTCGGCGCGGGATCCTTCGGATCGGTGTGGCGCGTGCGAGACTTGACGCTCGGCCGCGAGGTAGCGCTCAAGCTGCTGCACCCGCACGTCGCGCGCGATGAACGGATCGTGGGACGCTTTCGGCGCGAAGCGAAGCTTGCCGCGCAGCTGGCGCATCCGGCGATCGTGCCGATCTTCGACTGGGACAGTCGCGGCGACGTGGCGTGGTACACGATGGAATTGGCCGAGGGTGGTTCGGTCGCGGAGCTGGTCGCGCGGTCGGGGCCGCGCGCGTTGAGCGAGATCGCACCGCAAGTCGATTTCATTCTCAATGGCCTCGCCGCGGCGCATTCGATCGGCATCATTCATCGCGATCTCAAGCCGGAGAACGTGCTCATCGACCGCTACCGGCGGTGGCGGCTGGCCGACTTCGGCATCGCGAACGTGACGGGTGAAGAAGTCGCCGGTGCATCGGGCACGCCGGCGTTCGCGTCGCCCGAGCAATTGCTTGGCGAGACGCAGGATGCCGCGGCGGATTGTTTTTCGATCGCGGCGATCGTTGCGTTCGCGATGACCGGCAGTCCCCCGTTCGGTGAGCGTGACAGCGCGGCGATTTTGGCGCGGGAGATGCGCGGCGATGTGGACCTCGCGTCGTATGCGCCGGAGATTGCGGAATGGCTGCGGCGCGGGTTGTCGGCGTCGCCCGACGATCGGTTCGTCGATGCGGCGGTGATGCAGTCCGCGTGGCGCACCGCGGTGTCCGCGGTGCTGGAGCGCGAACGACAGGTGCCGTGGTGGCGACGCTGGTTTGGCGGCGACGATGCCGGCGCGGCGTGGACGGGTGATTCGCTCTTTACCGCCTGAGCAAACTACACTCTCGTGCAATGGCCATCGCATCGATCAATCCCGCCACGGAAGAGACGATTCAGTCGTTCGACGCGCTCTCCGACGCCGCGATCGACGAGAAATTAGACAATGCTCATCGGGCGTCGCTGACCTGGCGCACGACTCCGGTGGGCGAGCGCGCGATGATCGTGCGCCGCGCGGGCGAGCTGCTCGAGGAGCGCAAGCGCGAGTACGGGCGCCTCATGACGCTCGAGATGGGCAAGCCGTACAAGGCCGCGATCGAAGAAGCGGCGAAGTGCGCCACGGCGTGCGCCTACTATGCCGATCATGCGGAGCAGTTCCTTGCCGACGAACCGGTGGAGGCGGCAAAGGAGCGAAGCTACGTCGCCTTTCAACCGCTGGGCGTCGTCCTGGCGGTCATGCCATGGAACTTTCCATTCTGGCAGGTGATCCGCTTCGCCGCTCCCGCGCTCGCAGCAGGAAATGTCGGACTGTTGAAGCACGCGTCGAACGTGCCGCAGTGCGCGCTGGCGCTCGAGCAGCTATTCGCCGAGGCGGGGGCACCCGGAGGAGCCTTTCAGACTTTGCTCATCGGGTCCGAGCCCGTGGGCCGCATTCTGGCGGACGATCGTGTCGCGGCGGCGACGCTGACCGGCAGCGAGGGCGCAGGCAGCAGTGTCGCGAGCGCGGCGGGCAAAGCGATCAAGAAAACGGTGCTGGAGCTGGGCGGGAGCGATCCCTTCGTGGTGATGCCGAGCGCGGATCTGGAGAGCGCGGCGAAGACCGCGGTGAACGCGCGCACGATCAACAACGGGCAATCGTGCATCGCGGCGAAGCGATTCATCGTGCATCAGTCCATCTTCGACGAGTTCACGGCCCGCTTCGTGATGCGCATGCGGTCGCTGGTGGTGGGTGATCCAATGGATAACGCGACGAACATCGGCCCGCTGGCAACCAAACAGATTCGCGACGACCTGCACGATCAGGTGGAGCGTGCGCGCGCCGCAGGTGCGAACGTGCTGCTCGGCGGGCGGCCGCGCGACCGGCGCGGATGGTACTACGAGCCAACCGTGATGGTCGACGTCTCGCAGGAGTCACCGGTATGGCGCGAAGAGACGTTTGGTCCGCTCGCGGCGATCGTGCCGGCGCGCAGTGTCGGCCATGCCATCGAGCTGGCGAACGATTCTCGCTTCGGCCTGGGGGCGGCGGCGTGGACGCGAGACGAGCGGGAGATCGGCGCGTTCGCGCGCGGGCTCGAGGCCGGCTGCGTTTTCATCAACGGGATGGTGGCGTCGGACCCGCGCTTTCCGTTCGGCGGCGTGAAGAAGTCGGGCTACGGCCGGGAGCTGAGCGCGTTCGGATTGAGAGAGTTCGTTAATATCAAAACTGTAAGAATCCTGCAGTCGGAAGGCGCGGACAAGAGCGCAACCGAATAGAGCCGGCGTCAGGGGGGCGTCAGGCGAATCGTCACGGTCGTGCCCTGCCCCGCGCCGCTCTCGATGTCGATCGAACCGCCCCACCGTTCGACGAGTTGACGGCTGATCGCCAGGCCCAAACCGCTGCCGCTCGTGCGCGTCGAGAAGTGCGGCTCGAACACGCGGGGCAAGACATCGGGGGGAATGCCCAGCCCATCGTCGTGCACGACAATGGCAACGCCCGGCGCCGCACCGTTGCTGCTCGGCGCGACCGAGACGTCGACGTGCCTCGCCTGCGCGTGCCGCGCATTCTCGAGGACGTTCAACAACACCTCCTTCAGCTCGTCGACGCGGGCGAGCGCGGTGACCGGCGCATCGACGCCGCGTTCCGTCCACTCGACGCTCTCGTTCCCGCCCATGCGCTCGAGCGAGACGACCTCGCGCACGATGGCCGCGACGTCCACCGAGGTCGGGGTGCCGCGTTCCTCGGGGGCGGCGCCGTAGCGGCTGAACGCTCGCGCGATCTCATCGAGGCGATCGATCTCCGTGAGGATCTGATTCACGTTGTGCTCGAGAACGCGGTCGAAGTCCACGCGCGCGTCGTTGCGCGCGCGACGCAGATGCTGCACGCCCAGGCGAATGGGCGTGAGCGGATTCTTGATTTCGTGCGCGACTTGTCGCGCCATCTCGCCCCACGCGATGACGCGCTGCGCACGCGCGAGCTCGGTGACATCGTCGAGGGTGACGACGGCACCGCCGCGCTCGAGGCGCGTGAGCGTCCCACGCAGCTGTTGCTGATCGAGCGCCGCCTCGAAGTCCTGTTCGTCGCGTGGGGACGCGAGAAACGCGTCCACGATATCGGCGATCTGCGACGGCGCACGCGCGCGAAGCGGCGTCCCGGCCGCGAGCAATCCGCCGAGCAGCGATTCGGCCCGCGGGTTGGCGAGCGAGACGCGTCCGTCGAGATCGACGGCGACGACTCCGCTCGCGACGTTGCGAAGCACGGCGGCCGTGCGGCGTTGCGCTTCCTCGAGTGCGCCGCGACTGGCGTTGAGGTCGGCCGCCATTCGTCGAAAGGCGGTGAAGACGGGATAGAACTCGACCGTCGGCTCGGCCTCGAGCCGCGGCGCGGCTCCGCCGGCGATCGAGAGCGCGGCGTCGCTCAACGTGCCGATCGGACGAGCGAGCTGCCGCGCCGCGATGCCGCTCAGCCAGAACGCGGCGATGCCGCCAAGCACCGTGGCGAACAGCACCAACACACCGAGATCGCGCCGCTGCCGACCCAACGACATCTCGTCGGCACGCGCGGGCGCCGCGATCACCGTCGGCGGCGAACCCGCCTCGGAGAACGAACGATATCCGAACAACGATTCGCTGCCGTCGACGGGCTCGAGATCGGTATCGGTATCTTCGTTGCGCACGGCGACCGTGATCTCGACCGGCGCGGGAAGAAACCGACCGATGGGTGCAATCAAATCGTATAGCGGATCGCTCGCGGCGCGCAGCTCGCCATTGCGGTACATGAGCAGCGGCGTGTCGAGGCGATTGCTCTCGGCGATCAGCGATGCGTCCGGCGGCGGCACCAGCGCGCGAAGCGTCTCGTTCACGAGCACACGGCGCGACTGCGTGGTACCCTGCGAAAGATTCCCGTACGACCACACAGCGAATGCCGCCGCGGGAATCACGAAGAACGCGAACAGCGCCCAGGAGAGCCGCGCGCGATAGCTGCGACCCCATGTTCGCCGCCGCGCGCGCAACCATCGTCCGCCGCCGCCGTCGGCGACGACGCTCGCGAGCCACAACAAACCGACGATCGCGAGATCGAGGAGCACCACGAGTGTGCCGCGCTGCACGAGCGCCTTGAGCGGCCAGAGCTCGACTTCGACGTGCGCGGGAACAGTGCGTGTTCCCGTGGAGACCGCCCAGTCACCGTGAATCTGACTGCCGTCGCGCCGCCATCGAGGAACCGAGTCGACGGCGGGCGCGAGCGGGACGGTCCCTTCGCGCAGCCGAAGCGTGTACGGCGGTTCGACGTCCGCATCGACGTCGAGGCCGAGCAGAGGCGCGAACGGGTCGGTGTCGAACAAGCGGCTGCGCGGTGCGAGCACGGCCGCGGTCACGCCACCGGCCGCGGACGGTGCCGCCATCACCAACTCCACCGCCGTGTCGGTTGGCACGGCCTGGAGCATCAACGCCCCGGTCTGCCGCGCGCGCGTCACCATCCGCGCGATGGCACTTCGCGGAATTGGAATATCAGCAGTGTGAAATTCGGCGACGGGCGCCGAGTCGGCCGGGAAGGCGAACAGCGCGATCGGGTTGCCGGCGGCGGCGATATCCGATGTTACATAATGCTGAAGAAGCGCCTGGCGTGTATTTGGCGCGGAGTCCAGCGCGAGCGAGCTGCCGAGTCGGCGCAACAGCGTGAGCGCGACCGAATCAGTCTGGCTCAGTGATTGGAGATCGCGCTGCGCTGCTTCGACGCGTCCGCGCGCGGTGCGGCCCCAGATCAACGTCGTCGCGCCGAGCGCCGCGACGGTTGATGCGCTCAGGATCACGTACCGCGTGCGCCGGCTCAGCGCGAGCAGCGCGATCGCTACGATCCAGACGATCGTGTACCACCACGGCCAACGACCGGGAGCCGCCCACACTTGCGGCGCGAGCACGGCGGCGATCGTCGCGGCGAGCGGTGCGACCCATGGCGGCAACCCGCGACGTGGACCGAGCACTGACGCGCCGGCCGCGGCTCCGGCGAGAAGCACCGAGACTGCCGCAAGAAATGTTGGAATCTCCCAGATCAGCCACAGCGCCGCGTCGAGGCCGTGCGGTGGAATCTTGACGCCGCGGGCCAGCTCGCGCAGGAGGAATGGGCCGAGCACGGCGACAACGAGAATGGTGAGCGCGGCGCTCCATCCACGTAACGGCTGAGCGCGGCGGCGGAAGATGGCGAGCACGCCGAGCAGCACGAGGGCGCTCGTCGCGGCAAGCGCGCCGGCGTTGCCCGTGAGGGGACCGCCGCGCGGCGTGAAGTACACCGCCGGATCGAACAGCCGCGTGAGGTTCGAATATTGGCTGAGCGGAACGAGCGCGGTACATGCGAGTCCGATCGCGAGTGCCGCGACGCGTCGGGACGTCATGCGCGTGCCGCGCCACACGCCGATGATGAAGCACGCGAGCGCAAACACGAACGCAATGCCCGCGCGCGCGCGAACACGCTCCTGGATGCGTGCCTGGACCTCGCCCTGGATGAGCGGGGCCGCGGTCACGTCGAACATGCGGCGGCCGTCGATTGCGTAGCGAAGCACGTCCGGCGAATGCGATGTGTCGACGGGCGGCCCGAATATGAATCCACTCAACCCTGTTTGCGATGCGACGTGATTCGCGAGCGGCGTCGATAAGCGGTCAGCCGGCGGAACGGCGCCAAGCAGCGCGACCGCGACGGCCGCGGCGTTGGACTGCCGCGAGACGAATTGCAGCGCGAGATAGAACGGGGTCGCGATGACCGCGGGTCCGGCGGTATTCGCGTCAACGGGTGGACGAATGATGCCGCCCCACGCGAACGCGCTGTCGCCGCGATACAGTACGACGCCGCGCTCAGTGCCCGACTTGACGGCGGCATCGAGCGCATCGAACGCCGCGGTGCGGTCTCCCGAGAGCTCGAGCGCACGCGAGACGGCCGCGCGCGAACCCTGGGCGGCGGCGTCGATCTCCTGGCGCAGCGTCTCGAGTCCGCGAACCGCCGCTTCGTGCTGCCACGCATCCCAATGATGGTCAACGTTCCACAAATCACGTTGCGCCGACGAGGCAAGCACCGCGGCGACCGCGAGCGCCGCCGACGAGGCGAGCGCCCACCAGCGAGGGGCGTCGCGAACGGCCGTCGCGAGGACCGCGGCCGCGACCGTGGCGACGATCAGCGCGACGAGATAGTCTACGCTCGGCCCGTGCAGCCACTGGCTCGCCGCGAGCAGCGCCGCGCCGGCCGAGATTGCCCACCACGTCCACCGGGATCGAATGAGTCAGCCTCCGACCGGCGCGCCGACACCGCGCCGATTGAAACAAACGCGTCCCGCCGACGTCGCCGCGCTGATCGAGCGCGACCCGCGGCTCATCATCCCCGTCGGCACGTGCGAGCAGCACGGACCGCATCTGCCGCTGGGCTCCGACACGCTGATCGTCGAGCGACTGTCGTCGGATCTGTCATCCGAGTTCGGAGTGCTGCTCGCCCCGACAGTCGAATACGGGGTGAACGTCGTGACGGAGCGCGGTTTCGCGGGCAATGCCTCACTGCGCAAGAAGACGCTGCACCGAATGCTCAACGACTTGCTCGACACCTGGGAGTCGACCGGTGTGCGCGAGTTCATTCTGCTCACGGCCCACGAGCATGACCCCCACCTGGAAGCGTTGTCGACGTTGATCACGTCGGTGGCGCGCGTGCGCGCCGTTGACATCTTCGGCGTGGACTTCAATGATCTCCTCGAGGGTCAGAGCGAGCCCATGCACGGCGACGAAGTGGACACTTCTCTCCTTCTGTACCTTGCACCCGAGCTCGTCGACATGAGCCTTGCGAAGGATTATATGATGTCGCGGGACGAGTTGCGACGATACCGCCGAGGCTGGCTGCGAATTCCGGCAGCGAGTCCCGGGTCGATCGGACGGCCGACGCTCGCCTCGGCGGAGAAAGGCCGCGCCATTTACGAGCGCATCTATTCGCGAATTCGCGAGCGTATCTTCGTCGCCCCGCCGGTCGAATCGTGAACGCACGGACCGCAATCGTGAACCTCGGGTACCATCGAACTATGCCAAGCTTGCGATTGGTCGTCACGTGCGCTGCCTCGTTCGTCGCTGTGCTCGCATCGACCGCGGTGCCGGCGAGCGCACAGGGCAGACCCGTGGACGAAGGGACCTTCGTGGTCACGCGTCCGGGCGCGCCACAGGAAACCGAGAGCTTCAAGATCTGGCGGCTCGAGGGTGGAGCCCTGCTCGCAACGGGCTCGCTGACATCCGGCCAGGAGCGCATCACGTCATCGCTGCGGACCGATTCACTCGGGACGCCGCTGATGTACACCGTCACGGTTCGAGAGAAGGGGGCGGATCGCACGAAGATCACGGCGGAGACACGCGGCGGTCGATTGCAGTCGCACACGCTCGATCAGCGGGGCGACGAGTCCATGCGCGAGTATCCGGTGTCCCAGGGCAACTCGCTCGTGCTGGAAGACGATCTGGTGCATCAGCTTTTTTTCGCGGCGCTCGCGAAACGGACGGGTTCCGTGCAGGTGATCAATCCGCGCGCGGCAACGGGTGGTCGCGCGACGATGAGCGCGCTCGGTCTGGAGCCCATCGACGTCGGCGGACACTCCGTGACGGCGGCCCACTATTCGCTAATTGCGAGCTCAGGCCGACGTGATTTCTGGGTCGACTCAGCGGGTCGTTTGCTGCGTGTAGAGGCACCGTCGCAAGGGTTAAAGGCCGTTCGAGAAGAATTACCGCGGTGAAGCGGTAAAAAACCCTGCTCTCTCGCTAGCAAACGATAGCAAACGATCGTCCGGTTTTGGGCATCCAAATCCCAAAAGCGGACGTTCGCCGTAAGCGCGCTGTAACCGCCCTGAAACCCTGGTCGTCCCCCTCCCGTACGCCCCGCAGACCCACAACACAAAGGATTTCCCACCATGCGTTCGATGAGACTCGTCGCTCTCCTGGCGATTCCGGCGCAACTTGCATTTGCCCAGGCTCCGGCTCGCAGCGAACTGACTCTCGAAGATGCGATCGCCACAGCGCACCGCAACAACCCAAACTACCTGACCACGGAGAACAATCTCCGGAATTCGGTATCGCAGGTTCGGCAGGCGTACTCCGCGCTGTTACCGAGCGCGAATACCAGCTTCTCAACGCGGTACCAGCAGGGCGGCACGCAGTTCGTGCAGGGCGTCGCCATCGGCGGCAGCGGCGACACGTATCAGTCGTCATACCAGCTCGGGCTGAGCTACAACATCAATGGCGCGGTCGCGTTTGCTCCGCGTGCCGCGCGGGCGGGCCGTGACGCGGCGGAAGCCGACATCACGAGCGCGGCGGCCTTGCTGCGCTCGCAGGTGACGACTCAATACATTCAGGCGCTCAAGTCGCAGGCGCAGGCGGATCTGACCGATTCACTGCTCTCGACCGCGACGGGCCAGCTCGATCTCGCGAACGCCAAGATGGCGGTCGGCGCGGCCACGATCGTCGACGTGCGCAACGCGGAAGTCGGCGTCGGCCAGGCGCAGGTCAACCAGGTCATTGCGCACAACAACGCGCAGATCGACAAGGTGCGACTGTTCCAGCTCATGGGCGTGCCGGCGAACCCCGACGCGAAGCTCACCACGACGTTCTCGACGGCGCTGCCGAGCTTCTCGCTCGACTCGCTGCTCGCGCTCGCGCACAAGGTCAATCCGGATCTCGAGGCGGACAAGTCGCGGCAGTACGCGGCGCAGATGAACGTGCGCTCGGCGCAGATGAGCTATCTGCCGTCGCTCTTCGTGAGCACCGGCTGGGGCGGCAACTCGCTCTCGTTCGCGGACGACAATTTTCTGATCAATCAGCGCGCGGCGCAGGCAGCGTCGGGGTTCGCGAGTTGTCTTTCGGCGGACTCGCTGCGGAGCCGGGTCGGCCTGTCATCCTTCAATTGCGGATCGCCGACTCTGACGCAGGCGCAAATTGACCAGATACGTTCGGGGAACAACCAGTTTCCCTTCAAGTTCGATCGGAACCCGATCGGTATCGGCGCGACACTGTCCTTCCCCATCTTCAACAACTACCAGCGGGAAGCGCAGGTCGAGCAGGCGCGCGTACAGCGCGATAACGCGACGTACAGCCTGAGAGCGCGAAACCTTCAGCTTACCACTGACGTAACGAACGCATACCTGACGTTGATCGCCGCGGCGAAAACCGTACAGTTGCAGGAGCAAACCGCGATGAAGGCAGCGCAGGAGCTGGCTGCGGTGCAGGAGCGGTACAAGGTGGGTGCCACGACGTTCCTCGACGTCACCACCTCGCGCGGCCAGTACGAGCAGGCACAGATCGGCCGCGTCAACGCGATCTACGATTATCACACGGCATTCGCCAACCTCGAGCAGGCGGTTGGCAGGCCCCTCCGCTGAGGCTGAGCTAAGACATGGGCAAGAAAGCAAAGTGGGCGATCGGCGTCGTCGCGGTTGCGGGCGTCGCCGTTCTGATCGGCGCGAGCGCGGCCAAGCGCGGCAACAAAGCCACGGAAGTCCGCATCGAGCCGGTACAGAAGCGTGATCTCGTCGCGTCGGTCACGGCGAGCGGGCAGATCAGTCCACACACCAAAGTCGACGTCGCCTCCGATGTCAGCGGCAAGATCACCAAGCTGGCGGTAAAGGAAGGCCAGATGGTCACGGCCGGCCAATTCCTGCTGCAGATCGATCAGGAACAGCCGCAGGCGAACGTGCAGCACGCCGAAGCGGCCGTGGCGTCGAGCCGTGCGCAGCTGGCGCAGGCGAACGCGAATCTCGATCAGTCGAAGAAGACGTACGACCGGTCGGCCGAGATCAAGAAAAAGAACGCACAGCTCATCTCGGATGAGTCGCTCGAGCAGCTCCGGACGGCGGTCGACGTGAACGTGGCGGTGGTCGACGCGGCCAAGCACGCGGTCGATCAGGCCGTTGCGTCGCTCAACGACGCGAAGAGCGCGCTGTCCAAGACGACGATTTATGCGCCGATGTCGGGTCGCGTGACCCGTCTCGTCGTGGAGCAGGGCGAGACCGCGGTTCCGGGCACCTTCAACAAGGACGCGGCGACGCTGCTGACGATCAGCGACATGTCCATGCTCGAGACGCGCGTCAAGGTCGATGAGACGGACGTGGCGCGCATCAAGATCGGCGATTCGGCGCAGGTGCAGGTCGACGCCTTTCCCGACACCACGTTCATCGGCAAGGTCACCAAGATCTCGAACAGCTCGGTGAAGAACGCCGCCTCGACGTCGACCGATCAGGCGGTCGACTACGAAGTGACGATTCAGCTCCTCAACGCGCCGCCCGACACGCGGCCCGACTTCTCGGCCACGGCCAAGGTGATCACGGACCAGCGCAAGAACGTGCTGTCGGTGCCGATCATCGCCCTGACGGTGCGCGAGAACGAGACGCTCAACAAGGGTGATACCGCGGTGGGTCTTGGCAAGGCCAAGCCCGCCAAGGACATCGGCAAGAAGGACGTGGAGGGGGTCTTCGTGGTGGGGGCTGACAACAAAGTGACCTTCCGGCCCGTAAAAGTAGGGATCGCCGGCGAGAAGCACTTTGAGATCCTGAGCGGCCTCAAGGACGGCGAGAAGATCGTCGCCGGCACCTACCAGGCGATTCGCGAACTGAAGGACGGCGCGCTCGTGCGCGAACAGAAGGTCGACGCGAAGAAGCCCACCAGCGGTACCACGGGGAGCAAGTCGTGAGTCATGACACTGTAGAAGCTCCGCTCGGCATGACCGCCGAGCGGCAGGTGGTAGTGAGTCAGCCGGGCGCCGCGCCTGATCCCAAGTGGGTCATCGTGACGCGCGGCATCAAGCGTGAGTACGACATGGGCGGCGAAATCGTGCGCGCGTTGCGCGGCGTCGATCTCGCGATCGCCCGAAACGAATACGTCGCGATCATGGGCCCGTCCGGCTCGGGCAAGTCGACGCTGATGAACATCGTCGGCTGTCTCGATACGCCAAACGCGGGCGAGTACTGGCTGAACGGCCAGGAAGTATCGAAGATGTCCGACGACGCGCTGGCGCGCGTGCGAAACAAGGAGATCGGATTCGTCTTCCAGACGTTCAACCTCCTGCCCCGCGCCACCGCCCTGCATAACGTGGAGCTTCCACTGGTGTATGCCGGCGTCAGTTCCGACGAGCGGAAGCGCCGCGCCAAGGAAGCATTGGCCAAGGTACAACTCGACAATCGCATGGATCACCGGCCGAATGAGTTGTCGGGCGGCCAGCGCCAGCGTGTCGCGATCGCCCGCGCGCTGGTCAACAATCCCTCGATGCTGCTTGCCGACGAACCGACCGGTAACCTCGACTCGCAGACATCCGAGGAAATCATGCGCGTGTTCGAGACCCTCGCGAGCTCCGGTCAGACGGTCGTCATGGTGACGCACGAACCCGACATCGCCGCGCATGCGCGGCGAATCGTCGTGTTGCGCGACGGTCTCATCTCGACCGACGAGCGGCGCGAAGCGTTCACGAGCCGACTCGCGCTGTAACTTCTCGGGGCTTTGGGCGTATGGGCGTGTGAGCGGATGAATCGCCACACGCCCATCCGCTTTTAAGGCCATACGTCCCGACGCCACGACGCCCCACCCGATGTCCCTCTTCCAAGCCCTCGCCATCGCCTGGCAAACCATCCGCGTGCAGAAGCTCAAGAGCTTCTTCACGGTCGTCGGCGTGGTGATCAGCGTGATGTTTCTAATCGGCGTCGTGTCGATCGTGCAGGGGATGAGCAAGTACGTCGAGGACGACTTCGCCGGAAAATTTCTTGGCGTGAACACGTTCAATCTGCGGCGCTATCCCGACATCAACACCGATGTCACCGCGGATGAATGGCGTGCCTGGCAGCGCCGTCCAAAGATCACGATCGAAGACGGCTATGCGGTGCGCGACGCGCTGCCGCCTGACGCGCGCTGGGCAATGCACGATCTCGTGTGGGCGCAGGCCAGTTCGGCGTTCTTCGTTGGCGGTCCGCAAGTCCTTGCCGAAGCGGCCACCGCGGAATTCTTCAAGATCAAGGATCTGGGAATCACCAAGGGCCGAGCGTTCACCGAGCAGGACGACGTCGCGCAATCGCCGGTGATCGTGATCGGCGACGAAGTGGCGTCGCGGTATTTCCCCAATCTGGATCCGATCGGGCGGGAGATTCGCATCAACCACTTCCCGTTCACCGTGATCGGTGTGCTGGAGAAGCAGGGGACGGTGTTCGGCCTCTCGCTCGACCGTCAGGTGATCGCGCCGTTCCACTCCGAGATGTCGCGGCTGACGCATGCGAGGAACAGTCTCTACGGCGTCGTGATCCAGTCGCCGACGCCGGATGCATACAAGCCGCTCGAGGAGTCGGTGCGCGAAGTGATGCGCCGCCGCCACCACCTGCATCCCAGCGAAGCGGACGATTTCGTATTCGAGAGCTCCGAGACCGCGCTCTCGCAGTGGTTCACGATTCGTAAATACCTCGTGCTCGCCGGCATGGTATTGCCCGCGGTGGGATTGATCGTGAGCGCGATCGTGATCATGAACATCATGCTGGTCGCAGTGGCGCAGCGGACGCGCGAGATCGGCATTCGGAAGTCACTCGGCGCGCGGCGGCGCGACATCCTCGCGCAATTCCTGATCGAGTCGGCGACGCTGAGCTGCTTCGGCGCGTTGATCGGCATCGGCGCGGGCATCGGCCTGGCGAAGCTGATCTCCGCCGTGTCGCCACTGCCGGCCGCGGTCGCACCGTGGTCGATCGTACTCGGCGTCGCCATCGGCGCGGGCGTCGGCATCGTATCGGGTGCGTATCCCGCGAGCATCGCGGCGCGGCTCGATCCCATTCTCGCCATGCGGCAGGAGTAGGACGATGCGCATCGGCGCCAAGCTCTATTCGCTCCTCGAGGGGGTGCTCATCGCGTTCGACGCCATGCGCGTCAACAAGGTGCGCACCGGTCTCACCGTCCTTGGCATCGCCGTGGGCGTGTTCGTCGTGACCGTGATGTCGGCCGCGGTGCACGGCATCAACGAAGGGGTGAGCCGAAGCATTGCGGCGGCGGGGCCGACGACGTTCTTCCTCACGCGCTGGCCCGTTGACCTCAACGGCGGCTGCAACGGCTCGGCCGACAGCTGTCCGTGGCGCAACAATCGGCCGCTTACCGTCGAGCAGGCGAAGGCGATCGCCGAGCTCCCTTCGATTCAGGGTGTCACGACGCACATCAGCAGCAACTCGTCGATCAAGTATGCGGATCGCGAGCTGCCATCCGTCTCGATCGACGCCTATTCGCCCGGCTGGATCGACGTGGACGGCGGCGACGTGACCTCGGGCCGAGATTTTACGCCGACCGAAAACGACGCGGGCGCCAACGTGCTTCTCGTCAATCCGAAAATCGTCGAGAAGCTTTTCCTCGGCGAAGATCCCGTCGGCAAGCCGGTGCGCCTCAACGGCAAAGAGTTCGTCGTGATCGGCGTGTATCAACCGCTCGTGAACGCGTTCGACAACGGCAGCAAGGGCAAGCTGTACATGCCGTTCGAGTCGGCCAAGCGTCGCATGGCGGTGAGCACCTGGTGGTTGGACGTGACCGTCAAACCGCGCGACGGGTACCCGCGCGACCAGGCGATGGACGACGTCCTGACCACGCTGCGCAGCATGCGGCATCTGCGTCCGACGCAGCAGAATGACTTCTTCACGTCGACGCCTGAAAAGATCATGCAGATCTACGACCGGGTCGTTGGCGTGTTCTTCCTCGTCATGATCACGCTCTCGGCAATCGGCCTGCTGGTCGGCGGCGTTGGCGTCGTGGCGATCATGATGATCTCCGTCACCGAACGCACGAGCGAGATCGGCGTACGGAAGGCGCTCGGAGCAACGCGCGCGTTGATTTTGTGGCAGTTCCTCGTCGAGGCGGTGACGCTCACGGCCATTGGCGCCTCACTGGGGCTGATTCTCGGCTCGAGCGTGGCGTATTTGATTCGCAGCACCACGCCGATCGCCGCGCAGGTGCCGCCGATGGCGATCGTCGCCGCACTCGGGGCCAGCGCATTCACCGGTGTGTTGTTCGGCATGATCCCGGCGGTGCGCGCCGCGCGGCTCAATCCCGTGGACGCGTTACGGTATGAATAGCCTGTCGTTCCGAGCCGCAGGCGAGGAATCTGGCGTCCCGATAGATAGACGTCCTTCTGACCGTGAAAGCAGATCCCTCGCTTCGCTCGGGATGACACGATGCCGATAATCGAAGCGGTTCGCCTGGCGCTGGCGCAGATTCGCGTGCAGAAGCTCAAAAGCTTCTTCACGCTCACGGGCGTGATGATCGGCGTGATGTTCCTGATCGCCGTCGTGTCGATCGTGGAAGGCATGGGGCGCTACATGGAGGACGATTTCGCGGGCCGCCTTCTGGGCGCGAACACGTTCACGCTGCGCCGCTATCCGTGGTTCGGCAACAACACCACGCGCGAACAATGGATGGAATGGCAGCGCCGTCCGCGCGTGTACACCGCGGACGTGGCGTTCGTGCGCTCCGTGCTGCCGGGTGGTACGCGCTGGGCGGTGGAGAGCCAGGAGCGCGTCACGGCGTCGAGCGCGTACATGCGGCCGCGGTCCGTCGACGCGCATGCGGTCGACGGCGACTACTTCTTCATCAAGAAGTATGACATGTCGTCGGGCCGGGCCATCGCACCGCAGGAGTACGAGCTCGGCTCGACGGTGGTCGTGATCGGCGACGAAGCCGCCAAGTTCTTTTTCCCGAATTTGAACCCGGTCGGCCGCGAGCTGCGCATGGCCGGAATTCCGTATCAGGTCATCGGCGTCATCGCGCATCAGGGTACCTTGTTCGGGCAATCGCTCGATCAGATGGTGATCGCGCCGTTCAATTCCCCGCTCCATCGCGTCACGAATCCGCGCGGCGACATCGACGGGCTGCTGGTCCAGTCGTCGAGTACGATCATGATGAACGACGTCATGGAGAGCGTTCGCGAAGCGCTGCGCGCGCATCGCCACCTGCGCCCCGCGCAACCGGACAACTTCGTCATGGAGACGTCGGAGTCGGCGCTGGCGTTCTTCGAACGCATTCGCGGCATCATGACCATCGTCGGCGCGGCGTTGCCGGGGGTGAGCCTCATCGTGGGCGGCATGGTCATCATGAACATCATGCTGGTGTCCGTCGCAGAGCGCACGCACGAAATCGGCATCCGCAAATCGCTCGGCGCGCGGCGGAAGGACATTCTCCGGCAGTTCCTCATCGAGTCGGCGACACTGAGCACGGTCGGCGCGATGATCGGCATCGTCTTCGGCATCGCCGCCGCGAAGCTCATCGCGTACAAGACACCGCTGCCCGCGGCGGTGGCGCCCTGGTCGATCGTGGTCGCGACGCTGCTTGGGACGGTCGTCGGCATCGTGTCGGGCGTCTACCCCGCACGGCGCGCGTCGCTGCTCGATCCCATCGAAGCACTCCGGCAAGAGACCTGACGCGGCCATGAGACTGTTCGCCAGATTCACCAACGCGCTCGAGGGCGTGGCGATCGCGATCGAGGCGATTCGCTCGAACAAAGGCCGCGCGGCGCTCACGATCATGGGCGTGGCGGTCGGCGTGTTCGTCGTCGTGGCGCTGTCGTCGGTCGTGCGCGGCGTGAACGAATCGTTCGCCCGCGACGTCGCGGCGGCGGGACCGACGTCATTCTTCGTCTATCGCCGCCCGATCAGCGCATTCCGCAACTGCGATCCGAGCGATCCGAATTCGTGCCCCGACCGCCGCAACCCGGCGATCACGGACGGCGAAGCGATCGGCATCAACGCGCTCGAGTCGATCTACGCCGTCACGCAGCACGTGGCCGGCAACGGCGCGTTCAAGTACAAAGATCGCGAACTCAACGCCGGCATCGAGTACTACACGGCGAATTGGACGGACGTGGACGGCGGAGACATCTACCCCGGCCGCAGCTTCACGCAGATGGAGAACACGAATGCGTCCAACGTCGTTGTCGTGAACGACAAGCTCGCCCAGACACTGTTCGGGGACTCCGACCCGCTCGACAAGGTCATCTCGATCGACGGGCATCAGTTCACCGTCATCGGTCTGTATCACTACACGGCGAGCCCGATGGGAACGCCCACGTCCGCGGGCGGCGGTGACTCGCCGAAGGCGATCGTCCCGCTCGAGACCGGTCGCCGGAAAATGAATCTCTGGGTGCGCGGCAACAATCTCATCGTGAAGCCCCGCGACGGAGTCGCCGTCAACGATGCCGTGGACGACGTGACGGCGTACCTGCGCGGACGGCGCGGCCTTCGTCCGGCCGACATGACGAACTTCGCGATCGTGACGCAGGACAAGCTGATGGACACCTACAATCAGCTCTTCGGCACGTTCTTCGTCGTCGGCATCGCACTCTCGTCGGTGGGATTGCTCGTCGGCGGCGTGGGTGTCATCGCGATCATGATGATCTCGGTCACGGAGCGCACGCGCGAGATCGGCGTTCGCAAAGCGCTCGGCGCGACGCGCGGAACGATCCTCTGGCAGTTTCTCGTCGAGGCGGTGACGCTCACCGGCTTCGGCGCGGCACTCGGCCTCGTGCTGGGAGTGCTCACGACCCTCCTGGTGCGCACCGCATGGCCGTCGATTCCCGCTTCGACACCGATGTCGTCGGTCGTGTCGTCGCTCGCCGCAAGCGCGGTGACGGGCGTCTTGTTCGGGATGTTGCCCGCGATACGAGCCGCGCGCCTCGATCCGGTGGCCGCACTCAGGCACGAATAGCATTCGTGCTGTCATCCTGAGCGCGCAGCGCGAAAGGATCTCATCCCCTTCCTGACATCGGGTGCATCCGAGCGGATGAGATCCTTCGCTTCGCTCAGGATGACAAACGTCGTTCTCCACCTCGGACGACGTTAGATTTGCGCCCATGACCGTCGATCTGTTGGCGATCTTCGCGCACCGCGACGACGCAGAATTGAATTGCGGCGGCACGCTCGCCAAGGCCGCACGGCAGGGACATCGCACCGGCATTCTCGACTTGACGCAAGGCGAGATGGGCACACGCGGCACCGCGGAGATTCGCGCCGCCGAAGCCGGCCAGGCGGCTCGAACGCTTGGCGTGAGTGTGCGCGAGAATCTGGAGCTGCCCGACGCCGGCATCCTGAACGACCCGCGCACACGCGAGACGCTGGCGCGCGTCATTCGCCGGCTCGCGCCACGTGTCGTGATTGCGCCCGCGCTCGAAGGACGGCATCCCGATCATCGCGTCACGGCGCAGCTCGTCCGCGACGCATGCTTCGTATCCGGTCTGGCGAAAGTTGCGCCGGACGTGCCGAAGCATCGCCCGGTGAAGATTCTGCACTGCCTCACGTATCGCCAGGATTTCATCCGCCCGAGCTTCGTGGTGGACATTTCCGCCGACTTCGACGCCAAGCTGGCCGCGATCCGCTGCTACGCATCCCAGTTCGAGGGCGCGATCCAGGCCGGCGAGGTCTACCCGAACGGCGAGCCGCTCGAGGACATCGTGCGCCATCACGCGGCCTATTACGGAACGCTCATTAGAAAACAATATGGCGAGCCGTTCTACACCACCGAGCTGGTGGAGGTGGACGACGTCGTCGCCATGGAGGTCGCGACCTTTTGAGCGGCGAGACAAACGACATCACCTACGGGTCATATCTCGCGCTCGATGAGCTGCTGTCGTTGCAGCGGCCGCAGTCCGAGCCGGAGCATCCCGACGAGCTGCTGTTCATCGTCGTGCATCAGGCCAGCGAGCTGTGGTTCAAGGCGATCCTTCACGACCTGGAGGGACTCGTCGCATCGCTCGAGCGCAACGATGCCGGGCAAGCGCTGTGGCGGCTGCAGCGCATCAACGCGCTCATGCGCATCGTGTCATCGCAACTCTCGTCCCTCGAGACGCTGCCGCCCCAGCACTTCGCGCAATTCCGCACCTACCTCGGCAGCTCGAGCGGATCGCAAAGCGTGCAATTCCGCGCGATCGAAGCGGCGTCCGGCTTGCGCGACGAGCACTTCATGCGCGCGCTCGAGGAACATGGCGACATTCCGGAATTGGTGCGCCGCTGGCTCGACCGACCGACGCTCCAGGATCTCTTTCTGCGCCTGCTGAGCTCAGCGAACGTGAAGATGGAGGACCTCTATCTCGGTCCCGGACCGAGCCTCCTCTTCTTCGTCGCCGAGCAATTGCTCGAGTACGAGCAGCAGTTCGGGCAGTGGCGATTCAAGCACGTGCAGCTCGTGGAGCGGGTGATCGGACCGCAGACGGGGGGCACCGGCGGAACGCTCGGATCGCGCTACCTCATGCGAACCATCGACCAGAAGTTCTTTCCCACGCTCTGGGAGGTCAGGAGCAAGTTCTTCGGGCACAAGCGCGCGTAGACCTTATATTTCACGCTATGTCCAGCGCCCCCATCTACTTGGATCACGCCGCCACGACGCCGGTGCGACCCGAGGTCCTCGAGGCGATGATGCCGTTCTTCGGGCCGCGCTTCGGGAACCCGTCCAGCATGCACCGCTGGGGCCGCGACGCTCGGACGGCGCTCGACGAGGCCCGCGAGCGCGTGGCCCACTGCTTTGGCGCCACGGCAGACGAGATCTGCTTCACATCCGGCGGGACCGAAGCCGATAACATCGCCATTCTCGGCGCCTGGCGTGCGCTGCGCCGGCCCGGACGCGAAGCCGTCGTCACTTCGCCGATCGAACACAAGGCCGTGCTCGCCTCCGCTCATCAGGTCGCGCACGAAGGCGGCGTCGAGCGCGTTGCCCCCGTGACACGCGACGGCGTCGTGGACGTCGATGTATTCCGCGACGCGCTTCGCGATGACACGGTGATCGCATCCGTGATGTGGGTGAACAACGAGATCGGGACCATTCAGCCGATCGCCGAGCTCGCGGCCCACGCGAAGAGCGCCGGTGCCCTGTTTCACACCGACGCCGTGCAGGCGTTCGGGAAAATCGCCATCGACGTCAAGAAGGCCCCTGTCGACGTGCTCTCGGTCTCCGGCCACAAGATTGGCGCGCCCAAGGGCGTCGGCGCCGTCTTCATTCGGCGCGGTACCGTAATCGAGCCGCTGTTCCATGGTGGCGCACAGGATCGCGGTCGTCGTCCGGGCACCGAGAATGTCGCGTTCGTGATCGGATTCGCGCGCGCCGCGGAGCTCGCGGTGGCCGAGCGTGAAGAGGAATGGAAAAAGCTCGAGTCCATGCGCACGACGCTCGAGCAGGCGATCCTCGCGCGTGTTCCCGACGCCGTGATTCACGGTCGCGGCGCACCGCACCGTGCGCCGCATATCCTGAACGTGTCGGTACCAGGCACGGACAGCGAGTCGATGCTCATGGCCCTCGACCTGCGCGGCATCGGCTGCTCGGCGGGTTCAGCCTGTCAGAGCGGGAGCGTATCGCCGTCGCACGTGCTGAGCGCGATCGGCGTCGCCCCAGAGCTCGCGTCGTCGGCGATTCGCATGAGCATCGGCTGTCTGACGACCAACGGCTGCATCGAGCGCGTGGCAGAGGTATTTCCCGCGCTCGTGCAGAAGGCGCGCGGCATGACGAACGCCAACGCGCACGCCGCGGACTGAGCACGGCGAGATGAGCGGCACGAAGGAGCGGGTGCTCGTCGCGATGTCCGGCGGCGTCGACTCATCGGTCGCCGCGGCGATGCTCGTCGAGCAGGGGTACGACGTCGTCGGCGCGACGATGAAGCTCTTCTGCCACGACGGCGATCTGCCCGATCGGCCCTGCTGCTCCCTCGACTCGGTGAACGACGCGCGCCGCGTGTGCCAGCAGCTCGGCGTTCCGCACTACGTGCTGAATCTCGAGAGCGCTTTCGGCCGCGACGTCGTCGACAATTTCGTGCAGGAGTACGCGAGCGGCCGCACGCCCATCCCCTGCGTCCGCTGCAACACCTTCACGAAGTTTAGAGATCTCTTACTGAAGGCGGATGCAATCGACGCGCCATGGATCGCCACCGGCCATTACGCGCGCACGATCGACGGCGAGCTGTATCGCGGCGTCGATCACGGAAAGGATCAGACGTACTTCCTGTGGGGCATCGACCGCGGCGTGCTGCGCCGCATGCTGCTGCCGGTCGGCGCGCAGACCAAGGCCGAGACGCGCGCTGTGGCGCACCGGCTCGGGCTCGAAGTGATCGCCGAGAAGGCGGAGAGCCAGGACATTTGCTTCGTGCCGGATGGTGATCACACCAAGATCATTCGCCAGCGGCTCGGCGCGGATGCGCCGGCGCTCGCGCCAGGCACATTCGTGCTCGCGAACGGCACAATCGTCGGCGAACACCAGGGTTACGCGCGCTTCACGATCGGCCAGCGGCGCGGCCTGCCCGGTGGGTTCCGCGAACCGATGTTCGTGGTCGCCATTCGCCCCGACGACCGCGCCGTCGTCATCGGCCCGCGCGAGGAGTTGCTCGGGCGCGGTGTCGTGGCGCGCGAGGTCAACTGGCTCGTCGACACACCTCCGGTCGGCGCGCACGTCGAGATCCAGGTGCGGCATCGCGCCCCGCCGGCGCGCGCCGAGGTCATTCGTTTAGAGAATGATGAAATCGAGCTGGCGCTCGACGAGCCGGTCGCCGCGATCACGCCCGGCCAGTCGCTCGTGATCTACGACGGGGAGCGCGTGCTGGGCGGCGGATTCATCGAGCGCGCCAGCGGCCAGCGGTCGCCGCTGCCGGTGCGCGCGGCGTAACACGAGGTAACGCGACGCAATGCGGCGTAACGCGGCGTAACGCCGCGCGACGCTATCGCGGCTGTACTCGATCGGCCGCCACACGCGACTTGCGCGCCGCGACGAGCGAGTCGAACTCGGCCTGTTCGAGATAGGTGACGTCGATCCAGTTGTGCGCCATCTCGTCGACGGTACGATCACCCCACCCCACCCACTGATTCGGGTCGGGGTTATTGGGGTTGCTCGCCGTGTTGTCGTGCCACGCCGTGAACGCGAGGGTCGTTCCCTTCGGCAGCAGCGGCGCCGCGTCGTCGGCGTAGATGTAGTTGACGTGCCAATTCCATTGAAAGTTCTTCACCGCGCTCAGGACTTCCTTCCGGCCGTCCGGGTAGATGGCCTCGAGCGACATCGCGGTGCCGCGCATGTGCATGTGCGGCTGGAAGTTCTCGAGCCGCGCGGGGGCCTGCAGCACGTAGAAGTTTTGCGTTACAGTTTTCTCATTGGGCGGAATGTCGAGCTCGGACTCGCGCGCGACGTTGAACATCGTGAGCACGGTGCGATGCTTCGGCACGAAGCCTTTGGGGTAGAAGTACACGGCCAGCTCGACCTGGCTGTCCTTGAATTCCTGACCGTTCGCGTGATAGTGGACCTCCCAACGAATACGCGAGCCCGGGAGCATCAACTTCCCAGCGTCCGGTGCGTAGACCTGCCCCGTTTTGCCGACAGCCCATTCCATGAACAGCCCGGCGTTCGCCTGATGGTCGTGCGCCGTGCTGGCGAGGCCGGTCACCTGCGGCTCGTCCTGGAGCAGGTAGGCGAGCACGTGATGGACGACCTTGCGATCCTGCGGATGAACGGGCTTGACCTCGATCGCCCGCACCCAGCGCGGTTCGGTAACGCCGGTTTCGACGGTCGGGCGATACCACTTGTCCTGGGTGTGCGCGGCGAGCGTGTACGGGGTGGAGCGGATGACCAGATCGGGCTGGGTGCCGAGGCGGTCGGCCAGTTGCCAGCGATTGGGATCGGCGAAGTGCCGCGGCGGCGGCTCGTCGGCCGGGTTGCCGCGCGGCATGCTGTCGTCCACCCAGTTCACGATCGTCGCGATCTGGTCGTCGGTCAGGCTGCGGTCGTTTTTGAATTCTTGAATACCAACACTCTTATCGATGTGCCAGGGCGGCATCAAGCGGTTGGCCACCTTCTGCCTGATCTGCGGTCCGTATTCGGCCGCATCGTCGTACGTCAGGAGCGGCATCGGCGCGATCGACCCGGGCTGATGACATTCCTGGCACTTCTGCTGGAGGATCGGGGCCACGTCCTTGGCGTAGGTGACGACCCGGTGCGTGCGCGCCGCGGCCGGCGTCGGACGATACACCGCCAACGGAACGACTATCGCGACGACCGCGATGCCGGCGACACTCGTGACGAAGCGTACGTAGCGTTTCATGGAGTCACCCTCACGTTGACGAACGCGTTCGTCCAGCAACACTGCGCGTGCCCCGCCGTCGCGACGTCGGAGTCATTGGCGCGCACGCGGATGATATAGTCGCCCGGCCGGCTGAACGTGGCCGTGGTACTCGTGGTACCGCCCTTCGGCGTCAGACGCGCCACGGGCGTTCCGAATGTCACCGCGGCCGGACCCTGATGCGTGAACCAGGTGAGCACGACGGGCGAACCGCCGCGCGCCGTCGTGCCGGCGCCGTCATCCTTCGCGACGACGCCGATCGAAATCGGCTTCCCCACGCTCGCCGTTCGCTCCGCCGTGCTGCCGCCAGGCCCGCGCGCCTCGGCGCCACCTTCGCCGAACGTCAACACCGGCGGCGTGTTGTTGGAGCCAGCCTCGCCTTCGAGGGCGTCGATCTGCCACTCTTCTCGCAAGCTGCCGGGAATCGAGAACGTCTTGCCGCGCACCTTCAACGTCCACACCACTTTTTGCTTGTCGCCGAAGTCCGCCGGGACACGCACCGCGAACACACCCCAGTGACGCCGCGGATAGAAGTACGTCGGCTGTCCCTGATTCGCCTCGCCCGGCGAGATGAAGTTCTCCGGACCCACCGGGATGTTCAGCACCTCGTTCGTATTGCGGTTGAAGTAGCCGAACGAAAGGCTGTAGGTGCCGTCAGCGTTGCGATACCAACCCTCGAAGGCCGGCGTCGCCGTTTGCCCGGACGGCGCGACCGGCGCGAGGGGTGTCTGCGCGGCGAGCGCGGCGGTGCAAGAGACGGTGAACGCGAAGGACAGGACCGCGGCAAAACGCATCCAACCTCCGAACAGGCGTCGGGTTGACCAAGAACTTGCGCCGTTCGCGTCTCCGGGGGCAAGGGCGCCCGTGGCCGCCGATCTTCCCGAGGACGCGGCGGGAGGCCATCATATCGCGCCCGCTTTTCGGAGACTCTCCTCGGTGCGCAAGTCGGTTCTGTTTCTCGCGACGATCGCCAGTGCGTCTGGCGCGCAAGCGTCGCACGCTCCATTCACCACCGCGCACGGCGATTGGCCGAGCTATGCCGGCGACACGCGTGGAACGCGATATTCGCCGCTCGATCAAATCTCCGAGGCGAACTTCGGATCGCTCGAGATCGCGTGGCGGTTCAAGACCGATTCCCTCGGCACGCGTCCCGAGTACAAGCTCGAAGGGACACCGCTGGTAATCGGTGGGGTGCTGTACGCGACAGGCGGGACGGGCCGTGCGGTGGTGTCGCTCGACGCGGCGACCGGGGCCGTGAAATGGATCCATCGCGAAGACGAAGGCGCACGCGGCGCCGCCGCGCCGCGCCAGCTGTCCGGCCGCGGGCTCGCGTACTGGACCGACGGACGCGCCGAGCGAATTCTCTACGTCACGCCCGGCTATCGGTTGATCGCCCTCGACGCGAAAACCGGAGCCGTGATTCGGGGATTTGGCGACAACGGCGCCGTGGATCTCAAGACGGACGCCGACCAGACGATCATGCCAGATCTCATCACGGGGGAGATCGGGTTTCAGGGGGCGCCCGTGGTCGGCGGCGACGTCGTCGTGATCGGGGCGGCCTTCAGGGAAGGCACCGCGCCCAGGAGTTTCAAGAACAATAAAGGCTACATTCGCGGCTTCGACGTGCGCACCGGCAAGCGGCTCTGGACCTTTCACACGATTCCGCAAAAGGGCGAGCCGGGGTACGACACGTGGCTGAACGGGTCCGCCGAGTACACCGGCAATACCGGCGTCTGGTCGCAGGTGACCGTCGACGAGGAGCTCGGCCTGGTCTACCTGCCGGTCGAGTCGCCGACCGGCGACTACTACGGCGGGCATCGTCCGGGAAACAACCTGTATGGCGAGAGCCTCGTCTGCCTCGATCTTCGCACGGGTTTAAAGAAGTGGCATTATCAAATTGTGCATCATCCGATCTGGGACTTCGATCTGCCCGCCGCGCCCATTCTCGCCGACATTCGCGTCGGCGGGCGCCTGGTGAAAGCGGTGGCCGAGCCAACCAAGCAAGGCATTCTCTACGTCTTCGATCGCGTCACGGGCAAACCCGTCTGGCCGATCGGGGAGAAACCGGTCGAGAAGGGCGACGTGCCCGGCGAATGGTACTCGCCCACCCAGCCCATTCCGACCAAGCCCGCCGCGTATGCCAGAAACGGCACGTCCGTCGACGATCTGATCGACTTCACACCCGAGTTGCGCGCGCAGGCCACCGCGATCGCGTCGCACTACAAGCTCGGGCCCATCTTCACGCCGCCCGTCGCGAGCAAAGCCGACGGCCCGTTCGGCACGCTCGCGCGCGGACCGACGAATGGCGGATCGAACTGGCCAGGCGGCGCCTTCGATCCCGAGACGCACACGTTCTACGTCGCGTCGTCGAACGCCGCGGCCGTGGTGCTCGGACTCGTGCAGCCAATGAAGGATCGTTCGGACATGGACTGGATCGCGGGGAGCGCCGCACCAGGCGGTCGCGCGCTCGGCGGTGGCTTGTCCGTGCAGGGATTACCACTGTTCAAGCCGCCGTACGGAACGATGACGGCTATCGATCTCGATCGCGGCGACATCAAATGGCAAGTGCCGCACGGCGAGACGCCGGATGCCGTTCGCAATAGCGACGCGCTCAAAGGCCTCGCCATTCCGCGCACCGGCCAAGCGGGTTTCACGGTGGGCACGCTCGTGACCAAGACGCTGGTCATCGCGGGCGATGCGCAGGTGACCGCGCCGCCGGGCCGGACGCGCGGAGCCATGCTGCGCGCGTACGACAAGGCGACGGGCGCGGAAGTCGGATCGGTGCTCCTGCCCGCACCCGTGAGCGCGTCACCGATGACGTATGCCGTCGGCGGAACGCAATACATCGTCGTCGCGGTGAGCGGCGGACCCTTTTCCGGCGAGTATGTCGCGCTGCGTCTGCCGGCGGGACCACGCTGATGCCGCGACTGCGTTTCGTGATGCCGCTTGCGATCCTTCCAATGGCCGCGGCGCTCGCCGCGTCGCATTCGCGCTCGCCACATTCGACGACGCGCACCGTGTGGGACAGCGTGTACACGATGAATCAGGCGGCGCGCGGCGAGACGGCGTACGCCAGGTCATGCGCCCGCTGCCACGGCGCGTCGTTGAGCGGCGGCGATCAGTCGCCGCCGCTGTCCGGCGGCGCGTTTTTAGGAAACTGGAATGGAACGCCGTTGAGCGATCTCCAGACGCGCATCCTGACGACGATGCCCTCCGACAGCATCGGCATCTACAAGCGCGAGCTGGTTACCGACGTCATCGCGTATCTACTAAAGTCAAACGGCTTCCCCGCCGGCGCCGCCGAGCTGTCGCCGTTGCCGGATTCGCTCAAGGACATCACGCTTCGAACGAGCCGCTGACGCCCAGCGCCCAGCGCCCAACGCCCATCGCTAATACTTCAGCCCACTCGCCTCCGCGAACTCGCGCATCGCCTTTTCCTGCTCTTCCGTGAGCTTGTCCGGCACGTCGACCTGTACTTCGACGATCAAATCGCCGGTGCGATCGTCTTTCTTGATTCCCTGCCCGGGAACGCGAAGCCGCTTTCCACTCGGCGTACCGGGCGGAATTCGAATCGTGACTTTCTTTCCGTCGAGCGTCTTCACGCTGATCTTCGAGCCCAACGTCGCCTGCGCGATGTTGATCTTCACCGGCGCGACGACGTCGAGCCCTTCGCGCCGGAAGAACCGATCCGTCTCGACCTGAAACGTGATCAGCAGATCGCCCGCCGGCCCGTTGTGCGTGCCGCGTCCGCCCTGTCCTTTCAGCCGAATCTTCGTACCGGTGTCCACGCCCGCCGGAACCGTGATCATCATCTTTTTGCGAACACGAACTTCGCCCGCGCCGCCGCACGACGGACACTTCTCGCTCGGAATCGTCCCTTTGCCCAGACACATCGGGCACGGGCGCTGTACGGCGAATCCGCCCTGACCAAACGAAATCGTGCCGCGGCCCTGACACTCGGGGCACGTCTGAATCTTCGCGCCGGCGGCCGCGCCGCTGCCATGACACGTCGCGCATTCCTCGTTGACCTCGAGCTCGATCGGCACCTTGCCGCCCATCGCCGCCACGCGAAACGGCACCTGAAGCTGCGCTTCGACGTCGGCGCCGCGTTCGGGACCGCGCGCACGCGCGCCACCGCGCCCACCGCCGCCGAACATCGAGCTGAATAGGTCGCCCAATCCACCCAGTCCGACATCGCCAAGATCCTCGAAGTGGAAACTGGCGCCGCCGGGTCCACCCGGCGCGCCGCCGAACGGCGCGCCAGCGGGGCCACCCTGCGGACGACGAGCGCCGGCGCCACCACCGAAGCCACCGAACGCACCGAGTTGGCGCATCTGGTCGTATTGTTTGCGCTTGTCAGCATCGCCCAGGACCTGATACGCCTCCGAGATCTCCTTGAAGCGCTCGGCGGCCTTGGGATCGTTCGGGTTTTTGTCCGGGTGATGCTTCGCGGCGAGCTTCCGATACGCCTTCTTGATCTCGTCCTGCGTCGCCGACGCCGGAACTCCGATGACGGTGTAGTAATCCTTCGTCTGGGCCATATCGTGGCTAAAGATTGTTCCTCGCTCCGGCGCTGCGCACGTGCGCTCGGAATTTCGAATTCACCCCCTCACTACGTGGTCAGCCGTTCCACTGCTTCACGACGACGCGTGCGGGACGAAGGAGCTGCCCGTTGAATCGGTAGCCGACCTGGTACACGCGAGAGACGACGTGGTCGTCCTCGGGTGAGAGCGCGGGCTCCGTCGCCACCGCCTCCGAAGTCTGTGGATCGAACGATTGGTTGACTGGGTCAACCAATTCCATCCCCGCGCTCGTGAGTGCCTTCTGCAGCTTCTTCTCGACCATGTCGACACCCTGATGCAGCGTCGTCGCATCGGTCGTCGCCGGATCGATGTGCGCGAAGCGCGCGAGATCGTCGAGCCCATCGAGCAGCTGGCGTACGAGATCGGCCTGTGCACGGGCCGACAAATCCGCCCGCTCGCGCGCCGTGCGCTTGCGGAAGTTGTCGTACTCGGCGGCGAGCCGGAGATACTTGTCCTGCATCTCGGCGAAGCGCCGATCGGCCGACGACGAGCCAATGCCGAGGTCGTCCTCGGCGTTGACGCCGCTGCTGCCCGCCCCGCGCTCGAAGGTGTCTTCGCTACTCGGGCCGCCGTCGGCGGCGCCTGGATCGAAATCGTCGTTTTCGCGTGGTTCCATAGGGATAGAAAGGTTGCCGCTACGGCCTTACGGTGCAACGGCTAGACCACCCGATCTCTGCCTGAACGGCAGCGCCGTTTTCAACGCGCCCGCAACTGAAAGAGCCGGGCGGCAAGCGCCGGGATCGCCGCTCACGGCGCCAATTGCCGCCGCAGCAGTTCCATGGTCCACTGCGCCGAGCGCTGGCGAATCTCATCGCGATCGCCCCAAAGGTTCAATTGCTTCGCCGTCACGGTGCCCTCGACGTCCGCGCCGATCCACACGGTGCCGACGGGCTTCTCCGGCGTGCCGCCACCCGGACCGGCGACGCCGGTGATACCCAAACCGACGTTCGCCTTCGCCACGGCGCGCGCGGCCGTCGCCATGTGTCGCACGACTTCTTCACTCACGGCGCCGTGCTCGCGCAGTACCGAGTCTTCGACACCGAGCAGGTCGCGCTTGATGTCGTTGTGATACGCGATCACGCCACCGCGGACGACGTCGCTCGAGCCGGGAATCGCCGTCAACCGCGCGCCGAGCAGGCCGCCCGTGCAACTCTCGGCGACAGCGAGCGTGAGGCCTCGGCGTCGGAGCATCTCGAGCACGATGGCCGCGAGATCGGCGTCGTCTTCGCCGTAGATCGCGTCGCCGACGTGGGACCGAAGTCGTGAGGCCGCGGTCTCGAGGGTTGCATCCGCGCGGTCGGCGGGCAGATCGCGCACCGTCAGACGAAGGTCGACGCCGGCGATCGACGGCAGATACGCGAGCGAGACGCCCGCGAGCGGTCCGCCGTCCATGGCCTCGATGCGATCGGCGAGCAGCGATTCACCGATGCCGGTCGTGCGCAGGGTGAGGGACCGAACGACGGTACCGGTCGTGTATCGCTCGCGCAGGCGCGGGACGATCGTGTCGGCGAGCATGCCGCGCATCTCACGCGGCACGCCGGGCAGCATGGCGACCCACCGGCCGCGATCGTCCTCGAGCCAAATGCCAGGCGCGGAGCCGTGATTGTTGGTGAGCTTCACGGCGCCGTCGGGGATCATCGCCTGATTTCGATTCGACGCCGGCAGCGGCGCGTTGAAGCGTTTGCGCCAGCGCTCTTCCATCCACGCAACGTGCGCTTCGTCGAGATGCATGGCGCGGCCGAAGATCGCGGCGATCGACGGCTTGGTGAGATCGTCGGACGTGGGCCCGAGGCCGCCCGTCGTGATCACGGCGCCGGTGCGATCGAGCGCGTCGCGAACGGCGCGCGCGATGTCGGCGGCATCGTCGCCGACTGAGGTACGCTGTGCGATGCGCAATCCAATGGTTGCCAGCTCGCGGGCCGCATGCGCGCCGTTGGTGTCTACGGTGAAGCCGAGCAGCAATTCGTCACCGATTGTTACTAATTCAACGGCCGTTATCACCGAGATTGTTCCTCACTGCGGCGCTTCGCACCTCCGCTCGGAATTCCGCGGTTCACGATCTGTGATTTCCCGTCGCGAACACACCACGGAAATCACGCAGATAGATCACGAGCGAGTAGATCGTGAGGAACACCGCGCCGCACATCACGAGTGTGCCGACGGTCCCGTTGAACATCGCGAACGCGCGCCATGCCGACTGATTCTCCCAGTGCCGCTCCGCGGCCAGCGTCGTCGCCCAGAACCAGCAGTACGCCGAGCCTTGCCAGAAGAGCTGGAGACCGGTCTTCCATTTGGCGGGACCGATCGCGGAGATCACCACGCCGCGCCGCGCCGCCGCCTGGCGATACACGGTCATGAATACCTCGCGGCCCAGCACCACGATCACGATCCAGAGGGGCAGCGCGATCGGCCCGATCGGTGTGATGAAGGGAAAGCGCGGCGCGAGCAGGTACATCGCGATCAACGTCCCGACGAGCAGCGCCTTGTCGGCGAACGGATCGAGCAGCCGGCCGAGGTCCGTTTCTTCCTTGCGCGAGCGAGCGAGATAGCCGTCGATGTAATCGGTGATCGCCGCGAGCACGAACAACACGAACGCGCACAGCCTGAGCCCCGATGAGTTGGAGAACGGCAGAATCGCGATAGCCGGCGTCGCGACGATGCGGGCGATTGTCAGTGCGTTCGGAAGATTCATCCGCCGGCCGTAGGGATTCTTCGATTCCCTGTGCGTTGCTCAGGGTCGCTCAGGGTGACAAGCTACCTCAAGCGAGCGACTTGAGCACCAATTTGCTGACGGCTTTGAGCGTGTCGAACACACCCTCGCCGCTGACAGCGACGGCTTCGAAATACGGCGCGCGTTCGATCCACTCCCCGGACTCGAGCTGCTCGACGAGACTCTCGCCCGCATGATAGGGATCGGCGGTCGCACGCATGCGCGCGGGATCGGTCACTTCCCAGCCGGGGTTCAGCGCCGCCTGCAGATCCTTGATCGGCGACGCGTTCGGCAGATCGCGTTTGTTGTACTGGATGATGAAGGGCATCTTCGTCAGGTCGTAGCCGTATTCCGCCATGTTGTCATACAGATTCTGCATGGCTTCCTGATTCGCTTCCATGCGCTCGATCTGCGAATCGCCGACGAAGACGATGCCGTCCACACCCTTGAGAATGAGCTTGCGGCTGGCGTTGTAGTAGACCTGGCCCGGCACGGTATAGAGATGGAATCGGGTCTTGAAGCCGCGAATCGTTCCGAGATCGACCGGCAGGAAATCGAAAAACAGCGTGCGTTCGGTCTCCGTCGCGAGCGAGATGAGCTTGCCGCGCGTGTCGGGCGTGACTTTGCCGTAGACGTGCTCGAGGTTCGTCGTCTTGCCGCCCAGGCCCGGACCGTAATACACGATCTTGCAGTTGATCTCGCGTGACGCGTAGTTGATCATCGACATGGCTGTGATCCTCTACTGAAACAGCTTGTCGATCTCGTCGTCCGCGCCGGCGAGAACATTGGGATGGGTGTCCGTCTTCGCGCGCGCGAACACCTTGTCGAAGAGCTGCGTCAGCTCCGTGACGATGGCCTTCATCTTGAGACGGACGAGTCCGAGCGTCGTGCGATTGTCGAACAGCACGACGAGAATCACGCGCCGCGCGATGTCGGCGAGGTACATCGACTCCTTTTCGCCCTGGTGAAAGAGCGATTGGAAATCATTCTCGCCGATGAGTTTCGCCAGCTGGTCGTTGGCGCTGAAGTCGGCGGCGGTCAGCGTGGCGAATGCCGTGGGGTCGAAGTTCGGCCGCTCCCCGACCGTCGCGACGAGCTGCCCGGTGCGATCGACGAGCAACGCCGAGCGCGCGTTGGAGTCGGCGAGAAATCGCTCCAACGCGCTCGTGATCGCGCCAAAATCATCTTCGGTGAACGACCAACTTGCTGCACCAACCGGCATCGCGTGTCCTTGTGCCCGAAGTTCTCGCTGACGTGCTACTGGCTGCTACAGGCCGTGAGCGTCCAACCTCGCCTGCATCCGGCGCAGGAGGCGCTCGGCCCGGCGTCTCAACGCGGGCTCGCGTTCCCAGCCGAGATAGTCCGTGAGTATACGCGCGCTGTCGAGCCCCGGTTGACCCGCCAGGTGGCCGAGTGCGGCCAGACGCTTGAGCGGACGAGGACTGAACAGTTCACGACGGGAGCGGCGAATCTGTGTGCTCCAGACCACGGCCCCTAATACTAGACCGCCAAGGAAGCCGGCGGTCACGGCGGCAGACGCCGTGGCTACGCGGCGGCCGCTCACATTGCCCTCCGTGCCGCCAGCGCCTGGGCGATCGTGACGCCGTCGGCATACTCGAGGTCACCGCCGACCGGCAGACCGCGGGCGATGCGCGACACGGTCACGCCGCGCGGCGCGAGTTGCCCCTGAACGAAAAGCGCTGTGGCCTCGCCTTCGAGGCTTGGATTGGTCGCGATGATCACCTCACGAACGTCGCCGGAATTCACGCGCTCGAGCAATGCGTTCACCGTGAGGTCGTCGGGCCCGACGCCGTCGAGCGGCGAAAGCCGTCCGCCCAGCACGTGGTATGAACCACGGAACTCGCCGGCCCGTTCGATGGCGCCGATGTCGGATGCCTGCTCGACGACGCAGATGGTCGTGTCGTCGCGGCGCGGATCGCGGCAGATCGCGCACAGCTCGTCTTCGGTGAGATTGAAGCAACGCGTGCACGGCCGAATGCGTTCGCCGAGTGTGAGGAGCGCCTGCGCGAGTCGCTTGCTCTGGTCCGTCGGCTGGCGCAGCAAGTGATACGTGAGTCGAAGCGCCGTCTTCCGGCCGATGCCCGGTAGCCGCGACAACTCGGTGGCGAGATCATCGATCGCGGACATCAACTGCGCCGTGACATGCCGAATTGCGAGCGAAGGCGCGAGCGAAGGCGCGAGCGATGCGCAGCGCCGCGGCGAGCAACCATGGTCAAGATCAAAACGGCAGTTTGAATGGGAGATTCAACCCGCCGGTGAGTTTGCCCATCTGCTCCTGCGCGGCGGTCTGGGCCTTCTGCTGCGCGTCGGACACGGCGACGACCAGCAGGTCCTCGAGCATCTCGATGTCGGCCGGATTCACGACGCTCGCATCGAGCTTGATCTTCTTGATCTTGCCCGTGCCGGTGACGTCGGCGGTGACCATGCCGCCGCCGGCCGATCCGCTCACGGTGATCTGCTCGAGCTCTTCCTGAATCTTCTGGAACTTGCCCTGCATCTCCTGCGCTTGTTGCAGGATTTTCATGAAATCTGGCATGCGGGAAAGTTAGTTGGGCGATGGGCGGTGGGCGATGGGCGTGAAGCAACGCACCGCCGCTCCGCGCAGCGCTAATCGGCGACGTCCAGATCCAGCGCGTCGATCGCGGCGCTCAACACCGGATCGCGCTTCCTCAAGGCGGCGATGCGCTGAGCCCGCAGGTCTTCGTCGGTCAGGCGCTTCGGCGGCGCGGCGGGCGCACTTTCGTCTCGCCGAAGCTCGACGCGGTCTACGCCGGCAAACCACTCGCGGAGAATGCCGGCCAGCTCGGTGCGCGCCGACGTGATCGAGTGAGCGAAGATGTCATTCGCCTCGTCGAGCTCGATCGTGACCAGACCGTTCGCTGTCACGGCGACGGGCGACGCGTGCTCGAGCGCGCTGGCGAGCATCGGCTTGCCGGCCTCGCGAACGCGTTCGACGAGCGCGTCCCAGCGTCCGACGACCTGGCTCAGATCGAGTGACGCGCCTGATGCCTGCGTCGGTTCGCGACTGGGCGTCGCGACGATCGCGGGTGCAGCAGCGGACGTTGCGCGAGGGATTGGGCGCGATTCCGAACGTGGTTCAGCGCGCGGCTCGGCGCGCATCGCGGGTGCGGCGCTTCGTGCGCCAACGTTTCCGGCGCCTGCTCCACCAGTTGTAGCGCTGCCTCCGCCGCCGCCGCCTCCGCGGCCGCCGCCGCCAAGGCTGCGCAACACGTCCTCGAGATCGACCGAGCGATCGAGGAGCGCGAAGCGCACGAGCAACGTCTCGATGAGCAATTGCTGCTGGCCGCTCTTCCGAAAGCGAGGCTCGAGCTCACCGATCGCTTGCAGCATGCGGAGCAAATCGGCCGCGGCGAATCGATCCTTGCGCGAATCGAGCGCTTCGCGCGCGCGCTCGGACACGTCCGGCGGCTGGCCGCCGAGCACGATCGCGAGCTGCGCGCGAAGCATGTCGGCCAATCCGGTGAGAAAGCCGCCGAAATCAATTCCTGCTTCGGCGAGCCGCGACACGGCGGGAAAGACGTCCGCCGCGCGACGCTCAGCGACGAGATCGAGAATCGCGATGAACTCGTCCTCGGCCACGAGCCCCAGCGCCTCGCGCACCCGGTCGGCGGTGACGTCGCCCTCGCCCATCGACAGGACCTGATCGGTGAGACTGAGCGCGTCGCGCATCGATCCGTCGGCCGCCCGGGCGATGGCCGCAAGGGCTTCCGGCTCCGCACCGACGCCCTCGCTCGTGAGCACGTGTGACAGGCGCTCGCGAATCTCGCCCGGGCCAATGCGCTTGAGATCGAATCGCTGCACCCGGCTCAATACCGGCGCCGCGGCCTGCATGATCTTTTGCGGTTCGGTCGTCGCGAACACGAAGACGACGCGCGGCGGCGGTTCCTCGAGGATCTTGAGCAGCGCGTTCCACGCTTCGCGCGTGAGCATGTGCGCTTCGTCGACGATGTAGACCTTGTACCCCTGTTCCGCCGACGGCGCGTACATCGCGCGCTCGCGCAGCTCGCGCGCATCGTCCACGCCGCGATTGGACGCCGCGTCGATCTCTACGACGTCGAGGCTCGCCGCGCCGCTCCAGATGCGGCGGCAGGATGCGCACTCTCCGCAGGGCTCACTCGCTTCGCTCATGAGCCGCGCTTTATTCAAATCGGCGTCGCCGTTGGCGACGCCTCCTGCTGCCTTCCCTTTTTCCAGTTCCTCGAGGCGCCGAGCGGCATCCACGCGGCGTTCGCAGTTGAGCGCCATCGCGAGCACGCGGGCGAGCGTCGTCTTGCCCGTACCGCGCGGACCGCAGAGCAGGTAGCCGTGTGCAACGCGTCCCCGCGCTATTGCGCCCTTGAGCGTGGATGAAACGTGCGACTGTACGGCGACGTCGGCGAAGCGCTTCGGGCGATACTTGCGGGCGAGGGCGATGGACATGGCGGGAATCGCAATCTACCGCGCGCTTCCGCGCGGGACAAAGCATTGACAAATGCTTCGCGCGCGACGCCGGAGAAAATGAAAAACGCGGGGATGCCGCTCGCATGAGCGCATCTCCCGCGTAATACCCCAGGTCTGACGAAGCGACGTCAGACACCTCGTACCGCTGCTACCTTCGGGGTCCTGACGGAGTTGGAAGGCTGACGCCCTCCGGGACCTGGGGCACCGAGTAATGTAAGCGCGGTACCGCGTGATTCAAGCACGCTCGACGTTGCGATGGACGGTGGGTTCGATGTTGCGCTCATGTTGCGCTCGGGGCGCGAGCGGTGACAGTTTTATGGACCGAACATTCCCCGAATACCTACTATGGCGGCGAAGAAGAAATCTGCAAAAAAGAAAACGCCGGTGCGCAAACCCGCGAAGAAGCGCGACGCTCCCATCACTCGGCTGCGTGAGATCTGTCTCGCGCTGCCCGAAACCGCGGAAGTCGAAGCGTGGGGCGAGCCGACGTTTCGCGTGAAAGGAAAGATCTTCGCGATGCATGCGTCCGACGGCAATCATCACGGCGCCGGGCGACCCGCGGTGTGGATTCTTTCCGTTGGCCTGGAGCAGGATCTCGTGCTACGCGCGCGGCCCGATCGCTACTTCAAACCGCCGTACGTTGGACCGAGCGGGTGGATTGGCGCGTGGCTCGATCGTAATCCGCCGTGGAGCGAGATCGCCGAGTTGATTCGCGACGGCTGGCGGAGGCGTGCGCCGAAAAAAGTCGCGGCCCTCCTCGGCGAGTGAGAGATCCGTCACTTCGCTCAGGATGACATGCGCGGCGCCAACGCCGCGCCTGTCAATTCCACTTCAGTCCGCGCAGCTGATCGAGATTCACGTTGCCGCCGGAAAGCACGGCAACGACCTTCGAGCCTTTCGGCAGCGGCACGAGGCCGTGAAGCAGCGCACCGACGGGTGCGGCCGCGGCGCCCTCGAGCACCAGCTTGCAGCGCTCCATCACCCAGATCATCGCCTCGAAGATCTCCTTGTCGGGCAGCGTCACGATGTCGTCGACGAAGCGTTGCACCACGGAGAAGTTGAGCTCTCCGGCGCGGCGCACGCGGAGGCCGTCGATGATCGTGTTGCACTCGATCGTCTCGAGCTTGCCCGCGTCGAGACTGCGGCGCATCGCCGGACCGTCGGACGACTCGACGCCGATCACCTTGATCTTCGGGTTGTGACTCTTGACCGCCATCGAGACCCCGGAGATCAATCCCCCGCCGCCGATGGGCACAACGACGGCATCGACGTCGGGCCAATCCTGAATGATCTCGAGACCGAGCGTCCCCTGCCCCGCGATGAGCTGTTCGTCGTCGAACGGATGCACGTACGTCAGTCCCTGCGTGCGCACCAGTTCCTTCGCCTTCTCATTTGCTTCGTCCCAGATCGTCCCGTGCAGCACGACTTCGGCGCCGTAGCCCTTGGTGGCGGCGATCTTCGCCGGCGTGGCGTTTTCCGCCATGCAAACGACAGCGCGAATACCGTGAATCTTCGCCGCGAGCGCGACCCCCTGCGCGTGGTTCCCGGCTGACGAGCAGACGACGCCGCGGCGTTTCTGCTCCTCGGGCATGAGGGCGAACTTGTTGAGCGGGCCGCGAATCTTGTACGAGCCGACGCGCTGGAACATCTCGGCCTTCAGGCGAACGTCGTAGCCGGTTGCTTCGCTCAATTGCCGGGACGTGAGCAGCGGCGTGTGCTTGATGTGCGGCGCGATACGCGCGCGCGTTTCCTCGAAGTCGCGAAGCGTCAGCGTGAACGGCATGTCGTCGGGTCCAGGAGGGTCAAAGGCTCGGGAGAGAGCGGAAAGTAACGACGTGTTCAGCGCGCCGGCCAGTCACGGGCTGCTCGCACCATGCGCGTGTTACGCGTGTTCCGCGCGCTACGCGCGTTACGCGCGTTACGCGCGCTCCAGCAGGTCACGCAGCGTCTCGCCGGCGCGCCGGCAGTCCTCGGCGCTCACGTCGAGGTGCGTGACGAGCCGCAGCCGCGTCGGCGACCACTCGGCCACGAGAATGGTCTGCTCGCGCGCCGCCATGGCGATTTGTCCGGCGATGGGCGATGATAGATCTATCATTACAATATTGGTATCGGGCGCCACGACGCTCGCGCCGCCCGCGCCGTCGATCAGGCTCGCGAGCAGCCGGGCATTCGCGTGGTCGTCGGCCAGGCGATCGAGATGGTGGTCCAGGCCATACAACACCGCGGCGGCGAGAATGCCGGACTGGCGCATCGCACCGCCGAACAGTTTGCGCGCGGTCCATGCCTCTTCGATGTGCTCGCTACTGCCGGCCAGTGCCGCGCCGACCGGCGCCCCCAGGCCCTTGGAGAACGCGACCATCACCGTATCGGCATACGATGCGATCTCGTCGAGCGGAACGCCTGACGCGACGCTCGCATTCCACAGGCGCGCGCCGTCCATGTGGACCGGCACATCGTGCTCGTCCGCGACGTCTCGAATGGCGCGCAGTTCATCGATCGGCGTAATCACACCGCCCGCGCCGTTGTGCGTGTTCTCGACGCACACGAGACTCGCCGCCGGGTAGTAGCGCGATTGTGGCCGAAACGCGGCGCGCAAATCGTCGGCGCTCATCGCGAGCCCGGAGGGGACCACGGTCAACACCTGGGCGCCGCTCAGCACCGCGGTCGCCGCGATCTCGCTATGGACGATGTGTGCATCGACGTCGAGGAGCACTTCGGTGCCGCGATCCGCGTGCACCCAGATGCCGGCCTGATTGGCCATGACACCGCTGGGAAAGAACAACGCGGCTTCCTTGCCGAGCATCGTGGCGACGCGCTCTTCGAGGCGGCGCGTGGTGGGATCGCCGTCGCGCTCGTCATCGCCCACTTCCGCGGCGGCCATGGCGGCGCGCATGCCGGGCGTCGGCTTCGTGACAGTATCTGATCGAAGGTCGATTGGCATGCGGAGAAGATAGTTGTGTTGTGCCCGCGCGCCGCGGGCGCGCGAGGGAATGGCGCGGCTGACGCCGCAGGGGATGGCGCGCGCGGTGCGCGCAGGGGAAGCGGGCCTCGTCGTTGCCTGCGACCGAAGGTCGCGCCATGCCCGCCGAACGCAGTGAGGCCACTCCCGCGCGGCCGCAGGCCGCGCCACACCCTCGCGCGCCTACGGCGCGCGGCCTCAAGCGGCCTCAGTCTGTCAGTACCTCTCTCTGCACCTTCCGAATTCGCCGCAGCTCCGCGACCTGCCCCACCTCGCCGCCGAGAATGAAGATCATCGCGGCGTAGTAGAACCACACGACGACGATGACGATTCCCGTCAGCGTGCCGGTGTACAGCGACGCCGGATTGAACGTCTGCGTGTAGTAGGCGAAGATGGTTCGCGCTCCCTCGAACGCGATGCTCGTGAAGAGCGACGCGATCCACGCCGTCTGCGTGCGCACGCGGCGAATGGGCAGATACTTGTACAGCGCGAAGAACATCAGCGCGAGAAAGACGAAGGCGATCGATCGAACGATCCACGCCTCGAGACCGCCCATCACGTCCTTCCGCAGACCCATCTGCTCGAGGACACCGACGCCGCTGTGGGTGGCCAGCGTGGCGTAGGTGTTGACCGTCACGCTCGCGACGAACAACAGCGTGGAGACCACGGTGATCTTCACGTCGAAGATTTTGCCCGCGATGATGCCGCGCTCGCTCTCGATGTCGAACACGCTCGCGAGCACCGTGCGCAGCGATCCGAACAGACGCGTCGAGAACCACACGAAGCCGATCGAGCTGTAGATCGTGATCGAACCGCGCGTCCGGAACAGCTCGGCGAGCAGCGTATCGATCGCCGAGTTGCCTTCGGCGTGGGAGGGCAGCATGCGGTCGATGTACTCGCGCACCGTCGCGGCGGAATGGGCCGCCGAACCGAGCTGCGCGTCGTGCACGAATAACGGCAGGATGTACGTCAGTCCGTTCACCAGCAGCAGGATGAACGGAACGGCCGCCAGGATCAGGTTGAAGGCGATCCCGCCGGCCAGAAACAAGACGTTGTCTTCACCGCTGTTGTCCCAGACGCGCTTGGCGTAGTCGCGAAGCGTCCAGCCAAGGCTGACGTAGAACGGTCGGCCGTGGCGCCGGGATGCGGTGACCGGCGACGCGGTGGCGATTCGTCAGCCCTCGTCGTCGCCGGACAGTGCCGCGGCCCGAGCGCGGCTGCGCGGTCGCTCGGCGGGACGTTCACTCGCCGCATCGTTGGTGTTGTACGATGCCTTCGATTCGGCGATGCGGCGTTGGAGCTCCATCCGCGCTTCCTCGGCGGCGGCGCGCCCGGCTTCCATCGCGCGCTGCACCTGCTCCTTCTTGAGATCGATCGCCTGTCGCGCCGAGTCGATCTGTTCCTCGACTCGACGTCGCGCCTCGTCGAACGTGCCGACGACCGTGTCGGTGACGTTCGAGACGGTATCTTCGGCCGCCTGGCGCACACGCGCCGCGCGGCGCTTGATGTCGCGCCGCGTCGCCGCGCCGGAGCGCGGGGCGAACAGCAGCGCCACTCCCGCGCCCACCGCCAAGCCGATGAGGAACGGCTTAAAGCCGGCCTCGTGCTTCTCGATCACGACATACCGTTCGTCGTCGTCGAAGTCGTACCGCGACATCTCACTTCCTCCGTTCGCGATGAATCAACGCTTCTTGGTGGGTGGTTTCTTGATGGCGCCGGACGGACGAGAAACCGACGCATCCGCCGGCGGCTTGACGTGCCTGCCGTTGTCTCCGTCCGAATCGCTGACGAACGCCACGTCCGACTCCGTCTGTTCCGCTTCACCGGTGAGCAATGCCTGCATGTCGCGGCGTACGTCGTCGGGGCTCACGCCAAGCAACTTGGCCGTGCGCCCCACGTCGCCGTTCGTCGAGGCGAACGTGCGCAGCGTCATCTGCCGGCGCGCCGAATTCATGCTCGAGCCGACGGGGATCGTGACCGACGCCGCGACTTCCGGCGCGTTGCGCAGATGGCGTTGCAACATGTCGTTCAGCACGATCTTGTCGCCGCGCGCCATGATCACGGACCGTTCGACGGCATTCTTCAGCTCGCGCACATTGCCGGGCCAGTGATACGAGAGAATCCAGTCCCACGCCGCGGTATCGAAATCGGTGATCTGCTTGCCGTTCTGGCTCGCGTAGCGATGCAGGAACTCGTTGGCCAGCAGTTGCACGTCCTGCGAGCGCTCGCGAAGCGGTGGCAGATCGATCTGCACGACGGCGAGACGATAATAGAGATCCTCGCGGAGCTCGCCCTCGCTGATCGCCTTCTGCAGATCCTTGTTCGTCGCCGCGACGATCCGGATATCCACCTGGATTTCCTTCTTGCCGCCCAGGCGGCGAACCTGCCGTGTCTCGAGCGCGCGCAGGAGCTTCACCTGAATGTCCGGCGACATCTCGGCGACTTCGTCGAGGAAGATCGTCCCGCCGCTCGCCATCTCGAACGCGCCGGGCTTTTCGTTCGTCGAGCCCGTGAACGCGCCCTTCTCGTGGCCGAACAATTCATTCTCGAGAATCTCTTTCGGGAGCGCCGCGCAATTGAGCGCGAAGAACGGTCCCTTGGCGCGATCGCTCTTCGAGTGCACGGCGCGCGCAACGAGCTCCTTCCCCGTTCCGGACTCGCCTAGAATCAGCACGCTCGCCGTCGATGGCGCGACGGCGTCGATGATCTGATACACCTCGCGCATGGAATCCGACTGGCCCGTCAGCTCGCCGTAGTGCGTCAGTCCTTCGAGCTTGGACGTCAGCTCGCGGTTCTTCTGCTGCACGTTGAACTTGTCGATCGCCTTCGGAATGAGCGCCTTCAGGCGGTTCAACTTTTCGGCGTTGAGCGGTTTCTCGATGTAATCGTACGCGCCTTGCTGCATCGCCTGCACCGCGGAGTCCACGGTGGCCTGGCCGGTGATGATGATGCACTCGGTGGGGATCTGCTTCTGCTGCAGCTCGCGCAAGAGACTCAGACCGTCGAGCTTGGGCATCTTGAGATCGGCGAGCACCACGCCGTACCGGTCGTTGCTCAACTCCTCGAGCGCCTTCTGGCCGTCGGCGACGACGTCGACGGTATAGCCTTCGTCGGCGAGAATGGCGCTCAAGCCGGCGGTGATCGCCTGCTCGTCGTCAGCGATGAGGACCTTCGCGTTTGGATGCTTCATGCAATCTCTCGAGCGCCCTCGTCTAGCGAGGGAAGCTGATGGAAATGGCGGACGGTACCGCCTGAATTCGAATTCCTGCATCGCGAAGAGCGTCGACGACCGCCCGATCGGGCTGTCGTAACTCCGCGCCGCCTCGACTTTCGATTTTCACGGTCACACCTGCATCGTCGGCCACTGCGCCGGCGACCACGTGCGGGGACGAGTCGATGGCGGCCAGCAGACACTCCGCGATCGCGAGCCGAGCCGCATTGCCCTCCGCCGACGTCGCGCCGAGGTCGTCGAGCGAGCCTTCCAGCTCGAGCGCACGGCCGTCTGCCTTCGCCGAACGTTCCAACAACGTGACCACGTTGCGCAGCGTGCTTGCAATCTCGACCGGCGAGCGCGGCTCGCGAGCGAGCACCAGCAGCGCGGCCGACATGTCGATGACAATGTCGAATTGCGCGACCGCGGAATTGGCATAGGTCTTCACGGCCGACGCCGGGGAATCCGGCTTTTCGGCGCGCGAGCGCACCACCTCGAGATTCACCGACACCCCGTTGAGCGCGCCCTTGAGCTCGTGCGCGACGCGTGCGCTGACGCGATTGAACGCGCCAAGCCACAGGACGTCAACGCCCGAGACGATCGGCATTCCGGATGGTGGAGTGGCGAACCGTGCGCCCATGCGCCCCCGCGCTCAATCGCTCAAATCCGCGTCGTCGGGCGCCGCGGCCACCGCCACCGCTTCGCTCGGATCGACCCGGTGGTGCACCGGCGGCTTCACGTATTTCTTGACGATGCCCGCCGTTCCCTGAATGGCCAGCTGCTTGAAGAGAAAGCCGAACTTCTCGTCGTACGCGGCGGCGAGGACCGCCTTCGCATCGGCGGGAAGGTCCCACGTCTGGCGCTTGAACGGACCAATCGCCTTCTTGCGTGTTTTGTAGATGAACTGCTCGTCCGTATCGGTGGGCTTGCGCTCGTCTTTCGCGTTCTCGCGCAGCCACTCGTAGATCGAGTCGCGCAGCGACGCCGGCATGTGATCGTACAGCATGTTCTGGAAATTCGTCGCGAGGTGAATTTCCGCCGTCTCCCGCTTTGGGAAATTGTGAAACGCGCTGTCGGGCAGCGTCGACGCGCCGTGCTGTACCGCACCCGCGAGCCCGTACTCGTCGCGCGCCGCTTTCGAGAGCCGCTCGAGCGTATCGAGATCGAGCTTCACGTCGGCGATGCTGCCGTCGGCGAGCACCACGCCGCCATGGGACGTTCCGGATTGCACGCTGATCTTGGACAGGCCCGTCATGCCCTTCGGCAAGCTGCGGTTAAAGCCATCCATGTACGCGCGCATCTCTTCGACCGTGCTGTTCTCGGTTCCAACCTCGCCGATCTCGCCGCCGACGGAGATCGTGACGCCCGCGGGCTGCAGCTCGCGCACGGTTTTCAGGATGTCGATACCAACTTCATAATTCAATTTCTGTTGTGCGTCGAGATCCGGCTTGTGGATGTCGACGAGCGTCGAGGTATCGATATCGATGTTGTAGAAGCCGGCGGCGATCGCCTCGCGCGCGAGCGCTTTGACCGCGTCGACTTCGGGCTTCGGATCGGCCGCGTACTTCTTCGCGTTCACCTGGAAGTGATCGCCCTGGATGAACAACGGTCCCCGGAAGCCCTCGCGCATCGCCGCGGCAAGCACCACCGCGACATACTCGGCGGGCCGCTGATCGGTGTACGCGATCTCCGAGCGCGCGATCTCGAGAATGAAGGCGCCCGCGTCGAGCTTGATGGCCGTACGGAAGATCGACCGCGCCGTGTCGTACGTCATGCCCCGGACGTTGATCGCGGGCACCGTGAAGCCGTGGATCTCGCCGCGGCCGCGCGCCATGTAGAGATCCTGAATCGACGCCGGCTGCACGCCAACCGCCTGACCGATCTCCCAGATCAGCCAGCGGGCATGCTCTTTTTCGTCGGCCTCGCCGAAGACCGCGGCGCGGACGAGCGTGTCCATCGCTTCCGATTGGAGCGACGACTGCCCTGCTATCGATGCTTTGCCGTCTCGCACCGACACATCGGCGCCAAACAGGTTGTTGAGGGTATCGAGCTTGTCCATTTCCGGGAAATTGGGATGTAGCAGAAGATTACAGCGAACTGCGAGTGGAAACAGCGATTGGAAACTGCGATTGGAAAAGGCGAATGGAAACTACGAGTGGAAACGGCGCCTTTTCCATTCGGGTCTTCCATTCGCTGTTTCCATTCGCTCCTTCCAATCGCTCTTGCCAGTCGCCCTTCTCGTGCTTTTTTCTAATCGCTACACACTGTATCGCTCATCAGGCTTCGGTAGCAGGTTCCATTCCTGCCGAGCCTGCTCGGCGTCCGCCCGGCCGAGCATGGCGTACGTGAACTGCTTGCCGAGCTCCACCCCGGGCTGATCGAGCGGGTTTACGCCGTACAACTCGCCGGCGTAGATGGTCGCGATCTCGAGCAGCATGAACAGCGCACCGAGGTGCCAGGCGTCCACGCGATCGGCGTGAATCGTCATGTTCGGGCGGCCACGTCGCGCCAACGCGCCGGCGGTGGCACGCTGCTCGATCGACAACAGCTCACCCAACTGATGCCCGCCGAGATAGCCCAGTTCCTTCACATCGGAATGTAGCCGGGGAATGGTCAGGTCGGTGCCGCCTTCGCGCACCGAAATGAACGTGACCGTCTTGTCCGGCGGACCCTCCATGAACAGTTGGACCTTGCTGTGCTGGTCCGTCGCGCCCAACGCGCCGAGCGGGGTCGGGCCGACACCCTTGTCACCCTTCTCGCGATGCTTTCCCAGGCTCTCCGCCCACAACTGCACGAACCAGTCGGCGATGTCACGCAGCGGGTCGGAGTAGGGCATCAGAACGTGGATGTGTCGCCCAAGCTTGGTATCAGCCAGATACTGGAGCGTCGCGAACACGCCGGCGGGGTTCTGCGCGAGCCGATCGCCGGCGCATTGCTTGGCGATGTCGGCCGCGCCCGCGAGCAGTTGCGATGTATCGATCCCGACGAGCGCGGCGGGGAGGATGCCGACGGGCGTCAGCACGCTGTACCGCCCGCCAACCGCCGGGGGAATGTCGAGCGCCGGAATCTTCTCCGCATTCGCGATCTGGCGCAGCGCACCCTTCTGCGGATCTGTCACGAAAACCAGATGGTCCGCCGGATTCTTGGTCGACGCAATGAGCCGCTCACGAATGACGAGATACTGCGACATCGTCTCCGCGGTGCCGCCCGACTTCGACGTGACGATGAAGAGCGATCGCTCGAGCGACAGGCGGCCGAGGAGCGCCGAGATCGTGTGTGGATCGACGTTGTCGAGGACGTGAAGGCGAGGCTGACCACCCCGCTCCTCGGCGCCCAGTGAATTCCAGGCGGGCTTGAGGAGGGCCGTGCGAAGCGCGATGGGGCCGAGCGCGGATCCGCCGATGCCGAGCACCACCACGTCATCGAACTTGCCGCGGACGCGCGCGGCGAAGTCGGTGCTCTGGCGATGCAGCGCATTGTCGGACGGCAGCGCCAGGAATCCGAGATCGCCGGCATCGCGACGTCGACCGAGACCGGTGTGCGCGCGGCGGAATGCGTCGGGGACGGCGCTCCAGTCGGCGGCGGAAATGCCGCCGTCGATCACGTCGCCCATCATGTTCGTGTAGTCGATGCGAAGGGTCATGGGAGTGGGGTCGGCATTGCGCCGGTCAGAGATCTATACGGACGGTCAAACCATCGAACGCCGGTGAAACGCCTCTCGGCAGCTCCGCCTCGAGATCGGCGTGCAGATTGTCATGCGTGAGGTGCGTCAGGTACGTGCGTTCCGCGCCGACGGCCTTGGCCGCGCTGAGCGCCTCAGAATGCTCAGATGCGTCGGATGCTCCGTGCGAAACAACGCGTTGATCACCAGCACCTTCGCACCGCGCAGCAAATCGAGCGCGTCCGGCGGCAGCGACTTCGCATCGGTGACGTAGGCAAGCGGACCGATCCGGTATGCAAAACACGTGACATTGCCGTGCGGCACCTGCACCGCCGTGACCGTCAGATCGGCGATCTCGAAGGTCTGCCCGGGGTTCACGACATGCGCCTTCCCTTCGGGCTTGGCGGTGCCGGGCAGCGGCCGGATGTTGTCATCGAAGATGTACTGAAACTTGTCCCACAGATTGTCGAGCGTTTCCTTCGGGCCGCAAATCGGCAGCGGGCCGTCGCGATTCATCGTGATCGCGCGCAGATCGTCGATACCGTGCGTGTGATCCGCGTGCATGTGCGTATACAGCACCGCATCCACGCGATCGATGCCGGCGGCAATCAGCTGCAGCCGCAACTCGGGCGGCGTGTCGATCAATACGCGCGTTCCCTGCCCGCTCTCGACGACGGCACCCACGCGGTTGCGTTTGTCCCGCGGATCGGGCGAGCGGCACACCTCGCAGTGACATCCGATTTTGGGAACGCCAAAGCTGGTGCCTGTGCCGAGGAAGGTCAGCTTCATGCGATGGGCGATGGGCGGTGGGCGATGGGCGTGGCTGCTACGAGAAACTCGCCACCTGCTACACGGTTTCGACCTTCAACAAGTTCGTCGTGCCCGGCATGTCGAACGGCACGCCGGCGGTGACGACCACGCGGTCGCCCGGCAGCGCGAGCTCGCGCTGCTGCACCGCCTCGAGCGCGAGCCGCGCCATTTCCTCGTATGTGTTGCAGTGCGGCACGAGCTCCGGCACCACGCCCCACACGAGCGCCATTTGACGATACGTGCGCGGGGAATCGGTGAGCACGAGAATCGGCACGCGCGGCCGCTGCGACGCCACGATGCGTCCCGTGAATCCGCTCTTCGTGACCACGAGGAGCACGGGAGCATTCAACATGTTCACGGCCGCGGCACTGGCGGCGGCGATCGCGAATTCGGTCGGCAGCACCGCGTCCGCGCGGCGACGCTCTTCGCGACGCTGCCAATGCTGCGGTTTGCTCTCGATCTCCACGATGATGCGCGTCATCGCCTCGACGGCGAGCCGCGGATACTGGCCGGCCGCCGTCTCTGCGGAGAGCATGACGGCGTCCGTCCCGTCGAGAATCGCGTTGGCGACGTCGCTCGCTTCGGCGCGCGTCGGCCGCGGATGCGTGATCATCGACTCGAGCATCTGCGTCGCCGTGATCACGGGTCGGCCAAGCCGGTTCGCCGTGGCGATGATCTGCTTCTGCGCGTACGGCACCTCCTCGAACGGCAGTTCGACGCCGAGATCGCCGCGCGCGACCATCACCGCATCCGAGGCGCGCACGATGGCTTCGATATTCTCGAGAGCTGAATCCTTCTCGATCTTCGCGACGACGAGCATGTGCTTCGGAATCAGCGTGCGAAGCTCGGCGATGTCCTCTTCTCGGCGCACGAAGCTCAGCGCCAGATAGTCGAGTTGCTGCTCGACGGCGAACGCGATGTCCTCGCGATCCTTGTCGGTGATCGACGGCGCGGAGACCTGAACGCCGGGCAGGTTGATGCCCTTGTGGCTGGTGAGCGCGCCACCGTGGAGCACGCGTGCGTGGACGCGCGGCTGGTGCACCTCGAGCACGACCAGCTCGAGCAATCCGTCGTTGATCAGAATGCGGTCGCCGACGTGCACGTCGTCGGCGAGCATCTCGTAGGTGACAGGGATCTCTTCGCCGCGCGCATCGTGCTCCGGCGCGAGCACGACGTCGGAGCCGTCGGCGAGGTCGCGCGACGTCTCGAGATCGCCGATGCGAATACGCGGTCCCTGCAGGTCGCCGAGGATGGCGACGGGACGGCCAAGCTCGTCGGCCACCTCGCGAACGAGCGCGATCGTGGCGGCGTGTTGGTCGTGCGTGCTGTGAGAGAAGTTGATGCGGGCAACGTTGAGGCCCGCTTCCATCAGACTGCGCAGGGCCTCGCGGCTGCTGCTCGCGGGGCCGAGCGTGCAAACGATCTTCGTTCGGCAGTATTTCATGTGTGGTGTGTCATCGTGAACGGCGCGCCGCTCACGATGACATGACGATTTCCTTCCCGAGGGATTGGGTTTTCTTGGTCAGGCCCGCCAGCAGCGTATCGAATGACTTTCCAAAGCTGGTGAGACCGTCGGCGAGCAGTTTGTCCGTGACGCTCTTCATGGAAATGCCGGCTTTCTCGAGCGACGCGATCGTCTGCTCGGCCTCGCCGACGTTCGCATCGACCGTGCGCTTGACGACGCCGTGATCGCGGAAGGCGTCGATCGTCGCCGGCGGCATGGTGTTGACCGTGTGCGGGCCGATCAACTCTTCGACGTACATGACGTCGCGATACGCCGGATTCTTCGTGCTCGTGCTGGCCCACAGCGGACGCTGCACGGTCGCGCCTTTCGCCGCGAGCGTCTTCCAACGCGGCGACGCAACCTGCTCCTGAAAGAGCTTGTATGCGAGCTTGGCATTCGCGATGGCCGCCTTGCCCTCTAGCGCCTTGTTGTCGCCCAATCGCTTGTCGACTTCCGTGTCCACGCGACTCACGAAGAAGCTCGCGACGGAGTGAATGCGCGAGATGTCCTTCCCGTCTTTCACACGCCGCTCGAGGCCCGCCATATACGCATCGATGACACTGTGATATGCCTCGATCGCGAACAACAGCGTGATGTTGACGTTCACGCCATTCGCGGTGAGCTCTTCGACGGCCTTCGCTCCCTCGACCGTGCCGGGAACCTTGATCATGACATTCGGACGGTCGACTGTTTTCCAGAGGCGCGTGCCCTCGGTCACCGTGGCGCGAGCATCGTTCGCGGCGGCCGGCGAAACCTCGATCGATACGTAGCCGTCGTCGCCGTTCGTCTGGTCGTAGACCGGACGGAAGATGTCGCACGCGTTGCGCACGTCGGTGGTCGCGATGAGCTCGAACAGCTCCAGCGCCGTGTGCTTCCCCTCGGCGGAGCCGATTTGCTCGTCGTAGACGTCGCCCTCGGCGAGCGCCTTCTCGAAGATCGTCGGATTCGACGTCATGCCGGTGAGCGAATCGTCGCGAATGCGCCGCTCGAGATCGCCGTTCTTGAGCATCTTGCGATCGATGAAATCGAGCCAGATCGATTGTCCGGCGTCGTGTAGTTGCGCGAGTCGATTGTCCGCCATGTCTGCTCCTACTTCCCTGCGTACGTGATCTTGTAAATGCGACCGCCGGCATCGTCCGCAACGTAGAGTGCGCCGTCGGGACTCTGCGCCAAGCCAGTCGGGCGATGCGGCCCGCCGCGGGCCCCGGTCGCGATCGCCGGCGAAAAGTTGTCCGCGAACACTTCGTAGCTGCCGCCCGACTTGCCGTTGGTCAGCGGCTGGAACACCACGTTGAATCCGCCCTGCTTTTCCGGCGCGCGATTCCACGAACCGTGAAAGGCGATGAACGCGCCGTTCTTGTAGCGCGCCGGGAACATCGATCCCGTGTAGAACATGAGCGCATTCGGCGCCCAATGCGCGGGCTGAATGGCCACGGGCTCCTTCTTCTTGGCGCACTGCGCCACCGTCTTGCCGTTGCCGCCGTATTCCGGCGCGAGCACCAGATGGTGCTCCTCGACGGAGTAGTAGCAGTACGGCCACCCATAATCCTCGCCCTGATTGACCTGCAACAACTCTTCCGCCGGGTTTTCCGCGTTGTACTTGAGCGTCACATTGGTGTCCGTCAGGCCGAGTTGCTTCGCGAAATCGCCGAGCTGGTCGCGGCCGTGCTGCGTACTCCAGAGCTTGCCATCGGGGGCGATCGTGATGCCCACCGCGTTTCGAATGCCCTGGGCGAAATGATTGGACGCGGTTGGCGTCTGCTTCGCTTTGCGCGCGTCAAAGCGCCAGATACCGGCGCGCGTCTCGAGCTCGGTACACGGGTTCTCGCCTGGCACTCCCGGGGCGCGATCGCGCTTGCCCTGGCAGGAATTCGTCGGCGAGCCGATGTTCAGGTACAGTACGCCATCACGCGTGATGGCAAAGTTGCGCGTGACGTGGCCAGGCGCGAACGGAATCGAGTGGACAATCGTGTCAGGTCCACTCGCGGGCTTCAGGTCATTTGCCGCAAGCCGGTAGCGAACGATGGCAACGCGCAAATCCGCGGCGTCGGCGCCGCGCGCCACGACCGGGCTCGACTCGGTATAGAGATAGCCGTCGAACAGCGCGACCTGGCTGGAGTTGAATCCGCTCGCGAAGCGTTCGCGCGATACGTGGCCGTCGTGCTCTCGAACGACCATGACCCCACCGCTGCCGCGTCCTTGCATGCCGACGAACAAATCGCCGTTCGGCGCGACCGCGATCGAGCGAACGCCGGGCAGCGAATCAGCGTACACCGAAGCGCAAAATCCCGCCGGCAGCTTGAGGTCCGCCGTGTCACATCCGTTGGTCCGCTGTGCGCACGCCGGCGCGGCGATACCAAGCAACAGGAGCAGAGAGCGACGCATGTTCGTGGGATGGGAGGTCCGTGAAAAGGCCTATTGGACGCCGGTCGGCGCCGCCAACGTCCGCGAAAAGAATGGTAACACCTTCGTGATCATCCGAGCGCCGATCTCGCTCGTGTGCGTGCCCGGATACGTCTCGTAGGTGTGCGCGATTCCCGCCCGGTTCAGTGTGGCGTCCATCGAGTCGAGCGTGCCAGACGCGACGAGCTCATCGCGGTCGCCAACGTCGAACGCGAAGGCGCGCAGCCGTGTCAGGTGATCGCGGTAGGTGCGAACCATTTCTTCCGGCGAATGTTCGATCCATCGGCGCTCGACGTCCTCGTTCGTCTTCCACCGGCCATCCTTCTCCTCGAATGGAAAGTCGACGTAGAAGGGCGGCTTGTTGACGTTCGGCGAAAAAGCGGCGCTCATCGCCAGAAAGACCTGCGGCAGAAATTGCAGGCCGCGGGCATCCATCGGCGACGTCAGACGCGACAGCGTTTGCCACACCGGCGCCATGCCGGGCGTGATGGTATGCGCGAACCGCGTGCAGCAGCCGCTCAGCGCGTAGACCGCGGAATACACGTCGCCTCCGTGCCGCTCGGCGAGCGCGAACGCGCCGTAGCCGCCCATCGAGTGCCCGGCGAGTCCGCGCGCGTCGGCACGCGCGATCGTGCGATACTTTCCGTCGATGTAGGCGACGAGCTCCTGAGCGATGAAGTCGTCCCAGTTTCCCGTCGCTTCGGAGTTCGTGTAGAAGCTTCCGCCGAGCCGGTTCGAGCCGTTCGGCATGACGATGATCATTTCGTGCATCGCGCCCGCGGCGATCAACGAGTCGGCGCTGGTCTGGACGCTGAATCCGCGATAGCCGCGCACCCACACGCGCTCGTTGCTTCCAAAACCGTGCAACAGGTACAGCGTGGGGTATCGTCGAGTCGCGACGCTGTCGTACGATGGCGGCAGATAGACGAGCACCGCGCGGTTCGGCGAGTCGCCGTATTTGTTGTCCTCGAGCGCCTTCGGGTGGAGCGTGTCGGCGACGAGCCGGCCGGTATGTTGCGCGAAGCCCACACTCGGACGCGCGATCGCGACGAAGACGCCAAGGCACGACACGACCAGCGATCGAAGCCGCATGCACGCTTCTCCGGAGATGGTGTGAAGGCCGGGCGGGAGGCGCTGCCTGTGTCCCGGCGGCTTCGAGGAAATCTACTGCGAATACGTCCGCGCGAGATGGTCGGCAATCGAGCCGATCATCGCGTCGCGGCTGCGCTTCGCCTCGAAGGTATGGTTTGCGTCGTCGATGCGCCAAAGCGAAAGCATCCCGCGCCGGGTCAGAGACCGCACGGCACGGCTGGCGTTGATCATGAGCAGATCGTAGCCAGGGTCGAACCGAGAGAACACGAACGTGACGCGACGCCGCGCCGCCGCAATGCGCCGGAGATCGGCATCGAGGTTGTCGCCACCGGACGCGATCGACCGTCCATGCAGCGCTTCGCGCACGCCGGCCACCTTGTTGCGTGCGATGTCTCGAAAGCGCAGCAGGACGTTTCGCGCGATCGACGTCATGCTGACGTCGTCACGAAAGAGCTTTGCCCACCCCGACACGCTGCGCATCGAGCGCATGTATCGCTGCCATTCCTCGTAATGATTCGACGCCGGTTGATCGAGCGACATTCCGGGTTTGTAGTAGAACGTCAGGGGATTGATCAATACGCATTCCGTGATCGCGGAATCGTCGAGATCGAGCGCCGCGTGGAACGACGCGTGTGCACCGGAGCAGAGGCCCATCAGCACGAATCGCTCTGACGCGCGTCGCTGTCGCAGCGCCGCCACCGCGCTCGCGATGACCGCGCTCGCACTCGGGACATACGGCCGGTTCTCTGCCTCGGCGTCCGGCGCAGGATTGTCACCGAGCCCGGGCAGGTCGAGGCGCAGCGAGCGCAAGCCGGCGGCGGCCAATGCGCGCGCCGCCATGACGTACAAGCGGTTGGGGCCGACGTGATGCGTCGCCCCTGCGTTCGACAGCAACACCACCGGGCCACGCGCGGCATTAACCGGCTCGCACAGGATGCCGAAGAAGCCGTGTTCGCCGCGAACGTGAACGATCGTTTCGCGAACGCCGTTCGCCGTGAATGACTGACGTAGAGAGGGCGGGCGCCTGAGCGTGATCTCGCCGCCCGCGCGAGCGGCGAGCCAGCCGACGATCTCGGCGATCGCGCGCTCGGGGACCACGGTGTTGTGCGGAACGTCCACCATTCCCGCAAATCCGGGGAGCGATCGCTGCTCGACGCGGCGGCCGGCCGCGGACCAGGCGGTGTACAGCGCGCCGTCGTCGGGCAGATCGTCGCGCGGTGAGATAAAAATTTGTCTCGCGCTCGGCGGCGCCGCGGACAGGTCGAGGCACGCGAGCCCGGCCTGCGTGTCTTTAGAGAATGTGAATCCTCCGGGCTCGATGGCGCCGTCCGCCGAACCGGCGTTGCGGTTGCCGCCGGTCATGGCGAGCGCCTTGAGCTCGCGCACGTACCCGCGGCCCCGCACACACGGCGCCCAGAGTACGAGCGCGTCCAGTGCTTCGTGCTCCGACACTAACGCCGCGAGAGTCGCCCCCATGCGAAGTCCCACGGCCGCGATCCGCGAGCACCTGGACGCCCGCTTCGCCTCGCGAAACGCTTCGACGACTGACGACCGCCACGCCCCCATGCGATCGGCGTCCTCGTCACTCCCCGCCGAGTCGCCGCAACCGTCATAGTCGAAACGAAAGGCAGCCACGCCCGCCAGCGCGAGCTCGTCGGCCAACCGCCGGAGCGAGCGATGCGCGTTGATGTACTCGTGGCCCACCGGAGGACAGATCACGACGACGAGATCGCGCGCCTCGTTCTTCGGTGCATGCAGCCACCCGAACAGCGCGCGCGATTCATTCCCGAAATAGAATGGCGTCCGCTCGACGGCGGTCACGCGCGAATCTCCAGACGAGCCGGCGTGCGAAGGTTCAAGGCTTCGACGTACCCGCGCGGTGTTTCGGCGTCCGACGTCCGGCGCAACTGCACGCGATGCTCGCGCCCCGGCGCGAGATGAAAATAGTTGTCGTCCGGCGCGAACCCGCGGACGTCGAATCGCACGCCGTAGAGGAAGCGATCGCTCTCGAGTCTCACGCTCCATGTGTCGTCGCCCGCGCGGGTCGTCTCGACGGCGAGAGTCGCATCCGTGGGTCGCACGTCGAGCGCCGTCGCGAAGTGCAGCGCGTTCGCGGCGAACGATCCGTCGACATTGCGCAAGGCGGCGATCGCGACGTCGAACGCCGGCGGTCCGAAGCGATACGCATACGCCGTATCGTGGAATCCGCCAAGGACTTCTTCGGCGTCGAACGACGCGGTCGTGCTCGCCGCGACCTCGCATTCCAGCGAACGCTCGGCCACAATCGTCGCGCCATCGCGAACGAGCATCAGCGACACGGCGCCGTTCCACGCGTCACGGCGCTCGTTGACGACGTGCAGGCGAATGCCGTTGAGCCCTTCGTCCGTGATCGCGATTGCGACCGGCTGCCACGCGCGGCGCAAGTAGTAGTAGCAAGCCTTGGGAACGCCGCGGCTGTCGGTGACTCCCCACCCCGCGCCCGGCCAGAGATCTCGATAAAACCACACCAACGCGCCTCGACAACGACTTTCTGCGCGACGCCACTCCGCGAAGACACGCGACATTGCTTCGCCCGTCGCCACGCGTGCGAGATCGAGATATCGGCGCGTGTCGCAGTAGCGGAGGCGCTCAACGTCCGCGCCAAACAACGCGCGCATGCAATGATCGCGAACGTCCTCGAAATCCCAACCGGCGCCCGTGTCGCGCGGCGTCCGCTTCTTCCACCTCGGATCGTGAATCGCGGGAGGATCGCCGCGCATGATCGTGTCAACCACCTCGGGCTCCGGAACGTTCGCGAAGCCCAGGCATTCGGGCGTGAACTTTACGTCGGCGCCGCGAACATCGGCGAACGGACGGAGATACGCGCCGATCCCGTAATAGTGCGTGAGTCCCGAGCGCGTATGAAACGGAAGCGTGCCACCCGACGGCGTCGACGGAACATACGGCACGCCGGGATGGAGTTCGTTGCACAACGACGGCAAGACTTCCGCGAACAGTGTATTTCGCCACGCGTCGCGCGGCATGCCCAGCATCGCCGCCTGCTGTTCGACTTCACTGTTACCGCAATACGTCACCACGCACGGATGTGCGGCTAACCGGCGCAGCTGCTGCGCCGCTTCACGCCGGACGCTCTCGACGAATTGGGGATCGTCGCCGGGATAATCCATGTTCGCGAACATGAAGTCCTGCCACACCAGAATTCCAAGCTCGTCGCACAGTCGGTAGAATGCGTCCGACTCGTACACCATCGTCCCGCCGACGCGCACCATGTTCGCGCCGCCGTCGCGCAGCGTGTGCAGCGCGCCGCGAAGCGCGGCCTCGTCGACCGACAGGCCAACGACGTCCGTTGTCGTCCAGCAGGCCCCGCGGCAGAACACCGGCCGGCCATTGACGCAGAGTCCGAATTCGTCGTCGTCGCGCACCGCTGCGACATCGCGAAAGCCAATGGCACCGAGTGAAATCTCGGTTGTCTCGCCTGACGCCGAGATGCGGAGCGCGCACGAATACAGCTTCGGCTCGCCATGCGTGTGCGGCCACCAGCGCACGACATTGGCGATCGACGCAACCCCACTCAGTCGCGCCGAGCGCTCGCCGTCGTCCACGTCCTCTTCGTGCGTGACATTCAACGAATGCGCCGTTTCACCGACCACGAGCTCGGCGCTCATGTGTTCGTCGGCGGCGTTGGTAAGCGCTGAGAATTCCACGACGCCATTGTCGTTCTCGACCGACGAACGCAGCGCGACGTTCCACAGCGCGCCAACGCCCCGGGTTTCGAGCACCACCGGCCGCCACGGACCGACCGGCGCCGCGGGGATCGTCCAACCGGGGATTCGGCCGAGCAGCGTCGTGCGAATCCACCGCAACTGTTGCTGCCGAACGAGCTTGGTCTTCCAACGAGGTCGCGGCCGACGACGAGCCAGCTCGCTGTTGAGTGACCGGCAACAGATCACGAGCTCGTTGCGATCGTGCAAGCTGTCGGTGACATCCACTTCGTGCGACTCGAACATGTTCGTCGAACGCACCAGCGGCGCACCGTTCAACCACACGTCGGCGAGCGTCGCCAACCCGTCGAAGCGAAGCACGGAGCGTGCGCCGTGGCGCTCGGCCGACGCCTCGAACGATGTGCGATACCACCAGTCGCTCGCGTCGAAGTCGTCTTCGTCGTCGAGATCCCAGCGACCGGCGGCGGCGAGCGCCTGCGCCACTGTGCCGGGCACGCGAGCCGGAATCCAATCGAGCTTGTGCGCGTGCAGCTGTCCTGGCTCGGCAACGCCGTTCGGCGCGGTGGCAGCCAGGAACCAGTCGCTCGAGAGCGGCAGCGTCCGCGCCGCTACAAGCAGCGCGCCTTGAGGTGATTGATTCCGCATTCCCAGCGGCTCGCCATCGAATCGAGCGGGGTCAGGTCGAGCGGCTTCTTGCGCACCATCGCGCGCGCCAGCTGGAACTGAAAGGTCTTGGCCGCTTCAGAGATCTCTCGAAACGCGGTCGCGCTCTCGTCTAGGCCTTCTTCGCCGTGGTGCCCGAGCCAGCGCAAGTACCGGGCGGACAGCTCGTAACACGCGCCAAACTGCCGCAGTGTCGCGAACGAGTATTGATGGAACTTCTCGATGTTCTCGTCGAGCAGCCCGGAAAGGTCCCGCTGAAAGCGCTCCCGAAATTCCGCGAACGGATTCGCGTTCGGCACCATCTCGAGATGCTTGCGCAGCAATGCCAGCGACTTTTGAACGACCTGTGGGAACTCTCCTGGCGCGCGCCGCATCTTCACGAGCTCGCAATACGGCGGCAGCTCGGCGGCATCGCGCGGCTCGCGCAGGCGCAGCACGTCACAGAAGTCGTCGCCCTCGAGGCGATAAAATCCCTGGCCGTGGAAGTAGCCCAGCCGTTTCGCGTCGACGTCGATGTCGGTGATCGCGACGGTCGACTTCTGATGCGCGATCTTGTATGCGCTGCCGGCCGTATCGGGGAGATAGAACGAATCCAGCTCCACGAGCACCGGCCGTCCGCGGCTCACCTGCTCCTCGACGTGCGCCACCAACGGACGCCAGATCGCAAGCTCCTGCACGTCGAGGCCGTACAGCTCGTAGAGATCGAGGAGCGGAAACTTGAAGAAGGTCCACTGATCGCCCTCGAAGTCGATGGCGAAGGTGAACGGCAGCGCCGCGACGGGATCGTGCCCCAGGGCGTGCAGCAGCTCGATCCAGATGTCGACGTAGCAGTTCGTCTCCGCCCAGAGGCGGCTTTCGTCGCCGTGAATCTGATGGCGCTCGTACGTCGAAGGATCGAGCGCGAGCACGCGCTGCATCATAGGCCGAGCATCGTGCGAACGTCGGCCGGCCACGAGCGGGTGTCGAAGCCGTGTCTCTTGAACAGCGCCAGCGCGATGCGCTCGAGACCAAACCCGATGCACGCCGTGTGTGCTGGATTCCCGTCGGCCGTCCGAATGTCGAACGCCACGCCGAAGTGATCGAGGTGATAGTTGCACGACGTGACCGCCGTCGGCTTTTCCTCGCATGCCACGGGCACGACGAGCTCGAACTTTAGAGTTTGCTCACGCTGCGTCGCCGCCATCACCCGGCCGCCGCGGCCGAAGAATGGATCGCTGGCGACGACGGGCTTCGCATCGAGACCGACGGAACGCAGCATCGCTTCTCCGCGCTGCAACCATTCGTCGCGATGCGCGACGGCTTGCTCGGGCGTACCGAGCCGCACGTACTCGCGCTGCCGGAAGATCTGCATCCGGGCCGGATCGCCCGACGGCTCGTGGCGAAACACGAACGAGCGCAGATCCACGGTGCGTCCTTCCGGCGGCAGCGTTCCTGTCGCGGTCGGATACAGCGGGTAGCACGCCGCCGGCGTCATCATCACGTCGGTCTTGCACAACTCCTTCGTCCAGTCGTCGCCCGCCGATTTCTTGTTGCACAACTGCGCATGGCCGCGTTCGTCGCCCATGAAGCTGTGGACGGAGCCCATGAGGTTGGGGAACGTCTCGAGATGATCCGTGCGCTCGTAACTCGCGCGGGCGAGAATCGGCGGAAAGCGCATCACTTCGGGCTGGAGATGCGCGCCCATGCGCGTGACGTAACCCTCGAACCCTTCGATGACCTGCTCGAACGCGCCGGCCAACCCGTACACGCCGGGCACGCCCGACGGAATCAGCAGCCGTGCGTCGATGAGCGACGTCAAATACTCCTGGTAGACGTCCGCCGCGGGGGTGGTCGCGGTGCCCATCGGTTATGCCTCTCGCAACGCGAGCAGCATCGTCGCGTTGTGATTCGCGATGCGATCGTTGTTGACCATCAATGCCGCGCCGTACGCGTCGCGAAGATGGCGGCCCAGCGCGTACTTGGAATCGTTGCGGTAGCCGTTGATGCCGCAGATGAGCATCGCGCGGCCGACGATGTCGACGATCAGCTGCGAGCTCGAGAGCTTGAGGTTGTTCGTCCGAATCGCGAACCCGAAGTTTCGAAACGCTTCACTGTCATTGCCGGCGAGCAGACGATGGTAGTCGTTCACCGCGGTCGTGACATTGTTGCGCATGCCGTGCAGCACGATGTCGACCTCGGCGAGCCGCAAGCTCGACGTCGGCGGCATCTGCGGATTCTTGCGCGCCTCGCCCCGCACATACGCGCGCGCGCGATTCACCGCGTCGCTCGCGATGCCAAGCCACAGCGACGCCCACACGATGTGCGAGAAAGGATGCATCGTCTGACTCAGGATGTCGGCGAACGGCGCGGGCAGCACCTGCTCGGTTTTCCCCGTCGCCGTCACGACGAATCCCGAGCTGCACGTTCCACGGAAGCCGAGCGTGTCCCACGACGAGATCGGCTCGAGCGAATAATCTTCCTTCCAGATCATCACGTGTACCTGATCGCTCGCCGGCGCATCCGGCGCGCGGCGGCACGTCACGAGGATCTGGTCCGCGTGCTCGCCGTACGAAATGACCGGCGCCTTCTTCGTAAGGCGGAAGCCGTCGGCTTCCGCCTCCAATGCGCAGATGCTCGAGCGCAAATCGCCTCCCACGCCGAGCTCCGTCGTCGCCGACGCGATGAGCCACTGCTCGTCGACGAGATCGCGCAGATACTGTTCGAAGTACGGCGACTGCTGGCCGTGATGAACGATGCACGCCGCCTGGATCTGGTGCATCGCGAACACCATCGCCGTCGATCCACAGTACTGGCCGAGCGCTTCGCAGATGCGACCGATGTCGATGACGCTCAGTCCCATTCCACCGAATTCCTCCGGGACGTAGGCGCTCAACAGCTTGAGCTCTCGGAGTGCATCGATGCCTTCCTGAGGAAAGCGCGCGCAACTGTCGACCGATGATGCGGCCGGTTGAATGACATCGCGCCCGATCTCGTGGACACGATCCAACAAGCGATCGACGTCGACCACCGCACCGCGTGCTTCACGCTCCAACATCGTGCTCATGTGTTGCTCCCCGCCGCCCAAGCGGCCGTATCAGGCGACCGCCTGCTTGTCCGTGAGTTGCCGGATCGCGTCAGCCAACGACGCAATGCTGCCGAAGGTCTTTCGGCTCAACATCGAATCGGGAAACTCGACGTCGAACGCGTCCTCGAGCGCGAGCATCAGCCCGACCGTCGCGAGCGACGTCAGACCGGCGCTGTACAGATCGCTGTCATCGCTGAGATTCGCGATCGGCGCGGCGAGTCGTCCGTGCTGGCCGACGATCTCTCGTACTTTTTCCGCGTGCATCCACTGCCTCCACGACGAAAAGCCCTCGTCGGGCGATCTTCGCGCGACGAAGGCTTTCAGGTTCAGCTGGGTTCAACGTGATACGTCATGCGTGTGACATAACGCACGACGTGCGCCACTCGTTTATCGGGGCACCGTCTGATCCAGGTCGGCGAGCGCATACGCGAACACAGCCATGGTGGCGATGCATTTTTGAAAGTCGGCGCGATCGATCACGGTCATCATGTCGCCCCACGAATGGTGATACCAGAAATACTTCGTGTCGTCGACGTCGAGCGACAAGCCGGGAACGCCGCGTTGCAGAATCGGTCCAACATCGGCCTCGCCTTCCCCTTCGATCACGCGCGTCGCGCCGATGCGCTCGAGTAACGCACCAACGGGCTTCATGAATGCCAGGCCGGCGGCCGTTCCTTGAAAGCGAACGCCGTTCGGACGAAAGACGCCGTTGTCGCATTCCATCGCGACGTCGTGCTTCGCGAGCTCGGCAGCATGCGCATCTCGATACGCTCGCCCGCCGCGTCCACCGTTCTCTTCGTTCGTCCACAGCACCACGCGCACGGTACGCTTTGGACGAATGCCCAGCTCTTTCATTAGACGTACCGCTTCCCACGCGGCGACGCTGCAGCCGCCGTCGTCCATCGCGCCCTCGCCCACATCCCACGAATCGATGTGGCCGCCGAGCACGACGACTTCATCGGGCCGCTCGCTGCCGCGCAGTTCGGCCACCGCGTTGCGCGACGGCGCGTCGGGAAGCTGGTGTGCGCCCATTTTCAACGTGACGATGAGGCGCTCGCCATGCCGCTGCATGCGGTGCAGCATCTCCGCGTCCTCGATGCTGATGGCCGCAGCGGGAATCTTCGCCACGGTCGAGTCGTACCGCGTCGAGCCCGTATGAGGATTCTGAATCGAGAACGACGAGATCGATCGAATGAACGTCGCGACGGCGCCGGCCTTCGCCGCGGCCGCTGGTGCGCCGCCGCGATACACGACGGCCTCGCGATAGCCATCCAGGCCCGGCTTGTCAGGCGGGAATGGATGATCGAACAGCACGATCTTGCCTTTCGCTTCGCTCGCGTGGCGCTCGAGATCCTCGAAGCTGTCCACCACCAGCACCGGCGCCGTGATCCCACCCGCCGGCGTTCCGACGCTCATGCCGAGTCCGAGCATGTGCAGCGGCACGCTGCGTGGACTCACGAGCTCGGCGGATTCGTCGCCCCGTACCCAGTGCGGGACCATCGCCGGCTCGCCGCGCACGTTCGACAAACCATCGCGCCGCATCTCGGCCAGGATCCAGTCGAGCGCATCCTCGAGCGACTTCGAGCCGCTCAGGCGATGGCCGAAGCGATCGGTGAGAATCGAGAGACGATCGTATGCCGCCGTGTCGGCGAGCGCCGCCTGAACGAGGCGATCCGCGTTCGATCGAACGGCGGCGTTGATGTCCGTCTGTGCCGCTGCGGCGTGTGATAGGGTGCCGGAGAACGTGACAGAAACCGCAGCGATTCGTACCGCGTGACTCAGTCGCATGTGTAAGGATGTAAGGATGTTGTGGAGTGAGGTGGCGGGAATATACGCGAGTGATCTCCCAACCATCCATGCGCGCCCGGTGTCAGTACTAGCGGCCGAACTTCGCGGCCGCCCCACGCCCGCCCCGAGGGAATTCATCATGCGCCGACTCGTGATTACCTCCTGTTTGATCGCAACCTCCGTAGTATCTGCCGCATCGATAGCCGCGGCGCAGTCCGGCCACGCCGCTCGGTTCCTCGACAACTGCCACAACAACGGCGGCGACGAGGAGCGTTTCTGCGAGGTCCGCAACTTCACGTTGCCCGCGGGGCGTGCCCTCAACGTCGACGGGCGCGAGAATGGCGGAATCACCGTGCACGGCTGGGATCAGCCGGGCATCCAGGTCGTCGCGATGATCCAGGCGCAGGCCGAGTCGCAAGCCGAGGCACAAGGGATCGCGAAAGCGGTCAACATCCTGACCAACGGCAGCGAGGTGCGGTCCGACGGGCCCGACACGGGCCATCGTCAATCGTGGTCGGTGAGCTACGAAGTCTACGCGCCGCGGCACACCGATCTGACGTTGACCGCGATGAACGGCGGCTTGGCAGTCGACGGCATCGAATCCAGGATGGATTTGCGAACCGTCAACGGCGGATTGAGCCTCTCGAACGTCAACGGCGACGTGCACGGCGTGACGATGAACGGCGGCATCAGCGCCGACCTGAATGGCGATCGCTGGCAGGGCGCGGGGCTCGACGTCACGACGACGAACGGCGGCGTGAAGGTCTACCTGCCGGCGAACTACTCGGCGCAGCTCGAGACGGGCACGACGAACGGCCACATGAACATCGACTTCCCCGTGACCGTCCAGGGTGCGTTGACGCGCCGGCTGTCGACGCAAATTGGCGGCGGCGGCGCGACGATCCGCGCCATGACGACCAACGGCGGCGTCTCGATCTCGCGTCGCTGACGCGCATCGCGGCACCGCGCGCGGGCAGGCGCACTTGCCTGCCCCGCGCGAAGAGGCTATTAGCTAGGCATGCCTCGCACGCGCCGCCACATTCTTTTGAGTTTACTCGTTCTCGCGCTGCTGCCGGCGTGTCATCCACGGCACGATCCAGCGATCGAAGAGGACGACTCGGACGCCGTCACGCTGTCCGTGGTCAGTCACCACCGTCTGAACGTCGTGATCTACAACGTCGCTCAGGGCCATCGCGACCGAATTGGCGAGGTGACCGCCGCGGGAACAACGTCGTTCAAGCTGCATCTCCGGCGCTACGCCGCCAACGAGCTCGTACTGTTGGCGGATCCCATCGGTTCACCCACCGAGGTGAAGACCGAGACGCTGCATCTCGTCGCCGGGGACGTGCTCGAGTGGACGCTCGAGGACGATCTCGCGCGGTCGCACTACGAGATTCATTGAACTACTGAACGCGCCGCGAAGCCGGCAGAGTGGTTTACTTCGCTCCAGTGCCGTTCGGCAATCCGCTCCCTCCGCTGCTCGCGCCGCTTCCCTGAAACGCCTGCCGCGCCGCCACGAGCGCGACGATCGTCGCACCGGTGAACAGAATCGTCCGCGCGCGTGAAAAGCGACGCTCCGCCATGCTGGCGATCAACGGCCGCCCAACCGACAGGTGTTCGCCCTTGTATGGCGTGTCCGTGCCGTCGCGCAACGTAACGCTCTCCAGCGAAACGATCAGGGTGTTCGCCGAGTCGCGCGTCACACGCCCCGAAACGGTCTGCGCCGCGGGACCGATCTGTCGCGAGAGCGCAACGGCTCCCGAATCCGTGAGATTGAGCTGCATCTCGTGGCCGACGGGAGACGGTCCGTCGACCGGATAGTATCCATAACAGGCGCCGGCGAGCAGCAGCGGCGCGATCATCAGACGTCGTGACATGATAGATGAAGCAGGATGAAACAGGGTGAACATGACGCGCCCGGCCGGTACGATCGTACCGGCCGGGCGTCATCGTTACGACTCAGCTACAGGCGTTCGGATCGTTCGCGTTCCGAACGGTGAAGAGGTTCTGCGCCGAGCTGGCCGGCGTGTTCGGGTTCGTCTGCTCTTCCGTGAGGCCGTAGAAGATGCGCCCCGGAATTCTCGACTTCGAGCGCGCAGGCTTGAGCGCCGGCAGACACGTGCGCTTGTAGTCATTCCAGACTTCAGGGTTCTGATACAGCGAGATGTACTTCTCGGTCATGATGTCGTTCAACGTGAGCGCGCCCGACGCGATGGTCGCCTTGCCCAACTCCGTGCGCACGTTGTTGAACGCCGTCGCGGCCGATGCCTTGTCGCCCGTCTGGAAGGCGGCTTCGGCGATGATCAGCTGCGTCTCGTCGTAGGTGATGACCGGCTGCGCGAAATCGTCCGTCACGCGTCCGGCGCCGACCAGGTGTGAGATCGAATCCGCCGGAGTCGATCCGGTGGTGACGTCGTAGCCACCGAATCCACCGTCGGCGTTCGGGCCGAAGTAGTCCGCGAGACGCGGATCCTTCTGCGCCTTCATGAGATTCACGAGCACCGAACCGGCGACGAGATCGTTGCCGAACGACGAGGTCTGGAACTGCGCCCACATGTTGCGCTCGGACGTCGCACCCGTGTGTGCGGTCTTCCAGTCGTGAGCGGGCGCGCTGATCCCCTTCCGCGCCTCGGTCAGCGCGTTCGTGTACTGCGCGTTGCCGAGCTTTTCGACTTGATGCAAATAGATGCGCGCCTTGAGCGTGTGCGCGGCTTCAATCCAGTTGGCGCCGTTTCCGCCGTAGACCAGATCGAACGCGCCTGGACCGGTTCCTCCGGCGCCAATGTCGGCGATCGCCTTGTCCAGCAACGCGAGGACGTCGGTATACACCTGCATCTGCGGCTCGAACGCCGGCGTTACCGTACTGCCGACTGCGTCCGCATAGGGAATGTCGCCCCAGATGTCCGCGGCGAAGGTGATGTCCATCGCCTCGAGCACTTCGGCAATGCCCTTGTACAGCTTGTCGCCCGACGCGTCCGCGCGCGATTCGACCGCGCGGAGTCCGATCAACCCGCCGCCGTTGTAAATGTTCTGGAACGGCGTGTCGAACGTCGACGCGTCGATCGTATACGTACCCTGCGTGTCCACGAAGCGGCCGTTGATCCCGGCGCACTGCTGCATCCATTCGCAGATGAGCATCTCCACCGGCCCTTCTTCATTGGCGAAGATGTTCGTCAGGTCGCCGATGAACAGCTGATTCGTGTTGGCCACAGTCGGCGCGTTCGGATCCGCCACGGCCTTCTCCGAATTCAGAAAATCCGAACAGCCGCCGAGCACCGTCAGGCACAGCGCCGCGGCCGCGATTGATGATTTCCTCATGAGGATATTCATGTCGGGGTCAGCGGTTGAGGTTCACGGTCACGACGAACGAGCGCGTGAGCGGGAGATTGAAGTAGTCCGTGCCACCGACGCGCGAGGTCGCACCACCGACGGTGGTTTCCGGATCGAGGCCGGTGTACTTGGTCCAGGTCTTGAGGTTACGTCCGGCCACGCGCAGTTCGACGCTGTTCATGCCAAGCGACCGCGCCACCCACGGCTGATCGAACGTGTAGCCCACCGACAGCTCGCGCAGCTTCACGTAGCCGCCGTCCTCGATGCACGGATCGTCGATCCCGGTGAACGGGCACGCCGCGAGATTGTTCGTGCGATACCAGTTCTCACCGACCGGGAACGCCTGGCCGGCGCCCGGACCGGTCACTGGCCCCGGATAGAAATCCGACTCGCCGAACGCCTTGAGATTGCCCGTGCACGTCGCCGTTGCAGCGCCGGTGCACGTCGCGCGAACGCGCGTATCGCCCGCCGTGCCGTAGCTGTACAGCGCGCCCTTGGTGCCGTTCCAGACGTCGCCGCCCTTCTTGATATCCACGAGACCCGAGAACTCCCACTTGCGATACCGGAAGCTCGAGTGCGCGTTGCCTGTCCACTTGGGATTCGGGTTGCCGATGATGCGCTCGGTGTTGTCGACGCACGGCATGAACGAATCGCCGCAGCCATCGTGCGTGCCGTCGTCGATGTACAGCGTGCCCTTCGGCTTGCCCGCGCAGAACTGCGACAGATCCACGCCCGGGATCGCGTCGTTCGCGCTCAGTCCGCAGCGCACCCAGCCCAGGCTCCGAATGACGCCCAACGGCTGGCCGACCTGCGCCACCGTCTGGATCAGCACGTTGTCGGTGAGCAGGAACTGCGCGCCCGACAGCGCGTCGACGTTCGACTTGTTGTTGCCCCACCCAAGACCGACGTCCCACGAATAGTTCGGGCGCGTGAGCGGACGCAGGTTGAGCGACAGCTCCGTGCCGCTGTTCGAGAACACGCCGCCGTTCTTCGCTTCACTGGAGAATCCCGTCGACGGCGCGATCGGCAGCACGAGAATCACGTCGGACGTCTTCGATTTGTACCACGTCGCGCTCAGATCGGCCTTCTCACCCCAGAAGCCGACGTCGAAGCCCGCTTCCGTCTCCTTCGTGCGCTCGGGTTTGAGCGTCGTTGCCGGCTTCGTGAAGCTGGTGAACAGTCCGCCGAATCCGCTCTGGGTCGGCGTAAACCCGGTGCCCTGCGCGATCGAGCCAACGAGGTTCGTTCCGCTGAACGTCGCCGAGGTCAAATACGGCTGTGGTTCCTGGCCCGCTTCACCATACGACAGACGCAGCTTGCCAAACGTCAGGAAGCTCGGCTTGTACGCATTCGTGAACGTCCACGCCGCACTCGCCTTCGGGAACAGGCTGCGCGTGTTGTCGCGGCCGAACGTCGTCGAGCCGTCGTCGCGCAGTGCTCCGGTCAGGAACAGTTGATTGTAGACGTCGAACGTCGCCTGCCCGAAGTACGACTCGTTGTGAATCTGCGTCTGGAAATCACTCGGCGGATCGCGCGTCAGCGTGTTGAGAATGCTGAAGGGCTGCGGCGCGATCAACGTGCGGCCCACGACCGAGAACGTGCGGTAGTTGCGCGAGTTCAAATTCTGGCCGAGCGTCACCGTGCCGGCGAAATCGTTCGACAGGTGCCAGTTCGCCGTACTGGTGAGGTTGTGATCGAGCTGGTAATCGGTGATGCGGCCTTCCGTCACGCGCCCACCCGCGGCGACGTCCGAGCACTCCGCCGGACATCCCTCGAGGCGCTCGTCCTGCGAGTAGTCGGCGCCCAGCGTGTAGTTGAACTTCAGCCAGCCGGTCGCGATGTACTCCGCATTGATGTTGCCGTACGAGCGGTTCGACTTTTGATCGTTCAACTCTTCATACAACGTATAGAACGGGTTGTTGAAGATGCGCGTCTGACCCGCGCTTGCCGGATCGCTGCCGTCGACGTTGTACGAACGATGCAGGCCGGTGATCGGGTTGAGGAACGGCAGGTTGTTGAAGTCGGGCGGCGTGCGGAACAGGCCCAGCAGCAGACCGTTCACGTTGTTGCCGCGCTGCGTCATGTGCCCGCGCGTGTCCGCGAACGAAAAGTTGCCGCCGACCGTGAAGCCGTCCGTCAGATGATGGCTGGCGTTCAACCGCGCGGTGGACCGATTGAAGAAGTTGTTCGGGCCAACGAACACGCCTTCGTTGTGATTGTAGTTCCCCGACAGATAGAACGTCGTGCGATCGTTGCCGCCCGAGACGCTCAGCGTGTTGTCGAGAATGTGGCCGGTGTCGAACGCTTCGCTCGCATGGTCGAAGGTCTGGCCGCTGACCGGCGCGCCCCAGCTGCGAAGGCTCGCGTTGTTGAACTTGCCGAACGCGCCCTTGCCGAAGCCCGTCTGCAGCGGCTCCTTGCGCGTCACTTCGTCGTTCGAGCCCGAGCTGCGGAGCGAGTACCGCGTCGCACCCGAGCGCCCCTTCTTCGTCGTGATCAGAATGACGCCGTTGGCCGCGCGCGCGCCGTAGATGGCCGCCGCCGCCGCACCTTTCAGGATCTCGACGTTCTCGATGTCCGCCGGGTTGATGTCGATCATGCTGTTCGGCGCGGACGTGCCTTCGAGCTCGCCGCCGACGTCCTGACCGCCGACGCCCGTCGTGGAACCAGCGTCGATCGGGTTGAAGTTCGTCGTCGAAAACGTGGTGTTGTTCACCGGCACGCCGTCGATGATGAACAGGGGCTGCACGTCACCGTTCAACGTGCGCAAGCCGCGGATCGTGATCTTCGACCCGGCGCCCGGATCACCGGACGACTGCGAGACGACGACGTTCGGCGCCTTCCCCGCCAGCGCTTCGACGATGTTCGGCTCGTTCGACTTGACGATGAGGTCCGGCGACACGGCGTTGCGCACGTTGCCGAGTTTCTCGACTTCCGTCGCCGTGCCGGCCCCCGTGATGACCACTTCACCCAGTTGGAGCGGATTCGCTTCGAGGAGGAAGTCCTGCGTCGTCGAGCCCGGATTGACCGTGATCCGCACGCTCTTCGGCTTGTAGCCGACTCGGCGCGCGGTCAATGTCACGGTCTGCCGGTTGACGCGAATGCCCGGTACCGTCAGCGAGTAGGAGCCGTCGTCGCGCGACAACGCGCCGAGGCCCAACTCCGTGAGCGAGATCGTAACGCCAGCCAGGCCGGTATTGCCTTCACCCGTGACGCGTCCCGAGATGACCGCGGCGTCTTGCGCGGCGGCGAGCCCGGGAACCAGCGCCAGCATGCCTAGACAGACGAGGATACGGCGGAACGAGAGTGCCATGCCTCCTCCAGCGAGCCAATTGGCTTGTGAAACAATGGGCCGACGGGACGCGTGGGACGAGCCGATGCGCCACCGCGGCGAGGACACCACGTATTGCTGCGTGATTCTGCGCGTTACTGCCCGTTACCTCCGCTCGTGCGGATTGCAACGATTTGCTGCGACCAGAACTGCGACAGAACTGCGACCGAGACTGCGGCTACGCCTGCAGGCCCGGCTTACGGCCGGGCACGACACGGCCTCAGTTGTCGGTCTTTCGCTGCCGTTCGATGGCGATCCTCAGAACGCTCGAACGCGCGTCACACGGCTGGAGTGTGGTCCATCGATTGGGTCCGGCTTCGGACGGACTTCGAACGGAGAGCAATCGCGAACGCGCGGGCCCAGTGAGCCGCGTCACCGAATAAACCCGATGTGCTCCCAATTCGTCACCAGAAAGTTCACAATTTCCTGGCGCATAATGTATCCAATCTTCACACGACGCTGATATCTACTGACGAATCGCTGATGTCGATTCCTTAATCCTGATATGACACGCGCGCCACGAATCTGGTTCACCGCACAGTCGCGCGATGCCGCCAGCACTCGATTCGTCCCACGAACGTCTATTGAGGGTGTCGCCTTGGCGCGTCGCGTTAGCGCGCCGCTATGGCGCGTCGCCTTTGCGTGCCGCTTTAGCGCGCAGCTTTAGCGCGCCGCTTTCGCGTATTGCCTTAGCGCGTCGCTTCGAGGCGCTGCTTCGCCGACCGCGCCGTCGCCGTGTCCCCGGCCGCCAAGGCCAGGTCGATCTGCAGCTGCAATCCCGTCGCCCGATAGCGAGGCCACCCCCGCATGAACGACCGCCGCTGCAACGCCGCCAGCCCGCGGCGCGGGTCGCCGAGCCGCTGATACTCGCGCGCTACGACGAGATTCGCATACCGCATCGCGTCCCCGACCGCCGGCCCGCTGAGCATGAGAGAATCCATATGGGCCAGCCGCTCGGCCGCGCCCTTCCCGCGGGCTTCGACCGCGAGCGACGTCTCCAGGAGCTCCGCGCACGTCAGCGGATTCGCGCCGACCGGCACCGGATACCGCGAGACCGCCGCCGCGCGCAACGGCGCGACGACCCGCCTCGCCGCCGCGGTATCGTGCTGCGCGATCGCCCACTGCCCGAGCACGCACTCATCGGCCATCCGCACCGCGCTGTCCGCGCCCGTCGCGGGCCGCGCGCCGGCGGTGAGCCGTTGCAACGCATTCGCCGCCTCGCGCGCCGCGACACGATTGCCCTTCGAATAGAGCGCATCGAGGACACGCAGCCGCAGATGCGGATGCAACGACGGTTGATACGATCCCAGCTCGCCGGTGATCGTCAGCGCCGCATCGAAGTCGCCGGCATTCAACGCGCGGCTGTGGCGCGCGAGCGTGAGATCCACGAGCTCCGCGTCGCTCAACGGCCGACGGCGGAGAATCTCGATCGCCCGATCGCCGTCCCGCGTCGACACGCCGTCGAACTGACTCGTCATCGCGATCGCGCGCAAGGCGCCGTTCGGTGCGTCGTCCAGCGCGCTCCGCACGCGCGACAACGCGCGCGAGTCATCGAGCGCCTTCGCGACGCGCCAGCGCACGAACACCGCGAGCGCGTCCGCCGTGTCGGCCGGCGGCTGCGTCGCGAGCAGCGTACGCAACGCCGCGACATCGCCTCGACGCGCCAGCAGCAAGGTCAACATGCGGCGCGCCGGCGAGAACGACGCATCGAGCGCGAGCGCGCGGCGGAACGCCTGCTCCGACCGATCGAGCGCGTCGTGCATGCCGAGGAGGTCCCCGTCGTAGTAGAAGCTTTCACCGAGCTGAAACCAGCTCTCCGCGCGATCCGGCGCGACGCGCACCGCATCGCCCCAGGCATCGAGCACTTCAGCGGCGGACGAAGGCTGCGGATATCGCGGACCGGCGAACGCGCGCAGAAACGCGCGATCGCTCACCGACAGATCGTCCTGCTTCGCCCACGCGATCGCCACGCCCCGATCGTGCTGTTCCGCGGCGTTCACGCGATCGGCCGCGATCGCGAGACCGAGCGCCGCGATGGCGAAGCCCTGATCCTCGGAGAGGGCCTGCGCGTACGCGCTCATCGCCGCGTCGTAGTCGGCGCGGCGATATGCGGCGCGCGCGCTGAGATACGCGCGGACCGCGCGCGGCGACGTCGTGCGCGCACCGGCGAGCGCGAGCGTTCGGTCGCCGGATTCCGGAACGATCAAACCCGTGATCAATCGGTCGGTGATCGCGATCAGGCTGTCGGTGTTCGCGGCGACGCTGGCCGTGACTTTCACGCGCCGCGTGTCGGCGTCGATCACGGACGCATGGACGACGAGGCCAGTCGGTGCATCGTCGATCGAACCGATCACGATCTCGCCGGCGCCAAGCCGTCCGGCGACGCGCGCCGCCGCACTCGGCGACACCAGGCTGTCGGCCGATGCGGCGGCGCGCCACACCTGGAGCACGTGCGCCGGATCGGCGGTGCGCTTGCGATCGGCCTCGCCGATTCGCGTCGGCAACAGATCGAGCAGCGCTTCGCGCAAATAGGCAGCCGACGCGCTCGACGATCGCACGCGGAACGGGCTCACGGCAATCGTCGCGCGTCGCAGCGCTTCGCGATCGTTCGCGATACGCGATGCGGCGGCCCGCGCCGCGGCCACGACGGCGATCAACGCCGCGGCAAACCCGATCTGCCAGCGCCGGCGGCGATGTCGCGCGGAGCGCACGATGCGCGCGGTATCGCGCAGATCAACGCCGACAGGCGAAGCACTGTTTTGATCGCCCACATCCACATCGAGCTGGACGTCGACATTCTCACCGGTGCCCGTGCGCACGCTCGCTTCCGCGCTGATCCGTTCGACCTCGTGCCGCAGCGCGGCGCGTCGGATGGTCTCGACGAGCTCCGCGACGGCACGGTCCGGTGCAAGCTCGAGCTCGGACCGTAGTCGCTGCTCGTACGAGCGCGCGCGCAACATCGCCGCCCCTGCGTCTCCCGACGCCATGAGACAGCGCATGAGCGCCGCGCACGCGGGTGCGCTCAATGGATCGTGATCGGCGAGGCGGGTGCGCCACCGGAGCTCGTTCGCGACATCACCGCGCTCCATAGCCTCCTTCGCCAACACCTCCAGCGCCTCGGAAAATTGGCGCGAGAGCCGATCGCGTTCCGCCGTCAGCCAGAACTCGAACTCTGACTCGCCGGTGAGGTAGAAGCCGTCGAGGAATGGACCCGCGTACAGCTCCACGGCGTCGGCCAATCGGCCGTCATCGATCGCTGTGCGGAATTCCCCGACGTCCGACGAGAGGATGTCGGGGTTTACCCGGAGGTCGCTCCCATTAAGAAAGATTCGCTCCGAGCCGAGCGCTTTTCGTATATGGTACAGCGATTGAGTAAGTGCGTGGCGTGTTCGGTCGGGATCCCCGTCGCTCCACAACACCGCAAGCAGCTTGTCGCGTGAAATGCCGCGTTCGCCAACGCAAGCGAGCACCGCGAGAACGGCGAGCAACCGCCGCTGCCCGGCCGCCCCCGACAGCAACTCGCCGTCACGGGTCAGGTACACACTTCCGAGTGTATGGAGGCGGAGAATCATGCGGCGAAGTCGACTTCTGATCCTGATCTGAGACCGGCTGGCTATAAATGGTCGTACAAACGGGCGGAACGCAACCTCGCTTCAATCGTCCAGGCGTACTACCCACAGCCCCGAAACGCCACAGCGCACCAACGCGCGGGACTCGTCGCACACACTCACTCTCGGATGTCCGCCGCCGTACCGCTCAGCTTCCCCCCCGCGGATTCGTCCGCCTCGCCGGCACCGTCCGCTCGGCTCCCGATCAGCGTGGTGATTCCGACGCTGAACGAAGGGATCCAAATCGGCGCGGCCATCGCCGATCTCGCGTGGGCCGACGAAGTGATCGTCGTCGACGGAGGCTCGACGGACGAGACGGTATCGATCGCCGAGCGCGCGGGCGCGAAAGTCTTGTCCGTGTGCGGTGAAACGATCGCGAGCCAGCGGAACGCGGGGATCGATGTCGCTCGTAATCGGTGGATTCTCGCGCTCGACGCCGACGAGCGTGTGACGTCCCAGCTCCGGGCGGAGCTCGGGCAGGTGGTGGCCGGCCGCAATCCCACCCACGCGGCATACCGGATGAAATTCCGGAACCACTACCTGGGCCGGGAGCTTCGCCATGGACCCTGGGGACGCGATTGGCACATTCGGTTGTTCACGCGCGAGCGGCGGTACGTGACGCACCGCGTGCACGAACATCTCGAGCCAATCGACGATGTCGGCGCGCTCACCGGGCCAATTCTCCACTATCCCTATCGCGATCTGGCGCACCACATTGCCAAAATCGTGAAGTACGCGCGCTGGGGCGCTGAAGACCTCGCCGCACGCGGTCGCACCGCGGGGCTCTGGGAGCTGGCCATGCGCCCAACGTGGCGCTTCCTGCGTGATTACGTTGTCTTCGGCGGTTGGCGCGACGGTGTCGTCGGCTTCGTGGCGGCCGCGGTCAGCGCATTCGCCGCATTCCTCAAGTACGCGTTTCTCTTTGCCCGGAGCCAATCGACCGAGACATGAAGCTCACGATCCTCATGTATCACAAGATCGATGAGCTCCGTCCCGACGTTCGATTTCCCGGCAACTACGTCACCCCGAGACAATTCGAGCAGCAGCTCGATGCCCTGCTCCTGTGGGGCTACCGCACGATCTCGCTCGAGCAATGGCTCGACTATCGCGCGGGCCGTCTGCGCACGCTGCCGAACAAGCCGCTCGTCCTGACGTTCGACGACGGATACACGTGCTTCGACCGCAACGCGTGGCCCACCATGCGTGCGCGCGGCATGTCGGGGGTCGTCTTCCTCGTTGCGGGCGAGATCGGCGGATGGAATTCGTGGGACAAAGAGGAGCGGCGCGAACCGCTGCTGGGCCTCGAGCGCATCCATGCGCTGCGGCGCGAAGGAGTGTACTTCGGGTCGCACAGCGTCACGCATCCGCCGCTCGCGAAGATCGACGAGCGCCGCACGCTCGACGAGCTCACGCGCTCGCGCGCGATCCTCACCGACGTCCTCGGCCACGAGGTCACGGCGTTCGCGTACCCGTTCTCCAATCAAAGCGCCGCCGTGCGGGCGCTCGCACGGCAGGCGGGCTATCGCTGCGCCGTGCGAGGCAAGGGACGCATGAACTGGCGCTGGACGGATCCCTACGGCCTGCGGCGGATCAAAGTCGATCATCGGACGACCTTGCCGCAGCTTAAGAGAATGCTCTTTATAGAACGCTATTTGCGCGTGTGAGATGTCGGGGCGCCGGGGCACGGCAGTGTGTCATTCCGAGCGGCAGCGAGGAATCCGCCGTCCGGGTCAGAGGGACGTCTCTCTCCCGGGATGCCAGATTCCTCGCTGCCGCTCGGAATGACTACTTCTCCGCCCCGAGCAGCGTCTTCGCCTGCGCCTCCACGGCGTCGAGCTCCTTCCGCAGCTCCTTGTACCGATCGATCGCGTCCTGACCCACTTTCTGGTCGGAGCGCGTCGTCATCCCAGCCAGATACGTGATGTTCGTCTGCAAGCCAGGCTGGCCATAGCGAATGCCCTCGCCGGCGCCGAACAACGTCGTCGCCAGCGCACGAATCGCCGCGGCCTTGGCGTCCGTCGCATTCTGCGCCGCGGTGCGCGCCGAACGAACGCGCGCCGCCAAGCGGTTCACCTCGTTCACCATGTCGCGCATGCGCACGTTGTGATCGTATTGCTCGCGCAGGTCCGCGGCGGTGATGTGATCCGCGGCGAGACGCAGATCGATCGTGAGCGTGAGCGGCTCGGTATCGCTCCAGCTTCCCGACGTCATCTTCACCTTGTACGCGCCGGGCGGGACCATCAAGCCGGCATCGTTATTGAAGTCCCACGTCAACCGGTTCATGCCGGCGTTCGCGGTCAACCGGACGCGCGGCGCCGCACGCCGCGGCCCCGGATTCTCTTCGTCCGCGTTTTCGGCGGGCGCCGCATCGGCCGCGGCCGCGGTCGCCGCTTCGCTCGAGTAGCTGCGCACGACCTTGTTGTTCGCGTCGAGCACGTCGATCGTCACTGGGCCGCCCGCGTGCGCGAGATAGTAGTCGACCATCGCGCCGTATGGCGGAAACTGCGCCTGGCCCGTCTCCACCGCGCCGCCACGGCCGCCGCCGCCGAATCCGCCGCGGCCGCCCCCCAACCGCGCGCGCACGGCATCGCGCGGCTTGAACAACACGGCGGTCGCTGACGCGGTCTGGGCGCCGATCTGCGCGAGCGGCGTCACGTCGTCCATGATCCACATCGACCGGCCCTGCGTCGACACGATCAGATCGTTCTTGTAGCGCTTGATGTCCGTGATCGGCACCTGCGGCATGTTGCGATCGAACGGCTGCCAGTGCCCGCCGTTGTCGAACGAGATGAACATCCCGAATTCCGTACCCGCGTAGAGCAGCCCTTCGCGGTTCGGATCCTCGCGCACGACGCGCGTCGGCCAGTCGGCCGGAATGCCGTTCTTGCCATCGGTCAGCCGCGTCCACGTCTGGCCGTAGTTATCAGTTTTATAAATATACGGTTGGAAATCGCCCAGCAGATAGCGATAGACCGCGTAGTAGGCCGAGCCCTTCCGGTGTGGCGAGGTCTCGATGTACTGCACGCGGCCGCCCGGCGGCAGATCCTTCGGCGTCACGTTCTTCCACGTCTTGCCATTGTCGCGCGTGACGTAGAACGGCCCGTCGTTCGAGCCCGTCCAGATCACACCCGGCTCGAGCTTCGATTCGCTGATCGCATACAGTGTGCTGTAGAATTCTTCGCCCGTCACGTCGCGCGTGATCGGCTCGCCGGAGCCGAGCTGCGACGGCCCGGGCGGATTCGCCGTGAGATCGGGCGAAATCTTCTCCCAGTGCACGCCGCCGTCGTGCGAGCGATGCAGATACTGCGAGCCGTAGTACACGACGCTCGTATCGTGAAACGAAACCTCCATCGGTGACACGCGCTGGAAGCGATACATCAGATCCTTCGCGTCGTTGCCGTAGAGCGACTGGCCGCCGACCCAGTAGTTCCGCTCCTGGCGCGTGTTCATGTCCATGATCGAGAACTGGCCCTTGCAGGCGCCGTAGACGATCTCCGGATTCTTCGGGTGGGGCATGATCGGCCCCGTTTCGCAGCCCGGACCCGTGATGAACGGCTCCGTCTCGCCCGGCACCGGGAAACTCGGCTCGATGAGCGTATTGTCATCCTGCTGCGCGCCGTACAGGCGGTACGGGAACTGATCGTCCATCCACACGCCGTAGATCTCGGCCGTGGGCTGATTGAGCTGCGTCGACCACGTGCGGCCGCCGTCCTGCGAGATGTTGGCGCCGCCGTCGTTCGACTGGATCAGGATCTGGCCGTTCTTGCCGTTGATCCAGATGTCATGGTTGTCGCCGTGCGGCGGGCGCACCGTCGTCCAGTTCGCGCCGCCGTCGGTGGACTTGTAGAAGTTCTCGGCGCCCGCGTAGACGATGTCCGAATTCGTCGGATCGACCCCCAAGGCGACGTAATAGAACGGGCGCGTAATTAGTTGCGCATAGTTACTAATGAGCTTCCAACTCTGGCCCTGGTCTTCCGAGCGGTACAACCCGCCGCCCGGCTTCGCCTCGACCAGCGCATACACGCGGTTGGGGTTTTGCGCGCTCACCGCGAGGTTCGCCTTGCCCACGAGCTCCGTCGGCAGGCCGTTCGTGATCTTCGCCCAGTGCTCGCCGCCGTCGGTCGACTTGTAGAAGCCGACGCCGCTCGAGTTGTGCGCGCCCGAGATGATCGTCCACGGCTTGCGCTGGCCGCGCCACATCCACGCATACAGCACGTCGGGATTCGACGGATTCACCTCGAGATCGGCCGCACCGATCGAATCCGACACGTACAGCACCTTGCGCCAGTTCTTGCCGCCGTCGGTGCTCTTGAACACGCCCCGCTCGTCGTTGTTCTTGAACGCGTTGCCGATCGCCGCAACCCACACCGTGTTCGGGCTCGTGGGATGCACGCGCACCGCGCCGATCTGCCCCGATTCGTACAGGCCGGCGAACGACCAGTTGTTGCCGCCGTCCGTCGACTTGTAGATGCCGCGGCCCGTCGAAACATTGCTGCGAATGTCATCGGAGCCCGTGCCCAGGTAGATGACATTCGGATCCGACTCGGCGACCACGATCGATCCAGTGGATGCAACGGGAACCTTCCCGTCCGTGATCGGCGTCCACGACGCGCCGGCGTCCGTCGTCTTGAACACACCGCCGCTCGCGACGCCCATGTAGAACGTGCGCGGCTGCGACGTTACGCCCCAGACTGTGGTGACACGCCCGCCGCGCGGCGGACCGACCATGCGGTATCGCAGACCGTGAAAGAGGGTTGTGTCGACGGACGACATCATCGGGCGTGACGCCGCGTGGGGCTGTGGGGCCTGCGGTGCCTGCGCGCCCATGGGCGCGCTCAATACATAGACGAGAGCGGCGATCGAACGAACGCGCATGAATGCTCCTGTATGCTTCTTGAACGTTTGGCTGGTCAGTCGTTTCGATAGCTGACGACAACGATCCTCGCGAACGCTGAGGCCGCCCGGCACGCGCCGTGCGAACTTGTCGCCGCGACTGCTTGCGGAGAGACGATAGTGAAGACTACCCAAATCTGGATCAGATCGCTTGTGGCCGCGACTTCGGCGGCGGCGCTGGCGACGGTGACGGCGTGCAAGAACAGCGGCGAGGCACGTCAGGCGGCCGGCGCCATGGATACATCAATCGCGCGAACGACCACCGATGTGCCGGCCGAAGGTCCGGCGGTGCACGTCACTCGCACTGACACAAAGAGCGTCGAAAAAGCGACGGAATACAAGCTCACGGCGGACAATTTCGGCAAGTTCGTCGCGGCCGCGGACAGCATCGCCGCGCTTCGCGGACGCGATTCGACGATCAATCAGTTCCTGTCGCAGAACATCGACGATGCCGGCGCCGGCACCACGGACGCCGGGCTCAAGTGGCTCGAGTCCAATGCGGCGCTCAGCAACGCCATCAACAGCGCGGGCATCTCGACGCGCGACTACTACGTCGCGTCAATCGCCATCGCGTCCGGCGAGCGATTCATGAACGACCCCAACGCGGCGCCGCCGACTCCGAGCGCGCGGCCGAACGCGGAATTTCTGCGCGGGCAGCAGGCGGCGCTCGATCACCTCAAGGCGCTGCGGGAGAACCGGCCGGTCGTGGTGGTGAAGCCGTAGGGTTGCCCGGCCTGCGTGTCATCCCGAGCGGAGGCGCGCAGCGCCGCAGTCGAGGGACCCCGTTCTCAGCGGAGCGCTGCATAGAACTCCTCCGTCGGGAAGGGGGTCCTTCGACTCGCTCCGCTCGCTCAGGATGACACGTCAGCGCCCCGTCACGAAGCGCAGTACGATCGCCGCCGCAAGCAGCATCACGAACACACCCATGATGAGCACCATCCGCCGCCGCGCGGCCGGCTCGATGTACGGTCCGGCATGGTCGTCCAGCGCCAGCACGACTTCACGCGCCCGGTCGTAGTCGGCGTCGTTCATCACGTAAAAATCCATCGGCCGATAGTAGCCCGCCGAGGTGACGGAGCCGGCATTCGTCGTGAACGCGATGTCGTTCGCGTTGAGCGCCAGCTCGACGCTCAGGCGATGCGTTTCGTCGCGAGCTCGGATGAGGCTGCGCATGGATTGAGTATATCGCACTTGCCGCGAGGCTGCACCGGCGCGTAACATCCGCTCGCCTCCCTCCACAGACTCGATGAAAAAGTCGCTTCCTTGCACGCTCGCGCTGCTCGTCGCGGCGCTCCTGCCCCACGCCGCCGCCGCACAACGCGCAATTCCAACACCGGCATCCATCCTTGGTTTCGAGCCCGGTGCCGACCGGCATCTGCCGAGCTGGAAGCAGATCGTCGACTACTTCACGGCACTCGACAAGGCGAGCCCGCGCGTCAGCGTGCGAACGCTCGGCCGGACGACGCTCGGCCGCCCCTTCATCGTCGCGTTCATCTCGGACTCCGCGACGATCGCGAACCTCGATCGCTATCGCGAGATCCAGCGCAAGTTGATGGATCCGCGGCTGCAACGGCCGGGCGAACGACAGCAGCTGATCGATCAGGGCAAGAACATCATTCTCGTCACGTCGGCGATCCACTCGAACGAGTCGGGTGGTTTCACGACTCCGCTGGTGCTCGCCGACCGTCTCGCGCGCGCGGCCGATCCCGAAGCGCGAACGATTCTCGCGAACACGATCATCATGCTCGTGCCGTCGCAAAATCCGGACGGCGTCGACATCGTCGGCGACTACTATCGCTCGACACTCGGCACGCCGAACGAGGGGCGCGATCCGCCGGACCTCTACGCCAAGTACGTCGGCCACGACGACAATCGCGACTGGTACGCGTTCACGCAGCTCGAGACGCGCTACACCGTCGATTCGCTCTACACGCCGTGGGACCCGGAGATCGTCAACGACATCCATCAACAGGGGTCGAATGAGGGCCGCATCTTCATTCCGCCGTACATGGATCCCGTCGAGCCGAACATCGATCCCATTCTCACCGCGGCGACAAACTCGCTCGGCATGTCGATCGTACAGCATCTCGTGAATCACGGGTTCACGGGGATCGGAAGCAATGCGGCGTACGATCAGTGGTCGCCCGCGCGACAATACTCGCTCTACCATCGCGGCGCGCGCCTGCTCACCGAAACCGCGAGCGCGCGCCTCGCGACGCCGATCGACGTGCCGTTCGATCAACTGCGCCCGGCGCGCGGCTACGATCCGCGCACGGCGACGTGGAATTTTCCCGTCCTCTGGCCCGGCGGACATTGGACGTACGGCGACATCGTTCGCTATCAGACCGCCGCAAGCTGGGCACTCTTCCTCGAAGCGGCGAACAATCGCCGTACGTGGCTCGAGGGCTACGCCGCGCTCGGCGATCGCGCGATCGGCAACTTGCCGGCGTGGGGACGCGATGCGTGGCCGTCGGCGATCGTGATTCCGAAAACGCAGCCGGACACGCAAGCGCTCAAGCGTCTCATCTGGACGCTGCAGCACGGACAGGTCGAGGTGCGCGAGTCGACGGCGCCCGCGACGGTCGATGGCAAGACGTATCCGACCGGCAGCTATGTCGTGCTCACGAAGCAGCCCTTCGGCGGCTACGCCAAGACGCTGCTCGAGAATCAGCAATATCCCGATCTATTCGATTATCCCGGTGGTCCGCCGAAGCGTCCGTACGATGTCACGGCGCACACGCTGCCGCTGATTTTCGGGGTCGACGTCGCGCACGTAACGGGAACGGCGCCGAGTACGGGTGGTGTCATCCGGAACATTCCGGAACCGGCGTACACGTCGCCGCTGAGTGGCAGATCGACGAAGCGAATCGCGCTGTATCGTCCGAGCGCATCGCAACCGATCGACGAAGGCTGGACGCAGTTCTTGTTCGACAACTATCATGTCCCGATCACCGTGATCACGGAAAAGGATCTCGCGAACGGCGCGCCGAACGATCGCTTCGATGCGATCGTGTTCCCCGAGGGTGTCGTGGGTGGTGGTGGCCGCGGCGGACGTGGTGGCGGCAACGCGACGGCAGACGTTTTTCCGGCGATCGACGCGTTCGTGCGAAACGGCGGCAACGTCCTCGCGTTCAACGCCACGTCGAACGCGATGATCGACGGCCTCAAGCTGCCGGTGAAGAACGTGCTCGCGGGTGTGCGCAACAACGACTTCTACGCACCCGGATCCATTCTCTCGGTCGAGGTCAAACGCGATTCGCCGGTCGCGCGCGGTTTCACGGCGAGCATCCCGGCGATCTGGTTCGAGAACAGCCCCGCGTTCGAGATCACCGATCCGTCTCAGGCTACCGCGGTGCTGACCTATCCTGCGTCCGGCAATCCGCTGCTCTCGGGATGGCTGCTCGGTGGTACGAAGCTCAACGGAAAAGCGGCGCTGGTCGATGTGAAACATGGGAAGGGGCACGTTGTGCTTTACGGTTTCCGACCCCAATATCGGGGGCAGTTCGTGTCGACGTACCCGTTCATCTGGTCGGCGATTTCCGAGTAGTCGCGCGATAGTTCGCAGATCACAAAAAACCGCGTGGATTGGGGCTTAACGGCGCGGCGGTAGTTTACCGCCGTCGCACCGTTGCCCCCTCCGCTGCCCGCTCGTCTGAACCTTGGAGCGGCGCGAGTGTACGAAGGTCCAGTAGTTCCCTCCCGCCGCACCCGTCCGCATCCCTCCCGCGCACGTCGTCGCAAGCCCCTCCTGCTCCGTTAGTCTCATGCAGTTGCGCAGGCATCTCCCCTCCGCCGGGCGAATCGTCATGGTAGTCGCAGCCGCGATTGCCGCCGCCGGCATCGCTGATTGCGCCACCTTCGGCAAGGTTGGCAACGGCACGTTGGCGGGAAACCTCGAGCCGACCGTCGCGCGAAATCGCGCGTCACTCACCGAGTTGCTCTCTGCCTCGGGCGGGACGTACATCGCCCGCATTCTCGCCGATCGTGACTCCACCTTCGAGCGTTGGCCCGATCACGTATCGAATCCGTTGCGCGTCTGGATCGATTCGAGCAGCGCGTTGAGCGGACCGCAAAGCGGTTTTCCCGCGGCCGTGCGTGAAGCGTTCGGCGAATGGGATACCACGGGCATTCCGCTGCGATTCATGTACGTGGCCCGCCCGGGCGATGCCGATATTCGCGTGCGCTGGACGGATCATTTGGACCGCAAGACGGGTTCAACAACCTGGCGGACCGATCGCTATGGCTGGTTGACGGGCAGTGACATCACGCTCGCCACACACATCAGCGACGGTCACGTGCTCGACAGCCGCGGTATGCGCGCGATCGCGCTTCACGAAGTCGGTCACGCGCTGGGGATGAGTCATAGCATCGACGGACACGACATCATGGCGGCGCTCGTGCGCGTCGATGGATTGAGTCAGACGGACCGCAACACCATCAAGCTGCTCTACTCGTACCAGGCCGGACGCGTCGCCAACTGACCGGCTCGGTCAATCACGGAACGATCACCATGCGCCTCTCTCGCCTTCTCGTCGCAGGCACCGTCCTCCTCGGCGCCTGCGACACGCAAGCCAAGCAGCAGCTCCGGGCTCTCGCGCACGCCGACTCGATGCGCACCGATTCACTCGTCGGCGTGAAGAACGATCTGCTGAGCGAGGTCATGACCTCGACGCAATTCGTGAACGACGTGAACACGGAGATGGCGAAGCTCAAGTCGCATACGCCGGCGAAGCTCAGCACCACGCTCTCGAGCGAGTCGGACATCGCGGCGATCAAGGAAGAACGCAGGGCGGTCGTGCAGCGCATTCACGAGCTGGTCGCCCGGCTCGACTCCAGCGAGGCGCGCGTGGCCTCGCTTCGCGCCCGCGCCGCGAAGTTGTCGAAGCACGACTCGACCCTCGTCGCTCAAGTCGCGCAGTATGAGAAGACGATCGCCGATCTGCGGCAAACGGTCGAGCAGCAGAAGGCGGAATACGAAGCGACGATCGCCAAGCAGAATCAGCAGATCGCCTCGCTCAATTCGCGCGTCGATACGATGTCGCGTGAGAACGTGCGCCTGGCCGGTGAGAAGACCGCGCTCACGGATACGGTGAGCACGCTCACCACCGAGAAGAACACCGCGTATTACGTGATCGGGACGAAGAACGAGCTGATCAAGCAGGGCGTGCTCGTTGAGGAGGGCCACAAGCGGCTGCTCGTGGTTGGCAGCCGCACGGTTTCGCCCGCTCGTGAGCTCGATCCGTCGAAGTTCACGCGCATCGATCGTCTGCGCGATCGCGTCATCAACTTCCCCGCGGGCGACTACACGATCTTCTCGCGGCAGAATCCGAGCTACGCCAGTCCCTTCGCCGGAAAAGACGGGAAGATGAGTGGCGGATTGCGCATCGATCAGCCCGAACGATTCTGGGAGCCGTCGCGCTTCCTCATCATCGTCAAGGCCTAGCCGCGCCCTACCCCGCTTTCTGCAGCGCTCTCTTGAGCGTCTCGCCCAGTACGGTCGGCTCGGGCGGCACGAGCAGCGTCTCGATATCGTGCTCGGCGGCGAGCTGACGTACGCGCGCCAGCGCGTCGCTCGTTCCAAAGATCACGACTGAAATCCGGCGCATCGCGGCACGCCCGAGCACCTCGCCGCTGCATCGACCCGGATCCTCGCAATCGAGCAGGCAGACCTTGGGCTTCACGCGGCGAATGGATTGTTCCGCGTCTTCGGGCGGGCGCGCAAATCGAACGGCATATCCCAGCGTTTCGATCAGCGCGCCCAGCAGCGCGGCGGCGACGGCGTCGTCGGAGAGAATCAGGATCATCGGCTCGATGGGTGGTCGGTCGGATCGCCTCGGTTCTCAGTAGGCACGATTGGACGAAGGTGCCGCAAAGGCCGAACCATCCGGCTTGACGCGCACGAAATGCAGGGAGAAATTCCGGCGCCGACCTGATCCGATTCCCACAATTCTAATCGCTCGTCCCACGCGGAGCGCCCCCGACATGATGGCCTTCGACCGCACGCCGTCTACGCCTACGCTCGATCCCGCCACGGTCGATGCGCTGCGCGCAGTACTCGGTCGATCGATCAAACAAGGTAATCACGCCGACGACTTGCGCGGCTTGTTGTGCGCCGCCGCCGACGAAGCGCGCACGAAAGGAATTCCCGCCGAGCGTCTGTTGGTGTTGCTCAAGGACATCTGGTACGGCCTGCCCGAGGTCGCCAGCGCGCCGAGCGGCGACGCAGCGACCGCGCTCCTTCAGGACCTCATCAGCCGCTGCATTCAGGAGTACTATTCCGTCTAGCAGGGCAGCAAACGGCCCGCCGGCCGGCGGGCTGCCGATCGAGCCGCTGCTTCCGGCTGTCACCGACGCGCTCGCGACGCATCGGTCGCTGGTCCTCCAGGCGCCACCCGGCGCCGGCAAGACGACGCTCGTGCCGATCGCGCTGCGCAACGCGCCCTGGCTCGCGGATCAGTCCATCGTCATGCTCGAGCCGCGCCGCCTCGCCGCACGCGGCGCCGCGTTTCGAATCGCCGAGCTGCTTGGCGAGCGCGTCGGAGACACGGTGGGCTACCGCATGCGCGGCGATACGCGCGTCGGCCCGCGCACGCGAATCGAAGTCGTCACCGAAGGCGTGCTCACGCGCCGCTTGCAGCGCGACCCGACGCTCGACGGCGTCGGCATCCTGATCTTCGACGAATTCCACGAGCGAAGCCTGGACGCCGACCTAGGGTTAGCGCTCGCGCTGCACACACGGACACTCGTGCGCGACGATTTGAGAATACTCATCATGTCCGCGACGCTCGACGGCGTCGCGATCGCGCGCTTCCTTGGCGATGCACCCGCGTTGGCGAGCGAGGGACGAACCTTTCCCGTGACGACGCTGTACCGGCCGCCACGGCCCGACACGCGCATCGAAGCGGCGGTTACGGGCGCGGTGCTCGAAGCACTTCGCGACGAGAGCGGAGACATGCTGGTGTTCCTCCCCGGCGCGGCCGAAATCCGTCGCGTGGAGCGCGCGCTCGCCGAACGCGACGTGTTCGGCGCGATCGTCACGCCGCTCTACGGCATGCTCTCGCAGAGCGAGCAGGATCGAGCGGTGCGCCCCGACCCCGGCGGGCGCCGCAAGATCGTGTTGTCGACATCGATCGCGGAAACGAGTCTCACGATCGAAGGCGTTCGCATCGTCGTGGATTCCGGTCTCTCGCGCGTTCCACGTTTTTCGCCGCGCACCGGCATGACCCGCCTCGAGACGACGCGCGTCTCGCGCGCGTCCGCCGACCAGCGGCGCGGACGCGCCGGCCGACTGGAACCCGGCGTATGCTATCGATTGTGGGCCGAACACGACGATCACGCGCTGCTCGCGTCGTCGCCGCCGGAAATCACGAACGCCGATCTCGCGCCGCTCGCGCTCGATCTCGCCTCGGCCGGCGTCGCCGATCCTTCCGCCTTGCGTTGGCTCGATCCACCGGCGCCGGCGGCATTCTCGCAAGCGAAGGAGTTGCTCGCCGAGCTCGAGGCGATCGACGCCAACGGCCATCTCACGGCGCACGGTCGTGAAATGGCGGAGCTGCCGGTGCATCCGCGCGTTGCCCGCATGCTGCTTCACGCACGACGGCACGGCAACGCCGCGACCGCGGCGCATCTCGCCGCGCTGCTCGGCGAACGCGACCTGTATCGCGGAGTCAGCGGAGCAGCCGGCGCGATCGACGCCGACTTGTCGTTCCGGATCGCGGCGATGAACGATGATCACGCCGCGATGCCGGCGGGCGCCGAGCTCGATCGTGAGGCGGTGCGCCGCGCGCGAACCGAGTCCGCCCGCTTGGTGAGGCAGCTCGACGCGACGCGCGCCATGCCTTCTTCTTCAGAGTCGCACGACACGCTCGGGGTACTCGCTGCGTTGGCCTACCCCGATCGTGTCGCGCAGCGCCGGCCGGGCGAGCGAGCGCGCTACGTCCTGCGAAACGGCCGTGGGGCAGAGTTGGTCGGTGGACAATCGCTGACGCAGGCGCGCTACATCGTCGCCGTCGAGCTCGACGATCGGCGCCCCGAGAGTCGGATCTTTCTGGCGACACAGATCGATGAATCGGAGATTCGCGATCTGTTCGCCGCGCAGATCGTCGCCGATGATTCGATCGCGTTCGACGACGCGACCGGCGCGGTCGTCGCGCGGCGACGCGAGTTGCTCGGCGCGATTGCGCTGCGCGACGTCGATCTGCCGAACCCCGATCCCGACGCCGTGCTCACCGCGCTGCTCGATGGCATCGCGCGGCACGGTATCGCGCAGCTGCCGTGGTCGGATTCCGCGAAACGTATGCGCGAGCGGCTCGCGTTCGTCGCGCACCACGATTCCTCGTGGCCCGATGTGTCCGACGCCGCGCTCGAGCGCCGGCTGGCCGAGTGGCTCGCACCCTCACTCTCCGGCATTCGGCGCCTCAGCGACATCGCGCGCGTCGACCTCGGCGGCGCCCTGTTCGCGCTGCTCGACTGGCAGCAGCGTCGCGCGCTCGACGAGCTCGCCCCCTCGCACCTCGTCGTACCGACGGGATCGCGCATCGCGGTGGACTACACCGATCCTGACTCACCCGCGCTGGCGGTGCGCCTGCAGGAAGTGTTCGGACTCACCGAATCTCCGCGCGTCCTCGGCGGACGCATTCCGGTCACGATGCACCTGCTCTCCCCGGCGCAGCGGCCGGTGCAGGTGACGAAGGATCTGGCCGGGTTCTGGCGCACGAGCTACTTCGACGTCCGAAAGGAGCTTCGCGGGCGCTATCCCAAGCACGAATGGCCAGAGGATCCACGGTCCGCCTCGCCGACGAAACGAACGAAGCGCCGTCCGCCCGGCTGACGCGCGTTGTTAGCGTTTGCTAATGCTTCGCCTTGGCTTCCTTGCGGAATTCCAGGTCGCGCACGCGCGAGATCGTCAGCATGAAGCCCGAGACCTCGCCGCGGTCATCGCGCACGACGAGCAGATACATTTGGTCACTATTTGCGAATAAATCGGCGGTGAACGGCGTGAACCGAATGTCTTCCGCTTTTGGCCGCTGCATCACGAGCGCGCCCTCGCGGCCGACCAGTGTCACCGAAAGTCCAAGCTCGTCACTGTAGTATTGCCCCGTGATTTCGGCGAGCTGCTCCGCCTTGCGCCGCGTTTCCGCGGCCGAATCCGCCGAGGTGCGCGTGGCACCGGCCGCCCATGCGCCGGTCAGCCGCTCACCGGTGTGATCCGGAGTCGCCACGGCAACCTTTTGCGGCACGATACCGAGCACCACGAGCGCCACCTGCTCGGCGAGCGACGTCGATGCCGCAGTCGTATTGCAGAGCGTGATCACCGAGACGTTGCGATCGGGAAAGCGCAGGAATTCGCTGCGAAACCCGCCGTATGCGCCGCTGTGCGAGACCGTGCGCAAACCACCGAGTGTTCCGAGGGCGAGGCCGAAACCGTATTGCACCGGCGCGGCGTCATTGAGGCGGCCAGGCTCCTGAAGCAACGCGACGCCGGCAGTGCCGCCGACCTGCGCGGACGTGAAATTCGCGTCCCACTTCGCCAGGTCGCCCACCGTCGTGAACACGCCGCCGTCGCCGACGACGTCGGAATTCGACTCGCTCACACGAAGCTTGGCTCCTGAGGCGTCGTAGCCGACGGCGGCATCCGGGATGTGCTCGGTGTGATCGTCGCGAAACTCCGTGTGCGTCATGCCGAGCGGACGGAAAATGCGCTCGTCGGCGAAGTCACGCAGCGAACGTCCCGACGCGCGCCGAACGATGATCGACAGCAGGGCATACCCGGTGTTGCTGTACAGGAATTCGTCGCCCGGCCGGAAATTGAGAGTTTTCTGATGCGAGATGAGATCGAGAAACTGCGCCTCGGTGAGCGTCCCGTCCGCCGGCCATCCGGCGACACCGAGGAGGGTGTAGTAGTCGCGCAGTCCGCTGGTATGTTGGAGCAATTCGCGCACGGTGATTCGCGCGCCGAACGACGGCAGCTCGGGCACCCAGCGCTGAATCGAATCGTCGAGCGACAGGCGGCCGTCCTGGGCGAGCAGGACGACGGCCATCGCGGTGAATTGCTTGGAGAGCGAGGCGACGTAGAATCGCGTCCCGGGGGTGATCGGAACGCGCCGATCGACGTCCGCCAACCCGTACGTACGCGTCAGCGCGAGCGAGCCATCGCGAGTGAGACCGACGGCACAGCCCGGTGTTCGCGCGGTAACGAAGCGCCCGAAGACCGAATCGACCCACGGTCCCGCCGACTCCAGCCGCATGGCGCTCTGAGACGCGGGGCTCTGAGCGGTCAGCGGCGCGGAGCACAACCCAACGGCCCCAATGGCGAGCGCAACGCGACGAAGCATTCAGGTTCCTCCATGCGAAACGTCGTAAATGGGGCCCCGGCTGTCCAGCCATGGACGGGCCGAGCGGTTCTTCGTCACGCTGGCGTTGGCCTTGCAGACTCTTCAACGGCTACCCCGCAGACCGCCCCAAGTGCTTGGAGACATGAAATGGCCGAAATCCGCGTCGAGCCGAAGCCGCGAGCCTGGACCCGCGCGCTCGCACTCATTGTTGGGCTCGCCGTCATTGCGGCGGTCGCGTACTACTTTCTCGTCTACCGGAACGCGTGAACCTTCGCCAAGCTTGATCTGACGCGAGGGCAGGAGAAGCAGATGGAACACAACGACCGAGATGGCCGCGATGCCGCCGGCATTGGCCCGTACGCACGCGAACGCGAACGCCTTACGCCCCTCAGCACGCTGGACTCCTGGCGCGTCTCCGAAGGTGAGCCGGACATTCGCGGCTGGGAGATTCGCACCGTCAGCGGACGGCAGCTTGGCTCCGTCGCCGATTTGCTCATAGACCGCGAGGCCGGCGAAGTCGTGATGATCGACGTCGATCTCCCGGGCACCGATCGCCACACGTTCGTTCCACTTCGCGTCGTGCACCTCGACCGGGCGACGCGAGTCGTGCTGATGGATTCCGCCGACCTGCCGGACTCGGATCTCGCGCGCTCCGACCGCGCAATCGGGAGTGGGTCGCCGGATTCGACTGGTACGGTGGGCTATCGCCGGGCAGACCGCGAGGTCGTTGCCGATCGCGCGCTGCTGGCCGACTCGGCGCCGCTACCTGAGCGACTCGACGCGAGCGATGCAACCGCCGGCGATCCGGCTGCCGAGCGGCGCCGCGGCGACCGGCGCCGCATCGATCGACTGAGCACGGATCTGTAGCCTCCACGGGGGCGGGTTACGCGCGTAGCAATTCCGCGACGTGCGAGCGACCGTTCACGAGAATGTCAGCCACGGCGCGCCCACAAAGCGCGCCGATGACGTTTCCGGTCCCGGAATACGCGCCGGCGGCCCAGACCCCCGGCCGCACTTGTTCGAGAATTGGTAAACCAGTTTGTGTATAGGCGACCGTCGCCGCCCAGCGATGCGTGACGGCCGCCTTCACCGCCAGCGTCTCGCGTAAGAGCCGCGTGAGCGCATCCTGCACGACGTCGGTCGGCGTCCCTTCCGTTGTCCACTCCGCGTCGCCGCCGACATCTCTGAAGCCGCCGACCACCACGCGCGAGTCCGGGCGCTGCTGCCAATAATCCAAGCCCCAGCGGGCGTACACCGGGCGCGGCCAATGGACTTCCGGCGCCGGCGCGGTCGCGAGCATCTGCAGGCGCGCGCTGCGCACGCGCGATCGCAACTCGGGCAGCAACAGCTCGAGTGTCCCGTCCACCATCACGACGATGTGTCGCGCGGTGATTCGCCCGCGCGGCGTGTCGACGCTGCCGGGAGAGACGTCGATCGCCGGCGTGCGTTCGTACAACCGCGCGCCGCGCTCCATCGCGTGCCGCGCGAGCTCGCGGCAGCGCGCCGCGGGATCGAACGCCGCATCGGCTGGAAACAGGAGTCCCCGCCCTTCGGGCCCTTGATACTCCTCGACCGGCAGCTTCGACGCGCGCATCGCCTCGAGTTGCCGCCGGCAGTCCTCGAGCTCATCGTCCGATGACGCGATGCGCAACGACCCGGTCCGCCGCACCGCCCCCGGCGTCTCGGCCGCCATGTGGTCGATTTGCTTTAGAGTTTCCTCATAAATCGTCTTGGCGGCGTCGCGTCCGAGGCGTTCGACCGCGTCGTGGTGAAACATCGCCAGGCCGCCGAGAAGGAAGCCGCCGTTTCGTCCGGCGGCGCCGGCCGCGACACTGACCGCGTCGATGCCGATCACCCGCTGCCGCCCGGCCGCGAGCGCGTTCACGCAGGCGAGGCCGGAGCCGCCGAGACCGATGACGCAGACCTCCGCCTCCACGTCGCCCGCGAGTACAGGCAGCGCGAAGGACTCGCCTTCTCCCCACAGCGGCTGATTCGTCGTCACGCGAGAAATGTATGCGCGCCCGTGTTGCAATCGGACACGGTGAGATGCGTCCACATGCGTCGGGATTCGTCGGGAATTCCGGCCGCCATCGAAACTCGCGAGCGCACGATCGCGTACGCCGGGATACACCGCCGGCACACCGTGTTCCCCCCCACCCGCGCGCAGGCAGGATCGGCATGCAGTCATTCCTCCGCGACATTCGCTACGGCGTTCGCAGCCTGATCAAGAGTCCCGGCCTCGCGCTCGTCGCGACGCTCGCGCTGACACTCGGCATCGGCCTGACGACGACGATGTTCAGCATCGTCTACGGCGCGATGATGAAAGGGCTGCCCTTTCCCGACGGCGATCGCATCGTCGCGGTACAGCGCTCCAATTTCGCGCGAGGCATTCAGCAGCAGGACATACCGATTCTGGACTTCCTCGACTACAAGGCGCAGCAACAGAGTTTCACCGGCGTCGCCGCGGTCACGTCAGGAACGATCTACGTCAGCGGCGACGAAAAGGCCGAGCGCTATGATGGATCGTGGATCACGGCGAACACGTTCGATGTGCTCGGTGTGCGCCCCATGCTGGGCCGAAACTTCCGCGCCGGCGAAGACACTCCGAGCGGCGACAAGGTCGCGATCATCGCGTACAACACGTGGCATGATCGGTTCGCCAGCGATCCGAACATCGTCGGCAAGAATGTGCGCGTGAACGGCGTGCCGTACACGATCGTCGGCGTCATGCCCGAGGGTTTCGCATTCCCCAACAACGATCGGATCTGGATTCCGCTGCAAACCGACCCGAACGCATCGAAGCGCGGTGAGGGTCAGTTCGTCTCGGTATTCGGGAAGCTCAAGCCGGCCGTCTCACTCGACCAGGCAAACGTCGACGTCGCGACGATCGCGAAGCGCCTCGCCGGCGAATACAAGGAATCGAACGACGGATTCACGGCGTACGCCCGCAATTACGTCGAGAACTACATCGGCAAGCAGCCGCGCCAACTCTTGTACACGATGCTCGGCGCGGTCTTCTTCGTTCTCTTGATCGCGTGCGCGAACGTCGCAAACCTGCTTCTCGATCGCGCGGCACATCGCACGAAGGAAGTGGGCATTCGGACGGCGCTCGGTGCATCGCGTACGGCGGTCATGCGCCAATTCCTCGCCGAGGCATTTGTTCTGTCGCTCGTCGCGATGGCGTTGGGCATTGGCGTGGCGTACTTCGGCATCGCCGCGTTCAAGCGCGCCATCTCCGTGACGCAGATCCCGTTCTTCATCGACATTCGCCTGCATCCGCCCGTGTTGATGTTCTCGATCGCGATCGCGTTTCTGACGACGCTCGTCGCCGGAGCGATTCCGGCGTATCAATCGTCGCGCGCCGACATCAACGAGATCCTGAAGGATGAGACGCGCGGCGCGTCGAGCTTTCGCATTGGGCGCATCAGCAAGGCGCTGGTCATCGTCGAAATCGCTCTGTCGTGCGGGCTGCTCGTCGCGGCCGGCCTGATGATCAAGAGCGTCGCGAAGATGCGCGGCATGAACCCCGGCTTCGAGACGACCACGGTCTTTACGGCGCGCATTGGCTTCCCGGCCGCGTACACCGATTCCGCGGCGCAGTGGCGCTTCTTCGACGACGTCATTCAGCGCGTCGCCGCGTTGCCCGGCGTGAAAGCGGCATCGCTCAGCGCCGGTCTGCCCGGAGCGCGACAGGGGTTCGGCGGCAATCGCTTCAGCCTCGAGGGCAAGACGTACGTTGCCGACAAGGACATGCCCAACGCACGCAGTACGTCGATCTCACCGGGCTACTTTGCGACACTCAATACCCCGCTCATGCGCGGACGCGTTTTCTCTGATGGCGACCGCAAGGACACGCCGGCGGTCGTGATCGTGAATCAGGCGTTCGTGAGGAAATTCTTCCCCAATGACGACGCGCTCGGCCGCCGCATTCGATTCGGCGGGCTACAAAGCAAGGCGCCATGGGCAACGATCGTCGGCATCGTCGGCAACCAGTTTACCGGCGATCAGAACGACCCGAACGGCGCGGTGATCTATCAGCCGCTCACGCAGCTGCGCAGCAACTTCGTGTACATCACCGCGCGCACGAGCGCCAATCCGATGGCGCTCACCTCCGCGGTGCGCGGCGCGGTGTCGTCGCTGAATGCCGACATTCCACTCTATTGGGTGCAGTCGCTCGACACGGCGATCGCCGAGCAGCTGTGGTTCGTTCGCGTGTTCGGCACGATGTTCATGATCTTCGGGTTCGTCGCGCTCTTCCTTGCATCGGTCGGCCTGTATGCCGTGATGTCGTTCTCCGTCAGCCGCCGCACGCGCGAGGTCGGCATTCGCATGGCGCTCGGCGCGCAGGGGGGTCACGTCGTACGCATGATCTTCGGCCAGGGGATGGTGCAGCTCGGCATTGGCATGGCGTTTGGTCTCGCGATTGCGCTGGGCATCTCGCGACTGTTGGTGTTCATCCTGTTCGACGTGCAGCCGCGCGATCCGGCGATCTTTGGCGGCGTCGCGGCAGTGCTGGCTCTCGTCGGCTTGATCGCCTGCCTCGTGCCGGCTCGGCGCGCAACCATGGTCGATCCACTCGTTGCGCTACGGAGCGATTGAGCCCGATCGTATTCGTGCGGGAGTTACGCGAGGTTGGCGTGCGCGTCCATTGACGTACGCGTTACGTACGCTTGGCGTACGCTGGAATTGACGGCGGTTGGCCCGATCGATAGCTTGGATGCCATGACGAACCGCGCCAATAATTCCAATAATCGCAATAACCGGGGCTGCTCCCCGACGACTGGCTGACGCGCGTTCGTTCACGATTTACGCGGCCCGCCAGTGATGGCGGGCTTTTTTGCTAATACTGTAGTCGCGGAATTCCGAGCGAAGGTGCGAAGCGCCGAAGCGAGGAACAATCTTCTTCAGCAAGTGATGGGGCGTAGGTCAATTGGCAGACCGTCCGGCTGTTAACCGGAAAGTTGATGGTTCGAGTCCATCCGCCCCAGTTCGAACACAACACAAACGCCCACGCAAAAGCGTGGGCGTTTGTGTTGGCGGTTGGGTCGCGGCTCCGCCGCGGTGGTCGGGCCGCGCAACGCGCGATGGTGAGGCCGCCTTCGGCGGTGGTTCTGACTAGACGGCCTTCAGCTGCCCTTCCAAAAACCCGAGTACGCCCATCACGCTCGGAATCAGCACCATGATCGCCCCGGCGGCGAGCATCAACCACCGCTGATGCAGTCGCGCCGATACGCCCGGAATCAGCGTCGATAACAACAATGCGACGCCAATCAGCGTCGCATCGATGAAAATTCCCAGAATGACGCCGGACGCCGCGCTCCAGAGGAGGATCGACGTGCGCATGCGTGAGGCCGTGGGTGGAGCGTCTTACGGCTTGATCTGAATCGGCGCGCCGGGCGGCACCGCACGCCAGATCTCTTCGATCTCCTGATCGGTCACCGCGATACAACCTTCCGTCCAGTTGTACTGCACGTGCGCCGCGCCAATGCTCGCGTACTTCGGCGGCAGACCGTGAATCATGATGTCTCCGCCGGGCGCCACGCCGAGCGCGTTCGCGCGCTGCACATGCGCCGCATCCGGATAGGAGATGTGCAGCGCCATGTGATACTTGCTCTGCGGATTCTTGAAATCGATGTGGAACACGCCTTCCGGCGTGCGGCCGTCGCCGATCTTGATCTTGTCGCCGACCGGCTGCGTCCCCAGCGCGACGCGATACGAGCGAACGGGCAGGCCGCCCAGGAACAACGTCAGCGTACGTTTGCTCTTCTCGACCACGATGCTGTCGGCGATCGGATTGCTTTTGATCCCCACGACAGGCGTGTGGATGATCGTCGGCGTGACGACCTTCGACAGGATGGACGTAGAATCCGAAGGTCCGGATGCGAGCAGGGCGACAGCGCCGAGCAATACGGAGATCATAGAATAGGCAGGACTACGCCAGAGAACTGGCTGGAGGCGGGAACGCGTGTTTTGAATGGCCGTTCTATGAAGGAACGACGCTCAATATACGAGTTGCGCAACGTCCTGCACCAGACCGCCTCGGAATTTTTCGCCAGGCTCGGCCGTAGCCGCGCACTTCTTCCCTGTTTACATCGGTTACTTCAACGCTAAGCCCGTACCAACCGGTCGAAGTAGGCCTTCCTCACCTTGGCCACCTTTGGTGCCACGACGATCTGGCAGTACGGCTGGTCCCCATTCGCCGAGAAGTAGTCCTGGTGGTACTCCTCCGCGACGTGGAACTGCCCGATCGGCTTCACCTCGGTCACGATCGGATCGTCCCACACCTTGTTCCGATTCAGCTCGTCGATGACCTGCTCGGCCACGTCGCGCTGTTCGGTCGAATGGTAGAAGATGGCCGACCGGTATTGGCTGCCGACGTCCGCGCCCTGCCGATTGAGCGTCGTGGGATCGTGGATCGTGAAAAATACGCCGAGGAGATCGCGATACGAGATCGTCGCGGGATCAAACGTGATCTGCACGACCTCGGCATGCCCGGTCATTCCGGAGCACACGTCGCGGTACGTCGGTTTCGGATACTGGCCGCCGGTATAGCCGGACTCGACTTTCTCGACGCCCCTGAGCTGACGAAACGCGGCGTCCAGACACCAGAAGCAACCGCCGGCAAGCGTCGCGAGCTCGAACTGTTGTGACATGATGAGAAACCTCTGACGTATTGGCGTATCAGCGCGCTGAATGATGAAGTCCGGGTCCACGATATGGTATCGCGGCGCCCGGACTTCACATGTACGTCGTCAAAGCCACGAACGGATCAGGCGGCGAGCCCGTCGCGCAGCACTTCCGCCGTGTCCGACTCGCGCAACCGCTTGAGCGCGCGATCGCGAAGCTGACGCACACGCTCCCGCGTCACTCCCAGCTCGCGCGCGATCTCCTGCAGCGTCATCGGCCGGTTGCCCTCGAGACCGAAGTACAACGTGAGCACGCGGCGGTCGCGCGGCGGCAATACCTCCAGCGCACGCGTAATCGCTTCGCGACGCGAATCGCTCTCGATGCCGCCCGGGAGAACGTCTTCGTCCTCGCCCCGATCGAGCACCAGCGTTTCACCCAGCGTGCGGCCGCCATCGCCCATGGTCGCCGGCTCGTCGAGCGAGCGCGTCGGCTGAAGCAGCGCCACGAGCCCGCGCGTCACGTCGAGCGAGAGGTCGGCGACCGTCGCGATCTCTTCCTCATACGGTTCTCGCGACAGCTTCTGACGCAGCACTTCCTGCGCGCGGGACACGCGCGACAAGTCGGCCGCTCGATTGAGCGGTACCTGGACCGTGCGCCCCTGCTTCTGCACCGCCGAGTGCAACGCCTGGCGAATCCACCACACGGCGTAGCTGATGAAGTTCACGCCGACGTCCGGATCGTACTTGTCCGCGGCGCGCACGAGACCGGCGTTCGCCTCACTGACCAGATCGCCGAGGGGGACCCCGCGGTTCTGGTATTGTTTGGCGACGGAAAAAGCAAAGCGCAGGTTCGCGCGAATCAACTCGGAGCGGGCACGTTCGCGCTCGCCGTCGTTCTTGGCGCGGCGCATCTGGCGGGCGAGCTCCTTTTGCTGCTGGGCGTTGAGCACGGGCTCGCCCCGCAGCTCATCGATGTAGAGATCCAACAGGTCGCGATCGTCGCTCGTCGTGTACATCGCTCACCTCTGGCGCCTCCAGGCACCAATAATCATGCAGTTATACAACTGTCTAAACGTTCGGCGTCGCGATGCGGACTTCGTGCCGCGGCGCCATTGATACTTCTCTGGAGTTACGCTCGCTTCGCCGCGGCGGACTTCCGCCGAGACGGTTTGGCGCGCACCGCGGCGGACTCGGTCGTCTCGGTGACGTCCATGCGGCGACGCAATTCCGCCATGTACGCTTCGAGCACCGCGGGGCGCGTACGGTAATACACGAACTGCCCATCGCGCCGCGACTCCACCAATCCGGCGCTCGCCAATTCCTTGAGGTGGTGCGAGATCGTCGCCTGTCGCACGGGAAAGCAGCCGCACAAGCGCTGACATCCCATTTCGCGCTGTTTGGCGATGTGCTCCAGAATCTCGAACCGCCGCGGGTCGGCTAACGCCTTCGCGATGCGTTGGAACTGCTCGAGGTCCACGGCCAGCCATACTCCGGAGATCGTATGATAGATAGATAATCGTCTAATTGTACGCTTCAAGGGGGGTGGAGTTCCCGGAGAGGGAGCGGGAGCATGAGCGGGTCAGTGAAAACATTTGGATAAGCCGAAATCCATACGCCTGAGCCTGGATAGTCGTCCTTTCTTGCAGCGGGGTTCGCCGACCGCTCGCCGAGGGCCCAATTGCTGCCTCTTCTCCTGATATGACGTCTATCAAACCCATGCCGAAGCCGGCAACGCCCGACGGACTGGCCCGTCTCCTTCCGTCGAAACGCCTCACCGATCTCCCGACCTACGTCTTCGCGTGGCTGGACGAGCTCAAGGCTGACGCCCGATCCCGCGGGGCGGATCTCATCGACCTCGGCATGGGTAATCCGGACCAGCCGACGCCAAAAGCGATCGTCGACGTCATTACCGCCGCGTACAACGATCCGAAGAACCACGGCTACCCGCCGTTCGACGGCACCGAAGGCTTTCGCACCGCCGTCTCGCGATTCATGCGCCGCCGCTTTGGCGTCGACGTCAATCCCGCGAACGAAGTCCTGGCGTTGAGCGGCGCGAAGGAAGGAATCGCGCACGCGACGCTCGGCTTCGCCGACGAGTCCACGATCTCACTGGTCCCCGACATCTATTACCCCGTGCATGCGCGCGCGACGGGACTCGTGGGCGGCCGCACCTACCTCGTGCCGCTGCGCGCCGAGCGTGGGTTTCTGCCGGATTTCCGCGCGATTCCCGAGGACGTGCTGCGCCAGTCGCGTTTGCTCGTCCTGAACTATCCGCACAATCCGACCGGCGCCGTCGCGCCGCTCGAGTTGTACGAGGAAGCGGTGGCCCTCTGCCGGAAGCATGGCATTTTACTCATTTCAGATCTCGCATACAGCGAGCTGACGGACGGCGTCGTGGCGCCGAGCGCGCTGCAGGTGCCCGGCGCCAAGGACGTCACGCTGGAGTTCCACTCGTTCTCGAAGACCTTCAACATGGCCGGATCGCGCATCGGCTTCGCCGTCGGCGGCCGCGAGCTCATTCACGCCCTGCACGGCGTGCGCACCAACATGGGCTACGGCACTCCGACGCCGATTCAGGCGGGCGCGGCCTACGGCCTCGACCACATCGAGGAGCTCGAGAAGCCCGTCGTCGCGCGCTACAACCAGCGGCGGCGCGCCCTCATCGAAGGATTCCGGTCACTCGGCTGGCAAACCGAGCCTGCACGCGGAACGATGTTCGTCTGGTTGCCGATCCCCGTAGGCTTCGGCGCGCAGGAATGGACGCGCTACCTCATGGACAAGGCAGGCGTGGTCGTCACGCCGGGCAACGCGTTCGGGCCGGGCGGCGAACGATTCTTCCGCGTCTCGCTCATCGCCGACGAACCGGTGATCGCGCGCGCGATCGCGCGATTGCGCGAGGCCGGTATTCGCTACGACATGGCGAAGCCCACCTGATCGGCGACGGTCTGCCTGGCTCGACTACTGCATCACAATCGGGCACAGGAGGAATCCATGGCCGACGAACGCAAACTTCACGACGACGTTTCCATCGCCTCGCAGAGCTCGGCGAGTGCATCGAGCAGCGGCGCGACCACGCCATCGACCGGCGACGCGATGTCCGACCCGGCAGACGCGATCCCGGTCCCGCCCGCGATGTCGCCCGCCGAGATCGACGAACGCGCGCAGGCGGTCGAAGCCGTTCGCGACGCCCAGCCCTGACCGCTAGCCGTTTCGCAACGCTTCCGTCGGGCTGACCTCTGTCGCTCGGCGGGCCGGCAGCGCACACGCACTCGCCGCGACGACCCCAAGCAGGGCGGTCACCGCGGCGAGCGTTGCGACATCGCTTCCTGACACGCCGACGAGCAGGGAGTGCAGCCATCGATCGACGACGAGCGCTCCCGCGATGCCCAACAGCAAGCCGACGGCCGCCATGCGCGTGCCTTCAGCGAGCACCAGTCGCATGATCGCGCCCGGCGTCGCGCCCACCGCGACGCGTACACCGATTTCGTACGTGCGCTGCGATACGCCGAAGGACACGACGCCATAGATCCCGATGCCCGCGAGGAGCAGCGCGAGCGCCGCGAAACCGCCGAGCAGCAACGTGGCGAATCGGCGGCTCGCGATCGAATCACCGACGACGTGATTCATGGTCGCGACTTCCGAGATCGCGACATGTGGGTCGAGCGACCGAACGACCGCGCGCATCTGCCTCGCCAGTCCCGGGTCGTTCGCGGCCGACCGCGCCACGAGCGTCATCGATCTCGGCATCGCGTACGCGCTGATGCCCGATTGCGCGTACGGGAAATACATCGTCGGCGGCGGATCGCGCTGAATGCCGCGCGAGCGCACGTCATGCACGATGCCGACAATCGTCACCCATGGCGACTTGTCGCCGAACATCTTGAGCGTGCGGCCGATCGGATCGACGCCGGGATACAACATCTTCGCCATGCCTTCACTGATCACCGCGACCGGGGCCGCGTCCATGCGGTCCTGCTCGGTGAGCAGCCGTCCGCGAACCAGCGCGATGCGCATCGCCTTGAAGTAGCCGGGCGTCACCTGCTCGGGGTTCGCGCCCGGCGACTCGGCGATCGTCTTCACGACGTGGCCGTCCACCATGATCGACCACGTGTTGTCCGCGCCGGAGATCGGCAGCGCGCCCACGGCGCCGACGGCTGACACGCCGGGCAATGCTCCGGCGCGCGCCGTGAGTTGCCGCATGAATCCGTCGGAGACGGTGTCCGAGTACGTGCGCGGCATCGTGACCTGCATCGTCGTCACGCCCGCGGGATCGAAGCCGAGATCGATCGCCTGAAGCGTTATGAGACTTCTAATCAATAGCCCGGCGCCGGACAGCATCACGACGGCCAGCGTGATTTCCGCGACGACCAGCAAACGGCGCACGATGCCCGAGGCGATGTGTGTCGTCTTGCCGCCTTCGCGCAGCGTATCGACCGTGTTGCCGTTTCGCGCGTGCAACGCGGGCACGATGCCGAACACGAGGCCCGTCAGCAGTGTAACGAGCGCCGTGAACGCGATAACCCGGCCATCGATCGTCACCTCGTCGACACGTGGCAGATCGGCCGGCGCGAGCGCTACAAGCACACGCGTGCCCGCCCACGCCAATGCCATGCCCCCTACGGCGCCAAGCATCGCGAACAGCATGCTCTCGGTGAGCATCTGCCGCACGATGCGCCCGCTCGAAGCGCCAAGCGCGGTGCGCACGGCGACTTCCTTTCGCCGCGCTTCGCCGCGCACCAGCAACAGGTTCGCCACGTTCACGCACGCGATCAGCAGAATGAATCCCACGGCGCCGAGCAGGGCGAGGAGATACGGGCGCGTCGGCCCGAGAAGGAATTCTCGAATCGGCGTGACGATCCCCTTCACGGGACTACCCGCCGCATAAGTCTCCGGATACATCTGCGCCCACCGCGACTCGAGCATGCGGACCTGCGTCCGCACCTGCGCGAGCGTTGCGTGCGGCGCGATCAGGCCAACGAGCCGCAGGTAGTGATTGTTGCGAGTCCACAGACTGTCGGGATTGAGCCGCCAGGGCACCCACAACGTCGCGTCGCGATCGGGGAACACATACGTCGCCGGCATCACGCCCACGATGGTGAACGGTGCGTCGTTGATTCGAATCGTCTTTCCGACGACGCGCTCGTCCGACGCGAACTCCTGCACCCACAACGTGTGGCTGATGATCGCCACTCGGCTGTGCGTGAGCGGTGCGTACTCGTCGGCGGCGAACGTTCTCCCGCGAAGGGGTTTGACGCGCGCGACGTCGAAGAAGTCGCGCGACACGCGGGCCGCGCGCGTTCGCACCGGATCACCAGCCGCCGGCGCCAGCACGACACTCGGCGTGCTGTAGGCCGCGAGCTTCTCGAGTCCGGGCACTCCGCGTTGATAGTCGATGAATTCCGGCTCGGAGACACTCTCGTACGGTGCGTCGTGCGAAAGATCCACGATGCGATCCGCATGCTCGAACGGCAGCGGGCGAAGCAAGACCGCGTTCACCATTGTGAAGATCGCGGCGTTCGCGCCGATGCCCAGCGCGAGCGTCGCGAGAATGATGATGCTGAATACCGGACGCCGCGCCATCGAGCGGGCCGCGTATCGAAGATCTTGCCCCAGGATCGACATCGTGTTCTCGCGTCGGTGAGAGTAGGAGCGGATCACTGCCGGAGCGCGGTCGTGATCTCGATGCAGCCAGGCGAATCGCTCGCTCATCGCCGTATACACGAGATCGGGCGTGAGCTGCAGCCAGGCACGCGCGGCACGCCCGACTCCTCGGCGTTCGCGGCCAACGCGATCGCGGTAGAACGCAATCATGTCGGCGGCGTAGCGCTCGCGAAACGACCGCGGATACAAGCGCAGCAGCATCCGATACACTCGCTCGCCCGGAGCGCGCGCCGGGTCGCCGCGTCCCGTCATGCCGGCGCCGGCGAAATGATTTTTCGGCGAACGCCCAGCTCGATGAGCGCGCGCAGCCGCTCGAGCTCCGCGGCGAGGACGCGGCGGCCGAACGGTGTCAGGCGATAGTAGCGTCGCCGCTCGTCGTCGTCGGCGAAAGACGGGCGACGTTCGGACTCGTCGATCAATCCGTCGGCTTCGAGGCGACGGATGGTGCGATACAGGTTTCCCGCCTCGAGCTCGATCGAGCCGTTGGTGTGCTCGATGATGTCCTGGCGAATGCCGTAGCCGTGGCGGTCGCCGGCCGAGAGCATGGTGAGTACGAGCAGCTCGACGGGCTTCAGTGGGAGCTGCGAGGTAAACGGGGGGTGTGCGGGCATGTCGGCTGGGAGACGGATATAGTCATTTCGACTATATGCATTCGACACCGAAATGGCCAGAATGGTTGGCGCCGGTCCGGGAAACTCGGACGGGCTGGACCGTAAATGCTCTTGCGGAGCGCGACGGGATGCACCGATAATGATCGCTTCGGTACAAATGGCTCTTTGGAGGGTCGACGATGGTTCTCCCGCAGCGCGCCCGTCGCGAGGACGAGTTCAGTCTGGTGCCGCCAGACATCGCCAACTCGGCGCGGCGCTATCAGGAGCTCAAGGTCGTCGAAAAGGAGCAGCTCGCGCTCATGGCGCGGCACAACCTGCTTCTCGACTGGCCCGTTGAGGTCCGCGACACCGTGATCGAGGCTCGCGAGGCGATTCGCGAAGTGCGCGCCGCGCGGGACGCGTTTCGCGCGCAGGTGCGTGAGTTCGTCGTTGCGCTCCGCACCATGAAGGAACCGTTATCGAACGTCCTGCGCCACACGCGCTCGATGATCGAGCTGCTGGAGCACGCCGGCGCGATTCAATCCGACGGGGGATGGCTCGAGGCGGAAGTGCTGGAGTGGGCGATCGAAGAGTACGAGAACGCCGCGTAAACCAGCACGAAACCGACCCTAAGGCAACACGAAGGACGCGCTAAACGCGCGCTCTCCACTCCGCCGTCGACTCGGGAACGAGCCGTGCGCCCCACTGCCCCACTTCGAGGATGTAGTAATCGCGCTTGAGCGGATTGCGCGGATCCACGACCTCGTAATACGTCGGTTGCGGCTCGACCCGAACGGTGAGCCCATTGCACTCGCCGCCAACACACTTGACCTGAATCATCAGGCGTCCCTCCCTCAAAGGCGAGCTAGCTCGCCACCTGTTTGGCGGAGCGAGACACTCCGCCGGTTAGAAAACGTGGGCCGGTCGTGCACGCGCGCTCCACCGTGCGCGCGATGCTCTCGGGCAGCCGCACCGCACCGCGGGCATGTGCCTCGAGCACCAGACGCAACGCGCGGCGCTGCCGGTCGAACGCCGACAGCAGCTGTGCGCCGGAGTCGGGCGAGTTGAGCAGGTCCTGCACGAGATGCTGGAGCGACGCCGTCTCGGACGCCTCGGCCGCGTCGGCCATGCATGCTTCGAGATTCCAGCGCGCGCGATGATCGTCGCACAGTCCGGCGCGGCGCGTACGGTTCGCGTCCTGGGTGCATGCCGCGCACAAGGCGATGTCTCGCAGCAAGTCCGCACTCGGAACGAAGGACATCCGATCTTCCCCTAGAGCTTGAAGCAGGTCGTTCACTAATTCGGGATCGCGAGACGTAGCAGCGACGAGACGGAGCCGGCGGCGCGCATTGGGCTCTAGCATCGAGAACCTCGAGGGCGCTCCACATCGGACCTTAGTCGCAAGGTGTTACTGATTCGGAACGTGGCCGTCAGAGGGGTGTGCGAAATCCCGGTAATTCCATCGGTACGCCCTTCGCACATGGTTCCCATCACGACATGACCGGTAGCCCGCTTACCCCGAACGCGCTGGACACGCTCGACCGCCACTGGGCGGTCAAGGTCGTCACGCCCGAAGATCGCGCGGCGGCGATTCAGTACGGGATGAGCATTCTCACACGGCTTGGCGGCGGCGATGCGGTGAGCGGCGCGATGAGCGGCGCCGAGTCTCCGCCGGACTTCGTGGTGCCGCTGGCCGGCGCGTACGTCATTGCGGCCAGCGAATGGCTCGACTTCGAGGGCGCCGCGTCGCCCGCCGCCCTGCTCAGTCCCGAGCAGGAAGCCCAGCGTGCCGCGCACATCGAGGCCGGCGCCGATCGCGCGTTCATCCTGACCGCGGCGCTGCCGATGGAATCCGACGAGCGCATCGTCGCCCTCTATCGCACGCTGCTGCTCGCGGGACTCGCGCAACTCGGCAACAAACAAAGCGAATTCCGTCACTGGCTGCGCGCGCATCACGCCACGCTCTTCCCCGAGCGCGAAGACGACGCGCGCTGGGACGTGGCGCTGCTGCGCCGCGTGGTCGAGGTGTGGACGCACGTGCTGCGCGGCGCCGGACCCTCGGGCCTCGAGCACGCCATGGAGATCGTCGCGTCGATTCGCGAGGACCGTCCCCTGCGCGAGCCCGCGTTCTTCACCACGGTCGACCCGGCCGACGAAACGCGCATGCGCTTCTACATGTTCACGCTGTTCCATCTCACCGAAGCCGCGACCGAGCTGTTGCTCTTTCGCCTGCACGGTGAGCCCGAGCGCGTCGTCAGCCGGTTGTACAGCCACTTCACGCTCGCGCGCGATGCCGCGGGTGGAGATCCCCGTCTCGACGCGAGTTTCGATTGGCTGTACGAGGCATCGCGCCGCGTCGTCGCGCAGCGCACCGCGCAACTCGAGCTGTTGCCCGAGTCTCGCTGACGCGTTAGCTGACGCGCTGGGTGACGCGCTGGGTGACGCGCTGGCTAACGCGCTGGCTAACGCGCTGGCTAACGCGCTGGCTAACGCTCGCGCTGACTCACGCGCGCGCGCGTTCCGGGCGCGCGGCACGTGAGTCACTCAGCAGTCCTGCGCGGCGGCGAACCACCGCTCCGGCCCGCGTTTCCAACCAACATCCGCCGCCCGCTTGGTGATTGCGCGACGACGACGCGCGTCTGCATGCGCCCACTCGTGGGAAATGCCAGTACGCGTGTCGCGGGCTTGGCTTTCGGGCGAGCCGCTTCGTCGTCGGCGAGGCGGTACCAATTGACGTCGCCGCTCTCTTTCGTGCAGCGCACGAAGTAGGCGTCGTCAGAGGACCAGAAGCCTTCCCATCGCTCGCCCTCGGTCAAGTCCGCGAGCAGCGCCGTGCGAGGCGCGGCTTCGAGCGGTTCCTGTGGAGTGGCGCAGCTGACGAGATGCATGTGGATTGGGAGCCGAAGTGCTTGACGTACGTTGGAATCTTTGGCGCCCCGGAACCGCTCGATTCGCGCATCACATTCTCGGCGCGCGTCGCACGCGGTTCAGGTGCGGGGACGGCAACCTAGAAGCGCCAGAAACGAAACGCAATGGGAAAGTTTTCCATAAGTCGTTGTCATTACTGTGGATAGCTAATGTGGACGAATGTCGATAACGAGCTAAGTCTGCGGGCCATCACAGGTAAGCATCGGCCGAGGTCTGTGGAAAACGCCTGTGGACAGATGTGCACGACCGAAAATCGGCCGAGCGAAAAAGGCGCAATCCGCGCACAAAAAAAGCGGCGCTTTTTCGTCGCTTTTTGGTCAAAAAAATCGAGGCGTTTTGACGTCGAGAAATAACCGTTCTGATGTCGTGCTCGGTGTCGATTGGCTGTCGATTTGTTGTCGAGAAATCCACGCTATCCACACGATGATGTGGAAACACTGTTGATAGCACCGCGCTTGCGTTGGTCGGTGGGCGTTGGGTGATGGGCGTGAGCACCGCGTAACCCGACGGCGCGAACAACTCAACGGAGCGACGATGCGGCCAATCTGGACGGGAGCGTTGACCTTTGGACTCGTGAACATTCCGGTCCGGCTGTACTCCGCCGTCCAAGGCAAGGAGCGCGTCAGCTTCCGGCTGTTACATAAGAAGGACTTGTCGCCGATCAAGTACGAGCGCGTGTGTCAGAAGGAAGACGAAGCGGTCGATTGGAAGGACATCGTCAAAGGCTATGAGTACACGAAGGGCAAGTTCGTGGTACTCACGGACGAGGACTTCAAGGCCGCGGCGATCGAATCGACGAAGACCATCGAGATCATGGACTTCGTCGCGACCGACGAGGTCGATCCGCGCTACTTCGAGACGCCGTACTACGTCGTGCCGCAGAAGGGCGGCGAGAAGGCGTACGCGCTTCTGCGCGAGGCGATCAAGCAGTCGAGCATGGTGGGCATCGGCAAGATCACGATGCGATCGAACTCGCTGCATCTCGCCGGGGTGAAAGCGGTGGGCGACGCGATCGTGCTGGAGATCATGCGCTTTGGGGACGAGCTGGTAGACGTCGGCGACTTCAGCTTTCCGTCCGACGCCGGCGTGCGCCCGCAGGAGCTCAAGATGGCGCAGCAGCTCGTCGAGAACCTGTCGACGGCATTCGACCCGGCGAAGTACACCGACGACTATCACGACAACCTGATGAAGATCATCAGGGCCAAGATGAAGGGAAAGAAGATCGAGGTGGAGGAGCCGGAGGAGCGCGAGACGACGCAGGTGGTCGATCTCATGGCGCGCCTGCAGGAGAGCCTCGAGATGGGCAAGCGCGATGGGCGTCGAGCGGTGGGCGGTGGGCGAAAAACCTCGCACAAGGCCAAACGCGCGACGCGGCGTAAGTCTGCATGAGCGCCGTATGAGAGCAGCATGAAGGCCGTGAGTCCCATGCTCGCCAGCGTCGGGAGTGAGATTCCCGCTGGCGACGGATGGGTCTTCGAGCCGAAGTACGACGGCATTCGCGTTCTCGCATTCGTCACGGGCACCGGACGGGGGAAAGCCGCGCGCGGCGACGTGGCGTTGATCAGCAGGAATGGATTGGACAAGACGCATTCGTTTCCGGAGATCGCGGATGCGTTGCGGGCGTTGCATCGCACGGTCAAGCGGCCGTTCGTCCTCGACGGCGAGGTCGTCGTCATGCAGGGCGACGCGCCGCTGCGGTTTCAGGAGCTGCAAAGCCGCATGCATGTGAGCGACCGCACCGCGATCGAAGGACATCGATCGGCGACGCCGGCCGCGTTGATGGTGTTCGACCTGTTGCTCGACGGAAACCAATCGTTGGTCACTGAGCCGTGGCGCGTTCGGCGGAAGCATCTCGCCGAGCTCCTCCTTCCCCCGGGTGGTCGTTCCAGCGCGTTACGGCTCAGTGACGTTTCCGACGACGGTGAAGCGATGCTGCGCGCCGCTCGTGAGCACGATTGGGAAGGCATCATCGCCAAGCGGGCGGACGCGCCGTACGAAGCGGGACGGCGCTCGACGAGCTGGCGCAAGCTCAAGATCGAGCGGCGGCAGGAATTCGTGATTGGCGGATGGACCGAACCGCGCAACTCGCGCGAGCACATCGGCGCCATTCTGCTTGGCTTCTACGACGGCGGCGATTTCGTGTACGCGGGACATACGGGCACCGGGTTCACGCGGAAATCGCTGGCCGAGATGTACAAGCGGCTCGCGCGGATCGAGCGCGCGACGTCGCCATTCTCGACGCGCTTTCGCACGAATCAACCGGCGCATTGGACGAAGCCGGAGATCGTGGTCGAGATCAAGTTCAACGAATGGACCGCGGATGGAAAGCTGCGGCAGCCGGTGTATCTCGGCATGCGCGACGACAAGGATCCGCGTGCTGTGAAAAAGGAGAAGCCCGTCGTCCTGAGCGAGCACAGCGAGCGAAGGACCCCGGTGCGCCGAGGAGAGCTCCTCCGTCGGGACGGGGGTCCTTCGGTGCGCGCTGCGCGCGCCGCTCAGGATGCCATCGTGGGCAAGCTCCGCGCGATCGAAGACGCGGGCGGCTCCGGCATCCTCGACCTGCCGACGGGCGAATTAGAGATTTCTAATCTCGACAAGATCTTCTTCCCCAGGGTCAAGCGCACGAAAGGCGATCTGATGCGCTACTACGCGCGCATGGCGCCCTATCTGCTGCCGGCAATCGCCGACCGGCCGCTCGTGATGAAGCGTTTTCCGGGCGGCATCGACGGCAAGGCGTTCTACCAGCAGAAGGCACCGGCAGACGCGCCGCGATCCGTGCGCGTGGAGTCGGTGTCGGACGAGGGATTGACCACGGCGGACCGTCTCGTCGGGCGCGACCTCGCCACGCTGCTCTATCTCGTGCAGCTGGGCGCCATCTCGGTCGATCCCTGGCACTCACGTGTGGGATCGATTCAATACGCCGACTATTCGATCGTCGATCTCGACCCGGGCCCGAAGGCACCGTTCAGGCGCGTCGTGCAGGTCGCCTGCGTGGTGAAGGAGGTGCTCGACCAACTTGGATTGCGCGCGGTGCCGAAGACGTCGGGGGCGAGCGGCATTCACATCGTACTGCCGCTGGGGCCCGGGGCGTCGAACGATGCGGCGCGCACCGTCGCTGAAGTCATCGCGATCGAAGTGGCCCGGCGCGTTCCCAAACTCGCGACCGTCGAACGCCGGGTGGGTCAGCGTGCGCCGGGCGCGGTCTACGTGGATTTTCTGCAGAACATTCGCGGAAAGACCGTGGCCGGTGTTTATTCCGTGCGCGCGCAACCGCGCGCCACGGTCTCGACGCCGCTCGAGTGGGCGGAGCTCACCGAGGATCTCGATCCGACCGCGTTCACCATCGACACCATTCCCGAGCGGGTCGCCAGGCGCGGCGACCTCTGGGCGAGGGCGATGAAGGCACCCAATCGGCTCGAGGGCATGCTCGACACGTCGAAGAGTTCAACGGACTGGAAAAAGGACTCGAAGCGGTCAACGCGCACGAAGCTCACAGCCGTTGGAGGCGCGCGTGGCTGAACCCTCTGCCGCACGGCGGTCGCGGCGCGCCGTGACGGCCCTGCGTTCGCTCCTGACGTACCTCGACGAGATCGAGCGTGCGCTGATGCAGCGCGACGCCATGCGCGTGACCGCGCTGCTCCGCAAGCGCACGGCGACGCATCTCCCGCGGGATGTGCGCGAGGAACTGCTGTTCCTGTCGCGCGCGCCGCGCGACAGTCTGCGTGCGCCGGTGCGCTTCCTGCGGTTTCAGCACCGCATGACGATGCTGGCCCACGGCGGCGAAGGCTTACCGACCGCCCAAACGGAATTGTCGCTCGAAGCGCGCGCCTCGGCGGGGACGATTCGCTTGCGCGACGTCGAAGATCGCCGCACGGCGGCGCACGACGGTGTCGAAGACGACGACTAGCGGCCGGATGACGCACGCGTGACGCTGCCGATCAAGCCGGGATACGAGCCGATGGAGGCACGCGTCGTCGCCGAGCTGCCGCGCGGCGACGACTGGCAGTACGAGCCCAAATGGGACGGCTTTCGGTGTTTAGCGTTCCGTAATGATAAAACCGTTGAACTTCGCTCGAAGTCCGGCCAATCACTGACGCGGTATTTTCCGGAGCTGGTCGAGGCGCTGCGCTCGCTCAAGGCGAAGCGCTTCGTGGTGGACGGTGAGATCGTGGTGCCCGACGTCGCCGGCCTCTCGTTCGATGCCCTCTTGCAGCGCATTCATCCGGCCGAGAGTCGCGTCACGCGCCTGTCGCAGGAAACGCCGGCCACGCTGCTCGTGTTCGACCTGCTCGTCGACGCGCGCGGCACCGATCTGACGGACGAGCCGCTCGCTGAACGGCGTGAGCGTCTCGAGACGTTCGCTCGAGCGAACTTCGCGAAAAACCACAGTATTTCGCTGAGCCCGGCAACGCGGGACTACGCCGAGGCGAAGAAGTGGCTCGCCGGGCAGTCGGGCACGGACGGCGTGATGGCGAAGCGCACGGACCTCGCGTACGCCACGGGCGAGCGCACCGGGATGGTCAAGATCAAGCGAAAGCGGACCGCAGATTGCGTCGTGGGCGGTTTTCGCTATGCAACGAAGGGCAAGGTCGTCGGCTCGTTTCTCCTGGGCCTCTACGACGATGATGGGATTCTGCACCATGTCGGCTTCACGTCGAGCTTCACCGGGGAGGAGCGCAAGCAATTCACGCCGATCGTGGAGCGATTGCGCGGCGGCGAAGGTTTCACCGGGCGGGCGCCCGGCGGTCCAAGCCGGTGGTCGACGAAGCGGTCCAGCGAATGGGAAGCGCTCGAACCGTCACTCGTGGTCGAAGTCGAGTACGATCACTTCACGAGCGGACGATTCCGGCACGGGACCAAGTTTTTGCGCTGGCGTCCGGACAAGGCGCCGAAGCAATGCCGGATGTCTCAAGTCGCGGAGGCGCGACGCGAGGCGAAAAACGGATTGAACGGGGGGCAACGCGATGCCGAGCGGCGAGGAGTCTCTGGAGGGGCCGCGCGCGGAAAGTCGAACGCGCGCGGGAGGGGGCATACACAACACGCGCGGCAGACGTCCGCGCGCCGCGGGAGCGGACGCCGCGCTCCCGCCGGCAAGCCTTCCCGCGCCGCAGGGTGATGATGCCCTGCGGATCGCGGTCGAGACGTTGAGCGCCGAGCTGTGTTGGTTTTTGTCGACGGACGCGCGGGCGCGCGCCGCCGTGTTCACTGATCCGACGACGCGTCGACGGAGATCTTGAGGTTCTCGTTCAGCGACGCATCGCCGCTGATGATCGAGCGCCACGACAATTCGGGGCCGTTGCGACGGCCCTTTTCCGTCACCTTCAGCCCATCGGGGCCGATGGCGATCGTGTACGTCTTGCCGTCGATTTCGAGCTCGCGCTTGATCGTCTTGTCCAGCTTGGCAGTCATCCATCCTCCGGTGATGTGGATTGAAGGCGCTCTCAGGCCGCGGTGACGCTGCTTCGAGGCTGCTGCGCGGTGGAAACTATCGCCTTGGGGGGCGCAGTTCCATGTAGGTCGAAGCGGACAAGTCCGTGGCCGAAAAACCGAAGCGTTCGTAGAGACCCTGTGCGTCGCGGGTGAGAAGGGCGAATCGCCTGAGGCCCTGCAGGTCCGGATGCGTCAACACCGCCTCCACCATCCACGAACCCAGCCCCTGCCCTCGCGCCGATTCCGCGACGATGACGTCCGTGAAATACGCGAAGGTCGACAGATCGGTCACGACGCGGAGGAAGCTCAGTTGTTCCGCGTCCCGGTAGACGGCGACACACATGGAGTTCTCGATCGCGCGCTCGAGCAACTCCCGGGTCATGGACCAACCCCAGTGCGAGGCGTGCAGCCAGGCCAACACGGCATTCACGTCGATCCGCGTGCGATCGGTGGACAACAGCAGGTCGCCGCGACGGTCTTCGACGACGCGATCGTTCATTCGGAGCGAAGGGACTCTACAGGGTCGATGCGCGTTGCGCGGAGTGCGGGGATGAGCGCGGAGACGACCGCGACGACAAACAGAATCACCGCGACCGCGGCAAAGAGCGGCGCACTGTACTCGTCGTCTTCGAAGATGAAGGCATGCAGCCAGCTGGCCGTGTCCTTGGTGAGATAAAGCCCCACCGCGACGCCGGTGAGCGCGACGACGTTGCCTTCGCGCAGCACGGCGTAAAGAATGTTCTGCGTGGTCGCACCGAGCGCGATGCGGACCCCGAGCTCGCGCGTGCGTTCGACGACGGAGTGCGCGACGATGCCGTAGATCCCGAGCGCAGCCAGCGCGACGCCAAGTACCGCGAAGGTGATGAAGACCGAGGCGACGAAGTCGTGGCGCTCGCGCTCGCGGCGGATGCCCAACTCTTCCTCGCGCGACTCCGTCTCGACGTAGCGCGTGAGACCATTCGGGATCAGGTACCGCTTGAGCGCGACCGGTGTCCGATCAGAACTGCCGGACGTACGCACCAATACCTCGACGCCTTCATACGACCAGCGTGCGTGCACTACGAGGCTGTCGTTCGTCGTCGCTACACGATAGATGTCTCCGACTTTGCTCGACCGCGGCATTTGCCGGTACATGATCAATTTGTCGAGATCATCGACGTTCGGCACGACGCCCACGATGCGCAGCCACGGTGCTTGCGTCTCGAATGCGCCGAGCTTGATCTGCTTGCCGACGGGATCCGCACCTGGAAACAATCCGTGTGCCGTGTGCTCGTCGATGATTACCTCGCTGACGGCAGCTGCCCCATCGAGGAAGTCCCGCCCGCGCGTCACGCGCAGGCCGAGCGTGCGGAAGTAGTTCGGCGTGACGACTTTGTAGCTCAGCAACAGCGTCGGGAGCTCGCGTGGCGATGGACCGTGCTCGTCGACCGTGATCGCGCGCTTTTCTGGTGCCGCTGGGGTCCACATCGCGACGGCGGCGAGATCCGGAAGGCTCTGCAGTCGCGCAGTGACGTCGTTCGTGAACGGAAGAAGACGAATGCTGGTGTCCTTCTGCGGCGCGCGCATGTACAGCATCGCGATAGAAAGCGGCCGAGGGTCGTATCCCACATCGAGCGACCGCACTTCGACCGCCGTGCGCGCGACGAGCGACGCACCGCTCAGCAGTGCGAGCGCCAACGCAATCTCCGCGGCGACCATGATGCCGTACTGCCGCCGGTTGCGTTTGAGCGCGCCGGTTCCCGCGCTCGATTTCAGTAGCGTATTCGGGTCCACACGCGACACGCGAATGGCCGGGACGAGACCAATCAGCAGCACCGTGACGCATGCAACGACAATCGCAAACGCGAATACTCGCCAACTGATCTGCGGACGAACGACGTAATCGGCGATGCTCGGCGGGACGCTCGACTGCAGGATGTGCACGCCCCAAAACGTGAGCAGCACACCCGCCATGAGACCCGCCAACGCCAGCAACGCACTCTCGACCAGAAGCTGCAGGATGATGTCGGCGCGCGACGCGCCGAGGGCGGCGCGCACGGCAAGCTCGCGCGCACGGCCGATGCCGCGCGCGAGTTGCAAGTTCGCGAGATTCGCGCACGCGACGAGCAGCACGGCGAGAACCGCGGCGGCGAGCGCCAGGTGAAAGGCCTGAGGAGCGAACTGTGATTTGATCGCCTGCTTGAATTGGACGCGCGCGCCCGTGGGCGCCTCGCCGGCGAGCGTCGCGAACCGCAGCGAGAGAACTGCCGCGGCTTGCTGAGCTTGTTCCACCGAAATGCCGTGGCGGACGCGGATGAGGTTTCCGGCAAGCGGTGATGGTGTCGTCACCGACACGACACCGGTGTTTCGCATCCCCGGAATGGTGTTGTTGCCGATGATGCCGATGACCGGGCGGTGCTCGCCGTCGATCAAGAGGCGCGCGCCGATCGGGAACGCCGAGTCGGGACTCAGCGCCGCGGCGAAACGCTCAGTGATGATGACCGGGCGCGCGGCGTCAGTTTCATCCTCGGTGACGAACAGCCGGCCGCGTTTCGCGCGGGTGCCGAGCATCGTGAATAAATCGGGCGACACCTGCATGACGGACGACTTCGCGTAGTGTTCGCCGAATTCAACGCCTGACGCCAGACCATTCTCGACGCCCACGTGGGCGTCGGCTTCGACGACCGGTGATGATCGCAGCAGCTGGCTCCGGCCGCGATCGTCGAGATGTCCGTGAATGTCGCCCCAGTAGATGACCGAGTAGAGCTGGCCGGGCTCGCGCGCGTCGAGATTGGGCCGGATCATCGCATCGAGCACGCTGTACATCGTCGTGTTCAGCGCGATCGCGAGCGCGAGCGACAGGATCGCGACGACAGTAAAGCCCGGCTGGCGCGCGAACGATCGAACCGCGAGCCGAACGTCTTGGCGAGACAGGCGCATGGGACTGAAGATGCGCGCGTTCCAACCAATTGTCATCTCAGGGGAGCATGTCCTTCAGCAACATGCGATCGGCAGCCGCGAAGCCGTTGCGCAGATAGAGCGGGCGGCTCTCATCCGACGGCCAGAGAAACACGCTGCCGACGTGAAAGCGGCGGCATTCGTCGAGGGCGGCGGACAAGAGCAGGCTTCCACCACCGGTATTACGGTGCGCCGGCTCGACATAGAAGTTCGAGATGTATCCGTAGAGCTCCGACTCGACCCCGGGGTTCGGGATCTTCTCGATCATCTGCAGCCAGATGTTGCCGATCGGCTTTCCCTCGTCCTCGAGCAGCCAGACGCGCCAACGCGAATCGGCGCCGAGGCGGGGGCGCATCCATTGGGCGGTACGTGCGACGAAATCGTTTTCGGGCTCGGTCGCCGAATGCCGCCGCGAGCGAAACGCGTAACGAAAGCGTGACAGCACGGGGGCGTCATCCGGGGTAGCGCGGCGAACGGCGCGAGACTTTGGCGGATTCATTGTAGCTTATGTTCGGCTGGTCCTCCCCGTCTCTGCAACTGAGGTACATCATGCATTCGCTCATCCGCACGGCCTTCCGCTCGGCGGTCGCGCTGTCACTCGTCGCCGGCGTTCGCGCCGGTGCGCAGACTCAAGCCGGCCAGGCCGCTGCCGCCATGCCGGCAATCGGACAGGCCGCGCCGGATTTCTCGGCGACCGCAACCGACTCGACCGGCAAAGCGATTCCGGTCTCGCTCTCCGCACTGCACGGCAAGGTCGTCGTCCTCGCGTTCTATCCGCTCGATCGCTCCGGCGGATGTACCGCCGAGCTCTCGAAGTTCCGCGATGACTACAAGTCGTTGTTCGGTGAGGGCGTCGTCGTCCTGCCCGCGTCGGTCGACAGCCTCGGCTCACACGCCAGCTGGGCGAAGGATGCGCACTTTCCGTTCGCCATGATCGCCGACACGAAGAGCGAGCTCGCCACGAAGTTCGGCTCGCAGAGTCCGAACCCGGCGCGTCCGTACTTCCGTCGCACCGTGTTCGTGATCGGCAAGGACGGCAAGATCGCGTACACCGACGGACGCTTCAATCCGCTCGCTCAGGACGGCTACGACAAGCTGGCCGCGGAGATCAAGAAGGCGAAAGGCGAGTGATGCACCAGCCGGGATCGCGACGCATCACGCGTCGCGATCCCGGCGAGCGAGCACTTTCTTTCCACGAATGGTCGTGCCCTTGAGTGCCCGAATGACGTCGTCCGCGGCGTCGTCGGGCACTTCGACCAATGAAAACCGATCGGCGATCTCGATTGCGCCAATCGATCGCGAGTCGATGCCGGCTTCATTCGCGATCGCGCCGACGAGGTCCGCCGGACGCACGCCCGAGTTGCGGCCGAGCGCGACGAACACGCGCGCCACGTCACCGCCGGCGCTTCGCTCACCGCGCACACGACCGCGGCGCGGCCGCTCCTCTCGCTCGCCGCGTCGTTCTTCACGAGGCGCACGCGTCGCACGATCGCCGCGTGGCGCCTCACGATCACGATCGCGCCGCGGCCGCTCGTCTCGACGCGGGACGAACGCGTTTGGAATTTCCTCATCGTTCGTCTCGGCGGGTTCGCCGGCTTCGTCCGCCAGCTTCACCGCCGCGGCCGCGACGTCGAGCACGTCGTACTCTTCAGCAAGCGACTCGACGACGCTGCGATAGCCATCCAGTTCGCCGCCGACGAGCAATTCCTCGAGCGATGAGCGCGTCAGCTCCATGCGCCGCGCACGCAGGTCGGTGACGGTCGGCACCGATTCGATCGAGATCTTGCGCTTGGTCAGCTGCTCGATGTTGCGAAGCAGCCGATGCTCGCGCGCTTCGGCGAGCGTGATCGCGACGCCTTCACGACCGGCTCGTCCAGTGCGTCCGGTGCGATGCACGTACGCATCGGGCGACGAGGGCACGTCGAAGTTCACGACGTGCGAGACGTGCTCGATGTCGAGTCCGCGCGCCGCGACGTCGGTCGCGACGAGGAGCTCCGACGTGCCATCGCGAAAGCGGCGCATCACACGATCGCGCTGCTCCTGCGACAAGCCGCCGTGCAACGCCTCGGCGCGATATCCCCGGCCGCCGAGGGTTTCGGTGAGCTCGTCGACTTCGGTGCGCGTGCGACAGAACACGATGGCCGACGTCGGCGCTTCCATGTCGAGAACGCGCGCGAGCGCCGGTACCTTGTGCCGGCGTTGCACGACGTATGCGACTTCTCTCACTCGCGGGGCTTCGCCGGGCGCGACGCGCTCGCGCGCGATCGTGACCAGCTCCGGCTCCTTGAGATGCCGGCTGGCAATCGCGCGAATCGCCGGCGCCATCGTGGCCGAGAAGAGCGCGGTCTGCCGCACCTCGGGCAGCTCGCCCAGGATCGCATCGAGGTCCTCGGCGAATCCCATGTCGAGCATCTCGTCGGCTTCGTCGAGCACGACCATCTGCACCGCGTCCAGGCGCAGGGTGCGCCGACGAATGTGGTCGAGCGCGCGGCCGGGTGTGGCGACGACGACGTCGACGCCGCGCTTGAGCGCGCGCAACTGTTGCTGCATTGCCTGACCGCCGTAGATGGGCAATACGCGAATGCCGAGCTGACGCCCGTATTTGTGCACCGCTTCGGCGACTTGCATCGCGAGCTCGCGCGTGGGCACGAGGATGAGTCCACGCACCGCGGGTTCATCGCCGTCGAATCGTCCAATGCGATGCAGCAGCGGCAGGGCGAATGCGGCGGTCTTCCCGGTTCCGGTCGCGGCCTGGCCGAGCACGTCGCGGCCGGCGATGAGTGGCGGAATTGCTTCGCGCTGAATGTCGGTGGGTTCTTCGTAGCCGAGCGAGGCGACGGCGGCGACGAGCGCGGGATCGAGTCCGAGACTGAGGAATGCCCCGTCGGCGGTCGAGTCGGGCGAATTATCGGAGCTGCTGGTGGTGTCGTTCATGATGAATCTTAGCGTATGCAGCGGCCTGGGCCGCACGAGCGTGCGTCCATCTCTTGCAAGTACAGCGCGAGAAGACAGTTCAGTGCAAGAGGGCCAAAGTAGAACTTCCAATCCGAACGGAGATTAGCATGCGAGCACGTTCATTGTGGGTTGCGGCGGTCGTGATGGGCGCGTTTGCGCTGCCGCTGCACGCGCAGGACACGACCGGCAAGAAGCCTGGCGGTCTCAACAAGGTCGCGCACGACGTGAGCAGCACGGTGAAGAAGGCCGGCCGCGACACCAAGGCCGAAGTGCATCGCGACGCGTCGAAAGCGCATGATGCGCTGACGACTGCCGGCAACGACACGAAGACCGCGGCTGGGAACGCCACGGGGGTTCACAAGGTCGGCGGCGACGTCGGGAAAGCGGCCAAGTCCGTCAGCAGCGCGAGCAAGACGACCGGCCGGAAAGTGAAGCACAGCGTCAAGAAAGCGTCGTCAGCGGCACACGACAGTCTGACCAAGGCGGGAAAGAGCGCGAAGGAGCAGGCGAAGAAGCCGTAAGCAAGAACAGCAGGACCTCGGCGTCTTCGGCGCCGAGGATCGCGGAGTTGGGCGCGCCCCAACTCCGCGGTTGCGGCGCGCGGTGTTGCTCGTCACACTATCTGTCGGGTAGCGCCCAGGAGATGGTCGTGTTGAACGCGTCGCACCAACCTACGGAAGTCTGCACGCACGAACGTCGTCCGGGGACGACGGTGTGTTTGCATTGTCGCCATGAAGCGAGAGTGCTCGCGCGCGTGCGTCGCAAGCAGCTCGTGCTGCGTGGCGGCGCCCTGGTTGTGGCACTCGCCGTCGTGGGCACCGCGGGCCTCCTGAGCGCGGGCGCGTTGCGCAATCGCGCCGCGAAGCGCGGGACACCAGCGCCAATCGTCACGATCGCGGAATCGTCACCGGCGAAAGACTCAGGTACGAGCGCAGCCGCCGCGAATGGGCCGAACACTTCTGCGACCGTTCCGACGAACGTCCCGGTGGCGCAGCAAGGCGAACTCGCACGACGCGACGGCGCACCGGCGTCGCCCGTGATCGCGATGGGCCAGACGTCGCTGGGCAACGGTGTCACCGCGGTCCGTGACGACAGCACCGTGACGCTTGCCTTCGACACGCCGGACATTCGCACGCGCATGCCCGACAAGTTCGAGCGGTTCATTCGTACCACACTGCCGCGCATCTACGGCGCGGCCGCCGACTCCGCGCTCGCCGCGCTGCCGATGGGCAACATCGTGTCCTCGCAGAAAGTGTTGCTCTACGATTTACCGACGCGCGGCATTCACATCGCGCTCCACGCCGGCTGGTCGATCGCGCTGTATCCGGAGACGCGCGCCGGTCAGGACGGGCCGCTCGTCGTTCGTTATCGCGCGTCGGTCGTCGACCGGCCGTATTGAGCTGACTCGCGCTACGGCGACGCCTTGGCGGTGTTCGCGGGCGTGAGTCCGGCGCTGAGCAAGTTCACGAACAATCGCATCGCACCGGGAACGCCCGCGCCGATCTGCTGATCGAGCGTCAGCGCGCTGTACACGAGCGTGCCTTTGCCCATGCGCAATACCAGCAGCGCGTTTCGGTTCTCGGGCTGTTTGAGATCGTGCATCTCGAGCGGCTTCGCATACGAACCCGCACGGTCGACGGCACCAGCTGCGCGCGCTCGCCGACCCACTGCGTCCAATCGGTGTCGCGAATGGCGTTCGGCCATGACAGCACTCGCGCGTTTGGCTCGACCGCGACCACCGGCGCATCCGCACGCGTGACCCGCTCGGCAACCGGGTGCGAGACGCTGACCGCAAACGGCAGCCATTGAAGCGTGGGCACGTCGCCGCGCGAGACGACGAGCGTTCCGCCGTCGCGCACCCAGTTGAACAACCGCGTCTTTTGCGCCGCGAGCTCGTGATGCAACTCGAGCGCGCGCGGCCCCAGCACGATCGTCGTCACCTTGCTGATGTCGATCGTGAGAAAATCTTCCGCGGGCACGGTGACGACGGTGACACCGACGTCCTTGAGCGCCGTCGGGACATCGTCGCCCAGCCCGCGGACGTAAATGACGCTCATGCTCGTGGGAATGGTGATCTCCACGGGTTGCACCCACAGCCCCGAGCTGCGAGCGACGCGAATGGGCAGAAGATTCGCGTATTGAATTGTTTGAAAGCCGGAAAAGTATCTGGCGCCGTTCGAGGCTTTGCCGACGAGGCCAAACGCTTCGCGGTCTTCGCCCGGGGATCGGCCGCGCAGATGAATGGACATGTCGCGTTCTTCGCGAGGACCAAGCACAACGAGCCGCGGCAGTGAATCGACGCGCAGCCCTTTCGGTACCAGCGGCGTCGACGGGGTAAAGGCGCGCGGCTGCTTCGTGTTCGATCGCATGAAGACGTGCAGGTCGCGCGTGACCGGCCTTTGCGCGGCAACCCACTCGAGGCCGCGGCCAAAGTTGAGGAGCACGTCGGGCGCGCCGGCGATCGGACGCCGCTGCTGACCGACGATGGCGTCGGCATAGGGAAAGACGACGGGGCCGATGCTCGTGCTCACCGTCGTGCCCGAGATCGTGACGACGACGCTGACGTCGCTCGTGCGGCGATAGTTCTCGGGGACGGCGCCGCTGCGCACCACGAGATTCTTTGGCAGAAGGTCGCCGCGTGCGAGACCGTCGAGCAGTGACGGCATGACACTGGGAAAGCGGTCCTGGGTGCGCGACTCGATCCACCATGGATGCGGATCGGCGAGTCCGGCGACCGTGCGATCGAGGCGCGTCGTTTCGCCAGGCGAAACGATCAGCGCGGGATGCGGCTCACTCATCCCGCCCCACACCGCCACCTCGCCGATCGTGATCGGCACGTCGCCGTGGTTCGCCACCGTGATCGTGACGAGTGCCGTGTCGCTTGCCGCAATCAGCTCGCGATCGGCGACAGCATCGATCTCGACACCGGCGGCGGCGAGCAATGCGTCCGTTACACGCTGGCGCGCGAGATCCAACGATGCCTCGAGGTCGAGTGTCGCCTGATCGCACGTCGGCGCGGGCGCAGTCGGTGGAGGAGCGGCGCTGCGCGCCGGATGTCCGCACCACGGCGTGACGGCGCGCGCGTGATTCACCAAGGTCGCCAACTCGGACAGCGGCGCGACAGCGGACGCGGGATGACGCAGATCGAGCATGCGCCGCGCCGTATCACCATACGCCGCCATACTCGGCAACTCGTCGGCGACGTCATGCGGCGCCGTTGCCACGAAGCGCACGAGCGACGTGTCGATTCCGTCGAAGATCGACCGCTCGATGGATGAATCGCGCATCGCGGGCATCACGCGCTGCAATTGCACGGGCGTCGTGGGCAATGCGAGATCTTGCAAACCCTGCGATCGGTATTGCGCGCGCGCCTCGAGCGCGATGGCGTCGTACGTCTTGCCACGCACAGGATCGAACTCGTCGGTGCGAACGACGAGACCTGTCCCATAGTGGTAGAGCTTGGCCGTACGCCATGGCATACCGAACACTGACGCCGGGTAGACATGCGTGTCGGCAGCAGAGGTGAGTGCGTCGGCGACCAGTCCGGCGAGGGCAGCGCGCTGACCGTCCATGCGCGGGTCGCTGTCGCTCGACGTGACGACGATGACATGCGGACGGAACGAGCGAATGACCGAGACGATATCGCCGACGATCGAGTCGCGATTCCAGCGCTTGAACACTTCGGCGGTATCGCGCGCAAAACCAAAATCGTAGCCGTGCGTGAAGAACTGCTCAGCGCCGTCGATGTGCCGCGCCTCGAGCATCTCCTGCGTGCGCACGGCACCGAGCACCGTGCCCGACTCGGCTCCAAGAAAGTTCGGTCCGGACTCACCGCGCGTGAGCGACAGCACGCCAGTCTCGACGTGCCGGCCACGCGACAGCCAGGCAATGAGCCGGTTGTCCTCATCCTCGGGCCGTGCGTTGATGATGAGAACGCGGGGCGTGACGGTGAGGCCTTCGACGAGCTCGCGCAGGTGGGCGGCATCGGGCGTTTGCGCCGGGAGCTCGGCGGCCCCGAGGGCCATGAGGGCCATGAGGGCCACGAGGGCCATGAGGGCGGCAACCACGCCTGGCGCGGCGCGACCGATGGATGAAGATTTCATTAATCTGCTATGCTCATAGTTGATGCGCCGGAGGGCGGCCGATATTCTACTACCACGTTAGTAGATACGCCAGACCCAATCCACCGCGTGGACGAGCACAGCGTGACTACTTCACCGGACGAGGGCATGGACGATTTCGTACTGGGTGACCGCGAGCTCGACGTGATGGGCGTGTTGTGGGACCTGGGCTCGGGCACCGTCGCCGAAGTGCGCGACCGCCTGCCGGCCGATCTCGCGTACACGACGGTGCTCACCATCCTTCGCAATCTCGAGGCGAAGGATTTCGTGTCGCACAGCGCCGAGGGCAAGGCGCACCGCTATTTCCCGCGCGTCGCGCGGCGCGCGGCGCGGCGCACCGCGCTCACCAAGCTCGTCGACAAACTCTTTCACGGCTCCGCCGAGCAGCTCGTGGCGCAGCTCGTCGAAGATGAAGAGTTGTCGGGCAGCGACATGCGCCGGTTGCGCGCGCTGCTCAAGGCCGGGTCGCCGAAGCCCAGAAGCGGGGGAGGATCGAAACGATGATCACGTCGTGGATGCTCTACGCCGGCGCCATTAGCATACTCATATCGATCGCCGCGCTCGCGGCGGACCAGGGATTGAGCGCGCGCGGCCTGCCGACACGGTGGGTGTGGGCGGCGGCGGCGCTCCTCTCGGTGGTGTGGCCGCTCGGATCGGTGCTGCGGCGATTGTTCCCTGCACCGGCGGCGGTCTCGGTGCTGCCGTTTACGATCGTCGTGCAGACGCCCGCCATGATCATCACGCCGTCGATCGGTGCCCGGATCGCGGCGTTGCTCGATCGCGGGCTCGCGATGCTGTGGATCGCGCTGTCGCTCGCGCTGCTCGTGCGTCTCGCGCGCGGCGTAGTGGCGCTCGAGCGCATGCGTGCCGAATGGAAGCGCAGTCGCATCGACGGTGTCGCGGTGAAGCTGTCGGACAACGTCGGGCCGGCGGTGGTGGGATTGCGCACGATGGACGTCGTGCTCCCCGAATGGATTTTTTCGCTCGACGCGTCGCTGCGCGCGATCGTGCTGCGGCACGAAGAGGAACATCGCCGCGCGCGCGATCCGCATCTGTTGTTCGGCGCCGCCCTGGCCGTCGCGGCGATGCCGTGGAATCCGCTGCTGTGGCTCCAGGCGCGACGTCTTCGGCTGGCGATCGAGATGGACTGTGACGCGCGCGTGCTGCGCGCGCACCCCTCGCCTGAACGGTACGGAATGCTGATGCTCACGATCGCGCAGCGACGGTCGATTTCGCCGGCGATCTTCGCGCCGATGATGACCGAGCCAACCACGCAACTCGAACGGAGGATTCTCGCCATGCGCAGATCGACCCGGAAGCTCGCGCGCCTCACGATGTATTCCGGCGGTGTCATCGCCGCGCTCGTGCTGGCGTTCGCAAGCTCGCTGCAATCGGCCGGCGTGCCGCTCACCGATCAGGTGCTGCGCGCCGTCCAGCCGGTGTTGAACGACGTGCCGACGGTGGCGCCGCGGGCCATATTAGCGCGGCCGCACACCGAAGTGTTGAAGCTCGATCCGGTCGTCTCGACATCCATCGGCGGCGCGGTCGCGCAACAAGGCAACCCCGCGCCGCGCTATCCGGACATGCTGCGTACCGCGGGCGTCGAAGGATCCGTACTCGTTCGGTTCTACACGGACGGACAGGGCGTACCCGATCTGTCGAGTCTCGCCGTCGTCTCCAGCTCGCACGACCTGTTCACGAACGCCGTGAAGAGCGTGCTGCCCAAGTGGCGGCTTGCGCCGAACGCATCCATCCAAAGTCCGTTTCTGTTCCTGATGCGTGACAAGACGGCTGACCAGCTGCGCACACCCGGGCATGCAGTCGTCATCGACGGAGTGTCGTCGGCCAACGCGATCGTCATCGTTGCGGCGCCGGAAGGGACCGCGCCCGGCTGGGTCGTGACTGGTCGTCGCACGGATTCCGTCGTCGCGTTCCCCGCGCAACCCACTCGAGTCACGGGCGAACAGACGTACTTCGAGTTTCAGGTGGAGCACCAAGCAACGCAGATGCCGGGCAACGCTGCACCGCGCTACCCCGACATGTTGCGCCAAGCCAAAGTCGAAGGAGTAGTCTTAGCGCAGTTCGTGCTCAACACCGACGGCACGCCCGACATGGAGACCTTCAAGGTGCTCAAGTCGACGCACGACCTGTTCACGCAAGCGGTGAAGGACGCCTTGCCGGCGATGCGCTTCAATCCCGCGCTGGTCGGCGGCAAGCCGGTGCGTCAACTCGTTCAGATGCCATTCAACTTCAATCTCACGAAGGACCCGTAAGCGGGTTCGGCTCACGCGCGACGAGCCGGGCGAGCAATCGCTCCGGCTCGTCGTCCATGATGAGGCGGCCGCGTTGCGCGGCGCGTATGAACCCCTCGCGGTGCGCGTGATCGAGAAACATCGCGAGCGACGCGTAATAGCCGTTCACGTCGAGCATCGCGAACGGCTTGTCGTGCAGGCCGAGCATACCCCAGGTCCACACCTCGAAGAGCTCTTCGAGAGTGCCCAGGCCGCCCGGTAATGCCACGAACGCATCGGCGAGCTCGGCCATCAAGGCCTTTCGCTCGTGCATCGTCTCCACCACGTGCAGGGCCGTCAGGCCACGATGCGCAATCTCGCGATCGACCAGCGCTCGCGGCATGATGCCGATCACCGTGCCGCCAGCCTCGAGCGCCGCGTCGGCGAGGGCGCCCATCAGCCCGACACTCGCGCCGCCATAGACGAGCCGAAGCCGGCGACGAACAGCGGCCCGCGCAAAGGTTCGCGCGGCGTCCATGTACACCGGTGTCGCTCCTTCAGCCGAGCCGCAAAAGACGCAGATCGATTGGATCATGCGCGTCAAGACTAGGCGGCTTGCGACGGGCGAACCAGTGTCCGGTGCCAGTGGCTGCCAACTCTCCGGCCTGCTCGAGCGTAATTCTGGGGAAGGCCCCCGCCCCTGCCTGTTTCCCTCTTCCCGCCCAGCAGTCGCATGGCCAAACAGATCGCCCGCCAGGCGCAGACGCAGACGATCGCGCTGCCCCTTCCGCCGACCCAGCGTTTCCTGCCGTTATTGCTGCTGCTGTTCGTCGGCAGCGGATGCGCGGCGCTCATCTACGAAATCGTCTGGTTTCAGCTGATCGAGCTCGTCATCGGCTCGTCGGCCGTATCGCTCGGCGTGCTGCTCGGCACGTTCATGGGCGGCATGTGTCTCGGCAGCTTGTTGCTGCCGCGATTCGTTTCGCCCGAGCAGCATCCGCTGCGCGTGTATGCGGCACTCGAGGCGGGCATCGGTATTCTCGGATTGATCGTGCTCGTGGCGGTGCCGCTGGTTGGCGGCGTTTACACCGCGACCGCGATGGGCGGGCTCGCCGGCATTCTGTGGCGCGGATTGCTGTGCGCCATCTGCCTCCTTCCGCCGACGCTCCTCATGGGCGCGACGCTGCCGGCGATCGCGCGCTGGGTCGAGACGACGCCAACCGGGGTGTCGTGGCTCGGCTTCTTTTACGGCAGCAACATCGCGGGCGCGGTGTTCGGTTGTCTGCTCGCGGGATTCTATCTGCTCCGCGTGCACGACATGACGACGACGACCGTCGTCGCGGTCGGCGTGAACTTCCTGGTCGCTGGAGTTGGTCTCGCGCTCTCGAAGCGCGCGCCGCATCGGCCGGCGGTGCAGGCGGAGGGCGCGAACGATGTGCCGGCCGTGCCGCGCATGAACGTCGTGTATGCGGCGATCGGGTTGTCGGGAATGTCCGCGCTCGGCGCCGAAGTGGTGTGGACGCGCCTGTTGTCGCTGATGCTCGGTGCGTCGGTCTACACGTTCTCGATCATTCTCGCGGTATTTCTCGTGGGGCTTGGCTTCGGCAGCAGCGGCGGTGCCGCGTTGTCGCGTGGAAAGTCACCGCGTGCCGCGCTCGGGTGGTGCCAGCTGTTGTTGACGGTGGCCATCGCGTGGAGCGCGTTCATGATGGCAAAGGCGCTTCCCTACTGGCCGATCAATCCGTCGCTCAGCCCGAGTCCGTGGATCACGTTCCAGGTTGATTTTCTGCGATCGCTCGTCGCCGTGTTTCCGGCGGCGTTGTTGTGGGGCGCGAGTTTCCCGCTCGCGATCGCCGCGGTGGTCGGACCGGGACAGGACGCGGGCCGTCTGGTTGGTCGCGTGTACGCGGCGAATACCGTCGGCGCGATCATCGGCAGCGTGATCTTCAGCATCGTCGTGATTCCGCAATTCGGTACGCAGCGCGCGGAAGTGCTGCTCATCGCCATCTCGCTCGTGTCCGCGCTCGTGGTGTTCGCGTCGATGCTGCGCAAGGCGCCGACCGATCTTCCGCTCAGGCGCGACGCGCGACCGATCGAATCGCTCGGCCGTGTCGGGATGATCACCGTGGTCGCGGCGTCGATCGTCGCCGTCGTGCTCGCGGCGAACGTGCCCGGAGTTCCCGACGGCCTCGTGGCGTACGGACGCTTTCTGCCGACGTACACGACGGAACCGAAGTACCTCTATGTCGGCGAAGGCATGAACTCGTCGATCGCCGTGTCGGAAGAAGAGAGCGGCGCGCGCAACTTCCACGTCGCGGGCAAAGTCGAGGCGTCGAGCCTTCCGCAGGACATGCGGCTGCAGCGCATGCTCGGCCACATTTCGGCGTTGCTGGTCAACGAGCCCAAGTCGGTGCTCGTCGTGGGATTCGGCGCGGGTGTTACCGCCGGATCCTTCGTGACGTATCCCGGCATCAAGCGCATCGTGATCTGCGAGATCGAACCGCTGATTCCCAAAGTGGTGTCGACGTACTTCACGGCGCAGAACTACAACGTCGCGCACGATCCGCGCGTCGAGATCGTGTACGACGATGCGCGCCATTTCATCCTCACGACGAAAGAAAAGTTCGACGTCATCACCTCGGATCCGATTCATCCCTGGGTGAAGGGCGCGGCGACGTTGTACACGAAGGAGTATTTCGAGCTCGTGAAGCAGCATCTCAATCCGGGCGGCGTCGTCACGCAGTGGGTGCCCTTGTACGAGAGCTTCCCCGAGGTCGTGAAGAGCGAACTGGCAACGTTCTTCAACGTGTTTCCCGACGGCACGGTCTGGAGCAACGACATCAACGGCAAGGGATACGACGTGCTGCTCGCGGGACACGCGACGCCGCAACCGATCAATCTCGATTCGATCGCGGCTCGGCTGAACCGTCCGGAGAATGCGCGCGTGGTGCAGTCGCTGAACGACGTGGGCTTCAACTCACCGCTGGCGCTCTTCACGACGTACGGTGGCCAGGCGCGCGATCTGGCGCCGTGGCTCGTCGATGCGCAGATCAATCGCGATGTGAACCTGCGCCTGCAATATCTCGCCGGCATGGGACTCAACACGTACGAGAACGCGACGATCTACGACGAGATGCTGCACTACCGCCGGTATCCGGAGAATCTTTTCACGGGCTCGGATGACGCGCGCAATTATCTGCGCGGACAGATCGGCGGAGGCGCGCCGTGAGTTCGCGACGGCTCGTGGCGATCACCCACGAGCCGTCGCCGAACATGCAGCAATTCGAGCACACGTTCGTCGGCGTGACGCCGATCGATCTTGCGCTGGCGCGACGGCAGCATCTTGGCTACCGCGATGCGCTGCGCCGCTGCGGCGCCGAAGTCATCGTGCTCGACACGAATCGCGCGATGCCCGATTGCGTGTTCGTGGAAGACACCGCCGTCGTCCTCGACGAGGTGGCGGTGATGATGTCGCCCGGGGCGGAGTCGCGCCGCGGCGAACCGTCTGGCATCGAGCCGGCGCTCCGACAGTTTCGACCGATCGAACGCCTGGCACTCCCGGCGACGATGGACGGCGGCGACGTCGTCGTCTCGGGACGAGAGGTCTATGTCGGCCGGTCGCCTCGGACGAATCAGCGAGGGATCGACGATCTGCGCGACTTGCTCGCGCCCCTGGGCTATTCCGTCACGGCGGTTCGCGTGACGGGATGCCTGCATCTCAAAACCGCGTGCAGCGCGCTGCCCGATGGCCGCTTTCTGGTCAACGCGGATTGGGTCGACGCGTCGGTGTTTCCCGGGAGCCGGCGAGTGCCCGTGCCGGCGAACGAGCCGTGGGCGGGCGACGTGCTCGTGATCGGCGAGCGCATCATCGCGTCGGATGCGTTTCCTGAAACGATCGAGACGCTGCGCGGCTGCGGCTGGGAAGTGATACCAGTTTCGGTATCAGAGTTCGCGAAAGCCGAGGGCGGCGTGACGTGCCTGAGCGTGATCGTTACTTCTTCGGTCTCAAGTCCTTCGGCCGCGACCACTTCTCGAACAGAAGTCCGATCATGATGCCGATCGGCATGTTGAGCGCGGCGATGAGGACGTAAAAAGCGAGTCCGATGAACTCCTCGGGCACGCCCTTCCAATAAAAATTCAGTCCGAGCGCCGCGACCGATGCGACGCAGCCGAGGATGAAACCGAACTTTCCCGCCAGCTGCTGGCGGGACTTGATCTGGGCATCGCGTTCGGGATTCGGCGGGTTGCGCAGGATGTCCACGCGCGGAAGATAATATGCGGGCCGCCGTTGTCATTCCGAGCGAAGCGAGGAATCTGGCATCCTGGTCTTAAGGGCAAGCCGCTCGACCCGGAGGGAAGATTCCTCGCTGACGCTCGGAATGACGCTGCCTCGTTTCTACCGCTCTACCGCGCCTTGAACGTCTTGTCTTCCAGCACCTCGAACGCCTGGCTGAAGCTCTGCCCGTTCACCACGAGCTTTGCCGTGTACGTACCCGGCGTGATCGCGTTCGCACCACCGCCGAACCCGCCACCACCGCCGCGTCCACCACCGCCGCCGCTGCAACCATTGTCCGGCGGTCCGGCCGCGGCGCCGAAGTTGCCGCCGCCGCCTCCACCGCCGCCACCCTGGTTCAGCAGCGGCGCCGTAAGCGTCCATTGCACCTTGTGAATGCCGGCGCTCGTCGGTCCACTGCTCGTACAGAGCGTACGGCCCTGTCCGTCCACGACCGACACCTTCACGTCATTCGCGCCCGACTTGAGGTAATAACTGATCGCGGTGCCGCGCGGCGCGTTGGCGCCGACGAATACCTTCTGGCCGCCGATGTGCGGATTGTTCGTGAGATCCGTGATGTACGCGACCGCCGTCCGCGGCGTGAAGAGATACACATCCTGCGCCGCCACCGACGGCGTGAAGGCCTCGAGCGCCGAGATGTCGTCGGCGATCCAGATGCTGCGGCCGTGCGTCGCAACGATGACGTCGGCGTCGCGCCGATGGATGAGAATGTCATCCGTGCGCACCGTCGGGTAATCGTTCATGAACTTCTCCCAATGCTTGCCGCCGTTCTGAGAGACGAACAACCCAAACTCGGTACCGGCAAACAGGAGATCCTTGTTCTTCGGATCCTCGCGCACCACTTGCACATTGCCATAGCTCGGCAAATCGCCGGCGATGCTCTGGAACGTGCGGCCGTAGTCGTGCGTCACGAACACGTACGGGCGGAGATCGTCGCTGCGATGGCCATCGACGGAGACGTATGCCGTCCCCGCATCGAAGTGCGACGCGTCGATGCGCGAAATCCAGAAGGCGTCATCGCTGCCGATCGCGCCTTGCGGCAATCCCGGCAGGTTCTTGCCAACTTCGGTGAACGTCAACCCACCGTCGCGACTCACCTGCAGGAGACCGTCGTCCGTGCCCGCCCACACGACACCTGGCATCACGGGCGATTCGGACACGGCGATGATCGTGCTGTACTGCGACAAGCCGTCGTTCTTCGAGAGCTGAGACTTGTCGCCGCCGACGCCCATCACCGCCACGCCGCAGCGATCGATGTGCCGGGTGAGATCCGGGCTCTCGACCCAGCTCGTGCCGCGATCATAGGACTTGAACAACCGGTTGCCGCCCAAGTAGACGATATCCGGATTGTGCGACGAGAGAATGAACGGCGTGTTCCAGTTGAAGCGATACTGCTCGCCGCCGTCCGCGTTGATGACATTCTTGCGGGCGCCGCCGCGGCCACCGCCTCCACCACCCCCGCCGCGTCCTCCAGGCGCGCGCCCGTCGACACACGCGCCACGATCGCGTGCGGCGTTGCTACCACCCGCCGGGCCGCCGGCAAGCTGCGCACCCGGGCCCGCATTTGGTTTGATGCTGATCGTCTGGCCGGTATTCAAATCGTACCGCTGCGTGTTTCCGTCCTGCGACTCGCAGTAGATGATGTTCGGATGATCGGCATTGACGGCGGTGTAGAACCCGTCGCCGCCGCAGATGCCGAACCAATCCATGTTCGTGATGCCGGCGCGCCCGCGCTTGGAGCTCGGGCCTCCCCAGCTGTTGTTGTCCTGAAGCCCGGTGTAGACGTTGTAGGGCCGTTCGTTGTCGGCGGTGACGACGTAGGCCAAGCCGGTGGCCATCGTGGCGATGAAGTCCCACGTCCGGCCCTGGTCATATGAGATGTCTAATCCGCCGTCGTTGCCGATCATCAAGTGCTTCGAGTTGCGCGGATCGACCCAGATCGCGTGCTGGTCGACGTGGGCCGGCTCGCCGTTGCCACCGGCCGCGTCGAGCGTGGCGAACGTCTTGCCGGCGTCGAGCGATTTCGCGACCGGCAGACCCGCGACGTAGATCGTGTTCGGATTTTGCGGATCGACCCGCAGCTGGCTGAAGTACATCGGGCGCGCATCGCAGTTGCTCACGAGCGTGAACGAGCGCCCGCGGTTGTCGGAGCGGAACACGCCGCCCTTCGCCGCATCGAGCTTGGGCGGCGTGCGATTCTCATTCGCGGCCGGCGCGCCACCGCGCCCCGCGGCGAATCCGTTGCCGGGGCCACCGTTGTTGCACCAATCGAATCCGCCGCGACCGCCCCCGCCACCGCCACCACCGCCACCACCGGCACCGCCCGCGGCCGCTTCCGTCGGTGCCTCTGCCGCGCCGCTCCGACCCCCAAGCTCCGTGCCCGTCTCGCCGGCTTCGATCTGCACGTAGACCACGTTCGGGCTCGACGCCGAGACGCCTAGCGCGATGCGGCCGTAGGTGCCGCCGGGCAAGCCGCTCGTCAGCTTCGACCACGTGCGGCCGGCGTCCTCGCTCTTCCACACCGCGCTGCCCGGCCCACCGCCGTTGAAGCAGCAGCTCGTGCGGCGGCGCTGGTAGCTCGCCGCATAAATGATGTTGCTGTTCGACGGATCGATGGCGATGTCGGTGAAGCCCGTGTTCTCATCGATGTACTTGATCTTGTTCCACGTCTTGCCGCCATCGGTCGTCTTGTAGACACCGCGGTCGGCGTTCGGTCCGAACAAATGACCAGGCGACGCGACGTACACGACCTCGGGATTTTTCGGATCGATCACGATGCGCGCGATCGTCTGCGTTTCCTTGAGTCCAACGTTGGTGAAGGTCTTGCCACCGTCGGTCGACTTGTAAATGCCGTCGCCGAACGACGCGGTCTGCCGGTTGTTCGGCTCACCCGTTCCGACGTAAACGATGTCCGGATTGGTCGGATGAATGGCGATGTCGCCGATCGACGCGCTGCCGTACGTCTGAAACACCGGCTTGAACGACACCGCGTTGTCTTCGGACTTGAACACGCCGCCGACGGCGTATCCGATGTAGATGACGTTCGGATCGCTCTGTGACACTTCGATGTCGTCGAGGCGCCCGCCCATGCTCGCCGGGCCGATGGAGCGAAAGTGAAAACTCGACAGCGCGGAATTCGATGACACGTTGAAGCTGCTGTCCGACGGCCGCGCGCCGCGGCCTTGCGCGGCGAGCACGCTCGTCAACGGCGCGATAACCGACGACAGCGCGACGAGCGCTATCCATCGATTCATGCGTGGCTGCATTCTCTCCATCCTGGTGTGGGAGCCGCAGCGATTATGGCACCAAATTCGTCGCGTCGCGAGTCAGTGACGCGTCGACCAGAGTCTCCCAACGTTGTAGACGCCGCCCGCGTAAAGCGCATGCGCCTGCGGCCCCGTCACGGGCACGATCACGCCCGCATCGAACGCGAGCCACGACTTCGCGAGAAACGTTGGTCCGCCAAGCAAGGCGACGATCGGCGCAGCACCGGCAGGCCCGCCGGTGCCGGGAAACCCATAGCATTCGAGCGCCCATCCCCACGGTCCGCCGAAGGGTCCGCCGAACGACGCCGTCCACAGTGAGGCACTGGTCGGTGCGTTCGTGCCGTTGCCGCTGCGGCGAGTGTACCCGGCGTTGATGTCCATCGCGACGCCGCCGAAATCGTGACTCGAGATGAACAGCAAAGACGCGTCAGTCGTTCCCGTTCCAGTGCCACGATCCGACGAGCCGGCGGCAAACTTCACCGCCGGCAGCACCGCGAAATCACCGAGGATCGGCGCGTCGTCGACGAGACGCCACTTTGCTCCGACGGTGACGTCGCCGATGCCCGATCCCGCGATGGTGTGCACGACCGAACCGAGGATGCTGAGCTGCACGTGACTCGCGAGACCAATCTTGATCGTCGTCGGCGTGAACGTCGTGTTATTCGCCGGCGAGAAATGGTCGTGCTCGACCCCGGCCTCGATCTCCAACCAACCGGGCGCCACCGTCCCGGCGTGCGTGGCCACGGTTGGACGCTCGGGCTGCACGGCATGCGGGTCTTTCGGCTCCTGGCCGGCAGCAGCACTCGCGACGATCACCATCAGCGTGAACGAGGTGAACGAGCGCGTTGCCAATCGGGCGCCATGCGCGAGCGTCATCGCCCACTCCCCCACGAAACGCCCTGCGCCTCGAACGCCGCGACGTCGGCGAAATACTTCTGCGCCATGCCCGCCGACGCGGGATTGGTGTACACCTCGGGCACGGGATGCTCGATCGCGCTCGCGATGATGTCCGCCACCTGCTCGACCGATTGCACCTGCGGCCCGGCGTAGATCGGCGTCTCCGGCAGCGAGCCGAGTGCGTTTCTTCCGAACTCCGTGCCGACCATGCCGGGCATGATGGTCGTGATATGAATGTTTGGATACTGCTTCTGTAAATCCATGCGCAGATTCGCCGTCAACGCATTGAGCGCCGCCTTCGCCGCGTTGTACGCCGAGCGATGCGTCGCCATCGGCACTCGGCCGAGAAATGATGAGACGTTGATGACCTGTCCGGCACCGCGCGCGATGAAGTGACGCACGGCCGTCTGCATTCCGTACAACGCCGACTTCACGTTGACGGCGATCATCTCGTCGACGTCGTCGTCGGTCAGATCGATCACTTGCCGCGTGATGCCGCGTCCGGCGTTGTTGATCCACACGTCGAAGCCGCCGAATTCGGCAATGGCACGGTCACGCAAGCGTTCGACGTCGCTTCGTTTGGTCACATCCGTCTCGATCGCGACGGCGCGCGCCGCACCCGACTGCTCGGCATCTCTCGCCACGACTTCGAGCGGTTCGCGCCGTCGCGCGGCGAGCGCGAGGCGGTGTCCATCGGCTGCAAGACGCCGTGCGAGGCCGGCGCCGATGCCCGCACTCGCACCGGTGATGACGATCGTCTTGCTCGTTTTAGTGACTTTTGCGCTCGAGGTGTCGGTCATGGCTCCAAGGTACCGCGAACGCTATCGACTTTCGACCGCCGCTCGCCGAACTTAATGATGGCTCGTCAGACAATCATTTGAGGACCAACGTGATGCACTCACTGCACGATTCGATCGCGCGAACCGGCACGGCCGTCGCCGCCGCGCTGGCATTGATGCTCGCCGCTTCCACTGCTCATGCGCAGGACCGGCTCAAGTCGATGCCCGGTTACGAGCAATTCGCGCGCATGTCGCCGCAGATCCAGCAAGCCGTTCCCGGGCGCGGCCGCTTCGGCAGCGTAGCAACGTGGACGCCCGACAGTCGCGCGGTGGATTTCGCGAACGGCAGCCAGCTGATGCGCTACGATCTTGGCTTGAAGAAAATCGTTCCCGTTCCCGACACGCCGCAACAGCAAGCGGGCAACGGGCGCGGTCGGTTGGCGATTGGTGGGCAGCCCGAGCGCGGGCGCCAATTTGCGTCGGCGACCGCGCCCGTGGGCAATCATCGCGCGTTCTATCGCGACCGCAACGTTTGGCTGGGCGACACGCTTGGAAACTCCAGCGTGCCGATCACGACGGACGGCAGCGAGAAGACGCGCATCAAGTATGGAACGGCGAGCTGGGTGTACGGCGAGGAGCTCTCGCAGCGCACGGCGATGTGGTGGTCGCCGGACGGGTCGAAGCTCGCGTACTACCGCTTCGATGAGAGCAAGGTGCCGGATTTCTATCTGGCCGTCGGCCTGACGCGCATTCAGGATACGCTCGACGTCGAGGCGTATCCGAAGCCGGGCGTTCCCAATCCCGTGGTCGATCTGTTCGTGTACGACATTGCGACCCGCACGACGACGCGGATCGACGTGCGCGACGGCAAGCCGTTCGAGAACGCGACGCTGGGCTACTACGTGTATGACGTCGCGTGGTCGCCGGACGGACGCGCGCTGCGCTTCCTGCGAACGAACCGCCGCCAGAACACAGTGGAGATGGCGGCGTGCAGCCCGTCGACGGGCGCGTGCCGCACGGTGCTGCACGAGGAATGGCCGACGGGGTGGATCGACGACGATCCGGCGCCGGGCACGACGTTCCTCGCGGACGGCAGGCGCTTCGTCTGGGAGTCGGATCGTACGGGGTTTAAAAACTACTATTTATATGATTTTAAGTCCGGACAGTTACTAAATCCGATCACGCGTCTCGGCGCCGAGGTGGCGGGGATCGTCCGCATCGACGAGCCGTCGAATACGATGTTCTACATGGCGCGCGATGGATCGAATTACATGAAGCTGCAGCTGCATCGCGTCAGGCTCGACGGGACGAACGACGTGCGGCTCACCGATCCGGCCTTCACGCACGGCATTTCGCTTGCGCCGGACGGCAAGCATTTCGTGGACGTGGCCGAGACGCACGATCAGGCGCCGGTCACGCGCTTGATCGACGCCAACGGCAAGGTCGTCGCCGAGCTCGCCACCACCGATCTGTCGCGCTTCAACGCGCTCGGCCTCAAGAAGGTCGAGATGTACGAGTACAAGACGTCGGACGGTCAAGCGACGCTGCACGGAGAAATTCACTTCCCGTCGAACTTCGATCCAACCAAGAAGTATCCGGTGCTCGTGAGCGTCTACGGTGGTCCGGGCGTCACGAACTCGACGAGCGAGCGTTTCACCGTGCCGTCGTCGCTGACGGAGCTTGGCTTCATTCTGCTGCAGCTCGAGGCGCGCACCAATCCCGGCATGGGCCGAAAATATCTCGACGCCGTCTACCTCAAGCTCGGCCAGACGGAGATCGACGACATGGCGGATGGCGTGAAAGCGCTGTGGAGTCGGCCGTACATCGACAAGAATCGCGTCGGGATCTACGGCACGTCATACGGGGGCTATACGTCGGTGATGGAGATCCTGCGGCATCCCGAGGTGTTCGCCGCGGCGTCGGCGTCGTCGCCGCCGACCGATTGGCGCAACTACGACACGATCTACACCGAGCGCTACATGTGGATTCCGCAGGAGAACAAGGAAGGGTATGACAAGGGCTCGGCGCTCACGTACGTGAACGATCTGCGCGGCCGCCTCATGCTCTACTTCGGCACGGCCGACAACAACGTGCATCCGTCGAACATGATGCAGCTGATTCAAGGGCTGCAGCGCGCCGGCAAGAGTTTCGAGGTACAGGTCGGACCCGATCAAGAGCACTCGGGGCTCAATCTGCAGCGGATGCTGGAATTCTTCATCGAGAATCTCGTCATCAATCCCTCAAAGGCGTCGTCGTAAGGAGGGATGACACCCTGCGCCTCAGAATGACATGTCGCCGCATCTCATTATTATACATCTCATAAATGTTTACGGGTGAGCAAATCACCGAGCTGCTCGAGCGGCTCGGCGTGACGCACGTGGTCACGGTGCCGGATAGCACGATCGGGCAGTGGCAGCCGGCGATCGAGCGACGCGGCGCGACACAACTCGTTCGCGTCTGCCGCGAGGGTGAGGCATGGCAAGTGGCCGCGGGCTTGTATCTCGGCGGCGCCGTGCCGCTCGTGATGATTCAGTGCACCGGCTTCTTCGAGTCGGGCGACGCGATTCGCAACGCACTCCACGATTGGAAGCTGCCGCTGCTCAGCATCATCGGGTATCGCAGCTATCTCAATCAGGAGACGCTGCCGGGTGATACGTGCCTCGTGTTCACGGAGCCGGTTGCGGCGGCGTGGAAGCTCGACGCGCGATTGATCACGGATCCGTCGCAGCTGCCGGAGATGGTCGAGCACTTCACGCGGGCGCGCGCGAATGGACGAGCGGCAACGGCCATCGTCGCGGAGGGTAAGGCGTGAGTACCGCGCGCATGATCGCGAAAGACGCGCTGGCCGTGGTGCATCGCGCGCGCACCTCGCGTGATATCGTGATTACGACCATGACGCCGGCGCGTGACTGGATGCAGCTCGGCATGTGCGACCTGGACATGGTGCTGGTGCCGTCGGCGATGGGCCACGCGACGTCGATGGGCCTTGGGCTGGCGCTCGCGCAGCCCGACCGCCGGGTCATCGTGTGCAACGGTGACGGATCGATGTTGATGAACCTTGGCTCGTTGGTGTCGATCGTGAACGCGGGGCCGAGCAATCTCGTCGTGTTGGTCTTCGACAACGGGACGTACGAGGTTACGGGCTCGCAGCCGGTTCCGGGCGCGGGCACGGTGGACTACGCCGCCGTCGCGCGCGGGTGCGGATTTCGGTCGGTTTTCGAGTTCTCTAATGACGATGAATGGCGCAACGATGCGGCGCGCATCATCGCGGCGGAGGGGCCGACGTTCGCCTGGCTCAAGATCGAGGCGGTATATGGTGTGCCCGGTCCGAAGTCACCAGGTCCTGCGTCCGCGCGCGCAAGACGTTTTATGGCCGCGATTCGAGGGGCGTGATTCGAACCGCTTGCCTGGCGTCACTATACAACTGACTTGCCGCGGACACGACGGACACTGCACGGACACTGCACGGACACTGCGCTGACGCGAGAGACGCTCGGACGCTCGACCTCATACCCCAACGAGCCCAGACTTTTCTTACGAACAACTCAGAACAACTCAGAACAACTCAGCACAACTCAGCACAACTCAGCACAACTAAGAACAACCTGGAGACGCTACTAAACGCGTCGCGAGGGCCTCAGAAAAAAATCGGGGCTCGTTGCGAATGGAGTTGGCTCAGCACACGGAGCAACCGTGCCGTGTCCGTGCCGTGTCCGTGCCGTGTCCGTGCCGTGTCCGTGCCGTGTCCGAGGCGTCCGCGGCAACGCCGTTGTGCAGTTGCGCCGTTGCCGTGACACCATAGGCCCTACTCCCCGGGGTGATACACCCGCTCCGTGTGTCCCTTGAGTTGATTCGGGTAGAAGTACACCGTCCGCAAATTCCCGCTGGCGTACCGCGTCGCCTCGTCATTGAAATGCTTCGACTTCGGATCGCCGCTCTCGCCGCCGGCGGTCACCGCACGGGCACGCACGCTGTCCTTCCCGAATTCAACGACGGCGACGAAGCTGTTGCCGCTCGTGCCATACCACTTCTTGGTATTCGGGTACTGCCGCGCGCCGAATGAGGCGAGTGAGCCCCAGCGCGCCGACGAGAACGGCACTGGAATGCTGAACCCATTGTCGTCGAATGTCGGATTGATGTTGTCGTTGAGCCGCTGGAAGCGATTGATCTGTCCCCACGGCGTCTGCCACGTACCGAAGTCCGCGGTCAGCTTGTCCGACGCCGCGGCAAGCGACTGAAGCAACAGCTCCGGCGCCGCTCCATTCGCGATGTAGGAGTCCACGGACTGCCCTGTCCCGCCACCGCCGCGGCGGCCGCCGCCAAGCGCTTGTCCGGCGCGGCGTGAGACGTCTTCGCCCCAGTAGTTGCCGAGTGAGTTCGCGATCGAATTCTCGCCCCAGCGGTAGTCCCAGTTGCGCAGCACCGCGATCTGGTCAGCGAGCTTGGCGCGCATGGGATCCGACGCGGGCAGCGCGTCATAGGCTTTCACCAGGACCGGAACGCGCTGCGCGAACCACGGCTGGTAGCTGTCGAACGCCGCGCCGATCAAGTTCGGAATATTGAAGTTCTTTCTATTAGAGAATACTCTAAGCGCGTGATAGCCGCGCGGTGACTCCTCGCGGCCCATGTCGACATAGACCGGGAAATCTTCGCGCTTGGGGCTCGACGGGCCGGCGGCCGACCACGGCCAGTTGTTGCTGTTGTAGAGCCAGCCGCTCGCCGGATTGAGCAGATGCGGCGTCTCGTCCACCGTCATGAGCGGGCCCCACTCCGTGGCCGGATCGCTGCCGTCCACCGGACGCGTCCAGTCGAAGCGCGTGTCGCGCTTCGGGATATAGTTCGCATGGAAGTAGGCGATGTTGCCGTCGGCGTCGGCGTAAATCGTGTTGTTCGACGAATTCGCGTGCATGTCCATCACCCTCTTGTACTCGGCATAGTTCTTCGTCTTGGTGCGCAGGAACGACTGCTCGAGCGCCTGCATCGGCAGCTGCATGCTGCGGAAGGCGACCCACTTCCCGTTCGCTTCGCGAACGATCGGGCCGTGCTGCGTGCGATACACCGTGAACACCTTCGAGCCCATGCCGGTCGCCGTCTTGTACGGCACCGTGATGTACTGCTTGATCAGCGGCCGCTCTTCGTTGCCGTACTTATAGAAATACTCATCGCCCTTCTGCACGATCGTCTCGAGATACTCGTCGACCGCGTCGACGCCGCTCGACGTGTGCATCCAGCCGTTGTGCGTGTTGAAGCCCTGATAGACGAAGAACTGTCCCCACGTCACGGCGCCGTACGCGTCGAGGCCTTCGTCGCTCTCGACCTTGACCTCGGAGCGGAAGAAGAACGACGTGTGCGGATTGATGAGCAGCAGTGCGCGATGATTGGTCTCGTTCGCGGGCGCGATCGCCGCGCCATTCGAGCCGCGCGGCTCCTTGTCGAGCTCCTCGTACCTCGTGCCATTGCCACCGCTCGACGCCCTGGACCCGGTGCGTCCGCTGTAGAACGCCTGCAGCTGATTCAGATTCACGCGTTCGATGTCGCCGCCAATGCTGCCTTCGCTGAACGACAGCGCCATCCACGGCTCGAAGCGCGTGATCACGCGCGGCTTCACCTGGGGATGCGTGTAGAGATAGAAGTTGAGTCCGTCGGCCCACGCGTTCATCAGGTGGCGAAGCCAATCCGGACTCGCGACGTACATCGCGCGCATCGAATCCGGATCGATGAACAACTTCATCCGCAGATCGCGCCAGATCTCCGCTTCGCCTTCCGCTTCGGCGAGCCGGCCCTGCGAGTTGATGAAGTTGGTCTCGACGCGATTGAAATCGTCCTCGGCCTGCGCGTAGACGAGCCCGAACACCGCGTCCGCGTCGGTCTTGCCGTGAATGTGCGCGATGCCCCAGTCGTCGCGTGTGATCGAGACGTTCTTCGCTTCGCGCTTCCAGTTCGTGATGTCATCGGCGCTCGGCGCCTGCGCGTAGGCCGACGACGCGAAGACGGCGGCCAGCAGCAAATACAGCTTCTTCATGTGAACCCCAGGGGGGCGGATGGTTTGGTGTCAGTGCGACGTGTAATACTGCCACCAAAGCCACCGCGCCCTCAAGGGATGCGCCACACCGCGTTACTCTTCGCGCAATGCCACGTTGGGATCGAGCGACGCGGCGCGGCGCGCCGGCAGCCAGCACGACACGGCGGCAATCGCGACGAACAGCGCGGCGATGCCGCCAAACGTGAGCGGATCAGTGGGTTTGATGGAGATGAGCATGCTTGCCTTCTCCATCACACCGGTGAGTGCGAGCGCGGACACCAGCCCGATCGCGATGCCGATTCCGCTCAGCGCGAGCCCGTGGCCGATCATCAGCCGGAACACGCCTTCGCTCGTGGCGCCGAAGGCCATGCGCACACCGATCTCCGCCGTACGCTGGCGAACGGTGGTCGAGAGCACGCCGTACAAGCCGATCGCGGCGAGGACCGCGGCGACGACGCCGAATACGCCGATCAACACGAGCGAGAACCGCGTGGGTGCCATCGCGCGATCGATGTACGCCGACATCGGCTTGAGCTCGCCGACCGGCACGAGCGGATCGACGTCCGCCACGGCACGGCGTATCTCGGGCATCAATCGCGAGGGATCACCATTCGTGCGTACGGCCCAACGGCTCGCGGCGCCAAACGCCACCATGCCTTCGGGAATGAATGTTCCTTCACGCCCCGGCTCCGCCAGCGTGAGATGGCGGACGTGGTCCGCGACGCCGACGATTTGATAGAACTGCGCATCGGGGGTGAAGATGCGCGCGAAGAGCTGCTTGCCGAGGATCTGATTCAGCGGCGTACCAGGAAACGCTTTCGCCGCCAGATCGCGGTCGATGATGATCGCGTGCGAGCCGCTATCGTTCTCCGCCCCCTCAAATGTGCGGCCGGCGATCAACTTCACTTTCATGACGTCGAAGAAGTTTGGCCGAATGAAGTGCGAGGTTGCCTGTTGAAAGAGCGCCGGATTGTCTCGCGCTTCAGGCGGGCCCCAGCGCATGTTCGCGTCCTGCCCGTCGAGCGGCAGTGGCCCGGCGGCCGTCACGCCCGTGACGCCGGGGATCGCCGCGAGACGTTGCTCGAGACGATCGCCATAGGCACGCGCATCGCCGGGCGTGCGAAGGCGTGCGTTGAAGGCGGTGAACGTCATCAGGCCGCGTGAATCGAAGCCCGGATCGACGTGCTCGAGGACCATGAAGCTGCGCAACATGAGGCCCGAGCCGACGAGCAACACGAACGACAGCGCCACTTCGGCAATGACAACGCCCTGCCGGAGGTACTTGGCGGAATGCAGACCGGGCGTTCGTCCGCCCGCGCGCAGTGTCTGCAGCAAATTCGGACGCGACGCACGCAACGCCGGGAGAATCCCGAAGATCACCGCGGCGGCGAGCGCGCTGATGATCGTGAACGCCAGCACCTGTCCGTCGATGGAGACTTGCTCCACGCGCGGGAGCGTCGTCGGCGCGATGGCGATGAGTAGATCGATGCCGAGCTTCGCGAAGGCAAGCCCCAGGATCGCGCCACCGCCGGCGAGCACGAGACTCTCGGCGAGCATCTGCGCGATGAGGACGCGACGACTGCCACCGAGTGCGGAGCGCACCGCGAGCTCGCGCTCGCGTGACGATGCGCGCACCAGCAGCAGATTGGCGACGTTGGCGCATGCGATGAGCAGCACGAACATCACCGCGCCCATGAGAGCGAGGATGGCCGGCCGCACGTCCTTCACGATGTCGCTCTGCATCGGCTCGATGCGAATCGCCATGTCGGCGGACTTCGTGATCGGGACGAGATCGTGGAGGTACAGCGTCAATTTGTTCGCTTGCGCCTGCGCGGCAGCGAACGACGCACCGGGCTTCAATCGTCCGATCAACCGCATGAACACGTTGAGTCGCGATGCGGTGCTGAAGTCGATTCGAAACACCTGATAGAGATCGGGCTGCTCATTGATCCCCGTGCCGGCGGCGAACTCAATTCGTGTATCGGGCTCCGCAACACCCACGATCATCGCGGGTGCGCCACCGACTTGCACCGTCTTGCCGATCACCGCGGAGTCCGCGCCGAACTTGCGCTCCCAGAACGCGTGGCTGAGCACCGTCATCGCCGGTAAGCGCACCGCCGGCGGCAAGAATGGATTCTGCGGACCAACCGGCGCCGGCGGCGGCGTTCCATCGGTCTCGCTGAAGTTGCGTCCGAACGCGATGCGGATACCGAGCATCGAGAAGAAATTCGGCGTGACGCCCGCGGCGACGATCTGTTCCGGCTTTCCATCCTCGCCGACGAACGGCGAACGCCCGGCGTTGATCCCCGCGATGGATTCGAATGCCGTGAGCTGCTGCTTGACGTCCGGCAGATCCCCGGGGGCCCAGGGGAAGTTGAACAACCGCCGCGCTCGCAAATCGCTCTGGATATTCGCGAGCTGATCGGGGTGCGCGTACGGCAATGGTCGCAACAACACACCATCGACGACGCTGAAGATCGCGGTGCTGGCACCGATGCCGAGCGCGATGGTGAGGATGGCGGTGAGCGCGAACGCGGGATTCTTGCGCAGCGAACGGCCGGCGAAGGCGAGGTCTCGAAGCATGGATCGACCGGGGCATGGGGAGACATCGTGCCACGAAGGTGCAACGAAGGCGCAACAACGATCAAGCCTCATGGCACGGCGCATTCCGCGTCGCGCGACGACCAGCATGTTGGTATGACGTGACTTAGGAAAACGATCGCCGACTCGTCCCGCCCATGTGTGGGACGGGCTGTTCGAATACGAACAGCACGCCGAACGCGATTACAATCGCCTTACGGTCGTTTCGTCGGCATGAGCGTGTCCGAGACAGGCTGGAAATCATCGGGATAGTGCATCTCCATCACGGCCCGCGTGCGCTCGAGCGTGAGGTCCGCGGCGTACAAGCCGTAGCGCTTGGAATCGGCGAACACGCGAATGCCCGCGGAGTGCACCCACTGCACATCGAAGGTTTTCGACTGCGCCGGTTGAACGAGCCCAATGAGCTCGCGTCGCCCGGTGCTGTCGGCGTATCGAACGACGAGGTCCGTGTTGGAGTGGTTGGTCAGCGTGACGCGGCAGACGCGGCCGGCGCACGGCTCGGTGACGGCGAGTGCGGGGCTGCCGGAGGGGTGCGAGCACGCGACCAGTGCGAATGCAGCGAACATCGTGAGCACGGCGAGTGTTGCGCGCATGGCGAGCCTCGGCACGAAGTAGTGAATTGTATACATCGCTGCTTCGCGATGGACAAGTGGACCAATTCCTCGCGCTTTTCCGGTCTCGTGCGTAAGTCTCTAGCGGGCCCGGTCATCCCACGCGATCGGCCGCTCGACCCAGCCATTTCCCGTCCTCTCTACGCCCACAGGAGTCAGGATGTCGCAAGTGAAGCACGCGCTGTACACGCGGTATGCGCACTACTCGAGACGCCTGGCGCTCGCCGCCGGTACCGCGCTCGCTGCACTGAGCCCGGCCGCGGCGCTTCATGCGCAGGCCGCTACATCGTCACAGAAACTCGATCAGGAATACACGGCGCAGATCAAGAAGGATCTTTCCGACCCGCGCATCTCGACGGAGCTCGTCGATCACCTTCCCGCCTCGGCCACGGTGCCGACGCCGCTCAAGTTCCTGGGCCATATCGTCGGGGCGCCGGGCATTCTCGATCACGCGGCCGACATTCACCGCTATCTCGAGGCGGTGGCGAAGGCGAACCCCAAGCGTGCCAAGTTCTGGAGGATCGGCAAGACCGAAGAGGGGCGCGACATCGTCCTCATGGCGATCGCGGACGAGCAGACGATCGCGAATTTAGACAAGTATAAAGGCTATCTCAATCAGCTGACCGATCCGCGCAAGACCACGGAAGCGCAGGCGCGCCAGCTGATTCACACGGCGAAACCGATCTACTACATCACGAGCGGCATGCACTCGCCCGAATCGGGCGGCCCCGAGATGCTGATGGAGCTGGCGTATCGCCTGGTGGTGGAAGAGACGCCGCTCATTCAGAACATTCGGAACAACGTCATCACGCTCATCACGCCGGTCGTCGAGGTGGATGGGCGCGAGAAGTACGTGGACAACCACTACTTCAACGAGAAGTGGAACAAGGATCACAACATCAATCCCGACGCCGCCGGCGGCGGCCGAGGGGGTGGCGCGCTGCCGCTCATGTACTGGGGCAAGTACGTGCAGCACGACAACAACCGCGACGGCATGGGCCAGTTCCTGCAGCTCACGCAGGCGGTGACGCGCGTGCAGCTCGACTGGACGCCGACGATCATGCACGACCTGCACGAGGCGCAGACGTACCTGTATGCGTCGACCGGCACGGGCCCGTACAACGACGCGCTCGATCCCGTCACCGTGGACGAGTGGTGGTATCTCGCCAAGAACGACGTGATGGAGATGACGAAGCGCGGCGTGCCGGGCGTGTGGACCTACGGGTTCTATGACGGCTGGGTACCGAATTACATGTTCTTCATCGCGCACACGCACAACGCGATCGGACGCTTTTACGAGGTGCAGAGCTACTGCCAGGGTTCGTGTGGCAACTACGTCGTGCGCCCCGGCAACACGACGACGAGCAAGGAGTGGTTCCGTCCGAACCCGCCGCTCGATTCGATCACGTGGAGCCCTCGCGCAAACACGAACATTCAGGAATCGGCCATCCTCTTCGCGCTCAATCGCACGGCGAAGGACAAGGACATGTTCCTGGAGAACTACTGGCTCAAGAACAAGCGGGCGATCGAGAAGGGCACGAAGAAGCCGGGTACGGTGGCGGCGTGGGTGATTCCGGCCAACCAGCACGCGCGCGAGAACGCCGCCCAAGCGGTGAATGAGCTCAAGTTGCAGGGCCTCGAGTTCAACCGCGCGACGCACGACTTCACGGTGGGCAGCGTACAGGTGCACGGCGGCGACTACATCATCCGCGGCGACCAGCCCTTCCGCACGCTCGCCGACATGTATTTCTCGCTGCAGAACTATCCGCCGCAGAACCCCTCGCCGTACGACGACACCGGCTGGACGTTCCCGTTGATGCGGAACATCACGGTGTATGAGGTAACTGATAAGAGTATTTTCCAACAACCGATGGACCGCATCCCGCAGAAGGGCGACGTCGTCGCGACGGGCGGCATCAGCGGCAGCGGCAACACCGTGATCGTCGAGAACAACAGCGACAACACGCTCGTCTCCTTCCGCTTCAAGAATCCGAACGTCAAGATGGCGGCGGCTGAAGAGTCCTTCTCGGTGGACGGACACACGTTCGCGCCGGGCGCCATTATCGTCGCCAATGCCAATCGTGCGCAGCTCGAGCCGTCGATCAAGAAGCTCGGGTTGACGGCGTACGCCGTAGCGAGTGCGCCGAGTGTGAAGTCGCATGACCTGGACATTCCGCGCATCGGGTACATCCACAGCTGGACGCGCACGCAAGACGAAGGCTGGGTGCGGGCCGCGCTCGATACATACGGCGTCCCCTATCAGTACTTCGGCGAGAACGCCCTGGCGAAGATGGGCGATCTCCGAACGAAGTTCGACGTGATCATCTATCCGCACGGCGGGTCGGGTGTCGGCCAGCTCGCGCAGGGGGGTCGCGGCGGCCGCGGCGGCGCGACGTCGAACGACCCGGTCCCGTACAAGAGCACGAAGGAATTCCCATCGCTCGGCTACCCGGATTCGACGGACGACATTCGCGGCGCGCTGGGTGAGGACGGCATGAAGTCGTTGTATGCCTTCATTCAGCATGGCGGCACGCTGATCACGGAAGGCAACACGTCGCAGATTCTGCCCGAGATGAAGCTCACGCCGGGCGTGACGTACGAGCCGGCGAACGCGCTGTTCGCACGCGGAACGATTCTCCGCAGCTTGATCAGCGATGCAAAGAGCCCGTTGGTGTACGGCTACAATCACACCGAAGTGCCCGTGTACTTCAGCACGGGTCCGGTGTTGAATGCGGGCGCCGGTGCGCCGGCGGTTGCGTCGTCGCCGGACAACGGCCGCGGTGGGCGCGCCGGCAGCGTGGCGCAGAACACGACGCCGATGGCGAACCTGCTCAAGTTGTCGCCGTGGGATCCCGATCACACGGGCGCGGCGTTCGGCGTGGCGACGAGTGTGGGCAACGACTTCAACGTCGCGCAGGCGGGACAGGCCGGCGGTGGTCGCGGCGGACGCGGTGGCGGCGGTGGCTTCGGCGGATTCGGTGGGAATACGGGCCCGGTTACCGTGCCCGGCCTTTCAGCCGATCCGAATTCGTCGACGCGTGTCGTGATGCAGTTCCCCGAGAAGGCCGAGGACATGCTCTTGTCGGGGACGTTGGAGCATGGCGAGCTGCTGTCGCGCCGCGCGACGCTGGTGGATGAGAAGGTGGGCCAGGGTCACGTCGTGATGTTTGCGTTCCGGCCGTATTGGCGGTGGCAGACGCAGGGCACGTTCGCGATGGGGTTCAATGCCATCATGAACTGGAATGATTTGGACGCGGGGCGGTAGCGCTGGGCGTTGGGCGACGGGCGCTGGGCGTGAAAGCAAAAGGGCGATGGGATCTTCTCCGTCGCCCTTTGCAGTTTCGCCCACCGCCCAGCGCCCAGCGCCCATCGCTACTTCCCGACGCGCCTTCCCAGAATCATCTTTACAATACTCTTATCCCCGCCCGCGGTCAGCGCCGAGCCGTAGCCGAGGTTGAACTCCCACGCCGGACCCAGGTCGAGATTGACCGCGCCGAAGAGCAAATGCTCCTGCTCGGCGATCGGATCGAGGCGCGTGAGCGTGCCCGTCGATCCGTAGTACTCGATCGCCAGGTTCACCTTCTTCGTCAGGTCGTAGCCGACGTTGAGATTCGGTTCGAAGTCGAACGGTTTGTTCGCGTTCGGCCCGCGAAGCGACTTGCCGAGCGTGGGATTGAACGAGACGTACCATCGGTCGACGGTCTTGTCGATGATCGGCCGCAATTCGTACGTCCAGGTGTCGCCGGAGAATTTCTCCTTGGAGTAGCCGATCTCCTGGGAGATGCTGACGCCGACGGGCCAACCCCAGCTTTCCGGCGCGCGCACGCGCGGGCGGATGTGGGTGCCGACCCACTGGTAGTTCTGTCCGTCGGGCTTGGCGGTGAACCAATAGAAGCCGAGCTCCGACCAGTCGTTCCAGCCGTGGGTGATCTCGAGCGTTTCGTGCAGCGCGTGATTGGTGGCGATGATCCCGTCGTCGGATGTCGCGCGACTGCCCTTGAGGGTGTAGTTCGAGTGGAGCTCGAACATGGTGATGCCCTTGGGCATGGTCTCGGAGCCGTAGACCTGGATTTCGTAGTTTTCCTGGGCGGCGAGTGGTCGCGCCAGCAGGCACAGTGAGCCGACGAACGCCAGAACGAAGATGGATCGCATGGAGGGAATTGTAAGGAATCACACTGTGCATGGTGCAAGGCCCACGCGTTTGGATAGTTGTACGTCCCGCCGACGCGATTTGCTGACATCAAGCGCTAGCGATGGCGTGCGCCAAGTCGTAGAGTAAGGCGTGAATGGGGCTTTCCGCGATGCAAGCGTCGACCGCCACCGAAGCCGTTTCGCGGCGGCGGTAGCGGGTCGGTATCAGGTCGAATCGGAGATCGGACGCGGTGGTGCGGCCTACGTGTTTCGCGCCCGCGACTGCAAGAACGATCGCGTCGTGGCGATCAAGATCCTGCGTCCCGATCTGACCGGCCTCATTGGTGACGAGCGGTTTCTCCGCGAAATCCGGGTCGCCTCGGCGCTGACGCATCCGCACATCCTGCCGATTCTCGACTCCGACAAAGCCGGTGACACGCTCTACTGCGTGATGCCGTTTCTCGAAGGCGAATCGCTGCGGGTTCGCATGACGCGGGAACGCCAACTGTCGCTGACGGACGCGCTGCAAATCGTGCGTGACGTCGGTGGGGGTTTGCAATACGCGCACGAGGCGGGCCTCGTCCATCGGGACGTGAAGCCGGAGAACATTCTTCTTGCGGGCCGCGACGGCCCGGTCGAGCGCGGAGCATACCTGGCCGATTTTGGGCTGGCACTCCTCGCGACGGCGCAGCTGGACGAGCGACTGACGGAAAGCGGAATGGCCGTGGGCACGGTGGCCTACATGAGTCCCGAGCAGTCGAGCGGCTCCGACCGCATCGACGCGCGAACCGATCAGTACAGCCTTGCGTGCGTACTGTTCGAGATGTTGGCGGGCGTGCCCCCGTACCCCGGGTCCGACGCGCGAACGATCGCCGTGCGGCATCGCCTCGATCCCGTCCCTCGTCTCCGCAACATCCGCGAGTCCATTCCCGCGGGTGTGGACGAGGCGGTGGCGCGCGCGATGTCGAAGACGCCCGCCGACCGATTCAAGAGCGTCGGCGCATTCGTCGAGGCGCTGAGCGACGCCATGGCCGACGACATCCGCTTGCAGTACAGCGGGCCGACCACGCTCGTTTCGGCCGCGTCGCTCGGTCTCGAACGCCCGTGGCGCAAGCGCGGGCTCATCGTCGTGGGACTCGCGGCGGCGGCGGCCATCGCGGCCGCGGTTCGATTCGCCTGGCCAACGGTGTTCCCATCGCGGATCGACGACGACGTCATCGCCGTCGCGCCATTTTCGACGACCGAGAGTGCCCTCGGCATCTGGCGTGAGGGCCTCGTCGACATGTTGTATCGCGGGCTCGACGAAGCCGGACCGATTCGAGCGGTCTCGCCGACGACCGTGCTCAGACAGTGGCAGCGGTTCGCGGACTCGAACACGAAGGCGGATCGTGCGTCGACCGCGGAGCTCGCGCGACGGACGGGCGCTCGGTACGGCGTCTTTGGTGCGCTCGTTCGCTCGGGAGGAGACTCGGTGCGTGCCACGGCGTCGGTATTCGACGTCGCGACGTCAGCCGTGCTCGCGCAATTCGACGTCCGCGATGACACGCTGCACATGGGTCGTCTGGGCGACAGTCTGACGGTCTCGGTACTTCGCGCCATCGGAAGCGCCGGACGCGCGCACGTCGCGGAGCTTCGGTTGGCGTCGGCGGGACACGCCGCGAACTTGCTCGCCTTGAAGGAGTTCTTGCAGGGCGAGCATCACTTTCGCCTGGCGGCGTGGGATTCCGCGCTAACCCATTATCGGCGAAGTCTCGCGGCGGATTCGACGAATCCGATTCTGCTTTCGCGCCTGAGCGTCGCGCTGCGATGGCAGGGTCTGAACAACGACCCCGATGCGCGCGCATACGCGCTGCGCGCGGATCAGTTCAACCACGGCTTGGCTCCGCGGGACAGCCTCATGGTCGCGGCGGGAGCGCTCCTGGCCAAGGTCACGCTGTGGTTCGCGGACAGCACCTTTTGGAATGACCGCGCGCGTCTCTTCAGCACCCTCGAAACCGCGACCCAGCGCTATCCGAACGAAGCGGACGCGTGGTACGAGCTCGGCGACGCGCACTATCGCACCGACGCGAACGCGCGAGCGGCGCTCGACGCATTCGATCGTGCCATTCGGATCGACTCGAGCTTCGCGCCGGCATATCCGAATGCCGTCATCCTGGCGATGGCCCTTCGCGGACCGGCCGACGCGCAACGCTACCTGCGAGCATATCTGGCGCTGAATCCGACCGACGCGCATGCGAGCGGCTTTCGACTTGCCGCGACGCTGCTCAATGGCGCGCCGTGGGAATCCAGCCAGGTACAGCGCTTTCTCGGCTCCGCGAGCGCCGATCTGATTCAGGATGCGTCCAGTGTCGTGGCGTACTGGCCGGATTCCGGCGAGACCGCGGTCCGCTTCGCACGCGTGTTTGCGTCCGGACTTCGTTCGACGACCGCGGCATACAGCGATTCATCGTTCATCTCGTTTCAGGTCGCACATTACCTCGCGTTCCGCGGGCATTTGCATGACGCCGTACGCACGCTCGGGACGACGCCAATGACGCTTGCGCGCGTGCCGGGCAGCCAGTATCTGCGCGGAACGATCGTCGCGACGCTGATGATGATGGGGGCCGCGCCCGACGCGGATGCACGGCGATTCTTTTCGACGCTCGCGCGCGCGCCCGTCGATCAGCCAACGGGCTTGATCATGGCGTTGCCCTGGTGGAGCGCGCGAGGCGATACGGCATCCCTGCTCGACGTGGCCCTGCGCGCGCACGACGCCGCGGCTCGCGGTCGTGGGTTGAGGGCTTCCTACGCCGGCTACGTCGAAGCCGCGGCGCGCGCGTATGGCGCGCTCGCCCGGCACGATAGCGCAGCCGCGCTCGCCGGCTTACTGGCCTTGCCCGCTCAGGGCTGCATGTATCCGTATTGTCCGAACGATCGCTTCGTCGCCGCGGAGCTCCTTGCCGCGGCTGGGCGTTACCGCCAGGCGGCGAACATCCTCGACGATGTGCCGAACCTGTATAGCCCGCTCGGCGTGATGTGGCGTTTTCGGCGAGCGCAGGTCGCGGAAGCGCTGCATCGTGATGCGCTGGCGCTTCAGGAATATGGCTTCGTTGCCGGCGAATGGGCTCACGCCGATCCGGAGTTCAGTGCGGTCGTCGCTCAGGCCGCCGCGGGGATCGACCGCCTGAACGGCCGCGACCGTAGCCACGCGCCATGACTCAGGTCGTGGCCGCGACCGCCAAAACGCTCGGAAGCGCGCCATCAGACATTCGTAAATAGAAATATCCAATGCCGGCCACGCCCAGCATGAGCGAGGGGCTGCTGCCGCGTACGAGTCCGCACTGCCACCCGCCTGCCTCGTGCCCGTGTCGAGCCGCGCCCTCGAGAATGATGCGAGCGAGACTTTCCTTGGCGGACGATTCGGCTCGTCCGTCCGCCTCGCCGGCCAGGAATTCAGCGACACCGCCCCACCCGTGGCAGAGTGAGTAGTCATCGTCGGCAATGTTCTCTCGGCCGGCCAGGGCGGCCGCGATCGCGCGAAGCACGGCGTCGACATCTCGCTCGTACTTCCCGTCCACGTCTCCGACAATGGCGACGGCGCGGCGCCGCGCGAGTCCGATGCCGGGCGCGCCGAAGCACCAGGCGACGCCGCATGGAGCCGGCGACGATTCACCGTCGGTGAACCGATAGTCCGGCCAGTTGTCGCACTCCGGAATGAATTCGCCCGACTCATACCGAAACGCCTGGCGAGCCGCTTCGGCGAAGCGTGATTCACCGGTTTCCGCGTACAGCTCGGCGAGACCCCAGCCGATGCCGGCGGCGCCGTGTCCGAACCCCGTCAACGCCCGCGGCGAGTGGAAACCGGTCGCGCGACTGTCCCATGACCAGCCGGCGTCGCTCCGTTGGGCCGACGCGAGGATGCGGTCGCCCAGACGGATCGCCAAGTCGATGAGAGAATCGTCATATAAGTTTCGACTCAGCGACAGCAGCGGCGTCATGGCGCCGGCGGCGCCCGAGATGACGTCCAGGAGCGCGCCGTCGGCGACCGGCTGAGACGAAAGATTCTTCAGCTCGCGCCGCGCGTGGCGGAGGAAATCGTCGCGGTCCAGGAGACGTCCAACGCGGTACAACGCGTGGGCGTGGCCGAGCACACCCGTAAAGTAGGAATACTGAAAGGCGCGCGGCAACGACGGACATGCCGCCATCGCCGACCGAGCCGCCGCAATGGCCGTGTCGCGCACACGTGGCTCACCATCGCGAACGGCGACTTCGGCGAGAAACAGCGCAATACCAGCCGTGCCGTCATAGACGTCGGCAGCGATCGGCGCATGCGTGAAGCGCGCGTCTTCGTCCGAATTCCCCTGCTGATGCGGTCCGAGCCAGGTGCAGCGTCCGCGGTATCGGATCGCGCTGTCGCAGAGTGAGTTCGCGATCGCGTATGCGACCGCGGCGGCCTCGTCCTGGACCTTGGAGCTCAATGAGAAGCTCACGACAACTCATAGTCGCGGTGCGACTCGGAATTCAAATGGAATCGATCCAGGTCGTAGCCGAACGCATCGATGACTTCCTCGACCCTGGTGAGCGCCTGTGCGCCGTGTCGTGATGCCTCGACGAACGCCTGCGCGAGCAACGCCGCGCGTTGTTCGCCGAAACTCATCGGCTCGACGGGGTCCTCCGCGACCGACAGTCCAGGACGAAGGGGACGAGTGAAGGCCGAGACCTCGGGCCGCATCCAGTCGCGCATGCGGTCATGGATTTCGGCGACGATTGCCGCGTCGCGCGACCAGTCGTCCGCGCGCGTGTAGAGGATGGCCGCATCCGCTCGGCCAAAGCCACGCACGTCGTTCAGCACCTTGAGCTGAAATGCGGCGCCGGCGTCGTTGAAGCGATCGGAGATCGCGCGTGTCAACGAGGCCGCTCCGGCGGGAGTGACATGCCAGTACGTTCGAAGCTGGCCAATCCGCTGGCCGTTGCTTGCATCGCCGAGCACGACGTAGTGTCCCGGATACAAGTTTCTGTATTCAGGCGGAAATCGGACGCGCGCCGCATCGTTCGGCGCGGGGCTCACCGCGACATTGTCGGACGTCGCCCAAAGATGCAGGTCGTCGTGCTCGACGTGCCGTAGTTCCGATTTGGATATCGAACCGGCGCGCCACGATCCGTCCCACCAGCCGGTTCCCGAATTCGCCGCGCCGAGCTCGGCGACGAGTGATGCCGTCGTCGGATTCTGACGTGGAGCGACGGTGCGCTGAGCGAACACGGAACGACGACAGTGCAGCGTGTTGTACAGCACGGTGGCAAGGACCTGCTGCGCCGCGGCGGTCAAAACCTGTGAGCCGGAGGAGGCATCGGCCGCGCGATAGCGCATGCCGAAGATGGAAAACGCGTCGGGAGCGACGACCGCGAATGATTCGAGTGTCGCGCGCAATTGGGCTCTGAGCGGTCCCGTCGGAAGCGCCAACATCGTCAGTCGGTGCCGAGAAAGGTCGAACGAGAACGATCGACGTCGGCGAGCATGTTCATTCCCAATTGGAGCGCGGCGACCGCGATCCGAGGCAACGTCGGCGAGACCCTGGACCATTCGAAGGCGATTTGCAGCAGCCTCGCGGCGGTGTACCGCATCGTGCGCGACTCGATCGCGGGCCGCTCGTCGAATGAAATCGGTCGGCGATGCAGATATGCCTTCCAGAACAGCGCTGTCTCGTGACGAACCGCCGGCACGGAACGCTCGAACTCGGCCGCCGCGGCCGTAGGTGAATTCGACGCCGCGGACGCTGCCGCTCCGAGTGCACCGGTGATCCACGCCGCGATGATCGACGCTACGTCCCACCACGGGTCGCCAATGCCCGCCGCTTCCCAATCGATGACCTGCAACGCCGGCGGCGAGCCTGCTCCGTCAAGCAACAGATTCTCGGGGCGAAGATCGCCGTGCGTGAACGTCGTCCATTGCCATTCGTCCGGCAGTTGCGCGAGGACCGGCACCAGCTCGCGTCGCCGCTGCATCATCGACAACACCCGCAAGTGCCCGGAGGTCAGCTCGCGAAATACCGCGGGTGATGGACGCAGAAATCGAAACACCCACGGCTCGAGGTGCGGAAATGACTCACGCACGCGACTGTCACCCATTCCTCCCAGCGCATGACATTTCGCGAGAAAATCGCTGAGCGGATCGTTGAGACCGCGCGGGATCGGCGGGATAAACGACTCGACGTCGTCGCTCGACGTCGGCGGCGGTACGACTGCGTGGAGCACCAGCGCACCGGTTGCCGCATCGTGGAGCACGAAGTTCGGAACGAACGGCTGGAGAGTGCACAACATGCCACCGGGCCGCGTCTGGCGATACACGTCCGCCTCGACCGGCCGACCCGATGGATGCGACTCCGGCGCCGCGTCCTTGAGAAAAAAAGATGAACGCGAGCGCCGGTGGATCAGGTACGATGGATTGCGACGCGAAACGTCGACGATCGAGACACTTCCGCTCACGACGTCCTGCGGCGTGACGAGTCGATGCCTGAGCAAACAACGCAATGCGTCGTTTGCGCTCGAAATCGTCACGCCGACGGTTGAATGGTACGCGTCACTTCTAATTCTGCTTTGGCGAAGGCGGACATGGCGCCGGTGACACCGGGCACGGGGCTGGTGACACCGGACACGGGGCCGGCGACACCGGACACGGGGCCGGCGACACCGGACACGGGGCCGGTGACACGGGAGCGGGGCCCGGTTTCGCAGGTTGCGTCGGGCATGGGCTCGGCGACGTCGGGCACGGTGCTGGTGAGACCGGGCACGGCGCGGGTGACACCGGGCACGGACTTGGCGACGCCGAATGCGCGTTGCGCAAGACATCGGCGTCTCGGGAACCGGGGTAGCCTCGAGGCGCGTCACCCCAGGCGCCATCGATGATGTCGCCCACAAGAAGAGACACTAGCGGCGACTGCGAACGAGGCACGGGTTCGTGGCGAGAAGCTGGTTCCATAAAGACTCCAGTCGATGTCAGCCTATCAGAGGGCAGCGTCGCCAGGCTGTGACCGAGCCTGGGTGATCGAATGCGCGAATCGATCGGCAGAGAGCTTAGGGTATACCATTTCGAGCGTCAAGCGGACATTTGTCCCAGCCTTCATTTCAAGATGCTAACATGCTAACACGCTGGCAACGCGGCGACGAGGGCGTTCGTCCAGTCGAAGCGCCAGACGCCGCGCCCCTGGGTAGCAACGTAGACTTGAGTCTTCGTCGTGTCGCCCGCCGTCGAGACGCGGAACCACGCCGCTCGCGCATGTGACAAGTTCAACGTCGCCCCCCCCGACGGCGACGACGGATCGCTCACGGCGCTCCAGTGGGTTCCTCCATCTCCCGATACGAAAATCCCCGCGTCAATGGCGCCGGCGATGACGCGCGACGAATTCCACGGATCGAACGCCAGCACCGAGGGCTGATCGTAGCCTTCAAACCCATTGTCGGCGCGGCCGGAAGTTGGGCCGTGTGCCGTGCGATACTCGAATTGTCCGCGGCGCGTCATGCACGCGTCCAGTTGGGGCGCTCCGCTCCATGATGTCCCACCATCGGCCGACATCACCATTTGCGGATCCTTGCCGCGGTTCAGGTGGGCAGCCAGCAGCCGCGCGGGATCACTTGGTGAGACGGCGAAGGCGCCGAATCCTCCGAGCCCTCCCGGTGGCAGTACTTGCTCCCACGCAGCCTTGCCCAAGACGCGCCTCCACACTTCGGTCTCGCGCTTCGGATGAGAACCATCGGTCCATGTGAACTGCGCGTAGACGACGATGTTTCCCGCGGCGCCGCGCGAGGCGAAGAGGCGGCCCAAACGCGGCGCACTCGAAAACGCCGGCAACCCCAAGTTGTTCCAGGTCATGTTGCCGCCGTTGAAACCGGGGGCGACGAACAATCCCGTCGTTGCAAGCGCGGCCCAGCTGCCGTCCGCCAGTGGCGCAATCACACCATCGCCGTCGAAGAGGTTGAACGGCGGCGCCGTAATGAGACTGCGACCGGGGGCGCCGCGTGGTCGAACGATCAGTTCCTTCGCGTAGGTCGCCGGGTCGCAACACACGGTACTCATGACGACGAGACCATCGGTCGCCACGTCGAGCACGTCCGCCGGATCCACGTTCTGCCAAGTTCGCGTTACAGCATCCGTATTCAAGTTCACGAACAAGCCGTTGTCTTGCGTTCCGAGATATACGTCTTCCGACCATCCATCGAACCACGGCTCGGGCCAAGAGAATGCGGTCATGCTGCGAACCCAGAGCGCGTGAGGCGGATGTTGAACCGCGCTCCACCTGGGAATCTCGCAGCCGGGCGTCCCGAGTCGGTCGTTGCGTTCGATGCCGCCATCGTTGGCATAGAGGAATGGGCACCGTGCAACCGACGCGGCTGGATCGAACACCAGATCACCCGCGTCCAGATGCGCGCCAATGTCATAGCCGTAGTTGGCCGTCGGCGTCCCGGACGGTCCGCGGAAATTCTCGACGCATGGTTGCGCCGACGTTGCTTCGACCGCGGCGCAGCGAGCGCGATAGAGGTTGGCGCTGCCGAACCACAAATCAAAACCGTGCGTCAGCGCGTTGGTCGTCAGCAGCGCCAAACGCCCATCGGAGTCGGGAGCCGAATATGCGGGCGACCAGTTCGCGCCTCCGTCAATGGATTCGTAGAGATGCTGGCCGCTGTACGCGAACAGCGTATTCGCTTCCGTCGGGGACGAGGCGAGCCAGCACTGGCCACTTGGGAGCGGCGTCTGCGGCACGAGCCACGTCGCACCGCCGTCGGTTGACCGGCGATGCCCGCCATCTCCGCAGAGGTCGATGATTCCGTGGTCGTGCACGGTCACCGACCACACGCGGCCAGCGTCCAGCGAGTCGCGGGGGAACACGTACGTCCAACTCACCCCGGCATCGCGACTCGCGAGCAGTCCGCAATTAGTGCCGACGTATACCTGTGACGGATGATCGGCGTCGATGGCGATGCCGAACGCGGACGGCTCCTTCGAGAAGACGGCGGCGCATCCGGGGACCACAGCCGTCTGAGACGCCGGGTGATTCCACGTTGCGCCGCCGTCAGTGCTGACATTGATGCCCGCGAGGCTCTTGACCCGGCCGTCGAAGAACGACGTCGCGTAGACGCGCGAGGGTGTCGATGGATCGACCGCAACGCGCCAGGTGGCGAGCGGCAAGTGAGTCTCGAGGAAGGTCCATTGCCTTCCCCCATCGACGCTCTTATAGAGGCCGCCCCACTCGGTCGCGGCGTATGCCGATCCGTCACGCCCTACGGCGAGACCGTTGACCCGTCCACCGCTTGCGCCGTTGTGTTGCAGCGCATGCAGGTCCGACGTCTCGGGGCTGAGATCGGTCCAGGTTTGTGCCCGGCACACGCCGGACACCAACGTGACGAGCGCAAACGCGACCTCAAGGGACGGGCCGGTGCAACCGCGATGGCGGCGCGCAACGCGGCGTTTCGATTCGGACCTGCGGACCAGGCGAACCATCCGTGTGATTGCTCCGCGCAAGGCGCAAGTAGTAATTGAGACCGCTCTCGAGCCCGTCGATTCGCCACGCCGTCAATCCAGAGTCACCCGGGATCTGCGCTGCGGCGAAGTGGTACGCCGGCAATGAAGAATCGCGCTTCGGGCTTGAATCGTTCTGCGTGGGCACAAATGCGGCCGCTCCCCGGCCCGCAAAAGCGACCGGCGCAGCCAATCGCGCGTACGAGCCGCGACGAAATCCATTTTGATACACGGTCACTTCCAGATGCACGCTGCTCTGTGCTCCCTCGGGCGGCCGCCAGGCAACGGTGACCGCGCCCGCTCCACGCCGCACGGTACTGCAACTCACGACCGTGCGAGGAGCGGGCAGCTGCGCGCCGGCGACGCCGGGCGCGCATATGATCGCGAACAGGCCAACGACAATCGCTCTCGATCGTGCTTGGACGCGCAGGGAGCGTACGGTCCCATCAGGACTCACGAAACTCTCGGCGATCATGGAGTATTTGAGAACTTGAATCAGGCTCGGTTGTCGGTAGGAGCATAGTGCGCGGCGGGCAACGACGTCAAGAACGATGTCAAGCAGGTGGCGGGTTCGGTCGCTTCGGTCACGCGCCGTCCAGCCCGCGGCCGCCGTCGATGAGACAGCAGCCCAGGTCGCACGAGATCCAGATCCATTCATCGACGTCGGTCCAATCCCACCGCGCCGTACCGGGAAGCGAACCGATCGTGTGCTCCACTCGCCCCACCAGCAGCTGCTTCGGTTGCGAGGCGCGCGGAGCGAAGATCAACGCCTGCCAAACTCCCGAGCTGTCACGGAGCTGAATACGATTCCATCCCTTCCCCATGCCGAACGCGGTCGCGTACATATCGACGGCGTCGACGTACGCATACGCGACATCGCGGTAGCCCCTTTGAAAATCCTTCGTGGTGATGCGTGCGAGGCCGGGCACCGGAACGATCGCGCCGGCGTTGTTCGGCCTGAGCGGAGGCGTGTTGCCCGCCGCGCCTATCGCCAAGCGTTGCTCGTCCCACCAGCCTTTCACTCGCAATTGCGGCGAATTCTTGATCGCGCTCGGAATCGGCTGACTCGCGCTCATCGCGGTGATGGAGTGTGGAACCTTCGAGATGTCGCCCCCAACGTCACACCAGCGTGCTCCACATCGAACACCGAGGAACGCCATGTCTTCGTCGGACTGAACAAAGCGCGTAACCGGCGGAACGGTGCCTGGCGGCTCAGTCGAATCTTCAGCGGCTACAGGGATATCGGGTGCCGCCTGCAACGCACCGGGTGCCGCGTCACAATGGTATCCGGTGATTGGAAGAATCTTCGCGTGCCACGTCGCGCCTGGACTGTGCGCGAGGTATACGCAGTTGATGCCGCCGACCAACCCAAGATTCTTGTACGGCGCGCCGGCTGTTCCATCGTCGGGCCAGAGATAAATCACCGCGACATTCCGGAACGCGGACTCGAAGTCCGACGTGTTCTTCCATTCAGCCAGCGAGGGATTCGAGAGCGACTGCGCGAGTGGACCGTACACCGGAGGTGACTGGAGGAATCGCTGCGCATCCTGAAATTCCGGCGAATTCGCCGTACACCAATTGTTCGTATCCGCGAAGTCCGCGAGCTGGGGTGGTAGACGGTGCAGCGTATCGGCGAATTGCTGCACGCTTCCATATCGGACGGGAAGGAGGCTTGCGTCCGAGTGCGTCGCTCCTGACGGCGGCGGCGGCGGTGTAGTCGTGGCCGTGGTCACGACGGTCGACGTCCCGGTCGCTCGCCCTCGTCCCGGTGCGATTCCAGCAGGTGCGCCGCCCGGTGGCGGTGACGGCGGCGTGGACGTCGTCGATGGAGCGTGCCCCGTCTCCACGTGGATAGGCTTCAGTCCCGCGTACTCGGCGACGATACCGGTCGGGCCTACGGGCATGTGGTGCAACCCTTCCGTAGGCAACTTCCACTTGCTTCCTGCGAAATGATTCGTCGACGAGCACGGATTATCGAACACGGAAGGCTCCGGTCTCGCCGCGCACGCCGCCGTCCACGCTGCCACCATCAGCACCGGCATCCACCGCAGTGTCGTTGCCATCGTCACGTCCTCGTGTCGGAGTTGACTGCAGGATTCGGCGAGTTACGGCTGAATTTTTTGGGCAGGAAATGAACTTGGATCACTGGGCCATAGCGCTTGAGCGGCGCGATGCCATCGGTCGCGATCGTCGGCATCGGCGGCGACCGATTCACGCACGCGCATCGCACGAATGAACGAGCCCAGCGTCACCGCGCCGTCAGTTGGCTGATCCGACTCGAGCGGCTGGAAGAGTTTTGCCGCTGCGAACATCGAGTCTAATCGTTGCCGAGCCGTGGCGCGATCGCCAAACGCCAGCAATGCGCTGACGTTCGGCAAAACGGCATCTGGTGGAATGTCCGCCGAAACAAACGCACGCCGAGTGTTCTCGATCTGTTGCAGCCGCGATCTCGCCGAATCCACAGCTCCACGCTCGACGAACAATCGCATGGCGACGACGGGATCTCGCGGCGCCAGCTTCGCCGCCCAGAGTGTATCGAGTGGTTCGGCAAAGCGAAGGATGCGCGCAAGCAAGAAACTCTGGGCGGACATCTGTACCGACAACGGCTGCCCCGCGATTGCCGCGGTCTGGATGATCTCACCGATCGACGCCACCCCGTGGGAGACCGGACACCCCATGACCGTCAGTACCAGCCGAATGTCAGCCATCGCCGCTGCTCGCTGCGGAATACGCGCAATTTGCGCGATCGGGTCTGATGACGTCTGCATCGCCCGTGCAACCACATCGCAACGCCCGGCGATCGTTCCAAAGAACGCGACGAACGTTGCTTGACGAACGTCGCTCGGATCGGCCGTCGCGAGCACAGAATCCGCGAGCGCGCGCACCGCCACCAGACGATTCGGCGCACTCGGCGTCGCGAACTTGATCTCGAGCCACGCCAAATTGGCGAGCAGGCGAAGTCGCGTCGTTCGGTCGTTCGTTAGCCGAATGGCCGCGCGAAGCGTGTCGGCTGCAGCCGGATCGCCGTCGATCTCCAGGGCGACGGCAAGCGCTTCCTTCGCGCCGGGACTCTGGGGGAGCGACGACGCCCACCCTGTGGCGATCTGACGAAACAACGCGCGGCTGCGCACGAGCGAACGACGCCAATCCTCAGGATCGGGCAGCGTCTGACCACCCTGTGTTTGCTCCAGCGGCTGCAGGATCATCTGCATGGTATCGCCGCGCAGCACCGGCCGGCCGGTGAAGTGTCGCGCCGGAACGTCAAGCGAGCGGCCGAAGCGCAAATACCGCGAGCCCGTGAACAGCAGGCGCCGCAGTCGGGAATACGCGCCGCCCTGATAGCTTCGGTACGCCGACGGAAGAAGATCGAACGCGCGGATGTACGCCGACACCGCCTCCTGATAGCTCGAGCGAAAACGCCAACCACCGCGGCCATCGGCAACGACGATCTGATCACCGTCGAGGCAAGACGCCAACCCGTACCATGCGACGAAGCTCTGCGGCGACTGCTTCGTCATCTGGCGGTACTGCGCGCACGCCGCCGGATAGTTCTCGTTCGCCATCAACGCGAGCGCGGATGCCATCTGTCGTTCGGTCACGCCAAGGCTGCCGCCGTTGTCTGCCGCCTGGCGCGCCAGCGCACGCCAGGTGTCGTTGCGGCTCGACGGCTGCCACGCGCGCAACTGCGCCAGCCACAGTGCCGCACGCGTCGCCGAGGGCTCGAGCTGAAGCGCGTGCGCGTAGAGCGACTCGGCACGCGCGAGATCCCAGTCTCGAAGTGCCGACTGCGCGGCAATCATCTCTTGCGTTGCCGGAAGGCTGCCGCTCACCTCGACGGTATCGAGACCGGAGGTCGGACGCTCGCCGCGCAAGAGCAGCGAATCGGCGACGCGATGGTACGTCGTCACCGCCAGCGCCGATTCCGCCGGCATCAGCAAATGTGTCGTATGGACCACAGCGCCAGAGCGCGTTTCGACCAGTGATGCGTCGAGTCTGGCGGAGTCCCCGAGCCGTACGATGCGCGCGCGAACGTATCGTCCAGCGCCCACCGCCCGTGCGACGTCCGCGTCGCCGTGTACGGTGGTCGAGCGCCGCATCGCGTCGGCGACCTGGAATCCGTCGACGAGCGTCAGCGGACGCCAACGCCGCAGGCCCTCGGCAAGCAAGTCATCGAGATGTTGATCGGCCGAGAACCCGCCGGCCACCTCGAATGGGAGTACCGCCACACGCGTCGTGTCCAACGTGACACTCGGCATGAACCACGATTCGACCCGATCGCGATTCACCGCGAGCGCGCTCGCCGCAGCCAGAACGGCAACGCCCGCAACGCCCCAGACCACGCGCCGCTTGCGAGCCTTGGCTCTTTTTCGCGCCGCGGTCGCGCCGACCGATTGCACCGTCGTATCCACACGGCCCAAGGCAGCCGCGAAATCTCGCGCTGTCTGATACCGATCCGCCGGCGCAATCGCCAACGCCTTCACCAACACCGATTCGAGCTCCGCGGAGACCGATGGCCGATAGACGCCGACCGGCCGCGGCTCATGGGTCATCCGTTGCGCGAGCACGATCTGCGACGACGCGCCCATGAACGCCGGCACGCCCGCCAGTGCCTCGTAGAGCACGCACGCGAGCGAATAGATGTCGCTGCGCCCGTCATAGTACTCTTCGCCTGCCGCCTGCTCGGGACTCATGTACGCCGGCGTCCCGCGCACCATGCCGGTCGTCGTCGTCGAATCGTCGGACGCGCGCGTCAACGCCCGAGCGATGCCGAAATCCGACAAGCACGCCTGCCCGCCCGTGAAGAGAATGTTCTCCGGTTTCACATCGCGATGGAGGAAGTTGCGTTCGTGCGCGAACGCCAACGCGCCCGCGATCGTCGTCCCGATGCGAACGACTTCCTCTATCGCTAATTGCTTCTCGTTCTGCAGCCGTTCCCGGAGCGTTCCACCGTCCATGTACGGAAGCGCGAAGTACGGGCGGCCGTTGTAGACGCCCGACGCGAGCACCGTCACGATGTTGGGATGCTGCAACTGCGCGGTGAGCTTGATCTCGCGCAGGAAGCGATCGGCCGCGAGCGACTCGGCCAGCTCCTGCCGCAACCACTTGATCGCGACCATTCGCCCGTGATCGAGATCGTGCGCGAGGTACACGACCGATGTCGCACCACGACCAAGCTCGCGCTCGATCGTGTACCGTTCAGCGAACTTGCCGGAGATGGAACCCGTCGACGCGCTCACGCGCTCGCTCTGCTACCAGTGGTGGGGATGGCACAACTTCGCCCTCCGTCGAGGGGGGCGCTAGAGCTTTATTGACCTGGTCGGCACTCCGCCGTATATCCGCCTCGCACCGTTTCCCCATACCGGAGATTTCGTGTCGCGACGCCTCCCTGTCGCTGCTCTGACGAGCCTTTTCATCGTGCTCGGCCCCGCCGTACTGCGCGGCCAGGCACCCATCGACGCCGACCTCGCGCGCTACATCAACGCGATCCGCGCCATCGACAACCACGCGCATCCCATGCGGCCGGTTCCGGCGGGCGCGGCGGCGGATACCGAATTCGATGCCCTGCCCCTCGACGGCATTCCGCCGTTCGACCTGCCCCACCGTCTCAAGCCCGACGACCCGATCTGGCGTCAGGCCCAAGCCGCGCTGTACCACGTTCCGGCGACGCTGACCGGCGACGCCTATCATACTTCTCTAAAGGCCGCGGTCACGGCGGCGCAGAAGTCGAAAGGACAGCAATTTCCGGCGTGGGCGTTGGATCAAGCGGGCATCGACGTCATGATGTCGAACCGCATCGTCATGGGCGCGGGACTGCCGGCATCGCGCTTCAAGTGGATCTCGTTCGTCGATGCGCTCATGCTTCCGCTCGACACGCGCGCCGAAGCGGCGCGCACGCCCGACACTCGTCCACTGTATCCGCGCGAAGCCAGGCTGTTGCAGCGCTACCTGCGTGACGTCAACGTCAAGTCGCTCCCCGGCACGCTCGACGACTATGTACGCACCGTCGTGAACCCGACGCTCGCCCGCGAGAAGGCCAACGGTGCCGCGGGGATCAAGTTCGAGGCGGCGTATTTGAGACCGCTCGACTTCGACGATCCGGACACGGCGATGGCGCAACGCGTCTATGCCAAGTACGTCCGTGGCGGCGTGCCGAGTCATGCCGAGTACAAGGCGCTCGAGGATTACCTCTTTCGGGCGATCGCACGCGAAGCCGGCAGACAGCACCTGCCCATTCAGATTCACGTGCTCGAGACGTTCGGCGGATTCTATTCGCCGCGCGGCGCGGCGCCCCATCTGCTCGAGCCGGCGTTCAATGATTCGACACTGCGAGGGACGAAGTTCATCATCGTTCACGGCGGCTGGCCGTTGATCGGCGAGACGTCGGGCGAAATCAGCAAGCCGAACGTCTACGCCGACATCTCGATGATGGACATCATTCTGTCACCGACAGAGCTGGCGGGCGTACTACGGCAATGGCTCGGCGAGTGGCCGGACAAGGTGCTCTTCGGCACCGACGCGTTCGACGGCGGCGTCGAGCAAGGCTGGGAGCAAGTCGCGTGGGTCGGATCGACCACGGCGCGCAAAGCACTGGCGATCGCGCTCACCGGCATGCTGCGTGACAACGAGATCTCGCGCGACCGTGCGCAGCAGCTCGCGCGCATGGTGTTGCATGACAACGCGGCGGCCGTGTACGGTCTCAAGTGACGAACTGCGTCAGCGCGTGCGGCGCATCGAGACGATCAGACTCGCCGCGGCGACGAGCGTTGCGGCGGCGAGAAACCTCGACAAGAAAAATTGCCCGCGATCGTACGCCTGATACGCGATCACCCCGCACGCGGTCGTGAAAATCGCATAGATCAGCTGACGCACGCCCGCGTACATCACGCGCGTCGCATGCGCGATTTCCGGAACGCGAATCTCGAGCTCGCCGCGATTGATCCGCGCCGTCACCTTCTGCAGATCGTCGGGCAGCGTGATGGCGGTTCGCGCCATGTCCTTGAGCGATCCGCGCAGCAGCTCTCCCCAATCACGATCTTTTCCGAGCACGACGTCCTCCAGATAGGGACGAATCACGGTCATTGGATTCCACGTTGGATCGAGCTCGGTGCAGAGGCCGAGCAACAACAACAGCGTCCGCTCGAGGAGCACCCAATCCTTCGGCACACGAAACGTCGTCGTGAGCTGACGGAAGCCAACGTCGAGCTTTCGCAGATCGGCGAGCGTTTCGAGCCTCGACGCCATGTCCACCTGCAAGTCGCCGAGCCCCCAGTCGTCGGCGTTGAATTGATCGAAGACCTTTGTTTGAAAGTACGTAATCGCGCGCTCGGCGATGGCAACACTGTTCGGATCGCGCGCGATGAAGCCCATCGTGCGAATGGCGTCGGTGATCCGGCGCGGATCCCGGCGAATGATCCCCTCGAAGAAAGCCGGAATGCCCTCGCGCATGTTCGGCCCGAGCACGCCGACCGCGCCGAAGTCGACGAACGCGATCGCGCCGTCCGGCGCCACGAAGATGTTGCCGGGATGCGGGTCGGCGTGGTAGACGCCGTCGACGAAGATCATTCGGCAGTAGGCCGCGACGACGCGTGCGGCCACATCACGACGCTCGAACCGCCGCGCCGAGAGTCCCTCGAAATCCGTGACCTTGGTTCCTTCGACGAACTCGGTCGTCAGGACGCGCGTCGTCGACAATTCACTCACGACCACGGGAACGCGCGCCATCGGATCGCCCGCGAAGTTCGCCCCGATACGCCGAATGTTCTCCGCCTCCTGCGCGAAGTTCAGCTCCTCGGCGATCATCTTCGCGATGTCGGGGTGATACGACTCGAGGCCCTGCACGCCGGTGAACCATTGCACGACGCTCAAGATGCGCCGAATGACCTCGAGATCCTGGCGCGCGACGGCGTCGATGTCACGGTGCTGCGCTTTCACGGCGACGCGACGGCCGTCGTGCAACGTGGCCGCGTGCACCTGGGCGAGTGAGGCGGTCGCGATGGGGGAGCGATCGAATTCCTTGAATAAGGATTCGATCGGCTGCTTCAGTTCGAATTCGATTCGCCGGCGGACGTCCTCGAACGGACGGGGCGGCAAGCGATCCTGCAGTCCCTCGAGCTCACCGCGGAATTCCGGCGGCAGAAAGTTGGTCATGATGCTGATCAACTGCCCAACCTTGATGAATAGGCCGCCGGCGGCGACGATCGTGTCGCGAATGCGCCGCGCATTTACGCGGTGCCGCGCGTGCAATCGCCGCGCGTATGCGGCGTCGGACATCAACGGACGCTGAAGCCGAAGCCACAGATAGCTTGCCAGAACGCGGATCGTGGTGGCGTATACGCGCGGGATGCGCACTGGTCGGCTCGGCTGCGCGGCGGCGGGAGCTCAGCCGCCCCACAACTGCGTCATCACCCGCACCCAATTCCCGCCAAGCATGAGCAGGATGTCCGAATCACTGTACTTCCGACGAATCAGGCCTTCCGTCAGATCGTACATCCGCAACGGATGGTCGAGTCCCTTGATCGTGAGACGGCCCTCCGCGTCCGTGTGCACGTGATACCGCTCGAAGTTCGGCTGTCCGCTCGGCATCTCGTTCCGGCCGCCCGTCACCGGATTCGGATTGCCGATGATGTCCATGTCGCTGCCCACGCCGACATGTTCGACACCAACGAGCTTCGCCACGTGATCGAAATGATCGAGCACATCGTCGATCGTGACGGGTTCGCGATCCTTGATGACGAAGCGCAAGAACGGAATGCCCATGACGCCGCCGGTCGCGGCCATCTTCGTGATCATCTCGTCCGTTTTGCAACGCAGATGACCGGGCACGAGCGCGCGGCAGCTTGCGTGACTGAACACGACCGGCCTCTTCGCCGCGGCCAGCGTATCGAGCGTCGTGCGGTCGCCGCAGTGCGACACGTCCACCGCCATGCCCACGCTTTCCATACGCGACACGATCGACTGGCCGAACATCGTCAGACCCGAGTCCACCTGCTCGAGAAAGCCCGCGCCAATGCGATTCTGCAAGTTGTAGGTGAGCTGCGAGAGTCTGAGGCCCAAGGCGTAGAACTCGTCGACGTCGGCGGGCGAGCGGAACTGATCAGAGTTCTGAAACGTGAAGAGTATGCCCACCTTCCCCGCCGTGCGCGTCCGCTCGAAATCGCGCGCGTCATCGATACGCATGAACCACTGATCGTAGCTGGCGACGAAGCCGCTCCACTGCGCCATCCATTTGACCGCCGCCGAGTAGTCATCGGCGCCGTGGCCCAGGCCGAACACGCGTATGTGCGAATCGCGGTACGGCGTTGCGTCGGCGTCGGTGAACGCGTTCGCCCTGGTCAGCCACAGCGTCGCCTTGGGCGGATGCTCGGCATAATCGTCGAAGCGAAACTGATTGAGCATGTCGACGGCGGTCGCCTGCTCCATCAACGCGATGGCGTGCGCGGAGTATTCCGCGTTGGACCAGGGCACCGGACGGTATCGGCCGCGCAGGATGGCCGGCGCGGCGATGGTCAGCGCCGCGAGGCTCTTCACCGCGTCGCGGCGCGATAGCGAACGGGGGTCGGTCATCCGTGGTTCATCAGTCGTCAAACGCCAGCACGTTCTTGACGCGCCGAATACGCTCGGCGTCCCCCTCGCAGCGCAGGTGCACCTCCGGCACGCCGGTCTCTCGTACGATTTCCGCGACATTCTGGTCGCGCACCCCGCCGCCGGCAAGAATGCTGATGGTGCCGTCCGCGGCCTCCACCAGGTCGCGCAGCTGATCGATGCCGCGCTCCGCCGTGTCGGCACCGCCCGACGTCAACACTCGCGTGATGCCAAGCTCGATGAGGCTCTCGAGCGCGTGCGCCTGATCGACGATGCGGTCGAACGCGCGATGGAACGTCACCGGCAGACCGTCGGCCATGTCCATGAGCTCCCGACAGCGATACACATCGACTTCGTTGCGCGCGTCGAGGACGCCGAGCACGATGCCGTCGGCGTCGAGCTCGCGAACGAGCTCGATGTCGCGGCGCATGGTGTCGAGCTCGTGCATCGTGTAGACGAAGTTGCCGCCGCGCGGGCGGATCATGACCATCACGGGCACGTCGACGCGGTCGAGGACGTCCTCGATCAGGCGCGCCGCCGGCGTCGTGCCGCCTTCGCGCAGCTCGGCGCACAGCTCGAGGCGGTCCGCGCCGCCGTCCACCGCGGCCAAGGCGTCCGCGAGGGACTCGACCGCGGCTTCGACGAGAATGCTCACGCCGGCACGATCATGCGATAATCATCATATCAGTATTGTATTTACCATACGCTCATTTCGAGAATGCGCGCGCGGCCGTCGCCGCTTTTTCCATTCCCGGATTCTGATTGTACCGCGCCGATCCGCCGCGCGGGATCGTGATCGCCTTCCATTCGTTCCCGGCACCGATCTTGGCCAGCAGAATGATCTGGCCACAATGATTGGCGATGTGCGCCAGCGAGCGGCAGAGCGCTTCGTGCACCGTCAGCTCGACACCGCGAATCTTCACGGTGCGCGCCATGTCCTCGTCCGTGACCTTGGACAACTCGCGCTCCACGATCTCGAATCCGCTCCGCCACGTCGTTTCGAGCTCGGCTCTCGACAGCGACGCCGGCGCGAACTCGCCCTCGCGATCGCGCGACGGTTTTTCGCCGTCGCTCGTGAGAAAGTCCGTGAAGCGCGACGCCAGATTGCCCGCCACGTGCCGCACGATCATCGCGATCGAGTTGCCGTCCGGTGAATAGACCTTGTTCAACACGTCGTCCGGCGCCTGCGCGATCGCCTTCTCGGTCGCCGCGCGCCAGCGGCCGTATTCGTCGATGAAATCCTTGACCAGCATGCATGCCTCCGCTTCTGGGTTCCCGCACGGAATACCTCTATCTTACGCGCTTCCGCCTTTGCATTCCACGCCGACGCCGCCATGACGTTTCACGACACCCCGAAATTCCCGCTCGGCTTCCGGTGCGCCAGCCGCAACTGCGGGCTCAAGCCAACCGCCAAGGATCTCGCGCTCTTCGTGAGCGAGACCGACGCTGTCGCGGCCGCGGTCTTCACGCGCAACCAATTCCCGGGCGCTCCGATCATTCTTGGCCGCGAGACCATTCGCGGTGGGCTGCTCCGCGCGGTCGTCGCGAACAGCAAGTGCAGCAACGTCGCAACGGGCGAGCGCGGCATCGAGTACGCGCGGCGCATGGCCGCGGCCGCCGCGAATGAGATCGGCACCAGTGCCGACCGCGTGCTGGTGAGCTCCACCGGCGTCATCGGCGTGCAACTGCCGATCGAGACCATCGAGCGCGGCATTCAGGGCATGTCGGCCGACCTGCAGGATGACCCGCTCGTCGGCGCCGAAGGCATCATGACGACCGACACGCATCCCAAAGCGCTGTCGGCGAGCGTCGGCGATGCGACCATCACGTGGATCGCCAAAGGCTCCGGCATGATCGAGCCCAACATGGCGACCATGCTCGCCTACATGTTCACCGACGCGGCAATCGACGCGCCGACGCTCGACGGCATGCTGCGCGAAGCAGTGCGTCTGTCATTCAATATGTTGTCAGTCGACAGCGACACGAGCACGTCGGATACGTGCGCCATCCTCGCGAACGGAAAAGCCGGACCGGTGGATGAACGCGCGTTCGCCGCGGCGCTCGTCACCGGCTGCATTCGCATGACGGAGATTCTCGCGCGCGACGGCGAAGGCGCCGAGCATCTGATTCGTGCGACGGTGCGCGGCGCAAGGAATGAGGACGAGGCGCGCCGTATCGCGAAGTCGCTCATCAATTCACCGCTCGTGAAAACGATGGTGCACGGCGCCGATCCAAATGTCGGGCGATTGCTGATGGCCGTGGGCAAATGCGTCGACTGCACGATCGCCGTGGAATCGACCGATGCCTGGATCAACGGCCACGCCGTGGTAAGCGGCGGACGCCGGCTCGACTTCGAGGACGCCGTGGTTCGCAAGACGCTCGAGTCCGACGTCGTCGACATCGAAGTCGCGCTCGGCGTCGGCGACGGTGAGGCGACGGCCTATGGCTGCGATCTCACCAAAGGCTACATTGACGAGAACGCGGCGTATTACTCGAGCTGACGCCGAGCGGGCGCGCGGCGATCAGTCGACAACGGCGATGCACTCGATTTCCAGCCGCGCGCCAAGCGCGATGTTGGTCGCGCCGAACGCGCTGCGCGCCGGCTTCCGCGCGCGGAAGTACGTCGCGTAGATCTCGTTGAAGTCGTTGTAGTCCTTCGCGAAGTCCGCGAGGAACACCGTGCACTTCGCGACGCGATCCATCGATGAGCCGTATCGCTCGAGCGTAGCCTTCACGTTGTTGAGCGCCTGACGCGCTTCGGCCTGCAGCCCGCCCGGCACGAGACGATTCAGGCTGTCCGTTCCGATCTGGCCCGACAGGAAGATGATGTTGCCGACGCGCACCGCTGGCGAGAACACGGCGTTCGGCCGCGGCGAGGGATAGAACTCGAGCTCGAGCGTCTGGCTGGGACGCGCGCAGCCTGACAGCGTCGCGCCGACGAGCGCCACGGCAGCGAGAAGAAAACGTTTCATGGCTCGGGACTATGGCGCGTCCAAGCGCCCTACGCCAGACCACTCCTCAATCGCCCGCTTTGATCGTGAACGGGACAACGGTCGTGCCCCAGCGCAGCTCGAGCCGCGCCGAATCGGCGTCGGTCATCGGGAACGCGAACATGAGCGTTTCGACATGCTCTCCCCGCTCGGGCTTCGCATCAACGCGCAGCACCTCACCGCTGGTCGGCACGGCAAGATGAAACAGGACCGCGTTCCGGTTCACGATGAGCGACCACGATGCGGAGTCGGGAATGGCCCACAGACTGTACGTGCCCGCGGGCAGCGCCTTGCCGTTGATGTGAATCGGACCCGACGTGCTGAGTCGCGCCGCGCTGTCGGCACTTGGCGTCCACATCCGGCCGTACGGTACGAGCGCGCCGAACAGCTCGCGTCCTCGCGCGACCGGACGCCGATACGTGATCTCGACCTTCGTGCCGGCGATCCACTGGGTGACGACGCCGAGCTGGCTCTTGCGCGTCGTTTCCTGAGCGCAGGCCGACGTCGCCGCCAGCAACAGCGCGGCCGCCAGCGAACTATATGCTTTACTCATTCAGGGTTTCATATTGATCGCCGTGGGATGCTTCGGCTGATACAGCCCGATCTCGCTTCCGTCGGCGATGCGGATCGACGTCAGCCGGCCCCAGCGCTCCTCGTGGATCTCGCCCGACGTCTCGACGCCCTTCAGGTGCAGCGCATCCAGCGTCGCGGCGAGGTCGTCGCACATCAGGTACAGCTCACAGCGATCCTCGTCGCCGTCGTCGGGATGCATCGCGATCTCGGCCGGCGGCAGCGCAAAAATCAGCCAGCCGCCTCCGGCGTCGACGCTCGGGCAGCCGAGTCGCTCGCGGAAGAACGCGCGAATGGCCTCGGCGCGCTTCGAGTAGATGATGGCGTGCACTCCGTTGATCATTGGCGCTCCCGAGCAGTCAGTTCATCGATCATGCAGCGACGAAACGCTCGCCTTGATCTTGCAGCAGTCGGCCGACCACAGCCAGAGGAGCAACCCGTGCCGACCCGCAAGCGTGCCCCGCGAACTCGTCCGTTGACATCGTACCGAGCACCGGTCCCGGGCGACATCCCTCGGCGAGCGCTCGGCACGACCGGCGAATACGTCTCGGCCATCGGCCTCGGCGGATTTCATCTGGGGCTCGTCGGTACCGAACGTGAAGCGACGCGAATCGTGCATGCGGCGATCGACGCGGGAATCACTTTCATGGACAACGCGTGGGAATATCACGACGGCAGGAGCGAAGATCGCCTGGGCAAGGCGCTGGTGGGCCGCCGAGACAAAGTGTTCCTGATGACGAAGGTCTGCACGCACGGCCGCGACGCGAAGGTCGCGATGCGACAGCTCGAGGAATCCCTGCGGCGTCTCAAGACCGACTATCTGGATCTCTAGCAAGTGCACGAGGTGGCATTCTATAACGATCCGGAACGCCACTTCATGAAGGGCGGGGTGATCGAGGCGCTCGACAGGGCGCGCCGGCAAGGCAAGGTGCGCTTCGTCGGATTTACCGGGCACAAGGACCCTGCGCTGCATCTCCGCATGTTGTCGTACGACTATCCGTTCGACACGGTACAGATGCCGCTCAATTGCTTCGACTCGACGTTCCGGAGCTTCGAGCAACAGGTGCTCCCCGAGCTCCTGCGCCGCGGCATTGGGCCAATCGGGATGAAGAGTCTCGGCGGCGAAGGAACGATGGTGAAGAAAAAACTGATCACCGCGCAGGAGGGCCTGGCGTACGCGATGAGCCTTCCCGTCGCGACGACGGTGAGTGGCATCGACTCGATGCGGGTGTTGCGACAGAATCTGGGTGTCGCCTGCGGATTCAAGCCGCTGTCGACGAAGCAGATGCAGGCGTTGCGGACCCGTGTCGCCGAACCGGCCTCGGACGGGCGGTTCGAGCTGTACAAGACGACCGCCAAGCATGAAGCGAGGGTCGGCCGGCAGCAGCATGGGTTTCCGCCGCCGGACGAGCAGGAGAGTTAGAGGGGGACAACCACTAGAGTTTGTAAAGTTGCCGAGCATTCTCGGACATGATCTTCTTTCGCTCCTCGTCGCTCACTCGAAGCGCCGCCAGACTCGCCTTCATCTTCGAGATGCTCCCGATCTGGTGCGGATAGTCGCTCGCCGCCAGCAGTTGGCCGGCGCCGGCGAAATCGACACAGCACCGCAGCGCGTTCGGATCGAAGTTCACACAATCGTAATAAAAATTCCGTAAATACTCGCTGGGCTTCCTCGAAATGTCCGCCCGGCAGTCCGGAAACGCCTCGAATCCGCGGTCGAGACGCTCGACCAGATACGGAATCGCACCGCCCAGGTGGCCGAGCACCCACTTGATGTTCGGGTAGCGCTCGGGCACGCCGGCGAAGACCAGCTTCGCCGCGGCAAGGGTCGTATCGGCCAGGAATCCAACCAGCGGCATCAGCCAATAGTCCGTCATCGCTTCGACACCGACCGGATCGGTCGGATGGATGTGGATGATCGCGCCCAGTCGGTTGGCTTCGGCCCACAACGGCTCGTAGCGTTTGTCGGCGAGCGCCACGCCGTTCACGTTGCTGAAGACCATCGCGCCCGGAAAGCCCAGCTGCGTCATCGCACGCGTCAGTTCGGCGACGGATGCGGCCGGATCGTTCAGCGGCAGCGTCGCCAGCGACTTGAAGCGCGGCGAGCGTTCACGCACGATCTTGGCGAATGCATCGTTGACGAGACGCGCGAATCGCACCGCGCGCTCCGGCGACTCGACGTGCGTGCCCGGCGTGGTGAAGGTGATGATCTGCGTATCGACGCCTTCGCGCTCCACTACTTCCTGCCGGTAATCGATGTCGCGATGCCCGCGCACGGCGACGTTGTAGTCTCCCGGGTAATGGATGCAGGGATTGCCCTCTGCATCGATGGTGATCTTCACCTCACTGTCGCCCTTCTCGAGCGCGCCGAGGTATTCGGGTGGATAGAAGTGATTGTGAACGTCAATCAGCATGTCGAGAAGGGGTCGTGAGTAAGGTCGACCTGCGAGACACCAGGAGATACACCGGCCACCCCGCGGCAACGAAACCCAACCCGAGCCACGCGTTCAGGCCGTCCGACACCACTTGATTGATTACGATGGAAAGCGACGAAACGATGAACACGACCGGCACGACGGGAAAACCCCATACGCGGTAGGCCGGCCGATAATTCGCGCGCGATCGCAGGCGCATCAACCCGATCGCCATCAAGGCGAAGAATAGCCACTCGGTGTACACGACGCGCGTGAACAGCGCGCGATAGGTGCCGGTCGACACCAGGATCACGGCCCACACGCCCTGCAGCAGAATCGCGCGATGCGGCGTGCGAAAGCGCGGATGGATCGCCGCCGCCCACGGCACGAGCAAGCGGTCGCGCGCCATCGCCAGGTACGCGCGCGGTCCGGCGAGAATGACGCCGTTCAGCGCACCGAACGTCGAGACCACGACGACGCCGGACATCACCGCCGCGCCACCGCGGCCAAGGAGCACGTCCGCCGCGTCGGCCGCGACGTGCGCCGACTTCGCGATCGCCTGCGGAGCGAGTAGATGAAAGTAGGCCGCATTGAGCGCGACGTAGCTTGCCGTCACGATCAGCACGCCCGCCACGAGCGCGCGCGGAATCGTCCGCTCCGGCTCACGCGTCTCCTCGGCGGCATACGTCACCATGTGCCAGCCGCCGAACGCGAAGAGTCCGGCGACGAGCGCCAGCGCGAATGAACGAAGCGACAGGCCGGCTGCCGATGCCGACGAATCGACCGTGTGCCCGACGTCCGTGCGCGGCGTGATCGTGAAGGCCGCAACGATGATCAGCGCGATCGCGGCCACTTTCAGAATCGTGAGCGTGGTCTGCAATACGCTGCCCTGCTTGACGCCGACGTAGTTCACGGCCGTCAACACGATGATGCCGCCCACCGCGAGCACGCGCATTCCCGCGTCGCCGACCGGAACGAAAAAGGCGAGGTATCGCGCGAAGACCATCGCGATGACGGCGATGATGCCGGTGTGCATCGTCCAGAACATCGCCCAGCCCCAGAGAAACGCGACGCCTGGCGAGAACGCTTCGCGGAGAAACACGTAGACGCCGCCCGCTTGCGGAAACGCCGAGGCCAGCTCGGCCGCGATCAGCGCGCCGCAGAGCGTGAGCACGCCGGACACGATCCAGACGGCGTACACCGCGCCGACCGTGGGGACGGTGCCGGTGATGACCGACGGTTGTACGAAGATGGAGGCGCCGATGATGATGCCAACGACGAGCGCCGTGGCGTGCACCTGGCCGATGGAGCGGGAAAGCACGGGCGGAAAACTGCCCGTTTGGGCTCGAGGCTGCTAGAGGTCGGTGCGCGCTGGACGGCGTCCGCGGGCGTTGACGCCGTGCTGTCTCATTACAGAGACGATTTCCATGGGCGGGGTGTGCGGTGCGTCACACGCCTGCGCCCGCTGACTTCGTCACGCAAGCCCGCAAGCCGAGTAACAACAGCCACTTGTGCTTTTTTCACACGAATTGTCTCGGATTGCCGCGCGTCAGGCACGCCGGGTGCCTTTTGAATGAGCGCAGACTCGATCGCGCCGTGAGTGGACGTGAGTGATCGACTTTCACAGGAGTGGATAGATGCAACTCGCTCGTTGGATTCAGAGATCGCTGCCGATGGCAGCCGTGGGAATCATCAGCGCCGCGCCGATGGCGATGGCGCAGAGTGGGCAGGAGCTGTTCGAGTGGAACGGCCGCGTGGATCAGGAAGTTCAGATCGTCATGCGCGGCAACAACGTCCGCACGAACGCGATGACGAATACCGACACGCGGGCCGCGCGCGTCAGAACCTTCAGCACGTTGCCACGCGGCGACGGCCAGGTGCAGGTGCAGGTGCTGAACGGCCGCGGCAGCGTCGACGTCGTTCAACAGCCGAGCGCGCAGAATGGCTACACGACCATCGTGCGGGTGTCGGATCCGCAGTCGGGCGCGACCAATTATCGCCTGGCCGCGTACTGGCAGAGCTACTCGAACGGCGACGTGTACAGCAATGACGATCGTCGCGATCGCGACCGACGTGACCACCGTGACCGGGGGCGCGGCAATAACGGCATCAACAACGGCATCAACAACGGCGTCAACGGCAACTACTATCCGCAGGGTGCGAGTCAGGCGCTGCACTGGAGCGGGAACGTCGACGGCGAGCTCGAGATCCGCATTCAGAACGGCCGCATGACGTATCGCAATCTGAGCGGCCAGCAGCCCACGAACATTCGGGCCGATCAGGGCAACCTGAACATGCCGCGCGGCGCGGCGAACGTCAGCGTGGTCCAGAATCAGGGTCGCGGCACGGTGACGGTGATCCAGCAGCCGTCGAACTACAACGGCTACACGACGGTCCTTCGCATTCGCGATCCGCAGGGCGGCTACGGCTTCTACGATTTCAATCTGGTGTGGCAGTAAGTAGCCAAGTGTAAGGCGACATAGCGCGGCGGTGGGGTCGCGCGGAGACGGTGGACGGATGGGACACGGGCGGCTGGGTTGGGCGGAGGCCGGTTCCATCTTTCCACCGTTCGCGTATTGCGCCATAATCAGGCGCCAATCTCCTCGTGACTATTCGTGCCCACCGCCCTGCACAACGCTGTGTCGCTCCGCCGCCTTCGCGCCGCGTGGCTGTTCGTGCTCGTGTCGCTCGCCGCCGTTACATCAGGCGCCGCGGCGCAGAGCATTCCGACAAAGCTCAGCGACAGCGCGTTCTGGAAGCTCGTCACCGATTTCTCGGAGACGAACGGATACTTCCGCTCCGACAACTTCACGTCGAACGAGAACACCTATCAGTGGGTGATTCCGGACCTCCAGCGCACGACCAAGCCTGGCGGCGTCTACCTCGGCGTTGGACCCGATCAGAACTTCACGTATCTCGTGGCGCTCAAGCCGAAGATCGCGTTCATCTTCGACATCCGGCGCCAGAACATGCTGACGCACCTGATGTACAAGGCGTTGATCGAGCAGTCGAGCGATCGCGCCGATTTCACGGCGCGCCTCTTTGCGCGCGCTCGGCCGGCCGGACTCGATACCGGATCGAGCCCCAAGGCGATCCTCGCCGCGTTTCAAGCCGTACCGCCGGACACCGTGGCGTACCGCCGCAACGTTGCCGCGATCTACGACCGCCTCACGAAGCAGCATGGATTCAAGTTGTCGGATGCCGACTCGAGCACGATCAATTACGTCTATCACACGTTCGTGGCGTATGGTCCCGACATCAATTACAACTCGAACATGCAGGGTGGCGGCTACGGCCGGGGACGCATGCCCAGTTGGGCAGAGCTGCAGATCGAGACGGACAGTGCCGGGTTGAATCGCAGCTACATGGCGAATGAAGCGAACTTCCGCGCGCTCAAGGACCTGGAGTCGAACAATCTCGTCGTGCCGCTCGTTGGTGATTTCGCGGGCCCGAAGGCGATTCGCGCCGTCGGACAATATCTCAAGGATCACCAGGCCACGGTGACGGCATTCTACCTCTCGAATGTCGAACAGTATCTCTTCCAGCAGGAAGACGACTGGAAGAAGTTCTACACGAACGTCGGCACGCTGCCGCTCGATTCCACGAGCACGTTCATTCGCTCGGTGTTCAACGGCATGGGCTACAGCCGGTCCGGCGGGGGCTACATGCGATCGGACCAGATGCTCGCGTCGATGATGCAGCAGCTCTCGATGTTCAACGCGGGCCAGCTGACGATGTATTTCCAGGTGATTCAGTCGTCACGCTGATCCAGAAATGACGACATCGACTTCACCTATGCTCGCCGCCCCCGGTTACGATCTCGACGGCTGGCGGAAGCGCATTCCCCTGCTCTCCTCGTTAATACCGCTCAACAACTGCTCGCAATCGCCGCAGTGTGACGTCACGCGCGCGGCGGCCGAGCGGTATCTCGCATCGTGGAATGGCGCGGGGATGGATTGGGATGCGTGGATGGAAGAAGTGCGGCTCGCAAAGGCCGAGTTCGCGCGGCTGATCAATGCATCGCCCGATGACGTGGCGATCTTCGGCTCGGTGTCCGAAGCGACGAGCGCCGTCGCGAGCGCGATCGACTTCAGCGGCCCACGCAAGAACGTCGTCGTCACCGAAGCGGAGTTTCCGACAATCGGCCACGTGTGGCTCGCGCAGGAACGCCGCGGTGCAACGGTGAAGTGGGTGCCGGTGAGCGACGAAGGTGTCATCGAGCTCAGTGCCTACGACTCCGTCCTCGATGAGAACACCGCCGTCGTCTCCGCGTGCCATGGCTATTACCTCAACGGCGCGCTGCAGAATCTCGGCGCGATCGCCGAGCGTGCGCACGCGAACGGTGCGCTCCTTTACGTCGATGCGTACCAAAGCCTGGGCACCGTACCGGTCGACGTGAAAGCAGCCAACGTCGATTTTCTCGCATCGGGAAATTTGAAATTTCTCATGGGCGTGCCGGGCGTCGCATTTCTGTACGTGCGGCGCGACGTTGCCGAGCGGATGGAACCGGCGACGACGGGCTGGTTCGGCCGGTCGAATCCCTTCGCCTTCACGGTCAAGCAACTCGACTGGGCGCCGTCGGCGACGCGGTTCGACATGGGCACGCCGCCGATCATCAACGCGTACATCTCACGGGCGGGAATGCAGATCATCAATGACTTGGGCGTTCCTGCCGTTCGCGCCTGGCTCGAGGTGCTCGGCCGGCGATTGATCGCGGGCGCCCACGAACGTGGACTGACCGTGCACGGCCCATTGGAGATGTCGCGCAAGACCGCGACGACCGCGATCGTCGTGGACGATTCGCATCACGTCGAGCTGGAGATGCGCCGCGCGGGATTCCTGCCGTCGGCGCGCGGGCCGGTCGTGCGGCTCGCTCCCCATTTCTATAATTCGATCGACGACGTCGATTCCGCGCTGGACGCGCTCACCACGATCCTCGCGCGTTCGTGACGGCCCCCGCCCCCGCCACTGTGCCCGCGCACCGCGAGACGTTTGCCTCGCGATTCGGCACGCTGGTGACGATCATCGGCGTGGCGATCGGACTCGGCAACGTGTGGCGCTTTCCGTACATGGTTGGAAAGTTCGGCGGCGCCGCCTTCGTACTGTTTTATGTCGTCGTGTCGGTCGTCATCGGCGTGCCGGCGCTCATGGCCGAATTCGCGCTCGGACGATTCTCGCGGCGCGGACCCGTTGGCGCATTCGCCGCGGCGGGAATTCCATTCGGCCGCGAGGTTGGCTGGTTCTTCTTCGTCGTCGTGATGGCGGCGACGGGATATTACACCGCCGTCATCGGGTGGGTGTTGTACTACGCGGTCGCGCAGGTGGCGACGGGTCTCCACATGCCGATCGATGCCTCGGCGGTGCTCCCGCCCGACCACGGCTTCGTCGCGAAGTCGTTCGTGCTGCAACTGGTGTGCACCGGTGCAGTCATCATCACGGCGGCGGCGGTCGTCGGCCGAGGATTGCGGGCGGGTATCGAGCGCGCGAGCAAGGTCGTGCTGCCGGTGTTGATGATCGTGATTCTCATCCTCATGGCGCGTTCGCTGACGCTGCCCGGCGCGATGAAGGGGGTGCAGTGGTACATCCTCAAGTTCCGCTGGGCGGATCTCACGCCGCAAGTGATGGTCGCGGCGATCGGCCACGCGATCTTTTCGCTCTCGCTGGGCGGCACGTTCATGGTGGTGTACGGCTCGTATCTCGACGCGAACGAGAGTTTGTCGAGTCCCGCGATCTGGACCGTGGTCGGCGACACCGGCTCGGCGCTGCTCTGCGGATTCGCGATCATTCCCGCGGTGTTCGCGCTCGGTCTCGAGCCGACGTCCGGCCCGGGGTTGATCTTCGCGACGCTGCCGAAGGTCTTCGCGGCGATTCCGTTCGGCGCGCTGTTCGGCTGTCTGTTTTTCGTCGGCTTGTTTGGCGCGGGCTACCTCTCGGACATCGGCGCGTTCGAGGTGCTGGTCGCGGGAATCACCGACAACACGCGGATCGTGCGCGGGCGCGCCGTGTGGGTCGTGGCGTGCGCGGTGTTTGTGCTCTCCATTCCGCCGACGATCAACAACGGTATCTTCGTGCCGTGGGACCTGACGTTCGGCTCGGGGATGCAGACGCTCGGGTCGCTCGTGGCGGTGTTGGCCGTGGGCTGGTGCATCGCGCGGTCGACGGCGCTGCGCCAGCTCGGTGAGCGCGGCGAGAAACCTGCGCCGCGCTGGTTGTATTACTGGATTCGGTTCGGCATTCCCGCCGCGATCGGGTTTACCGGGGTGTGGTGGTTGTTGTCGAGTGTGTTTGGGGCGGTGACGGCGGTGTAGCGGAACGCAGTGTGTCGTCGCGAATTCCGCGCAGTATGTCACGTGATTATAATTATCTAACAATGCCCGTCTCGGTCTCCAGCTCGAAGCTGATCTACGAATGCCTGAAGGACGTCGGGGTGCGCATCGTCTCGGCGCTTCCCGAAACCTGGCTCGTGCATCTCATCCGGATGTCGGAAGACGATCCGGACATGACGCTGGTGCGGCTGGCGAAGGAAGAGGAAGGCGTTGGCATCTCCGCCGGCGCGCACCTGGCCGGCGTGCGCTCGGCGATGCTGATGCAGAATCACGGGTTTCTCGCGTCGGTGAACGGCATCGTGTCGTGTGCACAGCTGTATCGCATTCCGCTGCTGATGCTCATCAGCCACCGCGGCGAGTTCGGCGAGCGCGATCCGTGGCAGACCGAAGGCGGCGGCGTGACGACACACGTGCTCGATGCGCTGCGCATTCCGCATATGCTGCTCGATTCGCCGGACCACGTCTCGCGCCGCATCCACAAGGCGCAGACGCTCGCGTACTCGGCAAGCCGTCCGGTGGCGTTGCTGCTCAGCCGCGATCTGATGTGGGAGGAATAAGCTAGTATGCGGAATTCCGAGCGGAGGTGCGAAGCGCCGCAGCGAGGAACCATCACATGAAGCGCCGCGATGCGATGGAGTCCGTGTATGCGGATCTCGAGGCGTGCGTCGTCGTCACGATCATGGGCGCGGTGGCGGCCGAACTGCAGTCGATCGGCCACAAGCCGAACTTCTTCTATCTGCAGCACGCGATGGGCCTGGCGTCGTCGATGGGATTGGGCATTGCGCTCAGCCGCCCGGACCTCAGAGTGGTGGTGTTCGACGGCGACGGGTCGATTCTCATGAACCTCGGCGGGCTCACGACGCTGGCACGCTATCGTCCGACGAATCTCGTGCACGTGGTGTTCGACAACGAGAGCTTGTTGTCAGTCGGCGGCTTCCCGACCGCGACGTCGACGGGCAGCGACATCGCCGGCATGGCGCGCGCCGCTGGAATTCCTCGCGCGACGACCGTGAGTACACTCGACGAGTTTGGCACCGCGTTCCGCGGCGCTCTCGCGGCGAATGAGCTGACGACGATCGTCGCCAAGGTCGAGGCGGTTGGACCCTCGGGTTACGTGACCGACCTGTCGTTGTTAGAGAATCGTTATCAATTCGCGCGGTATCTCAAATCGACGTCATCCTGAGGAGCGAATCGACGAAGGACCTCTTGCTCCGCGGAGCGCTGTATACGGTTCCTCCGCCGGGACGAGGGTCCCTCGACTCCGGCGCTGCGCGCCTCCGCTCGGGATGACCATACTTACGGAGCCACCCATGTCCCTCCTCACCCAACTCGCCGAAGAGCTCAACTCCGGCAAGATCAAGGTCGTCGACCTCACCTCGCCGCTCGGGCCCGACACTCCCGTCATCGGCCTCCCGCCGATGTTCGGCCAGTCGCCCGGCCTGACCATCGAGCCGGTGTCGTGCTTCGACGACAAAGGGCCGGCATGGTACTGGAACGTCCTGCATCTCGGCGAGCACACCGGCACGCACTTCGACGCGCCGGTGCATTGGATCACCGGCAAGGATCTGCCGAACAACACCTGCGAGACGATCCCGGTGCGGCGCTTCGTCGGGCCGGCATGCGTGATCGACGTCTCGCGCGAGGTCACGGCCGACGAGGACTTTCTGCTCATGCCCGAACACGTCGAGGCGTGGGAAAAGAAGTACGGGCGTATTCCAAAAGACTCATGGGTACTTTTGCGCACCGACTGGAGCAAGCGCTCGGATCCGACATCGTTCCTCAATGTGAAGGAGGACGGTCCGCACTCGCCGGGCTTTCACAAGTCGACGTCCGAGCTGCTCGCGCGGGACCGGCAGGTGCTCGGCGTCGGAGTGGAGACCGTCGGAACAGATGCGGGCCGAGCTGGCATGTTCGATCCGCCGTTCCCGAATCACGCGACGATGCACGGCAACGGCCGGTTCGGGCTGGCATCGTTGCGCAATCTGGATCAACTGCCTCCCACGGGCGCGATCGTGATCGCGGCGCCATTAAAGATTGTCAACGGCAGCGGATCACCATTGAGAGTTCTGGCGCTGGTCTAACAACAAAAAATGACCACGGACGAACGTCGGACGAACACGGACAGGCACGGAGCAGCGTGAACGGCAGTTAACTGCCGTTAACTTGAAACGCTTTCTCCGTGCCGATCCGAGTATGTCGCGGTGCCCAGTCCGTGCTCATGCCTTTTTTGTCAGACTTTCTCACGCGAGACCCGCATCTGCCGCGAGCACCGCTCCCAGGAGCACATTCGCGCCATTCACAATGTCCCGCGGGCGTGAAAACTCTTTCGGCGAGTGACTGACGCCGCCGATGGACGGAATGAAAATCATCCCCATCGGCCCGAGCGTCGCCATCGCCTGCGCATCGTGACCGGCGCCACTCGGCATCACACGCGTCGATAACGCGAGCCCGGCGGCCGAGTCCGCGATGAACTTCCGCATGCGGGGATCGGACGGCGCAGGCACGTTGACGTGGATTTCATTGAACGCGAAGGACGTTCCATTCATTTCACCGATCTTCTTCGCCTCGGTCTGAATGCGCGCGAACATCATGTCGATCTTCGACTGATCCAGATCGCGCAGCTCGAGCGAGCACACCACCTTGCCCGGAATGACGTTCGTCGCGCCGGGGAATGGCTGAATTCGGCCGACGGTCCCGACCTGCCGGCCCGGAATGCTCGTCACGAGCCTGTTCACCATTTCCACATAGCGCGCCGCGGCGAGCAGTGCGTCGTGACGATCCGCCATCGCTGTCGTGCCGGCGTGATTCTGAATGCCCGTCACAGTGACGTCCCACTGCTCGATGCCGACGATGCCCTCGACGATGCCGATGTCCTGCTTCGCCTTCTCGAGATTTCCGCCCTGTTCGATGTGCAGCTCGAAGTAGCCGGCAATGTCGCCTTTGCGGCGCTTCACCTGATCGAGCTTCGACGGATCGCCGCCGATGAACGCGATGCCCTGCTCGATCGTTTTGCCGCTGCTCGTGACGTTCTTGAGCTCACTCGCCTCGAGCTGGCCGCTCACCGCACGGCTTCCGATCAAACCGCCTTCCTCGTTCTGCCAGACCACGATTTCCAGCGGATGCCGCGTCACAATCCCCTGCTCGCCGAACGTCCGCGCGATCTCGATCGCCGAGAGCGACCCGACGTCGCCGTCGTAGTTGCCGCCGCCGGGGACGGAATCGATGTGCGAGCCGAACAGGATCGGTTTGAGCGAGGCGTCGCGTCCCGCACGACGCGCGATGATGTTGCCCGCGAAGTCGATCGTCGGTTCGAGCTTGGCGGCGCGCATCCAGTCCATCACCACGGCACGGCCGGCCTTGTCGGCATCGCTGTATGCGACCCGCGAGACTCCACCTTCGGGGTTCTTGCCGTACGCCGATAGCGCCTGAACGTGCGCGTTGAGCCGTTCGCCATTCACCCGCGGCGTAGCGAGCGGAGTGATCCTAGTGAGTGCGAACATCGAGCGAAGGTCGATCGGCTTGATCGCGGAGCCGGCGAGACCGCCGAGCATCGCGGCATTGAAATCACGACGATTCATGGCGCCTTGGAATTCCTGGTCGAGGAACGCGAAGAAGGGTGCGCGGGAGCGAACGTGCGAAGGAGATAGCGAAGCGACGGAATCAGAATCAGTGCACCGGCGATCAAGCCGCCGAGCAACAGCTCGAGCGTGATGCGTGGCGCGGCGGCGTCGCGAATGCGCATCGACGTCGGCAGAATGTAGGGATACTGCGCGAACACCCATCCCCACAAGATCAGGCTCACCTGCGCCGCCGCGGCAACACGCGCCAGGCCAAACCGCCGCGTCCAGAGCGCCCAGATGGCGGTGGTCGCGGAAGCGCCGATCACGACGTGCAGCACCAACGCCCAACCCGTCGCGAGCAACGCGCCGGCCATGATCGGCGCGCTTCGCATGGCGACGATCAGACCGATCGCGGCGAACGCGAACACGGCGACCGCCGCGCCGAGCGCGCGAAGGCGAAAGTCTTCGCGCAGATCGGCGTCAGTGGACGCGTGCGCGAGATACACCGCGGCGAGAAACGCGAACAGCGACAACGCCATCAAGCCGATAGCGATCGGAAAGAGGCCGAGCCACGGCTGCACGTACACCGCCGCGAATGACCCGGCCGACACGGCTCGCGACGCATCGCCAACCGCGCCGCTCGCCAGCGCGCCAATCGTCATGCCGAGGATGAGCGGTGTGATGGTGCTGGCGACGGCGAACGTGACGCCCCACCGCGCGCGCGCCGGCCCTTCTCCGCCGTAGCTGCGAAACACGAACGCCGTTCCGCGCAAGACGATTCCAATCAGCATGATCGTCAGCGGAATGTGCAGGACGATTCCCAGCTCGTTGAACGCGAGCGGAAACGCCGTGAACAACATCACGACGACGACGATCAGCCAGACGTGATTGGCTTCCCAGATCGGCGCAATGGAGTTCGCGATGAGCGTGCGCTGCCGCAATCGCCGTGGGCCTCTCGCGAGCAAATCCCACACGCCGCCGCCGAAATCCGCTCCGCCCATGAGCACGTACGCATTGAGCGCAACGACCATGATGCCGGCGATGATTTCCGGTAGGCCGATTTGCGAGAGCATCGTCACGCGGCTTCTCGCACGACCGAGGCCATGAACAACACGACGACCGCCGCGAGACCAACGTAGAGCAGCGCAAAGATCACCATCGGGACCACGAGCCCCGGCATCGGCGTGACAGCGTCCGCGGTGCGTACGAGACCCGAGATGACCCACGGCTGACGACCGACTTCCGTTACGGTCCATCCGGCTTCGGTCGCAATGAACCCGAACGGTCCGACGATCGCGATCGCGCGTAACAGCCAACGTCGCGTGACGACGTCGCGCCGCCGCGCGATGACGATCGCCGCCCAGAGTGCCACGAGCGCCATCGCCGACCCGAGTCCGACCATGATCTGAAATCCGAAATGAACGGGCAGCAACGGCGGCCAATTCTCGCGCGGAAAGTCGCGGAGGCCCTTCACCTCGGCATTCGGATCATGGAAGGCGAGCAGCGAGAGCATGTGCGGCAGCTCGAGCGCGTACCGCGTGCGTTCGGCATTCGCGTCGGGTATGCCACCAATGCGAAGAGGTGCGCCGCGTTCAGTCTCGAACTGCCCCTCGAGCGACGCGAGCTTCACCGGCTGCCACTGGGCGACGGTGCGCGCGCTGATATCGCCGGACACCGGTTGCAGAATCGCGGCGGGAATGCCCATCGCGAGCGCCAGCAGCAGTGCGCGCCGATGAAATGGCGTGTCGCCGCGACGCAGCAGTACGGCCGCGTGAATCCCCGCGACGGCGAGCGCGGTCGACGCATACGATGCAAGCAACATGTGTAGCGCCTGCTGCACCGTCGACGGATTGAACATGCCCGCGATCGGATCGATCGACGCGATGCGATCGCCCTGCATCGTGATTCCCGCCGGCGTGTTCATCCACGCATTCACCATCACGACGAACACGGCCGACGCCGCGCCGCTGAGCGCGACGATCATCCCGGCGATCAGGTGCGCGCGCGCCGAGATGCGATCCCAGCCATAGAGATAGACGCCGAGAAAGATCGCTTCGGTGAAGAAGGCGAAGCCCTCGAGTGAAAACGGTAGACCGATGATCGGACCCGCGAAGCGCATGAAGCGCGGCCACAACAGGCCGAGCTCGAACGACAGCACCGTGCCGGAGACGGCGCCGACGGCGAACAGGACCGCCGCGCCCTTCGCCCATCGGTGTGCGAGCTGCTCGTATACGGGATCGCCCGTCTTGCGCCACCGCCATTCGGCGATGACCATCAGCAACGGCATCGCGATGCCGATCTCGGCGAAGATGATATGGAAGCCGAGGGAGAGCGCCATCTGCGCGCGCGCCGCCAGGAGATCGGACATGCGCTTAACTTACAGCCTATGCGCTTCGCGTTCGACGACGACTCTCAGGACTCACAGGACTTCGACCTCGACCGGGACTTTCCGCTCGGCGACGGTACGGCGGACGTCTCAGGCAGCGTCGTGTGTCCGTACTGTGGCGAGACGAACGAAGTCGCGCTCGATCCCGGCAGTGGCGAGTCGCAGGAGTACGTCGAGGATTGCCAGGTGTGCTGCCAGCCGTGGCGCGTGTCGGTAGTGTATCACGACGACGGCTCGGCGTCCGTGACGGCGGAGCAGCTGTCATCCTGAGGATCCTGAGCGCAGCGAAGAGGACGAAGGACCCCTGTGCGCCGAGGAGAACTCTTACGCCGCACGCTACAGCGCGATATCCCCGCCGGGATCGCGCTTCTTACTAGCTTCTCGCCCCTTCTCGACTTGCGCCGCCGACTCCTTCAGCGCCTGCCGCGTCTCCGCCTCGTCGATCTCGATGGTCACCTTCAAGACATGACCTTCATGCGTCCCGCTCGGAAGCAGCGAGCGCGGGACATTGATCGTCGACGCGCCGTCGACCTCGATCGAGGCGGAATTCTCCTCGATCGAGTCGACGACCCAACGGTGCGAGCTGCGAGCGTTCACGGAATCGGATTGCAAACGGTTTGTGTCGACGTGGCGTCGGACGGTCCGGCCATGTTCGTCGTGCCTTTCAGCACGGTCACCGTGTAGCCGCTGCCCGGCGTGCCCGCGCTGCTGAATACGATAGTGCCGTTCTGATCGGTGCGATACCACGGCTTGCCGTGCGCCGTGTAGAGCGACTTCGCCTGATTGTGCATGTGGCCGTACGTGTTGTGCGCGCCGACCGAGGCCGTGACGTACTGCGGATTCACCGCGTTCACATACGCGTTCGTCACACCGTTGCAGCTGCCGTGATGATCGGCCTTGAGTACGTTCACATGCAAGCCGGGACTCGTGGCGTATCCCGATGCGCCAAGGAACCAGCCGATCTCGGTCTGCTCGGCATCGCCGGCGAACCACATCGTGAACGACGCCGAGTCGGGTCCGATCAGCTTCACCGCCGCCGAGCGATTGTTCGGGTTCGTGTCCGACGGGAGCGGCTTGAGCACGTGAAGCTTTGCGCCGCCCTGCATGAGGATGTCGCACATCGCCTGCCCGTTCGCGCACGGATTGTCCGTGTCGCGATAGATGAGCGCCCCGCGGCCGGCGCGCGCGTTGATCGAATCGCGCAGCTTGGCCAGTGAGACGCTCGAATACACGTCCTGGTTCTCGAAGAAGTATTTGATCGTGATGTTGCGCGACGTGCGGAAGAGCTCCTGCAAGCCCGCCAGATGATCGGCGTGCTGATGGGAGAGAATCACCGCATCGATGGTCGTGCCGTTGAGGCCGAGTGAATCGAGCAGATGGCCGTATCGTACGGTGTCGGGTCCGCCGTCGATGATGACCTTGCTCGTGCCGTTAACGATGAGATTCGCATCGCCCTGGCCTACGTCGAGCGCATAGACGGTGACCGGGGCCACCGTGCCGCCTCCGCCGGCGACGAAGCCGTCGTTCTGCGCCTTGGGCGTGCCGAAGTCGCCGGCGCCGTACGTGCTCGTCGCGAGCTGCCACGCGCTGCCGCCGACGACGACGTGTGAGGCGCTCGGATCCTTCAATTCCCACGACTTGCCCGCGGTGGTCGACGTCCACGCGACTGAATCGACGAGGGCGCCCGTCGACGTCTTGAGCGTGAGCCAATCACTCGTATTGGCGAGTTGCACTGCGCTACCGTACGCATACGCGACGGTGACACCGCCATTCGTCGTGCTCGACGCCACGCGCGCGAGCACCACATAGCCGTGCGACGGGACGCTGACGGAGCTCGAGATGGTGAATCCGGCGTCGTTGGCCGATGCCACCTGGTAGCTCTGAATGTTGATCGCGCTCGCGCCTGGATTGTACAACTCGAACCATTCGCCGTTCGCGTCAGTGACCGCGTTCGGGTCGGCCATGATCTCGTTGATGACGAGCGCCTGCGTTCCGGGGCCAACCGTGAATCGCGCCGACGCCGGCGGCTTGATGCCGCTCGGCTCGGGGGAAGTGTCCGTGCAACCGAAGAGGAACGCACCCGCAAGAATGAGAACAGTCGATCCGTGACGTCGATTCACCGAGAGCTCCGTGCGTGAGTGAACGTAGGAGAACCTTCAGCTTGCATCGGCGGCGTCGCCGGGCGAACGAAACAACCTCTGGGACGTCGGTTCAATCGAGATTTGGTATCGTCAGCGTATCAGCTTGCACTCCTTTTGTGTCGAGTGTTTGTCCGAGGGACCAGCCATGTTCTTCGTGCCGCGCTGCACGGCGATCGAATAGCCGCCGCGCGGCATCCCGGGAGAATTCAGCACGATCGTTCCATTCTGATCGGTGCGATACCACGGCACCTGGTGCGCCGCATACTCCGCCTTTGCCTGCTCGTGCATGTGGCCGTAGCTGTTGACGGCTCCGACCGACACGACCGCGAGATCGGGACGCACCGCATCCAAATAGGCGTCGTTGACGCCGTTGCAGCTGCCATGGTGATCAGCTTTCAACACGTTGACGTGTATACCCGGATCGCGGTCGTAGTGCGCGTCACCCACAAACCAATCCGTCGCATCATGCTCGGCGTCGCCGGCCAGCCACATGGTGAACGACGCGGAGTCCGGCCCAACGAGCTTCACCGGTGCGGAACGGTCATTCGGGTTCTTTGAACCGGCGTACGGCCGCATGATGTGGAGCTTGGCACCGCCTTTCAGCGTGATCGTGCACAACGGCTGTCCGTTCGCGCACGGATCGTCGGTATCGCGGTAGATCGTTTGGCCTCGCGTCACCCGCGCGATGACCGAATCACGCAGGTGGCGAAGATTCGCCGCCGTGTACGGATCCTGATTCTCGAAGAAGAAGCGAACGGTGATGTGGCGCGCGCTCTCGAACAGCGCGCGCAGGCCGACGAGATGATCGGCGTGCTGGTGCGACAGGATGACGACGTCGAATGTCGAGTCATTCAGGTGCAGCGAGTCGAGCAGATCGCCCATGCGTCGTTCGTCGGGGCCGCCGTCGATCAATACGCGGCTGCCGCCGTTCTCGATGAGAATCGCGTCGCCCTGGCCGACGTCCAGAATCTTCACGGTGAGCGGAGCGACGCTCGCACGCCCGCTCGTCATTCCGAGAAGCCCGAGCGGAGCGAGGGCGACGAGGAATCTTCTCACCCGGTAGAGCACTCTACCGAGTGAGGAGATCCCTCGCTGCGCTCGGGATGACAATCCTACTCGCGGGATGACAATCCTACTTGCTCCCGGCCATCGATGAGTCACGCTTCGCCTTGAACTCCGTGCCCGCTTTCCACTGCGGCATCGCATCCGCATTCGCGACGATGTCACCAACCTTGAACAACACGCGCGTATCCTCGACACCGCCCGACAAATCCCAATCGGGCTTCACCTCGTCGCTCGGCTGGTGATAGTCCTTCGTCGTGTACTCGTCCCGCTTCTTCATGCCGTACGTCGAGTCCTTGCCGATGAAGTTCACGCCGGCGTCGATGTCGAGCGCGGGCACGCCCTGCTTCGCGAACTCGAAGTGGTCGGAGCGGTAATAGAAACCCTTCTCCGGTTCAGGATCGGGTCGCACGGTGCGATTGTCGGCCTTGAGGACGTCGGTCAACACGTCGTCGAGCGTGCTGTTCCCCAGCCCGATGACCGTGTAGTCGCTCGTTTTGCCCCACTGGTTCAGACCGTCCATGTTGATGTTCGCGGCGGTCTTGTTCAACGGATACAACGGATGCGTCGCGTAGTACTTCGACCCGACCAACCCCTTCTCCTCGGCCGTCACCGACAGGAAGAGAATCGAGCGGCGCGGCGGCGTCTTGAGCTTGGTATAGGCTTTCGCGATCTCTAACAGCGCGGAGCTGCCGGAGGCGTTGTCGGCCGCGCCATTGTAGATCGAGTCGCCGTTCACTTTGGGGCCGATACCCAGGTGGTCCCAATGCGCGGTGTAGATGACGTATTCATCTTTCTTGTCGCCGCCCTCGAGCTTCGCGACGATGTTCTTCGACTGAACGCGCCGGTGGTCGATCTTGACGTCAAAGCTCGCCGTGGCGCCGGTGAGCGTTGCCGGCTTGAAGTCCTTCTTCGCGGCCGCGGCCTTGAGCGAATCGAAATTCAAGTGCGCGGCGCTCAGCAGCTCTTCCGCCTTGGGCAGCGTGATCCATCCCTCGACGGGCACGCGCTTCTCCGCATCGGGCGACACGACGTCGAACTGCTCCTGCGAGTTGCTGCTGCTCACCACCGAATACGGATACCCCGCCGGCCCGGTCTCGTGGATGATGATCGCGGCCGCGGCGCCCTTGTCGGTGGCGATCTCGTACTTGTACGTCCACCGGCCGTAGTACGTCATCGCCTTGCCCTTGAACATCGCCGTGTCGAGCACACTCGTGTCGCCGGCCGTCCGGACGGGGGGATCGTTCACGAGCATGAGGATCGTCTTCCCCTTCACGTCGACGCCCTTGTAGTCGTCCCAGCCATATTCGGGCGCGACGACGCCGTAGCCGACGAACACGATGTCGGAGTTGTCGATCTTCGTCTCGGGCCGCTCGTGGCGCGAGTTCGCGATGAAATCATCGGGATACTTGAGCGCGACGGTCTTGCCGTTCGCCTTGAACGTCGCGGTGGGATGCGACAGATAGCCGACGAGATCGACCTTCTGAATGAACGATCCATCGGGATTGCCCGGCTTGAGGCCGAGCGACTTGAACTGCGACTCCATGTACGCGGTGGCCTTCTCTTCGCCCGGCGTGCCGGGTGCGCGCCCTTGCATGGAATCCGCGGACAGATCCTTGATGTGTTGCAGCAACGCGTCGGCGGTAATGGCTTGCGCCGCACTGTCGACATCAGCTGAACTCGTCGCGCCGCCGCTCTTGGTCGCGTCGGTCTTGGCGCATGCAGCCACCGCGATGGACGCGGCAAGCGCAGCCATCACGGCGATCGGTAGTCTCGAGCTCACGAAACCCTCGTGGGATGAATGCCTACGGATCGCGATTCTGCTGCCACGATCCGTACATGGGATTGGGAAGAATGAACCAGCGCCGGCCGAAGTCGGCAAGCGCCCGCGGATCATTTCGCGCGGCCTGCGTCATTCCCGGAAAATCGAGAATGTTGTCGCCGAAGTACGCCACGACGTCGAGCGCTGGAACCCCGGCGACCGCGCTGCCGCTGCGCACGCGCTCGAAGCGCGGATTCTTGTCGCTTTGACCGGATGGCTGGCACAACACGAGATCCGCCTCGATGCCGGCCGATTGGAGATTCGCGCGCGTCGCCGCACAGAGCGAGTCGGCGCGATTCGTCACGATCGCCACACGTCCGCCAAGGGAGTGGACGCGGCGCGTGAGCTCGGGTGCGCCGGGAATCGCGGTCGCCGCGCGCTCGTTCACCCACGCGACCCAGCTCGCATCGGTGTAGCCGCTGTCGAGCATCGCCCGGCGCCGCTCGTACTCGGAGTTGTCGAGCACTGTTTCGTCGGCGTCCATGATCACCGCCCACGACTGCGACGCGAGGCCGCGAGAGAGCTCGGGCATTCGATCCGCCGCGACTTGAAACGCCTGCCGCGCGAGCGCGCGATACTCCGCGGAGGTCCGGAACCAGCGCACGTCATTCGGGAGCGCGCGCGGCACCACGACCGGGCCGGCGGCGGTCGCGATCGTCGCCGGCGAACCGGCACAACCGGACAGCGACGCGACGAACGTGACCACAATCGAGACTGACTGAATACGGTGCATGTGTCCTCGTGACGTTGGCGAGTCACACGGAATTTATTCTCACCAGTCCAATGCTGCTTGACTCGGCACGCGCACTCGGCTTAGGTGAGACATGTGGTGTCTCGGGAGACTGGATAGTGCGCGCGGGCGGCGGCGACACCGCGGTCTTTGAGATTCTGCCGAATCCGTCGACGACCGTTGCGTACAATGCGCTGGTCGCCGTCACCGATTCGACCTCGGCGACGCGACGGGCCCGATCACGACGACTTGCATCGTTCGTCGATCGCGGTCGGGCCAGCGATTCGTCGATTGAGCATGTGTCATCCCGAGGAGCAGCGCGACGAGGGATCTAGCATACTGGTCGAGGGATTAGCCGCGCTGCCGAGATGAAAGATCCCTCGTCGCCGCGCTCCTCGGGATGACAGTTATGTCGTCGCGATCGCAGGGACCGCACCAGGCCGACGCAGCACCGCGAAGCCGAGCACGCCGCCCGAGATATCCACCAGCGCGTGAATGACCATCGCCGGGATCAGCCACCCGCTCCCGAGCACGATGAGACTCATGATGAGACTGACGACACCCGTCTTGATCATGCCGCGCGGTCCCTGATACGCATGTGCAACGCCGAACACGACGGCCACGAGAACGATCGCCGCCGGCAGTCCGACGTACGCCACGAGCAGCCACGTAAGAAATCCGCGATAGAGCAGCTCCTCGCAGACCCCCGCGGTACATGAGAGAACCATGAACCAGCGGAACTCGCGCGCGTTGTGCGGCAGAATCATCTCGACGTTGCCGATCTGCTTGGCCAGCTCGTCGAGGCGCTCGGGTTTCGCGCGATACACCGCGCGATTCTGGCGGACGACGAGCATGCCGACGCCCAGCATCACCCCGACGCCGAGGTAGACGCGCCAATCATTCGGCGGCACCAAGCCGAGGTCGCGCCATGGACGCCGGGCGCGCGACCAGATTACGATCGCGGCCGCGGCGAGCGCCCACTGCACGGCGGTGGCGCGGCGATACGCGTTGAGTCGCGCGTTCGGCACACCGGCGGCGATGCGCCGCTTGAGCTCGCGGTCGAAGTAGAGGACCGCCGCGCCGGCAACGCCGACGGCGAAGAAGAGGGCGAACGCGACGTCGAGGAGGTTGGGCATGCAGGCACGCGAGGAAGATTGCTAAAGTAATTTCGTACGAGGGCGTCGGCGAGGCGCAAGACGACCCGGCCGGCGCTCCTGATCGCCCTTTCCAACCCTTTTCGCACGGCCGGTGTCTCCAGTAAGCAGCTTACGGTAAGTCTCTTACTGGAGACCCATCATGGAGAAGGATGGCGTGCTGGTTCCCGGCACGTTCGATCTGCTCATCCTCAAGGCGCTGAGCCTGGGGGCGATGCACGGCTGGGGTGTGGCCGAGCGGATCGAGCGGCTGTCGGGCGGCGTGTGCGAGATTCAGCAAGGTGCCGTGTATCCCGCGCTGCAACGCCTGCGCCGCCGCGGCTGGGTCGTCGCCGAGTGGCGCATCACCGACAACAACCGCCGCGCGCGCTTCTACAAGCTCACGGCATCCGGACGCCGGCAGCTGGCCGCCGAAGTCGCGTGGTGGCAGCGCGCGATCGGCGGGGTGGATCGCGTGCTGCGCGCCGTCGCGGCGGAGGCCTGACATGTCGTGGCTCGATGCATTCCGCCAGCGCGCGGCGGATCTCTTCACGACGCGCGGCGACCGCGAGTTGCGCGAAGAGATCGACTATCACCTGGAGCTCGAGACGTCGCGCCTCATTCGCGACGGCTGTGATCCCGCGGTCGCTCGCCGCCGCGCGCTCGAGAAGTTCGGTCCCACCACACACGTCACCGACGCCACGCGCGACGCGCGCGGCTCCAATCCGACGGAGGGGAGCATGCAGGATTTCCACTGGGCGATTCGCTCGCTTCGGAAGAACCCGGCGTTCACCGCGCTCGCCCTCGTGACGCTCGTGCTGGGCATTGGCGCGGCGACGGTCGCATTCACGGTGCTCGACACGGTACTGCTGCGTCCCCTGCCCTATCGCGATGCGAACCGCCTCGTGATGATCCGCGAGCGCACCGACGAGCAGGTGCTGCTGCCGCCGTCGTATCCGAACTTCGTGAGCTGGCGCGAGTCCGCGCGCTCGTTCGATGGCGTCGCGTCCGCGATGATGCCGTATTCCACCACCGTGTGGCCGTCGCCGTCGGCACCGGAGCCACTGCGCGTACCGATCATGGGCGTGTCACGCCACTTCTTCGCCACGCTCGGCGTCACGCCCGAGATTGGTCGCGAATTCACCGACGACGAGAACGCGGTCGGCGGACGTTGGGCCGCGATGGTCACGCACGAGTTCTGGCAAACGAACATGGGTGGACGCCAGCCACTCGGCGCGATTCGTCTTTTCGGTGAGATCGTGCCCGTCGTCGGCGTGCTGCCGCCGGGATTTCGTTTCGCCGCTCAGGTGGACGTGTTCTTTCCGCACGAGCGGATGCCAGGCACCGTGCGCAATGCGCACAACTACATCGTCGTCGGGCGCCTCAAGCCGGCGGTTACGCTCGACGCGGCCCGCGCGGACATGACGAGCCTTTCACGACGCTTGCTCGCCGAATATGGAAACGAAACGCAGGCGGTCGATGCCGATGTGTTGCCGCTGCGCGATTACTTCGTGGCGGACTATCGCATCATGCTCTCCGTGGTGTTCGGCGCGGCGTCGCTCGTGCTGTTGATCGCGTGTACCAATCTCGTGACCGCGCAGCTGGCGCGAGGTACCGCGCGCGAGCGGGAGATCGTCGTGCGCGCCGCATTGGGCGCGTCGCGCGCACGACTTGCCCGGCAACTGCTGCTGGAGAGCGTCGTGCTCGTGGTCGTCGGTGCGGTGAGCGCGGCGGTGCTCGCGCTGGCGGCGACGCGCGGCATCAAATCGGTCGGACAGAATCTGGTGCCGAGGCTGTCGGAGCTCAGTGTCGATCCGCGCGTGCTCGGGTTCGTGAGCGCTATCGCGGTGGTGACGACGCTGATCGTCGGCGTGTACCCCGCGTGGCGGCTCGCCAATCGCGACGCCGGCCTGGTGCTGCGCGGCGCGCGCGACGGAGCGACCATCCGCGCCACAGTGTGGCGGCTCCTGGTCGGCTTCGAGATTGCGCTCGCGCTGATGCTGCTCGTTGGATCGGCGCTGCTGGTGCGCACACTTCACAATATTCTCACAGCCGATACCGGCTTCAATCCGCATGGCATCGTGACGGCGTCGATCGCGCCGCCGAACGACGTCAATCGGCTCGACGAGGTGTTGACCGAGCTTCGAACGGTGCCGGGCGTGCAAGGCGCCGCGCTCACGAATCGGGTGCCGCTCTTGTGGGGCGTGTCGTCGGCCCCGGTGCGCCGCCCGGGTGATCCGGGCGATCACGATTGGCCTGCAATGGCGGGCTTTCGCGTCGTGAGTCCGGATTATTTCTCCGTCCTCCAGCAGCCGATCCTTCGCGGACGTGCATTCACGACGGCGGACGCCGCGAATGCTCCAGGCGTGGCGATCGTCACGCCGGGCATCGCCGGGAAGTTGTGGCCGGGGCAGGATCCGATCGGGCGCACGATCTCGAGCAACTACGCGTTCAACCAATGGCTGACCGTCGTGGGCGTCGTTCGCGAAGCATCGAACTGGTCGATGCCGCGCGGTACGCAGAACGAGATTTACGTTCCGCTGGCGCAGCATCCGAAGTCGCTCGAAGGACAGGTCGTCGCGATGCTGCGCACGAGCGGCAGCACCGATGCGATCGCGCCGGCGCTCCGCGCCCGGCTTCACGCGCTCGTACCGAAGTCGCCGGCGCAGATCAGCACCATGGATACGCGGATCGCGAACAGCGCGGCGGATCGTCGATTCGCGATGCTTGCGCTCACCGCGTTCAGCGCGATCGCGATCGTGCTGGCGGCGGTCGGGATCTATGGTGTGATCTGGTACATCGTATCGACGCGCACGCACGAAATCGGCATTCGCATGGCACTCGGCGCCACCGCGGCGATGGTGCGTCGCAATGTGCTCGGCAATGCGCTCATGATGACGGGAGGCGGCGTGATCGCGGGCCTGGCGTGCGGCGCGTTCGCGACGAGGTATCTCAGGGCGTCGCTGTACGGCGTCTCTCCGCTCGACGTCAGCGTTTACATCATTGGCGCGCTGATCGTGCTCGGCACGGCGATCCTCGCGGCGTACGTGCCGGCGCGGCGGTCGAGCCGGGTGGATCCGATGGTTGCGATTCGGGGTGAATAGAAAAAAACGACAACGTCTGACAAGATCCGACCAGATCTGGTCAGGTGTCGTCAGACGTTGTCGTACTCAAGGTTCGACGGCGTCCGGCGACGCCACCTTCGGCGGCAGCAGCGACGCGATCTTCGCCGCGCGAATCGTGTGTCGTTCGCCCAGCATCCGAAACGTCTCCGCGGTTTCAGTCTGGCCGGTCGTCTCGAGCTGGCGCGCCATCGCGCGGCAGTAGTCGGCGACCTGAACCTCATCGTCGACGTCCTGCGCGGAAAAGCCGAACGGCTCCTCGTAGAGCAGCAGCGCCGCGACGGCGTGCGCTGAGAACGGCGTATCGAGCAACTGTTCGCGAATGTCATCCAGTTGCGCTCGGTTGGCCAACACACCTGCCCATTCAGCGCCGCTGAGAGCGGGCGTGACGTCCTCGTTCACCGCGATTCCTCCGAAGATGGGCACTGTGATTGCCCTTTAGGTGCATACCAACATGGGGGGATGATGATGATAGCTCAACGGGTGGCACGACTTGCGGCGACGGCGGCAGCGTTCGCTTCGCTCTCTGCACTTGGCGCCTGCGCGAACGCAGGTCAGCTCGGCAATATCCTGGGCGGTGTGCTCTCGCCGGCGGCCACCGGCATGCAGGTGTCAGCGACCGTGCAAAGCGTGAACACGCAATCGCAGGCGATCAACATGCAGCAGTCGAACGGCCAGAACATCGCCGTGCTGTATGACAGCCGCACGAGAGTCATTTACGACAACCAGCTCTATCCGGTGACGTCGCTCGAGTACGGCGACCAAGTGCTGGCGCATCTGCTCGATCAGGGTAATAACAGTTATTACACGGACTCCGTGTACGTCACGCAGCCGGTAAACGGCTCGGCGACGAACTACCCGACGACGTCGTACCCGAATTCGAACTCGGCGAACGTGCAGGCGCTCCAGGGAACGGTGCGGTCCGTCGACTACAACAACGGCCAGTTCAACATCGACAGCGGGAACGGCGTGCTATTGACCGTGTCGATGCCGTATCGCGCGAACAGCCAGGATCAGAATCGCTTCAACAGTCTTCGCGTTGGCGATTTCGTTCGCTTCTCGGGCGTGTTCCTGAATAACTCGCGCGTGGAGTTGAGGCAGTTCAACTAGCGCTCCACTCTTTGTCATCCCGAGCGGAGGCGCGCAGCGCTCCACTCTTTGTCATCCCGAGCGGAGGCGCGCAGCGCTCCACTCTGTGTCATCCCGAGCGGAGGCGCGAAGCGCCGCAGTCGAGGGACCCCCTTCTCAGCGGAGCGCTGCGTATGGCTCCTCCGCCGGGACGGGGGTCCCTCGACTCCCCTTCGCTACGCTCAGGGTCGCTCGGGATGACAAGGAGTTCGTCGCGTTACGGAATCGTCTTCGCGTCGCCGCTACCTTTCACGTACGTATCAAACCACGCGATCCACCGCGCCCAGAGGTCGAGATCGGTGGTATACGTCGCGTCGCTGTGATCCTCATACGGATACATGTACAACGCCGCCGGTTTGCCGAGCCCTTGCAACGCGTGGTACATGCGGATGGAGCTGATCGGCGCCGTGCCGACGTTCTGATCCTCGAGCGCGTGATACATCAATAGCGCGCCGTGGATCTTGTCGGCGCGATAGAACGGCGACATGTCGAGATAGACGTTCTGCGCCTCGAAGAAATTGCGTCGCTCGCTCTGAAATCCGAACGGCGTGAGCGAACGATTGTACATGCCGTCGCCCGCGATACCCGCCTTGAAGTACGGCGTGAGCGTGAGGCCGTTCACCGTGCTGAACGCGCCATAACTATGGCCGCCGAGTCCCATGTGGTTGCGATCGACGTAGCCGGCGTCGACGGCGGCGTCGATCACCGCGTCGAGATTCTCCTTGAGATCGCGCGTGTAGTTGTCGTTCATCTTGCCCGAGTCGCCCATGATCGGCGAATCCGGCTCGAGCAACACGTAGCCCTGCGTCACCCATAGCTTCACCGATGACGCGGGGCGAGCCGGTTCGATCTCCGGAAACTTGTTGATGTTCGTGTTGTAGCGCGATCGATCGTATTCGGCCTGCGTCGTGTATTCGCGCGGATAGAACCAGATGATGCCGGGCATCCGCTTGCCGGGCTGCCATTCCTTCGGCAGCGTGACGTCCACCCAGAACTTGACGTCGTCGCGCGGACGCGTGACCTGAAAACGCTCGTGACGCGCGCCGGTGACTTCCGGTGCGACGTCCCTGTTGTGCGTGAGCTGCACGTCCTGCCCGCTCGCCGTGTGCAGATGCGCGTCGGGAAGCGTGGTGGCGGATTCGTGCGTGAAGATGAACTGGCTGTAGTCGTCGTCGAGTGGAGCGACGACTTCGTCGAACGCGTTGGCCGGACTCTCGAACACCCGCTTGCGCGCGCCGGTCGCGATGTCGACGCGATCGACCCACGGCCGTGGCGATTGCGTCGTCCACTTCGCGGCGGGCATCTGGGTGCCCGTCGTGAAGACGCTCTTGCCGTCGCTGCTCACCATGACGACCTGTTCGCCATTCACGCCATGTGTCACGGCGAGCGCACCGCCCTGCGCCGAATCATTCGCGGCGCCACCGAATCCTCCCGCGCCTCCGCGTCCGCCGCCCGCGTTCGGAATGCTGACGCCGCGGCCAAGGGAGTATTTGTGCGACGGATCGCTGAGGTGAATCGCGTAGACAGTGCCGCTGTCGGCGACGAACAACGTCTTGCCGTCGGCGCTGAACGCGGCGTTGGACATCCGGCCGCTTCCTTCATACAAGACCTTCGAGTCATTCGCACCGAACGGCGGCACCAAGTTGATCAAGCGAACGCTCGACACTTGCGGCCGCGCCGGGCCACGACCGCCGCGGGCCGGAGCGCTCATCGTGACCACCGACTGCAAGTACACGAGCCCCGGACCCGCGGGATTCCACTCGATGTTGCGCTTGCTCGTGTCCGCGGATTGATCGCCACCGCGCCCGCCGCGCGCCTCTGCCTCGCGCAACGGCGAGGTGCCGAGCAACGTGATGACGCTGCCCTTGTCGTCCCACATCTCCTGGCGCGAGCCGAAGTTCGACACGGGCACGATGTACGAGAACGGCTTCGTCATGGTCGTGACGTGGAAGAATTTCGCGTCGGGAGAAACGGAGACGGCGCGGATCATCGCGGGCGCGCCGATCTTTCGCACGGTCTTGGCGCGCACGTCGATCAGCGCGAGCTGGCCCGTGGTGTAGTACTCGAGCTGCGCCTTGTCGTGTGGATCCTCGAGCAGCGCGGGATGAATCACCTGCGGCAGCGCGCGCGATTCGGTGAGCCGTACCTGTGGTCCGGTCTCGATGCCATTCTTGCCGTGCGCCGGAAGCGGGCCGCGCGCATCGGGGACGAGCACGGTGACGAGGCTGCGGCCGTCGCTCGTCCAGTCGAGCGTCGTGACGAGCGTTGCGAGAACCGGCACGTTGCTCACGCGCGTCGAGTGCCCGCTCGCGACGTCGGCGACGTACGCGTACGACGCGTCGTCGAAGTTCGCGAGATACGCGATCTGGCTTCCGTTCGGTGACCACACCGGCGAAGCGATAGTTGCGCCTTTCGGGGTTTCCATCACACGCTCGGCACCAGTGTGCGCGTCGACGATGGACAGTCCGGTGTGTTGGCTCGTCGTGACCGTGCGTGCGCGATTCGCGCGCGCGTCGATCTGGAGGCCGCCAAGATTGACGTGCGCGGCACCGTATTTATCGATGTCGCCGCGGTCGAGACCGGGCGTGCGGATGAACCACTTCCGGTCGGGGCTCGGGTTTGTAAAGGATATGTCGACGCGCGGCGCCATCACGATGCGCTCGATCACCGCCGGTGGCTTGACGTACGTTTCGGTGCGGAGGATTTCTTGCGGATTCCAACCTTGCTGAGCCGCGAGGGAGGAAGCGAGCGTGATCTCGAGGGCGAGAAAAACGGCGCGTGAGCGAAGTGTGAGCATAGAGATTGAAGGCGTGGGATATTCGTCGTCCCGAGGCGCAGGCGAGGAATGACGAGCGCGATGAATATGGCATCGCGCACAGGGCATCGACAGACACGAGGTGAAACGTGAAGCAGGTTGGTTTGCTTTTGGTAGCTGCCGCGGCGGTTGCCGCATGTGATTCATCGAACCCGGCGTTGCCGACGCCGACGACGCAGACGGCATCGGCGCGCGCGATCAATGCGTCGAAGTTGGCGGTCGACGTGAACGTCGACGGACAACTCGTCGTCCACGGACTCGCCGCGACCAGCGTATCGGACCAGTTCTTCGTGACGCCGGGCACTCACACCGTGCAGTTCCTGTCGCCGAACGGCCCGAGCGCGACCACATCGGTGACGGCGGACACGTCGAAGCACGCAGCGGTCTATGCCTTCTCACCGAGCGCGACGACGCTCGCCGCCGGCGACATCGCGGACACCGATGCCGTGGTGCCGGCAAACAAGAGCAAGCTCCGCGTCACGAACCTCACGGCCAGCCTCGGCACCAACGAGATCTGGCGCACGCAGCCCGACTTTCAGTCGCCGGTACACGTTGCGACGCCGTTTCCCTTCGGCCTCACGTCGCCCTACCTGCAGAGCGATCCCGGAGTGTGGGAAGTGTTCGTCACGCCGCCCGGCGGTGGCGTGAAGCTCGCGACGACCGGCCCGATCAGCATTCCCGCCGGCGAGCGACGATCGGTGGTGTTGATGGACACCGCCGGCGTGCTGCGGTTTAAAGTCTTCGAATGATTAGGCGCTAAACGGCTTGTCGTCGGCGGTCGGCCCGTACATGCTCGGAACCTTTTCGCCGAGCAGGCGGAGATAGAACGCGAGCTGCGCGCGGTGATGGACGATGTGATTGAGCGTCATCGTGCGCAGCATCATGTAGCGGGGCATCGTCATCATCGTCTGGCCGCCGGCCTTGAAGTGCCACGGCACCTGGAAGTCTTCATCCGTGGCTTTGGCGATGGCGTCGCGCGCGTCTTTCACGCCGCGATCGAATTCCGCGAGCAGTGTCGCCGTCGATTCGATGCTATAGCCGAATTGCTTGCCGCCTGTCTTCGGCGCGATGTCGAACTCCGTCGCGCCCATCACCATAGTCGTCCAGCCGGGCAGTCGTGCGACGAGCTGCGCCAGGTGCGCGAGGGGAAACGTTTTCTCGCCCGGCTTCCATTCGCCTTTGCCCGGTCCATCGGGCACGCGCTCGAGGATCTTGCGCGTGGTGACCATCTCGGAGTCGAATTCCGGCAGCAGCAAATCGGCGATGCGCACGGTGAGCCTCCTATTTCGACGGTAGCGCGGCGATGCACTCGATCTCGACTTTCGCGCCCGGGCTGACGAGCGCCGCCACGACGACGGTCGATCGAGCCGGCGGTTCCTTCGTGAACGCCTGCGTGTACGAGGAGTTCATGCCCGCGAAGTCCTTCAGGTCGGTGAGAAACACGGTGCATTTGAGCACGTTGCCCATGTTGCTGCCCGCGGCCTCGACGACTTTCTGCACGTTGGCGAGCGCGCGCTTGGTCTGGCCCTGAATGGAGCTGTCGGGATCGGTGCGCGACGTTCCGGTTTGGCCGGAGACGTACAACACGTCGCCGGCGCGTGTGCCGGGGCTGAGTGTCGCGGAGGGGCGGCTGCCTTCGGGGATGACGACTTGTTTCTGCGCGTGAAGTACGGCGGGGAGGGCGAGGGCTAGGAGCGTCGCGAGGTGTAGGCGCATTGCGGTGGGCGGTGGGCGGTGGGCGTCGGGGATGACCTGGGGGAAGAATCTCCGGCGAAAAGGCGAATGGCGGAAGGGAGCATGCCGAGGTCATTCATTGCTTCTCATGGCCGAGCTCATGCTGGGCGATGGGGTCGGCGATTACGCGGAGCGTGTGTCATCCTGAGCGAAGCGCAGCGTAGCGAAGGACCCCTTGCTTAGCGGAGCGCTGCGTAGGGCTCCTCCGCCCGGACGGGGGTCCTTCGACTCCGGCGCTTCGCGCCTCCGCTTGGGATGACACGACGGGCGGCTCCGCTCAGGATGACAGGCGTCGGGCGCCTCCGCTCAGGATGACAGGCGCGCACTCGACACGTAGCTTTTCGCCGATGCACATTCGACTTTTCCTCGGCGCGTTCGTCATCGCCTCGAGCGCCGCCGCGCAGCAAACCGCCAACTGGCCCGTCTACGGCGGCAACGCGGACAACACGCACTACTCGACCCTCTCGCAGATCACGCCGGCGAACGTCGCGCAATTGCAAGTCGCGTGGACGTACGAGACACACGATGAATGGAAAGGATCGGAGATGCAGGCCAATCCGATCGTCATCGACGGCGTGTTATACGCCACGAGCCCCAAGCTGCGCGTGTTCGCGCTCGACGCCGCGACCGGAAAGCCACTGTGGAGCTTCGATCCCAATTTCGGAAAGCCGGCGCCGCAGCGCTTTCGGCATCGCGGCGTGACGGTCACGGGCGATCGCGTGCTCTTCACGTATCGCAACAAGCTGTGGGCGCTCGATCGCCGGACTGGGAAGCCCATTCTGTCGTTCGGGGACAGCGGCGCCGTCGACATGCGGAACGGGTTCGAGCGGCCATCGGAACGCATCGGCATCAGCGCCAGCGCACCGGGCCGAGTGTGGAAGGATCTGTTCATCATCGGGAGCACCGTCGCCGAGGCGCTGCCGTCGTCGCCCGGCGACATTCGGGCGTATGATATAAAAACTGGAAAGTTGGTGTGGGCATTCCACACGATTCCCCACCCTGGCGAGTACGGCTACGAGACATGGCCGCCGGATGCATGGAAGGTCTCGGGCGGCGCGAATGCGTGGGCGGGCGTCACCATCGACGAGCAGCGCGGCATCGTGTTCGCCGCCACCGGGTCGGCAGCCTTCGACTTTTATGGCGCGAATCGCGTTGGCGACGATCTCTTCGCGAACACCCTGCTCGCGCTCGACGCGCGCACCGGCAAGCGGCTGTGGCATTTCCAGGCCGTGCGCCACGATCTGTGGGACTGGGACTTTCCGGCCGCGCCGACGCTCGTCACGGTGCAACGCGACGGCCGTGCGGTCGATGCGGTCGCGCAGATCACGAAGACGGGCTACGTATACGTCTTCGATCGGGTGACCGGCAAGCCGCTCTTCCCCACCGCGTGGCGAAAGACGTTTCCGTCGTCGATGGACGGCGAGATGGCGGCGGATTCACAGCCGTATCCCGTCGCACCGCCGCCCTTCGTGCGCCAGAACCTCACCGAGGACATGCTCACGACGCGGACGCCGGCCGCGCACGATTCGGCATTGAAGTTCTTTAAAGCCTACGCGACGCGCGGCATGTACGACCCGCCCAACGCCCAAGGCACGATCATCTTTCCGGGTGTGGACGGCGGCGGAGAATGGGGCGGCCCCGCGTTCGATCCGACGACCGGCCTGCTCTACGTGAACGCGAACGAGCTGCCGTGGTATCACAAGCTCGTCGAGAACAGCGACAAGTCGCTGTTCGGCGCGAACTGCGCGAGCTGCCACGGCGACGATCTCAAGGGATCGCCGATGGTGCCGTCGCTCCTGGGCGTCGCATCACGGAAGTCGCGCGACGACATCGCGAAGATCATCCGCGAAGGCACCGGCCGCATGCCCGCCTTCGCGGGCACCCTCGACAACTCGGCAGTCAATGCCCTGGTCAACTATCTGCTCACCGGTCACGACGTGGCCGAGCAGGCGGGGGCGAACCCCAATTATCTCAAGTATCGGAGTACGGGGTTGCGGCTGTGGCAGGATCCGGACGGCTATCCGCCGATCTCGCCGCCGTGGGGGACGTTGAGCGCGATCGATCTCAACCAGGGCGAGATTCGCTGGCAGATTCCGTTCGGCGAATATCCGGCGCTCGCCGCGCAGGGCGTGACGAACACCGGAAGCGACAGCTACGGCGGCGCGATCGTCACGCAGAACGGGTTGCTGCTCATCGGCGCGACGACGTACGACAGGAAATTCCATGTGTACGACAAGCGCACCGGAAAGCTCTTGTGGGAGGCGTCGCTGCCGGCATCGGGCAATGCCACGCCATCGTTATATATGGTGAATGGAAAGGAGTATCTCGTGATCGCCTGCGGCGGCGGCAAGAACGACGCGCCGTCGGGCGGAACGTATGTCGCGTTCGCGCTACCGAAACCTGAAGGTCAACACCACCTCCACTGAGTCGCCCATGGCTGAATACGCCGCCGCTGACATGGCAAGATCATTTCGCACCGTTCGCAACAACACGCTGCAGATCGCCGAGGAGATTCCCGAGGACAAGTATGATTTCGTCGCGGCGCCGGGGACGCGGTCGGTGCGCGATCTGCTCGCGCACATCGCGTACGCGAATCAGCTGCACTTCGAGGTGCATCGCGACCAGCGGCGCCCGTCGCTTCAGGGCTACGATTTCGGTGCGTACATGCAGCGTGTCGCGGCCGCGGAAACGAAGCCACAGACCAAGTCCGAGGTGATCTCGGCGCTTCGCGAGGAGGGTGAGAAGTTCGCGGCGTGGATCGAGACGTTGCCGAAGGAGTTCCTGAACGAGACGATGACGAATCCGATGGGCGAGCATCCGAAGACGCGCATGGAGTATTTGATGGCGGTGAAGGAGCACGAGATGCATCACCGCGCGCAGCTGATGCTGATCGAGCGGATGCTTGGCATCACGCCGCATTTGACGCGGGCGATGCAGGAACGCCGGGCGCGCGCGCAGCAGGCCGCGAAGGCTTAGGGCCGTCACGCACCGTCGCCACGCTCAGCCGTGGCGACGGCCTCTCCTGTGCAGGACAACATGTACACACAGGAGAGGCCAATGGCAGACGAAGAGAGAGATCCGATTACCACCGGCGACGAGCGGCGCGAGCGCGACCTGAACCGTCACCGGCTCGATGAACAGCGGACCGTGCGCGCCGAGCTGGTGGGGCGACTGCGGAGTCGAGGGATCACCGTGCCCGACGCGGACTCCTCGGAAGAGGTGGTGCGCACGGTCGACGCCGTCGAAGCATTCGAGCGGGCGGTCGAAGCGCAGGGCGGTGATCTGATGGTCGACACGCCGCCGGCGCAGCGGCCGGACAACAGGGCCTTCGTGATCCCGACGCGCGCCGAGGGCGAGTCAGCCGCCGAATTCATTCGCCGCGTTCAGGTCGCGACCGCGCGGCTGGTTCGCGCGGACTGAGCCTTTGAACGGGGCGCGCCCCGTCATACGTTCATGACGAACGCGGGAGCGAACCCATGAGGACGATTCTTTTCGCATCGGCGATTGTCGGCGCGCTGTTTACTTCTCATACGCCGGCCGCCGCGCAGGGCTCGGCGCGGCCGAGTCCGGCGTTCACCGCCGCGGACGTGGCGTTCATGCAAGGGATGATTCAGCATCACGCGCAAGCGGTGATGATGTCGGCATTCGCGCCGACGCACGGGGCGAGTGCAGCCATTCGGTCGCTTGCCGAGCGTATCGATGTATCGCAGCGGGATGAGATCGGGCTGATGCAGCGGTGGCTGGCGGACCGGCATCAGTCGGCACCGGATCCACTCGCGGCGAGAGGCGCGCACGGCATGAACGGTATGCCGGGGATGCCGACGATGTCGGGCATGGCCGATTCGACGATGCCGAAGTTGATGCCCGGCATGTTGACGCCGGCGCAGATGAAGCAGCTCGACGCGGCGAGAGGCGCGGAGTTCGACCGATTGTTTTTGACGTTCATGATCCAGCATCACCGCGGGGCGCTCACGATGGTGGATGATCTCTTCGCGGTGCCTGGTGCGGGGCAGGAGAACCAGGTGTTTCGCTTTGCGTCGGATGTGACGGCGGATCAGACGGCGGAGATTGGGCGGATGGAGAAGATGCTGGGGGCGCTCGGCAGGTAGTTGCGGGGTCGCACTCGAGATAGGCGCGGTCCTGCGGGACGGACACCATTCGACAAAGATCTGGACTCACGCGACAGCGCATCAGACTGCTATGAAATTCACTCCTGTTGTTTCCTCACTAAGCAAGAGATTTCGTATTTCCTCCGTTACAATGAGGGCGATCTCCCAACTATCCAGCCGAAATACTGATGCTCCGTCGATTTTTTCCGCATCGACTCTCAGTTTGTTAATCATGAAATACTGTCCAATCTTTTCCGGAGCGCCGTCCGAAGCTGACCAACGCTCGATTATTGAATTCTGCTCATCAATTGCTGCGCGCTTAGACACAACATTTATCGCATCGAACTTCTCATCGACGTCGTCGATGCGCACCGGAAACAACTGGATGTCGTTTGGCGCCGCGTCACGTAGTCGAGCAGCCAGTTGAGCGCGCAGAATAGGCAGGTCGAAATCTGAGAATGTGAAGTCAAGACTGCGGCCCACTCGACGCATCGCAAGATTGAGCTCACCCGAATAACTCGATGGAACTCCAACCGTGAGTCGCCGTACGTCGAATTCGGCCCCGGCCGAATCGCGCGCGTGGCCGAGAAACCACCGGCCGGGCAGTTTGAGGTCATCTACGATTCGATAGAGGCGCATGACTGGGGTTCGCTCTATTTCTTTGTGATGAGTTGGTTGAGGTACGATCCAGGCGTGGACGCAAGCTGACCCAACTTAAATAATGCTCGCTGCAGAGCTGTCGCGTACGCCTCCCCGGAAAGGCCCTTAGTTGCCGACGAAAGCGCGTCGTAGATCGCTTGATGATACTCTTCCGCGTGAGGTCCTACGTGTCCAACGACCGGAACACGGTTCAAACCATCCTTGAGGGTCATACCTGCCTTTTCAAAAATGGCGCTAAACCGCTCGGTCCACGGACCGCCGTTTCGCTCAGTAAAGCTCTTATCAGTTGCAATGTGGTGCCATTGAGCCTTCGCCGTCTCGATGATGTTTTTGGCTCCCTCAATCCATCGCTCCTTTAGCGCTATTGCTTCTTCCTCAATCACCGGAGCTTCTTCTTCAAAGAATTCTTCGGCTTCTACAAAGCATTGGGGGCACAGGCCGAACGGATCGGAGAGGTTGATGGGATCACCCCGGGCGAAGCCATACAGATTCACTCCGCCTGCCAGCCCTACGGGATCCTCCTGCGTAAACCTCCCAGTCTTCGGATCGTAGTACCGATTCCGCATGTACATCGCGCCCGACGCATCGAGCTGCCCCTGCGCCATGTCGCCGTACCACCCGACGACGGTTAATGCGGTCGGCCGAAGATGACTTAGCCGAAGTTCGGTTCCTGGCCACCGTACATTGGCACAGCCCGGAACTGCGAACGGTAGACCGCAGGTCGAATATTGGCCAAGCGGATTGGTCGTCACATCAACTACGCCGCGCCACGAATAGTGAAGGACGAGCGGTGTCCCATTCCGCAGCATTTCCAACGGTCGATCGATTCCGCCGGCATGCACATACATGACGCTGGCGAATTGATCTCTCACCGTACCGCTTCCACTGTTCTCAGGCGCGTCGAGATTTGCCTCGAGTTGCGTCGAAGACAGCGCATCGCCAGCGGCAGCTCGCAGCTCGTATAGCACTTGAGAGCCGTCCCACACGGTGAGCACGGTCGCGCTCGCACATTGCGCGGCAAGATTCGGATCGAGACGCGCCTGATCGGTACAATACGAATCGCGATGCGTGCGCTTCCACACTCGGCGCCCTAACGCGTCGTAGCGGTACTCCTCGAACGACCCGAAGCCAAGGCTCTTGGCGGCGCCGGTGAGCTGATTGAACGTATCGACGAAACCATCATTGACGGTTCCCCGCTCCGCCGACATGAGTCGTCCGTATGAGTCGTATCCGAAGTCGACGCGCCACGCCCCGTCAATGTGGCGGCGAACGATTTCGTTCGATTGAACCGGCGTGGACTGCCGATACACCTGCCACATCAGATTGCCCGAGGCGTCGTACGCATGCGACAGCGTGTCGAACGACGATCCACCGAGCTGACCAAACACCTGCGAAAGACGATTTGAATTCGCCTCGTACACATAGTCATACGTCTTTGGGCCCGGGCTGCTCTCGGTTCCGTCCTCACGCTTACGCACGAGGTGAGCAAATGCATCGGCCGTCATGTGGAGCGATTCGTCATCGCCCAACGAGAGGAACGACCGGATGACCGCTCCGAGTCCACTGTAAACAAAGTTTCCAGCTTGAACTCCCCCGAGTATCCCGTCTGCCGTTGCAGCTGTGGTACGCCCCGCCGCATCTCGCGCGAATGTATCGCCATGCATGAGCCCAGCCGGTCCAACCTCCACACGCCGAGCTTCGCGTCCGTCCGGATCGTAGTGGTGCGTTTCAACTACTGCGCCTGGCATCACCAGCGAGTCGAGTCGACCGGCCTGGTCATACGTGAAGCGGAACAGGTTCGATTGAGGATCCACGACACCAACCAATGCTCCCGTAAGCCCGTCGTAGCTGTACGTCACGACACTTCCGCCGAGCGTGACGTTTGATGGCTGGTCCTGATAGAGCCGGCGGCCGTCGAGATCGTAGTGATTCACGAGACCGTAGCCGTGACGCATGCTGGTCTCGGCCATATCCGCTGCGTGGACAGCCAACGAGTCTTTTTCTACGAGGCCAGCCGGCGTGTACGTGCGAGTGACTGACGCGAACGCATTCGTCGCGGATATCAGATTGCCCATCGCGTCATAGACGAATTGCTGATGATCGTCGACTGACCCAAACTTGTTGCCAATACGCGGAATCGTTCTAGTCACCATGCGATTCAGCGCGTCATAGTGCATTAGCACGGGAGAACGACCACGGTTGAACGTTGTCGTGACATTTCCTGCCGCGTCATATTCCCAAGACGCGAACTGATCGACCGGAGCGTTCGGATCGCGCTCCGTCACGCGTCGTCCCGCCCCATCGTACGTGTACTGCGTCGAGACCGTACCCACGTGCGCCGAATCGGGATCTGACCAGCGATTTACGGCGACAAGATTCCCTTCCGCGTCAAAGGAGTTCTCGAGACGCAACGCCTGGCCGCCGGCGCTGTCGGCGCTTGTTAACACGCGGTCGAGGAGATCATACGTCACTCGGCCGACACGCCATTGTGTTTGATTGGAATCGATTGGAGTTGTCGTAACATCGATCCGACCGATAGGATCGGTATGGAACGTGGTCGTAAACAGCATCGGGGATCGAGTATATGCGACATTTCCGGTCACGGACTCATATGCTATCGAGTCGACTTGCGCACTCGAATTCCCCGGTTGTTGGATCGTCGAGAGTTGGTGGTTTGCATTGTACGTGAACGTCACCCGACTCATCGCCCCGCGCCCATCCTGCTGCCACATCCGATCGCCGCTCGCAGGATCATACGCGAACGTGTTCATCACGCCCATAGGCGACACGGTCGACGTCACCCGATCCCACTTCGTATCCCACGTGTAGCGCGTGTGCGCATTCACGCCGTCGCCGAGCGGGTCTTCGTCCACCGTCTCGAGCGGGAGCGCGCGTAAGGAGTCATAGCGCGTCATCACGCGATGCCCATTTGGCTGCACGGTCGCCGTCGCGAGCGCTGGCCAGTGAGTGTCCGTGCGCTCGATCTGCGTCGCGTCGCCGTGCGCATTCACGATACGCATCGGCGCACCAAAGGCGTTCACCGCGATGCGCGTCACGACGACCGTGTCGGTGCGTGGTCCGGTGATCGTCGTCCACAGCGCCGACGTATCGACGGGCGCATGCGCGCAGGTGCTCGCACTCGCGGCTTCGGCGACGCAGAACGTCGTCGTGACGTTCTGAATGGCGGCGTCCGCCATGTCGAGCGTCGCGCCCGTCAGCGTCCCGGCGAGCGGATCGTACGAGAAGCTGGTCGTATAGTGGCGACGGTCCGTGCGTGTGCTCAACCGCCCGCCGGCGTCGTAGCTGAACGCAATACTTGTCGTGTCGGGGCCGCGAAACGACAGGATATCCGCCGAACCTGGCGCGTGGACGACTTGCACCACGCGAGGCTGACCGGGAATCGCGGCGGCGTCAACGCGACTCAACAGCGCATGCGCGTTTGCAGTATCCGAATATGTGAATGTGTAATGCTGAAACAGATTGCCCAGTGAGACGGTCGGTAGCGTAATGCCGGTGAGCAATTCCCAATTCGTGTCGTAGTGGAACGTCGTGACGTGGCCCTGCGAGTTGACGGTCGCGACGTGGCGGCCCGTGTTGTCGAAGCGGACGTACGCCCCATTTCTCAGATGGCGAGCGCAGAAACTGCCGCTGCACGTGAGCGTGTCCGGCCGATCGATCGCCGGCTGAACGGTCCACACCGAATCCACGGCGGATTGCGTGTACAGCCGCGTGCTTCCATCGGCGCCAATCCACAATTTCTGCGTTGCCGTGTAGGCGACGAGTTGCTCGAGACCGTCGAGCCACCAGCCGGCGCCGAACGGGCTATCAGTCCGATTGACGACCGCGACCATCCCCGCGTCCTGCTGCTGCAACGGTCCCGTGCTCGTTAGCGCATCCACCGCAATGGTGAAGTGGTAGGCGCCAGTCGTGAGGTGCAGTGCCTTGATGTCCACCGGAACGACGACGCGACGCACACTTTGTCCGTTCCACGACGCGTCCCACGCGAACATCTTCGTGACGGGCGTATGACCATCGATGGTGACGTGCACCGCGATCGAATCCGTCTGGTTGCCGAGTCCGATGGCGACGTCGGCCGGGAACAGGACGATGCCGTCGTGGTGCCGCGAGTCGTAGACGAGCGTGGGCGCATGGGTGCGGCCCATCGTCGTCGTCGCGGGCAGGGTATGCGCGAGTCGGAGATCGCCGCACTCGAGCGCCGCGTCGGCGCCGGCAGCGGCGGTGACACACTCGTCGCGAAGCGTCGCGGCCGCAGCGGGTAGTCGCGACGTCACCGTGATGTCCGTAATCGCGTCGAGCGTCAGCGTCACTCGACCCGTGTCGCTGGTCGCGAAGTTCGTCGCCGATGCCCCAAGGCGCATCGTACCGACGGACGACGCGGCGTTCGACGTACGCACGTGATATTCCACCGAGTCCGTCTGCTGCGGATCGAGGTGCAGCGACGCGCGATCGAGCGAGTCGCAGGTGACGATCGCCGACCCGTCGCACTCGGCCGCCGTGATGACGTCCGCCGCCCGATTGCCGCTGTTGGTGATATAGAAACGCTGATGGAAATCGCGATTGGTGCGGCTGCGCAGCGATGCGCCTTTGGGAGTGACCGCGAGAGCAGCGAACGCGCCGTTGAGCGCGAGGTTGATCGTGACGATCTGCGAGTACGACGCGAAACCGCCGGTGCCGGTCAGGAGGGCGCGAATCACGCCGGATGTGGCACCGGCGCGCACGTCGAAATGAATGCCAACGCCGACGGTCTGATCGACAAAGATGGTGATGTTCCCGCTCGGTCCGCAGTTGGAGGCGATACCGCTGCATTCGAGAATGGTCTCGTTCAGCATCACGCCGACATTGCCGGTGTTCGTGACGGCGTACGAGACGTCGTTCGACACAGCGTTCGGGAAGACGGCCTGGGTCGAGGTGATCGGCGTAACCGCGACCGCCGCGATCGACGCCCGCGTGATCCACGGGGTCGATGCAGAATCCGCGCGGACGATACCGTCCGCACCCAGGTAGCTCACCGTCAGCGTGACGCGGTCCGAGACGCCGACGATGGGCGGCGCTACCACCGTCATGATCTCAGTGGCAGTCTCGCCCGGTTGGATCGTCACGACGCTGTCGGCGTCGCGGATTGAAAACAGGCCGTCAGTATGTGGGGACAGCGTGAACGTCACTTCGGTCGAGTTGCGGTTGGTGACCGAGAATAGTGACAGGCCAACAAACGACGGATCGAGCGCGCCGACGCCGGTGAACCCGCCGTTCGTGACGAGCGGTGCGACCTCGAGCGAAGGAACGATGACGGCACGAGCCGCCGACGCCGCGATTTGTCCGCCATACGGCGACGTATATCGCGCCGCGAGCTTTACGGTGTCGGGGACATCGCGAACCGTCGGCGTGGTGTACGACACGACGGCCCGCTGCGACGCACCCGCGGCGACGCTCAACGTCGCCGGCGTCACGGTGCAGTTGCCGAACGCACCGCACGTTGGTGCAAGTGCATACGCGGCAGTGAAACTGCCGGTGTTCGTGACCGTGAACGTGTCGACCGCGGTGATTGCAGGCGCGACGCGGTGGAGGAACGACTGCGCGCGCACGGCCGGCTGAAACAACGTGAGGGGGGCGGACCACCCGATCGTGACGGAACGAGTGACCGTGTGTCCGGTGGTGTCGACCGCCGTCACATCCAGCGTCTGATCCCACGGCAGGAGCGTCACCGGGAATGTTTCGGTCCAGTGGGACGCGCAACCGGCCACCTGTCGCGTGAGGAATCCATTCGGAAGACGTTGTCCGTGCCACGTTGCGCTGACGGACGTGATCTGATCGTCCGGATCACACGCGTCGATCACGATCGTCGCGGCCGGCGAGGTAACGATCGTGCCGTTCGGCGGTGTCACCGTGATCTGCGGCGGCAGCAGCGCACCAGTCACGGCCCGGAACGATTGACTACTCGAGTCTGTCGAATACGCACTCGAGTACTTCGCTCGAGCCGCGATTGTCATTCCCGCACCAACCACTGCCGGCGACGTGTAGGTAAACGGAATCGTCGCGGTCTGCCTGGCACCGACGCTGATTGTTTGCGTCGCCGGCCCAGCGCATGATCCGGGGCACGGCACGCCTATGCTGTACTGCGCCGTATGCCATCCCGGATTCGTGATGCGGAACGTGTCCGTGACAACGGTGTTGATCGGAACACGTGTGTCTGCGTGCGGCGCGATCCCCGGTGCGTGATCGCTGGCGTCGTCGTAGAAATACCACTGCGCGTATTCGACGGGGTGAATGCCGTCCGTGACATCCAGAACGATCCAGTCAGCGCCGGAAAACGATTGCGGAAATACGACGTGCTTCGACGTCAGGCACCCAGGCACGTGCGTCACCGTCACGATCCCACCCGGTTGAACTGCACCGTTGTGCGTGAGTACCGGCGTGCCGACGGTCCCGTCCGGGTCGCACACGTCCACGACGAGCGACGTGAGATTCGTGAAGACCGACGGTGTCGCGCCGTCGCTCGACGGCGAGACGGTCATGATCGGCGGGCTGACGTCGGCGCCCACGATCTTGATGATGGCGGAGTCCGGCGGCGATGGATTGGCGACGCCGGCGGGTCCCGTGACGCGCACGACGATTTGCCCCGGTCCCGACGCACTGACGTCGTAAAAGACTGTTACTGCCTGATTCGACGCGAACACCGACGAACCGTTCGGCAGGGTGCAGTTTGTGGCCGTGCCGGTGCAGACGACGCTCAGCGCGAACGTGCCGCTCGACGTGCCGGTGTTATTGACGAACGCCTGCACCCACTGATGCGAGCCCGCGGGGAGCGTCGTCGGTGTCGTCATCTTCGGCGTCACCGACAGCACGTAGGTATCGGGCACCGAGACCGTGATGTTCTCTCCGATGGCCTTCTGAATCGTCGTACCGTGCCACGATACGAGAAAGATGAGCGTCGCACTGCTGTTCTGCGCGGCAGCTCCGTACTGCACGGGAACGCGGAGCACCTGACCCGGATTGAGCGTGACATTAAAAGTCTGCTCATCCGTGAAGTCGAAATCACCGACGGGATGTGGATCGTCGATGGGCGACCCGCTGGTTCCCGCCCAGACGGTGTAAGTGACGGGAGCGATCGCGGTGTTCCGCACCGTGAACGTGTCGACGTACGATTGCCCGGGCACGGCGAGCAGGAACGTCCGTGGCGCCGTGAGGATCGGCGTGATGTCCTGCGTATCGTCATAGCTGAGCGCCCAAGAGCCACTCGCGCCGTGTCCAGCGCCGTCCGTGACGCTCGCGGTGATGGTGTTAGCGCCGCGCCACAATGGCGGCGAGTGAAAATCCGCCTGCATCGCCGTGGCACAGTTCGCGACGGAGATCGCGTAGTACGCCGTCGGCGAAATACCAGAACCATTGAGCGTGAAGCTCGGCCCGTTCAAGGTTCCGTCCGGCGAGCAGATCGAGATGGAGAATCCGTTGATGGCTGACGTCAGTTGGACGCTGGGTGACGGAGATATCGATAGCGTGGGCGGACGAACCGACGCGGTCGTGACGGTGACAGTGCCGGAATCGTTGATGCCGGTGGACGCGTCCGTCGCACGGAGAGAGATCGTCGTCGACAACCCGAGAGCGCCCGAGACATAATTGACGCTGACGTTCGATGCGCCGCCGGGCCCGAGGGTGATCGTGGACGGCGATGCCGTGCAGCCGCTCGCGGCAAACGTCCCGCAATTGGGGACGAGGTTGAACGTCCCCGCCGATGAGCCACCGTTCGTGACGGTGAACGCCTCGCTTCTCGCGTTCGACGGAGCGATCGCCGCCGAAATGCCTTTGGGAGAGACCGCCGGGTAGCTGGGCGCGATGATCGTGGCGTCCCAAACGACTTCGTTGTCCGCGTCCAGGCTCGGATGGAGCGTGACGGCGTACGGGACACCGTCGAGCGTGAACGATACGGTGCCGCTGACTGGCGGGAACGGCTTTAGGCCGAGCTCGAAGGTGATGTAATCCGTTCCCTGGGGAGCAAGGTTGCTCAAGCCGAACGGAAAACAGAACGTGAACTGTCGCCAGTCCGTTGGCCACGTGATGACGCGGGTCTCGAGATACGGCCCGCAGCTATAGTTTGCGATTGGGACCAAAACGGCCTGATTCGTCGTGTTTCGAAATCCGACCGTCAGATACGCAACCGGCGTGGCCGGATAATCAGCATCGAAGTCTGTGTAAACGGTCGCCGAGACTGGCACGACGCGCTGCGCGCAGAGCGGTCGTGGGCGGAGACCGAGGAGTACCGCGCACACGATGAGCGCGCGTCCAAAACGAGCTGCGATGCAGGCGACCGACACAGGCGGGCTCCGGGGTGGGAGTGAGGGAGGCCACCCTTAAAAGCAATGCGCGGTCCAGGCCGGACCGCGCATGTAAATTCAGGTATTATCGATATTTAACCTGATGAAACGGCGCGCAGGGTCACCCCGATTCGCACCGATGTCGCGCGAATTCGCGCGACAAGAACGCGAATCGCACCCCTCGACACCCATCGCTTCATCGCTGAAGTAGCGGCGCCACAGGTAATCCCTCAGAAGCGGGATGCCAACCTGCATCCCGTGCGTTTGCGTCGCGACGGCGAGGCTCGTAGCCAACCGGGAGTGAAAGCCGCGTTCATCTGGAACCTTCTTTCGACTCCAGACTCAGTAGAGACCATATGCCCGCCAAGAGTGCTTCACTCATTGAAGGACGCCCTGACGCACACGGGGTCTTGTCAAACCATTCTTGCCCTCGTAGTGTCTTATAGGTAAGACCATTACCTATAAGACCATGCCCCATCCGCCGCTCGATCTCCTCCACGGTACCGTCGATCTTCTCGTGCTCCGCACCCTCGCCTGGGAGCGGATGCACGGCTACGGCATCGGCCAGTTCGTCAAGGCGCGCACCGACGGCGCCATCGCGATCGACAGCGCGGCGCTGTATCAGGCGCTCCACCGGCTCGAAAAGCGGAAGCTCGTTCGCGCTTCGTGGGGCGTCAGCGAAACCAACCGGCGCGCCCGGTTCTACGAGCTCACCGCCGCCGGCCGCACCGCGCTCAAGGCACAGTCGAGCGACCTCCGCGCGTACGTCGCGGCACTCTATCGCGTTCTCGACGCCCGCTGACCACGCGGAAAGTCATCATGCGACCCATACGACCCATTCGCTGGTTCCTTCGGCTGCCCCGGTCCGCCGCGCGCATCCGGACCGACATCGACGAGGAGATCGCGTTCGACATCGACATGCGCGCGCGCGATCTCGTCCGACAGGGCGTCGACGCGCGTGAGGCGCACGCCCGCGCCGCGCAGGAATTCGGCGACCTGGACGCCACCCGACGGTACTGTGAGGACATCGACATGCAGACTGAAGCCGACGCGCGCCGGAGCAACATGCTCGAAGACCTGCGCGCCGATCTCACGATCGCGCTCCGCGGCATGCGCCGCACGCCGGTGTTCGCGGCGGTCGTCCTGCTGACGCTGGCGCTGGGAATCGGTGCGAATACGGCCGTGTTTTCGGTCGTCCGCCGTGTATTGATCGCGCCGCTTCCGTTTCGCGCGCCCGAACAACTCTATCGTCTCTACACCACGCCCGCGGCGACCGACGGCGACAACGACAAGCTGTCGCTCGTCGAGCTTCAGGAGCTTGCGGCGCAGAGCCGGTCGCTCGCCGGCCTCACGCTCTTCGGAAGCTACCAGGGCGTCACGTACTCCGACGATCGCACGACGGATGCGTGGCAGTCCGTATCGGTCGCGCCGAGCTTCTTCGACGTGCTCGGCGTCCGCCCAGCGCTCGGTCGCACGTTCCGAAGCGATGACTTTGCCCAGGGCGCGTCACCGGTCGTGATGATCACGTATCAAATTTGGCAGCGCACGTTCGGCGGCGATCAGAAAATCGTCAATTCCAGCGTTCAGCTGAACGGCAAACCGTTCACCGTGATCGGCGTGCTCCCCGAATATTTCGTCGGGCCGACGTTCAACGCCGACATGCTCCTCCCATTCGACGTCGACGCCGGCCTGCGGCGGACGCAATTCGCCAGATCGCGTGCTTGGCGCTCCGTGGCACGGCTCAAGCCCGGAGTATCTATGGCGCAGTGGCGAAGCGAGTTGGCGATTATCCGGCAGCGCATTCAAGCCGCGCACCCGGAGATTCGGAACGCCGGTGTGGTGCTTCCCACACCGCTGCACGAAGCCATCGTCGGCGGAGCGGGATCGGTGCTGCGCCTCGTGATGGGCGGGGCGCTCATCGTGTTGCTCGCCGCATGCGCGAACATCGCCGGACTCTTTCTGTCGCGCTCGGCCGCGCGTCGCCGCGAGCTCGGCATTCGCACTGCGCTGGGCGCCGGGCGCGGACGTCTCATCCGCCAAACTCTCGCCGAAACACTTCTATATGGGATCGCCGGTGGGGCGATCGGCGTCGTGCTCGGCGCGCTTCTCAAGGCGTCGCTGCTGCGCCTGGCCGGTCCGATGCTGCCCAAGCTCGGTGAGGTTCACATAGACGCGGGCGTGCTGTTGTTCGCGCTCGGCGCATCGGTGGCCTCGGGCGTGATATTCGGGGCGGTTCCGGCACTCGCCGCGACTCGCGTCGATGTGCGCGAAACGCTCGGTGATACCGCGGCGCGTGCGTCGTCGCGTGGCGCGGCTTCCGCCCGCGCGTCGAGCGTCCTCGTGTCGGCACAGGTCGCGCTCGCCGTGGCGCTCGTGGTGGGCGCGAGTCTGTTCGTGCGGACCTTCCGGACGTTGCTGGACACGGATCTCGGATACGAGATGTCGAATCATCAGGCGGCGTTCGTTCTCAACCCCGGCCCGCAATATCGCGATCCAGGATCACGCAGCGCGTTCATCGATGCGTTCGTGCGACGCGTACGCGCGCTACCGGGCGTGACCGCCGTCGGATACACGGTGACCAACCCGTGGAATGGCTCGTGGATTTCGCCGCACTTCCAAATCGAAGGCCGATCGATGGATCAAAACGACCGGCCGAGTGCCGTGCTGGCGACCGCGTCGTCCGAGTACTTTGCCGCCATGGGAATGGCCGTGCGCACCGGCCGCGGCTTCAACGCCGGCGACTCGCCGACGAGCGCGCCTGTCGTGGTGATCAGCGAAGCGTTGGCCAAGCACTACTGGCCCAACTCGAGTCCCATCGGCGCGCGGATCCGATTGCCTGACTTCTACGCGCAAAGTCCTGGGGACACGCTGCTCTTCCGCGAGATCGTCGGTGTCGTCGCCGACGTGCGACAGGATGCGATGTCCGCTGCCTCGGCGACGATCTATTTGTCGTCCGAGCAGATACAGATTGGCGCAGGATCGTTCGTGGTCCGCACGCGCGGCGACGTCGCACCCGTACTGCCGCTGATAACCGGCGCCGCTCGCGCACTCAATTCGAAGGCGTTGATGCTCGCGCCTCGCACGCTGCGCGACGTGCTCTCCGGCATCGTGCGCCGTCAGAACGTCGCGATGACGCTGACGGGCCTGTTCGCCGTGCTCACGGTGCTGCTCGCCGGATTGGGCGTGTACGGTATCATGGCGTACAACGTGTTCTCTCGCACGCGGGAATTCGGCATTCGCTCGGCGCTCGGTGCATCGCGTGGCGCTGTGTTGAGGCTCGTCTTGCGCGCGGGCTTGGCGACGACGGCGCTCGGTCTGGTCGCCGGCGTATTGCTCGCTGCCGGGCTAGCCCAGTTCGCCGCTTCGATGCTCGCTGGCGTGACGGCACACGATCCAGCGTCATATGCGGCGGCGGTCGTAGTCGTAGGCGCTGTGGGTTTGGTAGCGTGCGCACTGCCGGCGCGCGCCGCCACGCGCGTGGAACCCGTCGAGGCATTGCGGCTGGAATGACCTGTCGCGTTCAAATCGGAGTTCACGAGCCAAGCCTTTGATCGATCGGCGCACGGGCGCGGGATCACGGTCCACTTCAATCGGCCCGGCAGAGCGATCGAGAACTGCTACGTCGAGCGCTTCAACGGCCGGCTCCGCGGCGGGTGTCTCACCGAGAGCGAGACGGGCCTGTTGCTCACACCTTCAACCGCATCCGATCGACAGGAATAGCTGGATCAAGAATAGGGGTCACGTCAGTAGACCCTCAGCGTCCGATGCAGTGCGCTGTCGACGCAGTGATGGGGCGCCGCCGTCATCATGCCGGTGGCGCCCCATCGCACGGCGAGATCGTCCGCAGCGTTCAAGGAGAATTGACGACGACCCTAAGTGAATCTGACAAGGTTTGAGAACCTTGCACGAGCTGGACAACGATTTCAGTAATGCCGGGGCGCCGTGTGAAGACAAGGCCCGACGTGCTCGCTGTTGCAATTGTCGAATCCCGGCTGATGAACCCGAGCGGCGTATCGGCGGTTAGTGGCTGTCCCGAAACGTCGCGGGCCACGACTGACAACTGCGCCGGATTCCCGGGCGCAATGAGCAGCCCTGTCTTTGGATCAGGCTGCGTGATTGCGATTGAAGCTACCAAATCAGGTGCGGTGGAGGCGCTGGACCCGCACCCGCCGAGGGTGGCGACACTCGCGACGGCGGCCGCCCCTCTGAAGACACGACCAAACACCGTCACTCCCTCGCCAACAAGGTCACCATCCACGCCGGTGTTCTACAGGACAACCGCGACGCAACGTCTACTGCGCGACGTAGACCTGGGTTTCAATCGGCGTGCTCGCTGCGGTGGTGACGTGATGTCGTACTACGAGCTGGGTCCCGCGCAACGTCGCCGTATCGACCGCGGCAAACGGAGTCAACGGCGTTAGCACGAGCGTGTCGCCGCTTCGCACGACGCGGTCAAAGCCGACGTGGCCGACAGCCACCGGGTCGCCGTTTGGATTCGCGGGCTTCGTCAGGTCATTGACCTCTGCGCTGTCGCTGCCGATGAGGACAATACTTCCCGAGACGATGGTGGAGTTTGTGGAGGGCTCGGTGAACGGCAACGGAGTGCCGTTGATCGATGACAGTGTATAGGTCGTTACCGAGAGCGGCGGAGCCGTCGCGCTACCGCAGCCCATCGCTGCCACCACCGCAATGATGGCTCTTACGTCAGTGAGAGATTTCATGGTTCGCCGTCGCGCATTTTACGCGCCGCGCGGAACGTCTGAATCGCCGAACGTGACTGCCGCCGAGGCTCCTTTGCTCGAGGCTACGGCCCCGGTTCCAGCGTGAACACCGTCACCTCCGGCGCCGCATGTATCCGCGCCGGAACGATGCTGAACCCAATTCCGCGCGTCACGTACACGGCATTCCCCGCCTGCCCGCGGTCGCGCTGCCACCCTTCGACACCCATCGCTTCATCGCTGAAGTGGTGGTGCCACAGGTAATCGCTCAGGAACGGGATGCCGAGCTGCATGCCGTGCGTGTGCGCCGCGACGGCGAAGGGTGCCTGACCGGCCGGAATCTTCACGAACGAGTCGGGATCGTGCATGAACACGATCCGCGGTGCGCTCGGCGGTACTGTGCCGAGCACGGACTCGACGTCATCGTTGTTCGCCCACTTCTCGCCGATGCCGACGAGATACAGCGAATCACCCGGCGACACCGGCGTCCCCGGCTGTGTCAGCGCGTGTGCGGCGTTGTCCATCACTTCCACGCCGGCGATCGTCAGCGCCGCGCGCACGCGGTGCGCGACGTAATTCTCCTGATTCGAGTGTTCGTTCATCAACGAATAGTCATGGTTGCCGAGCACCGCGTAGATGGGAATGCTGTCGCGAAGAATCGGCTGGAGGAGCTCGACGACTTCCTTCATCTGCTCGTCGACGCTCGAGTCGGCGTTGTACACGAAGTCGCCGGCGATCAGCACGAACGCCGGGTGCACGTCGACCACCTTCCCCACCGCTCGGCGCACGGCATCGCGGTTCGCCCACCACATTCCCACCTGCATGTCGGCGAACACGGCGAACTGCTTCCCCCGCCACGCCGCGGGCAGGCCGGGAATGCGAGCCTCTTCATTATTACGAATGACGAAACGCGGCTCGACGGCCGTCCCGTAGACGGTGATCGCCGTGAGCAGCTTCAACAGAGTCCACCACATTGCGCAACGCTCCGGTTTGAGCGCGAGCGTCGCAAGCGGCGTGCTGAATCGTTCGAGGTTTGCGGTTCGGCCGAAAACACTGCCCCGCGCCGCGGCGTGTGGGACCTATGGCTCCTTGCCGAACGCTGGCTTCGGGACGACGAACCCTCGCTGTTTCGTTGCCCTTCTACCGCTGGTCATTGACCGCGGCGCGGCCTATTCCGAGGTATCCCGGAGGTTTAGAGAATTGGAAATACGGCCGGACCACGGCAGCGGATCGGTGCATTCCCGCCACTCGCACACAACAGCTCGAGAGCGTCGAGACTCACGCGCTCAGTCATTCCGGAGTGCCGTCATCGGATCAACGCGCACGGCTCGGCGCGTCGGCGCGAAGCCGGCGATCAACGCCACCAGCAACAGAACGCCCGCAACAGCCAGCATTGTCGCGGGATCGGTAGGCGTGACTTCAAAGAGTGATTTCTGAAGCACGCGCGTAACGGCCAACGCCCCAATTAGTCCGAGCGCCAACCCAGGAACCACGAGCGCAAGCATCCGACGTGTAACGACGCGAATGACGTCCTGCGACATCGCGCCAAGCGCCACGCGAACGCCCAGCTCGTGCATCCGCGCGGCGACGTCGTACGCCAGCACGCCGTACGTTCCGACGGCGGCGAGCAACAACGCGAGCGCCGAGAAGATCGTCACGAGCTGCGTCTCGAAGCGCGAGTCGGCGATCGATGCGGAGGCGATGTCGTCCATCGACTGGACATTGCGCACGGCCACGACCGGGTTGAGCTCGTGGACGATCGCGCGCACGGTCGGCGTCAGCTCCTCCGCGGACCGTGCGGAGCGCATCACGAACGTGACGTCGTTGGAGATGAACGGCATGTCGGTGGCCTGCGACAGCGGAACGTATTGCGCGCGGTCGCGCCCCTGCGTCAGGCCCTGTTCCACGACGTCGTCGACGACGCCGACGATCGTCTTCCAATCGCCAGGCTGGGGATTTTCTTCCTCCGTGAGGCGCTGTCCAATCGCGCCGCGTCCATCGGAGGGCCAGAAACGTCGCGCGATCGAGCGGGTCACGATCGTCACCGGCAGCGACGATGCGTTGTCGGCGCTGTTGAAGTCGCGGCCGGCAAATAACCGAATCCCCATCGTGCCGAAATATTCGGGCGCGACGACGATCTTATGGACGTCGTACCCCTTGGGGACAGAGCTGATCCCGTCGATGCGGAGATCGCCGATGAGGTGGGGCGGCCTGATTGGAAGCACGTTCACGAGCGACGCCGTCCCAACTCCGGGCACCCGCCGCACGCGATCGAGGACCTGCGCCTCGAACGTGTGAAGATCGGTGGGTGTCGGAAACGCCGCGGGCGAGAGGATCGTGCGGAAAGTCACGATGCCGCTCGAGTGAAATCCGGTGTCGACCGCGCGCAGGCGCGTGAAACTCTTGAGCAGCAGTCCGGCGCCGCTCAACAGCACGATGGCCAGCGAGAGCTGTGCGACCACGAAGACGCGGCGGATCCGGTCGTGGCTTCCGGCGACCGTGCGTCCCGACGTCGAGAGCGCTTCGCGCGGATCGCGCCGCGTGCTCGCGAGCGCCGGAAAGATCCCGCACACCAAACCGGCGATGAGCGACACACCGAACGCAGCGCCAAGCACACGCCAATCCACGGTGATCTCCTGGGCACGCGGGATCCGGCCAGGGGGCGCGACTGCGATGAGCACGCGGACGCCCCACTTCGCAAGCACGATTCCCGCCGCGCCGCCAATGCAGGCGACGAGGGCACTCTCCGTCACGAGTTGTCGGACGATGCGCGCACGTCCAGCGCCGAGCGCCGCGCGGACGCCGATCTCATGCCGGCGCGTCGACGCGCGGATGAGCAGCAGGTTGACGACGTTCGCACATGCGATCAGCAGTACAAAGAACACGGCGCCACTGAAGATCCAGAGTGTGGGCTTCGCGCGCGCGACGAGCAAATCGACCATTGGACGAACGTCCGTGATGTGCGTGCCCGGCTTTTCGTCTGCCGTTGACGGCAACCGCGGGAGCATCGACGCCAACTCGCGACGCGCCGCCTCAATCGTCGTTCCAGCGGAGAGCCGAGCGATGACCGCCCGATCGATGAAATTGTTCGGTGTGGGCTTGATGGCGAGCGGCGTCCAGAACGCCACGCCGTGCGGCAGATCAAAGATCGGCGGCATCACGCCGATCACCGTGTACGCCAGGCCGTTCAACGTAATCGAGGTGCCGAGCACGGAACGCGCGCCGCCGAAGCGCTCGCGCCACAACTGGTCGCTCAATAGCACGACGTGATTGTTCCCAGGCTCTTCTTCCTCCGCCGTGAACGAGCGTCCGATGACCGGAGAGACGCCGAGGGTGGCCGGGAGACTCGCCGTGACCTGTCCTGCGTTGAGTGGCTCCGCGTCACCGTTGCCGGTGAGCGTCATCTGGCTTCCCGCAAAGGTGGCGATCGACGTGAACGCGCGCGGCGGCGTCGCCCGCAATTCGGCGAACGTGTGATCGCTCAGGTTGTGCGGGCTGTTCGGACCTGCGTCCACGGACCGATGCGAGAGCATGACCAACTGCTCGGGATGAGCGAACGGCAGCGGCGCGAGCAGCGCACCGTTCACGACGGTGAACATGGCGGTGTTGGCACCGATGCCAAGGGCAAAGGTGGCAACGGCGACCGCGGCGAACGTCGGCGAACGACGCAGACCGCGCGCCGCATACCGCGCGTCGCGAACGAATGCGTCCCACGACGCGCCGCCCCACATCTCGCGCGTCACTTCGGCGACGTGCGTCGTGTTGCCGAACTCGCGGCGCGCATTGTCGCGCGCCGCCGACGGCGATTCGCCGCGCTCGATGCGCTGGGCCGCGGCCATGTCGAGATGCGCCTGGAGCTCTTCGGCAAGCTCCATCTCACGCGCACGACGTCGCCACGGCCATGTCATGATTCGTTCTCCGCGATGGCCGGGTTCAGAATGCCGGCAATCGCCTGCGTCATCCGCTCCCACTTCGTGCGCTCGACGATGAGCCGTTTGCGCCCGGCCGCGGTGAGCCGATAGACGCGAACGCGTTGGCCTTTGTCGGACCGGTCCCACTTCGCATCGATGAGCTTGGCGCGCTCGAGACGATGCAGCGCCGGGTAGAGCGATCCGGTGTCGACCTGCAGCGTTTCGTTCGAGTGGGCGCGAATCATCTGCGCGACACCGAAGCCGTGCTGCGGTCCCCAGCGAAGCGTTTGGAGGATGATGAAGTCGAGCGTCCCCTGGAGCAGCTCGATGCGTGATTGTCCGCCGGACATTGGGTGACCCGCGCGCGAAAGGTGTAGGCGCTCTACAGCAAGCTGAAGAATGTCTACACCCTGCCGTGCCGCGCGTCAAGCGTGCTCGTGAACCGTCCCGGCTTCAATCACCGAGCGCGCGCCGAGGCGTTTCGTCATCTCCTTGATGCGTGCGACACCTTCGTCGCCGCGCGACGTAGCCTAGAGCGACTTCAGGTACTCGACGAGGTCATGCTTCTGCTGCGGGGAAAGGCCCAGCTTGAAGAATGTGTCATAGTGATTGACGACGTCGTCGAGCGTGGCGAAGCGCCCATCGTGGTAGAAGCCGCCCTTCTCCTTCACGAACAAGCCTTTGAGCGGCGTCGTGCGGTAGCGATCGTCCGGCGACCGGCTCGCCTGGAAGTCGTCGATGCCGATTTCCGCGGCGGTGTGCATCGGCCACCCCGGCTCCGCGAACAGCGGCGGAACATGACAGCGCGCGCATGTCCCCTGGCCGTTGAAGATCGCGCGGCCTCGATCGGCCGCCGCGTGGTCATAGCTGTTCTTCGGCGGCGCCGGCGCCGGAATCGACATCTGATAGTAGTGCAGCGCCGCCAGGTGCGGCGTCACTTGATCGGGCGTCGCGTTCACGTCGTACATGTGCGTCTTCTGGGCAATCGGATACTTCTTCGGATCATTCAGTCGCGGATCGTAGAAGCGTCCGCGGCCGTGCATCTGCGTCACGGCAACGTACGCGTTCCAGTGCGTGATCGAGCCCCAGCCCGTATACGTGTGGAGGTTGATCCCCTGGAGGCCGAACGCGGCCGGCAGGAGCGTCGCCGCCGACTTGCCGTCGGGCCGGAACGCCTTTCCGTCGTGGATCAACTCCGCATCGTATTTTCCCGGACCCCAGCTTCGTAACACTTTTCTGATCGTCTCCGCATCGAGCCCGAGCGCCTGCTCGAAGGGCGTGAGGCGCGGCGCCATCGCGACGATCGCGCCGACGTTGAGATCGCGGTTTGGCCAGCCGTCCAGCCGATTGCCGATGCCTTTCGTGAGCGCGTCGTTCACCGTCGAGTGACACAGCGCGCAGGTGATACCGACGCGCGTCGGCCGCAATCCGCCGTTGTCATAGAATGCTTTGACACCGACGACGGCATCCGCCTTCAGCAGCTCGAGCGTCGTCTGCACTTCGTCGAGACTCGCCGAGCCGCCGCGGATTGCGTCGGCCGTGATTTTGGGCAAGTGGTCGATATCGACTTTGAGACCGACGTCGAGCGCCTGCCGCGGCGTCAGACCGGGGCCGACGCCGCCATGGCGACTGCCGGCGATCGCCAGCTGCAACTGTAGCGTATCGCTCCAGAAATACTCGTCGCCGAACGTCTCGTGGCGAAAGACTTTCCGGCCTTCGTCGAGCATCGACGAGGCGTTGTGATCGATGTCGTCGGTGAAGCTGTTCGGTTGCGTACGAACGGCCGCGTTCTGTGGAACGCCTTGCGTGCTCAGATGCGCGCAGGCGAACATGCCTCCGGCGAATACCAAAATGCTAACGAGCGAAGCCGACAGCTTGTGCATGGGCGTACCCGGCGCGAGGTATGAACCTGACGAGCAGTGCGGCGCCTGCTTCGGCAAGGCATATACCAAGGCTGAGCTGTGGAAAAGAATTCCGCGCTGTGGCAGGGGAATTCAGACTACCTCGCGGTCCGTTTCGTCGACGCACTCGATGAGAATTACTGAAGGCCGAGCGCCGCGCGCGGGTCGAGCCTCGAGGCACGGATGGCCGGAACCAGGCACGCGAGCAGCCCGGTGACGGCAAGCACCAGCGCCGTTCCTCCATAAACTTCCGGATCCGTCGATCCAGTCTCGAACAACAACTGCGACAGCGCGCCCACGACGAACAGCGAGAGACAGGCCCCGAGTACGATGCCCGTGCCGACGAGCAAGCCGCCCCGTTTCAGGACGTCGACCAACACGTCGCCGCGGCGCGCACCCAACGCCATCCGAATGCCGAACTCCTTCGTCCGTTGCTGCATGACGTACGACACCACGCCGTAAATCCCGAGGCCGCACAACAGCAGAGCCAGAACCGCAAAGCCGGTCATCAGCAACGCCGCGTAGGTTCGGCGCTCGATCGATTGCGCGATCACCTCGCGCATGGGGCGGATGCGCTCCACCGGTTGATTGGGATAGAGCGACTGAATCCGCGCGCGCGCGCTTTCGGCCAACGAGACCGGGTCGGCCGCCGCGCCGCGAATATAGAGTTGCATCGAGTTCAACACGTGATACGTCTCGTCCTGCGTGTACGGCATGTACACGGCCGGGCCGGGACGTGCATCGACGGAGCGCTGCCGCAGGTCCGGCACAATGCCAACGATCTCACGCATGCGCGGCTCGCCGGTCGCGCGGCCGCCCAGCGACAGATAGCTCACGCCGATGCGCTTGCCGATTGGATTCTGCCCGGGGAAGAGGCGCGCCGCGCCTTCGCTGTTGATGATCACGACAGGCGGACGATCGGCGTCGTCGAGGTTCGTGAAGAACCGTCCGTGAACCAGCCCCACGCCGAGCGATTTGAAGTAGTCCGCGCTGATCCAGCACGCCTCGGTCGACGGCTCGCGGCCCGGGACATTGAGGCGGTCGGCGAACTTGATGATGGCGGTATTCACCCGCATCGACGGCATGCAATCCGAGAGCGCCGCGGACGTCGCCCCGGGAACGTTCGCCGCCGCGTCGAGCACGTTCCGCCAGAACGGATACCCTTCGCGATTATCGTAGTTGGTGCGCAGGTACGCGGTCGCCGTTTGTTCCGGCCGATATCCCAGCGGCACCGACTGGATTCGCATGAAGCTGCGCACCAGCAGCCCCGCGCACACCGTCAGCACGACCGCGCACGCGATCTCGGCGACGATCAAGCCGCCGAACGGTCGTTGTGCGCGGCCCGTCTCCGTGCGCGAGCCGCGGAATGCTCCGGCCAGGTCGAGCTTCAGCAGCGTACCCGGAATCACGGTGAATATGCCGCTGCTCAACACGACGATCGCGAGACTCACCGCGATCGCCGCGCCATTCAGCGCGAGTCCGTCCATGCGCGGGAGCGACGCGGCGGCGAATCCGCGGATCATGCCGATCGTCAACGCGCCGACAAGGAGACCCAGCACACCACCTGCTCCGCTGAGCAACACGCCTTCGACCAGGAGTTGGCGCCGAATGCGCGCGCGACTGGCGCCGAGGCCCAGCCGGACGGCGAGCTCCGGAGCTCGTTTGATGGAATGCGCGAGCAGCATCGCCGCCGTATTGAGCAGCGTCACGAGCAGCACCAGCGCCACCGCCGCCATCATGATGTCGAGCTGGCGCGCAATCGGACCAACGACCACCTCCCGCAATCCCGTCAGCTGCGCCGCCACGTCAGCCGGTTCGCCGTCGGCGCGGCGCAGGATCGCCGTCAGCTCCTGCTCGGCGACTCGTGGATCGACGCCGGGCTTCAGCCGGCCGACGACATCGAGGAACTTGTTCGCCCGCCAGTTCATGAAGTCCCAGCTCGGCTCGGTGGCGAGCTTGAGCCACAGGTCGACGTCGGAATAGAGATCCGGCATGGGTGGCATGACTCCCACGATCACCGACGGCCCGTCTTCGACGTGAATCACGCGTCCGATGACGTGCGGGTCACCACCAAGCTGGTCTTTCCAGAACTTGTATGAGACGAGGAGTGTGCTGTTGTTCAGATCGTTGAATTCGGCGGGCAGGAACGTGCGTCCCAGGAGAGGTCGAACGCCGAGGACGTCGAAGAACGCCTGCGTGGGCGACGCACAATTCACGACGCACGGTTGACCGTCGCCCGTCAACACCTCGGCGAACCGCGGAATGACCGCGGCGACACCGGTGAAGACCGTGTTCTGCGCGCGGACGTCGCGGAAGTCGGGACCGGACATGGCGCGGCGAGCGTTGCCGAGGGTCCGGGCGTGCGACGTGACCATGTAGAGCCGGTCGGCATTCGGCAACTGTATCGGCGCGATCAGCACCCGATCGAAGACGCTGAACATCGCGGCATTGAGCCCGAGCCCCACACCGAGCATCAGGACCACGACCGTCGTGAAGCCGGGACTGCGCCGAAACAGTCGAAGACCGTACCGAATGTCCTGCACGACCGATTCGACCGACGGAAACAGTTCCTGGTTTCGCGCCTCTTCCTTCAGATAGGTGCGATTGCCGAAGAGCCGCCGGGCTTCGCGCTGCACCTGTTCGGGCGGCATCCCTCGCGCAGCCAGCAGCTCGGCGCGCATGGCGAGGTGCGACTGGACCTCGGCGTCGACGTCGTCTTCGATTCGGCTGGTGCGGAAGACCGCGAACAGTCGCGTCGAGACGGACCGCAGGCGACGGATGAGGTCACGCGGCGCGTTCATCTCACGAGTACCGCAGGAGGGCGGTGACGCCCGCAACGACCTCCGCCCAGCTGCGCTCTTCGCGGGCCAGCTGCCGGCGGCCGGCGGCGGTGAGCCGGTAGTACTTCGCCCGACGGTTGTTCTCGGTGGGCTTCCATTCGGAGGCGATCCAGCCGTCCTGCTCAATGCGGCGCAGGGCCGGGTAGAGCGAGCCTTCCTGGACGCGCAGCGTGTTGCTGGAGACCTGCTGGATGTGCAGCGCGATACCAAAGCCGTGCATCTCACTCAACTGCGCGAGCGTCTTGAGGACCAGTAAGTCGAGGGTGCCCTGCAGCGCATCGTTGCGTGCCATGGCGAACACTCGACCGCCGTCCCCTAGATGTCAAGGGGAGCGTCGCCGCGCCGGGGAAGCGGCGGAACTAGTCCTCCTGCCGCGGCGTGGAAGTCTGGCCTGGGAGCCTTGAGCCGGATTAGACCACGCCCCGCGCCCCTCAATCACTGCAGAGGAGCATTGAGAGCTTCGTTTGCCCTTCTACCGCCGGTGCCTGAACGTAGCGAAGCCGGCGCGCATCATTTCGGACAGCCACGTTGCCCTTCGTTGTTGGCAGAGATGCACGCACGCGTTGGATCGATAGGGGCTCTGGCGGATCAGGGGTTCATCGCTCTTCGAGCTCACGTCATGGCTCGGCCGGTGTGGAAGCGCGCACGGTACGCCGCCGGATTCATGTGCACGCGCCGCCGAAAATGATGGCGTAGCGTCGCGACGGACCCGAACCCGCAGTCGTCCGCAATGCGTTCCACCGATCGGCGCGACGTCTCCAGCAGATCCTTCGCGCGCGCGACTCGTAAGCCGATGAGCCATTCGCCTGGGCTTACGCCGGCGGTTTCCACAAATCGGCGCGTCAGAGTGCGAGCGCTCATGTGCGCCTGTCGCGCCATACGGTCGATCGGCAGCGACTCGTGAAGATGGAGTTGCACCCAATCGAAGAGTGTCGCCAACCACGGGCGATCCTCGTCGCCAACCGGCGCCGGAATGAACTGCGCCTGTCCACCTTCGCGATGCGGCGCCATCAGCAGCCGCCGAGCGACCGCGTTTGCGACCTTGGCGCCGTGATCGCGGCGGACAAGATGCATGCACAGATCGATGCCGGCCGCGCTCCCTGCCGACGTGAGGACTGAGCCCTCGTCGACGTAGAGCACATCCGGATCGACCTGGATTTTCGGAAACGCCTGGCGAAGCAGGTGCGCGTCCCGCCAATGGGCCGTCGCGCGGCGGCCATCGAGCAACCCGGTCGCGGCGAGCACGAAGACGCCCGAGCAGATCGACGCCAGTCGCGCGCCGCGGCGATGCGCGGCGACGAGCGCATCGAGCAGTGCACGTGGCGGCGTCTCATTCAGGTCGCGCCATCCAGGAAGAATGATCGTGTCCGCCCGCTTGAGCACCTCGAGCCCAGCACGCGGTACCAGCTTGATACCCCCGGTCGCGGAAAGCGGAGGGCGCTCGGCAGCACACACGACGAACTCGTACCAGTGCGGCATCTCCGGCCGCGAGAGGCCGAAGAACTCGACCGCGATGCCGAATTCGAACGTGCAGAGGCGATCGTACACGACGGCGGCGACGACGTGTCGGCGGCGCGGCCGGTTGGCTCGTGCGGAGGCGGATTTGCGCATGGTTTCCGCGGAAAGGGGCGTGGCGGAATATTGACGATGATTGGCGTTTCAGCCACTGTCGCCGCGCGCACCGGCCGCGCAGAATGCCGGCAGTGTCCGACCGCGCATCCGCTCACACGCCACTTGGTGCCCATTCCGATGCCCACGCTTCCAACATCGTCGCCCGTCACCGATATCCCGGCCGCACCGCCGGATATCGCGCGCGAACACTTCGCTCGGCTCCTGACGCTGGAGACCGACTGCTGGGACGTGCGCGCCGCGATGCGAAGCGCGACACCCGGATTCGTGTTGCTCGACGTGCGCGGTCCGAGCGACTATACCACCGGACACCTCCCAGGCGCGATCAACCTGCCGCACCGCACGATCAACGAACGCTCATTGGCCGAGTACTCGCCCGATACGTTGTTCGTGGTCTACTGCAACGGACCGCAGTGCAATGGCGCCGATCGCGCCGCGCATCGGTTGGCGTCGCTGGGGCGGCCGGTCAAGAAAATGATCGGCGGCGTCGAAGGATGGAACGACGAAGGCTTCGACTTGGAGCAATGAGCCCCGAAAGTGGCCCCGCCGAAAAAGCACACGGGGCCAGCGGCGCTCGACTCGCTGTTCAGCCCGACATCCCCGGCAGTGAAAGGAATTCCAGAATTTGAATGTCGGCATCGCCCGGTGTGTGCAGATGCGGGTGCTGCGCGAATCGTCGCGAGACGTCGTCGATCGAGTCGCCCTGAACGATCGAGTAGCCGGTGATTCGCGACGTGCCGCGCGTCGTGCCGCTGCGGGTCACCAGCGCGACGTCTCCGAGCGGGCTTCCTCCGTCGACGAGCGCGCCCTCGTTTTGCTTCATCCAGCCCATCCACGCCGCCATACCTGCTTTCGCCTGCTCGGGCGTGGCGTTCGCCATCTGCGCGCTCGCCGAGATTGGCGACTGATACAGCACGAGAAATTTCTTCATGACGGTTGCTCCGGATCCAGTGAAAAAAAAGTACGGCCGTTCGGCCCGTCGCAGCATTCAGCCACCTAGTGGAGAAGCCGGGGGAAGCGAGGCGCCGATACGGCGCTTGTTCGTGGCGCGGACCAGTGCGACGATGAAGCACGCGCCCAGGACCGTGTGAATCACAAAGGCAGGTGCGACCGCGAGGCCGGCTCCGAGCGCCGCCGTCCGCGCCGCGACGGCGAACGAGAGCACCTGGGTCACGAGATTGCCGACCAGCACCGCGACGAGGCCTTGACCCTCCGCGCGGCGGGCAAACCAATTGATTGTGCCGAGGCCAAAGAGGGTCGCTCCGTGCGCTTGGGCGACGGTCGCCAGCATTGGGGTGAGCGCGATGCCCGTCGGCGCATAGAATTGAGTAGGCGCCAGGACCAGCATGAGACCGATCAACCACGCGAGCACGGCCGCTATCCCGAGAAACAGCTTCATGGCCCGATCCGGAGAGAGGTGGACCATTATACATACCAACTGGTATGTTAGCGCAAGTCCCTGTGGTACGAAGCCATGACGCCGCAACGAAAACCACGGAAGGTGCGGAAGGTGCGGAAGGTGCGGACGGCGCGAAGGTCCCGCGATCGGGAGGCAACGCGCGCCCGCCTGCTCGCGGCGGGATTCGACGAGGTCTACCAGCACGGATTCCAGGCCGCGAGCGTGGATGACATGCTGCGCCGGCTCGACCTGACGAAAGGCGCATTCTTCCACCACTTCGAGAGCAAGCTCGAGTTCGGCTATGCGCTCGTTGACGAAGTCGTTGCCGAGATGATTCGTGCGCAATGGGTGATGCCGCTCGCCACCGCCGACGATCCGCTGACGATCATCGGTGATGCGTTCGAGGGAGGCGCGCGAGCGCTCGCCGCGGCGCCGGTGAACCTTGGCTGCCCGCTCAACAACCTGGCGCAGGAGATGTCACCGCTCGACGACGGGTTCCGTCTTCGCACGCAACAGGTATTCGAGCTGTGGATGCAGACCTATGAGCTCGCATTGCGGCGGGGCCAGGCGAGCGGCACGGTGAGCGCCGCGATCGACCCGCAGGCTGCGGCGTTCGCGCTCGTCGCCGAGATCGAAGGCATCTTGAGTCTGTCGAAAAACTCGCAGGATCCACGTGCACTCACCATCGGCGCGCGGAACTTGAGGCGGCGCCTGGATGCCATGCGCCCGTGACGCCGCCGTCGACCGCGTAGCATCCTCCCCTTGACTTCCTATGGAAGCGTCCCCATGTTGCTTCCACATAGACTTCCTATGGAAGAATGCCAGACAACGCCAAGAACATCGAAGTTCTCCGCGGCACACTCGATCTGCTCATCCTCAAAGCAGTGAGCTGGGGCCCCACGCACGGCTACGGCGTCGCTCGCTGGATCGAGCAGGCCACCGCCGACGTCCTGCAAATCGAGGAGGGCTCGCTGTACCCCGCGCTTCACCGGCTCCAGTCCCGCGGGTGGATCGCCGCGGAATGGGGAACGTCGGAGAACAACCGGCGGGCTCGGTTCTACACGCTCACCACCAAGGGACGCGCGCAGCTGCGCGCGGAAGCGGCGACGTGGACGCGATTCGCCCGCGCCGTGTTCGCCGCCCTCGAGGCACCGCCGCATCCGGTGTGATCGCGCACGCGCCGTCATGCGTGTTTGATTATTTGAATACCTTGTTATGAGCTCTCAGAACACCTCACGTCGCACGCCGGCCTGGCGGCGCTACCTCAGCTTCTGGGGCGCCGACACCACCGCCGACGTCGACGACGAGCTCCACTTCCATCTCGAGATGCGCGCCGCCGAGTACGCGGCGCGCGGCCTGTCCCCCGACGCGGCTCGATCGCGGGCCGAGCAGCGGTTCGGCAACGTCGCCCGCGCGCGCGACGATTGTGTCGAGATCGACCGCCAACAAGCCCGTGCCGAGAGTCACATGCAAATGCTGAATGCGCTCGTTCAGGATGCGGCGTATGCGCTCCGCGTCCTTCGCCGCCAGTGGGTGCCGGCGCTCGCCGCCATCCTGTGCATGGCGGTCGGCGTCAGTGCCACGACCGCGATGTTCAGCGTCGCCGATACCATGTTGCTGCGGCCCCTGCCCTACCGGAACGGCGACCGTCTGGTGTCGATCAGCAGCTCGCGTCAGGGATCCGGGTCCGGCACCGTCAGCTCATACCTCGACTACCGCGATTGGCGCGCGTCGCAGCGTTCGTTCGACGACATGGCCGCGCTCGGCCAAACGAGCTTCGTCATGCTGCATGGCGATCCACGAAACCTCTCGGCGGCGCTCGTGAGCGCGAGCTTCTTTCCAACCTTCGGCATTTCGGCGGAGTTGGGACGTCTATTCGCGAACGCTGATGATGAAACGGGCGCGGCACCCGTGATGGTCGTCTCCGACGCATTCGCGCGCCAGGAATTCGGCGAGCCCGCGCGGGCGCTCGGCCAGAGTGTGGTCGTCAACGGCGCCGCGCGCGCGATCGTCGGCGTGATTCCCGATCAGTCGCGCTACCCGTCGCGCACCGAGGTGTGGCTGCCCATCTCCACCGGCGGCTACAGTGCGTTCAGCAACGGTGTGCTCGATCCATCTTCGCGCGGCAACCGCAATCTCGAGGTGTTCGGTGTGCTGCGGCGCGGCGTCTCGCTCGATGCCGCGCGCCGGGACCTCGCGTCGATCGCGGCGCGACTCCAGCGCGAGTGGCCGAAATCCAACGCCCAGGAAACCACGGTCATGATGCCGATGCGCGAGCGCTACGTGGGCGACGTACGCGGCAGCCTGTTCGCCGTCATGGGCGCAACGATTCTCGTGCTGCTCATCGCGTGCGCGAACGTCGCGGCGCTACAGCTCGCGCGCGCCGGCGCACGAACCCGCGAGATCGCCGTGCGTGCCGCGCTCGGCGCGAGCCGAAGCCGGATCGTTCGGCAACTGCTCACGGAGAGCCTCGTGCTGTCGCTCAGCGGTGGCGCGCTCGGCGTGGTGCTCGCGGTGTGGGCGCGCAAAGTCATTCAACGCGCCGTCGCGCCGAACACGCCCGCCTGGATGACGTTCGACATCGACGGGCGCGTGTTCGCGTTCGCGCTCGGGGTATCGGCGCTGGCCGGCATTGCGTTCGGCATCGCGCCGGCGTTGCGGCTGGCGGACATTCGCGGCGGCGCGGCGCTGCGCAACGCGACGGTCGGTACGACGCGCTCGCGGCTTCAGCGGGGGTTCGTCGTGTTCGAGATCGCGATCTCGATCATGCTCGTCGTGAGCGCGTCGCTGGCGCTGGAGAGCGTACGGCGCATTCAAAGAATTCCAATCGGCATCGACCCGGCGAACGTCGTCTCCTTTCAGATGACGCTTCAGGGCCCGCGCTACGACGACCCGCAGGCGCGCGCGCGGTTCGTGGCCGACGTCGAACGGCGATTGCGCGCACTGCCCGGCGTGGATGGCGTCGGCGCCGCCGATCGCCTGCCGATCAACGGATGCTGTTCGCAGTTCACGGCGCGCATCGAGGGCCAGGAGGCGGATGAGGGACACGCACCGCTCATCACCGGCACCATCGCGACGCCCGGATACTTCTCCGCACTACACGTGCGTCTCGTCGCCGGACGGACGTTCAACACCGGCGACGACGCGAACGCCCCGAAGGTGACGGTGATCAATCAGACGTTCGCGAACCGGTACTGGCCGCGCGGCGACGCGATCGGCCATCGCGTGAATACCGGCGTCGGCGCCGCGACGATCGTGGGGATCGTTCAAGATCTGAAACAGGCGACCATCTTCGGCGCGCCGGAGCCGCAGTTCTTTCGGCCCTATGCGGAAGATCCGTGGACGCGCGTGGCGTTCGCGATCCGGGCGCGCGGCGATCTCGCCGCGGTGGCTGCTTCGGCGCGGCAAGTCATTCGCGGTCTCGACCCGGCGATGCCGATCTTCAACGTTCAAACACTCGAACAAGTGTTCGACGACGCGACGCTCACCACTCGTTCGCTGACTCGTCTCCTCGTCGCGTTCGCGGGTATCGCGCTGTTGCTGGCCGCGACGGGTCTGTACGGTCTCATCGCATTTCTCGTCGAGCGTCGCACGCGCGAGCTTGGGCTTCGTGTCGCGCTGGGCGCGGAACCGTCGCGGGTCGCGGCGATGGTCGTGCGGCAGGCGTGCCTGCTCGCCGCCTTAGGCGCGGTGCTCGGCTTGGGCGGCGCGACACTGGCGGCGCGATGGCTTGCCGCGACGCTCTACGGTGTCACGGCGCGCGAACCGTCGGCGTACGTCGCCGCGGCGCTCATTCTCGCGGCCGCGGCGCTCGCGGCCAGTTACGGACCGGCGCGCCGTGCGAGTCGCGCCGATCCAATGGACGCGCTGCGCGCCGAGTGAGGTAGCGCCGTTGGCCGAGAGACGCGGATCACTGCGTCCGGGATGCAAGGATCACGTCGAGAAATGCGCCCTTCTCTACGTCCGACCGCCACGATGGCTCGCCGTCCTCGAGCAGCGTGACGAGAGCGGCTCCGGTGTAATACGAGCGCGGCCGAAGCTCGCGCGTCGCACCGTGCTCGCGCACATCCCGCGCGGTCGCATGGAGCAACGCAACGAGCGTATCGCGGAGTTGCGCGCTCAGGTTGTTCGCGTCGGCCTTGGGGCCCGCAGCCAACGCCGCCGTGAGTCCGACGCATTCCGCCGTGCCTTCCATATATTCCATTTGCCGCTCGGCGTCAGCCGCGGCCGCGCCCATGCGCTGAAAGCGAAGGTTCCGCAGCCGCAAAAAAGTGGCGGCGCCGGCCTTCCGAGAGGCCGCGTCATCATGCGACAGGACGCGCGCCAGTCCGTCCAGCTCGAACGCGACCGACGACGTCAACGCCGAGTCGATCGGCACCGATGCCGGCAGCTCCCGCTCCATGGAACGCGCGGCGCCCTGGAAGTGCGCGAACTGATACGCCAGATGGAACGCCTCGTGCGCGACGAGATCCGCCGTGGCCGCGGGCGACGCCAGCAAGCCAACCGATACTCCGGCGATTCGCCGATTCTCATCGAGCACGGGTTGAATCGCCTTTCCGTGACCAGGCCACGATCCGGAGCGAACGAAAATCCGTCCGTGGAGGGTGCGTGGTACAGCGTCGCACGTCAGCGGGCGAAAGCCGTCAGGCGCGAATGTCGAGACGACGATCGCGACCGTGTCGGGACGCACCAATCCGAATGCGAGAGTACTTCCAAAGCCAGGCCAGCCGCGGTCGAGCGCCGGGCGAGCGGCTTCGAGTGCGCTCGCGGTGGCAAGCATCGTCGAGTCGACTGACTCGCAAGAGATTCGACCCGGATGCGTCGCCGGCGAGCGATTCAAAAGCCCGACGATTACACTGGCGACAAGGGCTACACGCTGCGAGAGCATGAATGAACTCCGGAGGCGGGGCGCGTACGCACGCTCCCCTAGGACATCGAGGTATATACCTAGAAATCATAGGGGAGTCAATCCTCGGCGACGCGTTCTCTGACGCCTAGGAATCCTTGCGCGCCATCTGCTTCAATTGATACCCCTGCCCGCGCAACGTCACCAACGCCTCGCCGGCGCCGATCGCGGCGAGGCGCTTGCGCAGACAACACACGTACACCGCCAGCGCATTCTCCCGCTCCACGTTCGGCACCTCCTGACTCGGCCACACGCGCTCGATGAGATCGAAGCGCGTCAACGGCTGTCCCTCGGCGCCAAGAAGCACCGCGAGAAGCCGAAGCTCGGTGCGCGAAAGCGAGACACACTGCCGGCCGCGCGCCACCGTCGAGGCCAACCAATCGACGACGATCGGCTCCGCGCCGATCTGATGCCTCGTTCTCGTCAGGCCAGCGACGCGCAACCGGACCTTCGCCGCCACTCGACCGTCGCTCGACGTGAGCACGAACTCGTTCGCACCGGCGCGCAATACGTCTTCCAGGCGGCGTCCGCCGGCCGGCGACGTTTCGAGCACGGCCTCGAACGCATACTCCGCGGAATGCTTCTGCGCTCGCGATGCCGCAGGCTGGCCCCCGAGACGCCGAGGATATTCGGCAATCGATTCGGAGCTCATTTCTCCTCCGTAAGTCGTTCCACCGCGAAGATAGGATTGGCGCCGCGGCCGCACCGTTACACAGCGTGCAATCGCATGCAATCGCGTGCGGAACGTACGGGACTCAGCCGTTTGTCTCGATCGCCGATGTTTACGGAAGTCTTACAGGTCCGCGAGATGCGCTCGATGCGCGTCGAGCTTGCTCTGGAGGATCTTTAGAAGACACTCAAGGCCGCCGCGCTCGCGCAGCTCGGTCGCGGTAAGACGCGTGTATCGCTTGAGCGTATTCCTGAGCGCCGTGTCGGACGGAAATCCGAGATCCCGCGCGATCGTGTCCACGCTGCAGCGCGTCGTCTCCAGATAGTAGGCGACGAGCGCCAGCCGGCACCACACCAGCAATTCGGCCGGCTTGTAGAAGCGCGCGAGCTGGCACCAGTTGTAGAGCGTCTTGCGATGCACGCCGACGCGCGCCGCCAGCGCGGGCACCGAGGTGATCTCGGCGGGATCGGAAAGGATGGCTTCGGCGAAGCGCGCGAGGCGCGCCGGTATCGTCTTCGCGAGACGGCTCACGACCCAGCGGGTGGTGCATCCGTTGCGGGCCGTCGTGATCGCGGCGAGCAGCGCGGCGCCCTGATCGTTGTAGCCGCGAATGATGATTTCGTGAACGCCCGCTTCGGTGAGCGACGGGATGGTCGAGAACTCCGACGTGCTGGGCCCGAGAAACACGACGATGGGAAGTTGCGGGCGAACGCTGCGCACGCGGCGAATGATTCCTTCGGTGCGCGGGAGCTGAGTTCCGAGCGCCAGCAAATCGAGCGGATCGACGTGATCGTCGAGCAGCTCGAAGATCTCCTCGGGCGAGGCCAGCGCGACGACGCGCGCCGCACCGCGCGTCGCGTCGGCCAGACGGGCCCGCTGCACGGGATCCAAGCCGCACGCGATGACGCGGCGCGGATCTTCGACAGAGCGTGGTACGCTGTGTAACCCGGCGCCACGAGGCATAACCAGTCAGGCCGCGCGCGAGCAATAAATAGCCAGCTCCCCGATGACGGAGCGACCTATGAAATCGCAGATGAAGCCCTGGTGCCGCGCGGTGATTGCGACGGCCGTACTCTCAGTCCTGGCCGCGTGCAGTTCGAGTCCCACGTCGCCTGAGCCGAGGCGGGTGGCGCACATCGCGCAGCCGACGGTGGCGGCGCAGCCGGATGATTTGCCACCCGACGAGCCGTGTGCGTCGGGTTGGACGGAAATCGAAGGCAAGTGGGTTTGCGAAAACGGCATCTAGCCGAACACCGCGGGCTCGCCTGCCGTGACGACATGTTTCGGCAGGCGAGGCTGCGGTTGATTGTCGAAGTAGCGAACGATGCGCGTTGAGGCTGCGGCGCGTTTTGGATTCGTTCCAGTAATGCCCCTCGGTTCGGCCTTGACGCTCAACTCGTTGTAGCCTCGTGCTTCGGCAAGTGCGAACGCTTCGTCGCGAAACGCATCTGCACGCTCGACAGAGCCGATTTCGCGCAGCGTTTCGGCGCACTCGAGGAGCGCCTGGGCAAACGCAAAGCGCGACGCGGGCGTCTTTCGGAATCGCTCGACTTCACCCGCTGCCCAGCGTACGTCGTTGGGTTGCGGCGGGCGCAGCCGAGCGGCCGCGGACGCAAAGCCGCTGAGCGCAGGAAGAATCACTCGCGCGGGATGGGGCCCGCTGAGTAGCTGCGCGAACGCGACATAGGCCGCCGGCGGCTCACCCAGGCGCAACAGCAATTCACCGAGTGCCACGAGACTCGTTGCTTCGCCGACAGGGTCGTTGTGCGCAGCGCGATACATCTGCCACGCGCTCGCGAGCGCTTCGTCGTAACGGTGCAATTGAGCCGCAGCCATCATCAACCCAGTCGAAGCCCGCCGACGCAATTGCGGTGCACCACACTCCATAGCGAAGCTCGCAGCGCGCCGCGCCTGACGGAGCATTTCCGGATAATTACCGCGCAACTGCGCCACCGCCCCGAGTCCAAGCGACGAGCGCGCGAGCAGCTCGGCGCTCCCCAACTTTCTGGCGACCCGCTCGAGCTCCAGGTATCGCTCCACCGCGAGATCGTGCTCGCCGAAGTAGTGCGTGAGCCGCGCCCGCGCCGCATCCAATCGTCCGCGCTGCAGCGGCGTCAGCGACGCCTTCGTCGCGAGCGCGCCCTCGACCAGCGCCAGAGCCAGGTGACTCGTCCCCGCCTCGTGCATCGCGATCGACAGGAGCACGATCGCATCCATTCGCCGCGGCGCCGCACGCCACTCCAGCCGCGACAGGCGCCGCACTTCCTCCTCGCCGAAACACGTCCGCGCCAGATCGTCGGCTTGCCGCATGAGCCGCCGCTCCTCGCGTTGCGGCACCCGCGCGGCATGCGTCACGAGCGTCACGGTCGCCACCCACTCGCCATCCATCGACGAGAAGGCCTCGGTGCGGTTTGCCCGATCCAACCGGTAGGCTTCCGTGGCGCTCGGCATCATCCAGTTAATCGTGATCGCGAGAAACGCGTAAGGGGGTTACATATTGTGCAATTCCCCGGACGGCCATGGCGCAAATGACCCTATGACCCGGAGCATCGCGACTTGACGCCCGTCGACGCCGCCGCGATCGTCGGCACCGCCAGCGGGTTCATCACCGTGTCCTCGTTCGTGCCGCAGGTGTGGCGCGTGTGGCGCACGAAGCGAACGCGCGACCTCTCGCTCGGAACGTGCGCGCTGCTGGTGATTCAGTCGGCCGGCTGGACGACGTATGGATTACTGCTCGGCCAACCGCCGATCATCTGGACGAACACCTGCGTGCTGCTGTTGACGCTCATCATCCTCGGCGCCAAGGTGCGGCACGGGTGACCCTGGCTACCGGCGCCCCGCCGCGAGCGCCGCGTCGAGCAGCTTCACCAGCGAGTCGCGCTCGATGCGAAAGCGCTGGCTGTCGTTGAGCTGCACGAGCTCCGTCAACAGCCGGCGGATGACGAGCTCCGATTGTCCAGCCGAGGGAACCACCAGGTAACGCGGGCGCGGCGCGTCCGAGTTCAAGGATTCGAGCACTGTTTGCGCGACGTCGTCGGGCGGCGGATCGCGATCGAATGAGCGCAAGCCGTTGATGGTGCCGCGCATCTGCGCCGCGAACGGAGAGGTCGCGAAGTTCGACGTGTCGACGCGGCTCGCCGCGCTGTGGCCGATATTCGTGCGATAGTTTCCCGGCTCGATCACACTCACACGAACGCCGAGTCGCGAGAGCTCGCCGGCGAGCGCGTCGCTGTACGCTTCGATGCCGTGCTTCGTCATGCTGTACAAGCCAATGGTGGGCTGCGCGACGATGCCGTTCAACGAGCCGATGTTGATCACGCGCCCCTTCGACTCGATCAAGAGCGGCGCGAACGCTTTCGTGATGCGGAAGGGCCCGAGGAGATTCACGTTCATGATGTCGCCGGCTTCCTTCTCGGTCGCTTCGACGAGCGGCGAGATCACGAGAATGCCGGCGTTGTTGACGACGCCATAGAGGCCCTTGCCCGATTGCCGAACCGTTTGCACGGCGGCGGCGATGTCGCTGGCGGACGTCACGTCGAGGCGCACCGCCTTGACGTTCGCGATCGCATCGAGGTCCGCGAGCTCCTGCGGCGTGCGGCCGCCGGCGAAGACGAAGAAACCGTTGGAGGCGAGGCGCTCGGTGATCGCGCGGCCGATGCCGCTGCTCGCGCCGGTGACCAGCACCGCCTTTGGCGCCGGTGCCTGCGCACCAGCGGTCGCACCCGCGAGACCAGCGAAAAGCACCAGTGAGTCAATGCGCATGATGATCGACAGCCTCGATGTGTAAGCGATGTAAGCGCCGTGCAAGGTCAGACGGGACGAACCGCGATCAATGAAGTAAGAGGCAGTGTAATCGACGCGCAACGGTTCGTGCCGCGTCAACCATTCCTCGCGACCGTGTGTCCAATTCGAGAACACTCATGACTCGTTCTCCACTCACCCGCGAGGATCCCGATGACGCGCGTTTCATCCCTGAGCATCGCGATCGGAATGTTGATCGCGCTCGGCTGCGGTGCCGACAACAGCGCCACCGGCGTGTCGAATGAGCGCTCGTCGTTCTCGGTGAGCACCACCGGTGACCGCCGCGACTCGATCGGCGGATTCACGTTCACTCAGTTCATGCCCGCCGGCTGGAGCGAAGTGTCGAACGGCGGCGCGACGCGATATGTCAGCGACGTGACGCTGCTCTCGCTCGCGTCCCTGGACTTGACCAAACCGACCGTTGGTCTCGGACTACTCGGCAGCGCGCGCGCGGAAACGTATCAGGTGCGTGTCGTCGGCACGTCCGTCGACGCGCGGCCACAGTTCTACGCGAGCTATTCCGTGCCCAACGCTGACGGGTCGAGGGTGGTGTACGCCGCGACCAGTGGAATCGTCGTCGTGACGAGCGTATCGAACGGCGTGATCAAGGGAACGTTCACGTTCCACGCCGGACAGTCGACGACGTGGCCGGCGAACATCGCGCCCGGGACGACCGTCTCGTCGGTGCCCGCAAGTCTCGACGCCAGCGGATCGTTCGTCGCGCGGGCGCCGTAGCCGACGCTCGCCTTGCACGCAACTACATGCCGAGCCAGTAGCTGATCTTCAACACGAAGATGTTGTCGGCGGGCGCGGCGAACAGCGCGCTGCGGTCGCGGCCGAATTCCAGGTCGCCGACCGGCGCCGTGCCGCTGCGCGTTTGCGTCCACACGAGATACGCCGTCGATCCCGGACGCCACTCCCAGCGTAGCACACCGGTGCCGCGCAACGAGCGGAAGTTGAAGTCGGGATTGTCCACGGTGAACGGCGCGGCCGGCCCTGCGCCGTCGGGATCGATGCGATAGCCCGTCACGTTGCCCGTATTGTCAAGCACCGGCGTGCTCGTGCCGGCATCGCGTCCGTAGACGATGCGCTGCTGCGCTCTTGGGCGCGCGAACTCCTCGAAGTTGGAATAGTGTCCGCTCGCGATGAGCGGCTGCGCGAACAGGTCGAGCGACAGCGACGGTGTGAAGGTCACACCCGCGCGGAGCGTCATCGAGAGCTGGCGCTGATCGAGCCGGGAGAACACGTAACGATTCCCAAAGAACGCGTGCGCCGTGGTGTCGGCAATCGACGTTACGAATTGCGTGGTCGTCACGGCCGTGTTGTATCCCGGGCCGGCTGTTATCTGCACGTTCGACGCAGGATTGAACGTGAAGCTCGGGCTCCAGTTGGTGCTGAACGCCCCGTCGTCGTCGCGCGTCACCGTCGTGTTGAAGTTGAGCACGACCGCGCGGCGCGTGTCGCTGCCGACTTCCAGCAGCGCAATGTTCGTCCCCGGAGTGACCACCGCCGGACCGCCGCGGAGCAACTTGTCGGCGATCGCCGCCGCATTGCGCTCGACGAGCGCGAGCACGTTCCAATAGCTGCTGAGCGTCGTCGAAAGGAGCGTGGTGAAGTCGCGCTGCGTGACGTCGCCCTCGTAATTCCAATACTGTTCTCCGCCGACCATCGCCGTGAGGTTCTGATACCAACGCGTCGGTGTCGTGTACTGCCGGCCAATCGTTCCGTTCAACCAGCGAAAGTCCGTGCGCTGCATGAAGCCGAGATCGTTGGTCTCATACCCGGGACTCATGGCCGCGGCGTTGAGATCGCCGGTCCAGTTGCCGCCATCCTTCGCGAATCGCGCGATGCTGCCGTAGCCGCCGAGCGAGGTCGCGAGCGGATCGTATGAGTCGGTGAACAACCCGTCGTGAACGACGCCGCGATCGGGCCGCTGGAGATATCGTGCCGACGAACGCTCGACTCGTGAGATGGCGTTCGAATCGCCGGCCACGCGCGACGCCGACACCGCGGCGTAAAAGTGAAAGGCGTGCTGCGCCCAGTACGCATCGACGTCGGCGCCGGCGGTCTGCGCGGACCGCGGAAGCAGTTGCGCGAGCCCGGTATTCTCGATGCGACGATCCACCGACGTCGCGATGCCGCCAACCACGAGATTGCCGCCGCGGAAGTCGCGCTTCACACGCCCGACAAAATCGTTCGTCGCTGGCTCGACGGGCAGCGAGGTCGTGCTGCCGTCGGCCAGCTGAACGTCGGCCGTGGCGCGCTGCGTCACGGCGTCGATCGCGGCCATCGTGAACCCACTCTTCGTGCGGCCCGTCAACTTCGCGGCGCCAAGAATGGTGGTGTTCTCGGGAACGTTGTCGAATTGGCCCGCGTCATCGGCGAGACTCGCACCCTCGGGCGCGCGGCCGATCCGGCGGCTGTAATACGGAAACAGGCCGAATCCGCAATTGATGTGACACCCGGGCTGGCCGAATGCGAAAATGTCGTTGCCTTCGACGAAGAACGGACGCTTCTCCTGAAAAAACGTCTCGACCGCCGACAGGTTGACGACCGCGGGATCGACTTCGACCTGGCCGAAGTCGGGATTCACGGTTGCCGCGAGCGTGAAGCTGCTGGTGAGCAGCAGCTTGAGATCGCCGCCGAAGCGCATGTCGTTCTGACGCGGATGAAAGAACGGACTGTGTGGATCGCCCGACGACAACCGTTCCGCGCGCGTCACCGCATACGGCAGAAACTCGGCGCGCTCCGGCGCGCGCCGAATGCGCAGCCCGGTGAGATCACCAAAGTATGATGCGCCGCCGGCTTCCTTCTGGCTCCAGTACGCCCAGAGATCGCGCTCCTGCGTGCGCTGCTCGATGCGCGTGACGTTCAAGCCCCAGGTCTGAATCGAGTCATGCGAGAAATGGAGCTGGCTGAATGGAATGCGCAGCTCGGCCGTCCACCCGAGTGAGTCGATCGTGGTCGCGGCTTCCCATACCGGATCCCAGGACCGGTCGACGTCGGTGGCATCGCCGCGCCAGCCAGCGGGGTTGATGTCGAACTCCACGGAATGCAGCCGATCGTGATACGTGTCGAAATCCACGCGCAGGATGTCGCTCTGCACGTCGTCGTCGCGGCGGGCGAGACGGCTGCTCACGCCGGCGCGGCCGCGCGAGTCGTACATGCGCGCGCCGACGTAGATGGCGTCGTCGTCGTACACGAAGCGCACTTCGGTGCGTTCGGTGGCGCGTTCGCCGTCGTTCGGCCTTTGTTGCGTGAAGACCCTCGCCACGGGAGCCGCGGCCCACGCCTCGTCATTGAGCTTGCCATCGAGGACGATGGGAGCCGCGGCGCGCACGGCGACCGCGGTGGGTCGCTGCCGGACCGCCGGCGCTCCTTGCGCGAGCGCCGTTGCGCCCACACCCACGATGAGCGCGCCGGTCGCGAGCGGGATCGGTGCGAAAAGTCTAATCACGTCGAGTAGTTAAGAAGTCTGAGCGCCGACGCCCGAGCGACGGGGAGCGCCGCTTGCGACGTGTCGTTCAACGAAGCCAACCGAACCGATCCTTCCGACCGAGTGAACGATGCCATCGCGCTTTATTTACGGCCGTAGTCTAACTCTTGTTTCCGCGCTCGTGTTCGCCGGCGCGTGCTCGCACAACGGCGGTCCGGCTGCCAACACGATGGCGGCGCCCGTCGATGTACCCGCCGACCTTCGGATGGTGGCAGGCGATTCAACCTGGGTACACCGCGGCCCCGGATACGAGCTCATCGCGCGCACACGCCGTGAGCTCGGCTACGTACAACCCACGATCGAACGCGAGGTCGCGAATTTCAGAAGCGTGTTTCCGGGTGACACGACAACGTTGATCGCGACGGTCCGCCCTGCTCCGGTGACCGGCCAGCCGTTCGTGTCGGCGCCGCCAACGCCGTCGACCTATCCGACCGCGGTCGATCTCGTTCTGCCGAATCCGTCAGCGAAACGCGACGAACGCGCCGGTCTCGGACCAATGCCTCCGACCGACATTCATCTCGCCGTCGCACGTGCATGGCTTGGGCTTCACGCCGCGCGCGTCACCGGCGTGCCAACTGGCGGCGCACCACGCAGCGGCGACGCCGACGATGCGCGCGTGCCTGCTTGGGCCGAGTCGATGATTCCCACGTTGGGTGTGGATTCGACATATGCGCGTTCGCTCGCGCTCGTGACGACGCACACCGAGGAGCTCATTCCGCTCACGCGCTACTTCGGCATGTCGTATCCGTACTTCCTGCCGAACGTCGCGAGCCGTGGAAATTCTCAAGGCGGTGACACGCGGGGCGGCGGCGGCGGACGTGGTGGCATGGGAGGCATGGGAGGCATGGGCGGCCGCGGTGGAATGGGTGGCCGCGGCGGGATGCGCGGTGGCGAGCGTGGTGGTGAGCGCGGAAGTGGTTCGGATTCACGCGGCGCCGGCATCTCACCGCGCGCACTGTTCGACGCGCAGTCGGCGGTGCTCGGGAAGTATCTGTTCCAGTCGCGCAACGGCGACGCGCTCATCGCATCGCTCGTCGATGCGCAGATCGCGGCGAAGCCGCTCGACGACGTGCTCGCCGCGCATGGAATGAAGAGCGTGTCCGATCTCGAGTCCGCGTGGCGCTTGTGGATTGCGCAACAGGCGGGGCCGGCGACAGGACGCTGACGCTCGAATGAACGACACGGGTCTTTCATCGCCCATCGCCCATCACCCATCGCGTGTCCGAATTCGGACGCATCGTCCCATGTCAGGACATCTCACGTCATCGCCGGGCCGGTGCAGATCAGCGTAAGTCCTTGAATCGATGAGCCTTCGCGCGAGACGCCAAGGGCACGCTTGTTCCTAAGCAGCGCCGCACTCCAACTCGGCCCGGCCATGCTCACGTTGATCGCGGACATCCGATACGCCGCGCGCAAGCTCCTCAGCGCTCCCGGCTTCACGACCATCGCCGTCCTCACGCTCACACTCGCGATCGGCGCATCGACCGCGCTGTTCAGCATCGTGAACAGCGTCGTCCTCAATGCTCTGCCCTACGCGCATCCCGAACGTTTGGTCGTTCTTGCCTCGACGTCGCCCACGGGCGCGCACATGCCCGCGTCGCCGCGAGACCTGATCGACTATCGCGACCAAAGCGGAATGTTCAGCGACGTCGCGGGGATCGACGCGGGAGAGAACGCAACGCTCACACGTCCCGGCTCACCGGCGATTCGCCTTGGCGAAGCGCGCGTTGGCGCGACGCTGTTCCGCGTACTCGGCGTGCAGCCCGCGTTCGGCCGATTCTTCGCCGCCGGCGAGGATTCCGCGAACGCCGCCAAAGTCGTCGTGCTCTCGAATCTCGCGTGGCATCGCTACTTCGGCGGCGACACGAGCATCGTCGGACAATCGGTGACGCTCGACGGCGAGCAGTATCGCGTCGTCGGCATCGCGAAGCACGGCTTGGACTATCCGCAGAGTCCCGACATCTGGGTTCCGCTCGTATGGCGCTCATTCGAGGTTGGCGACGCCGCCCGCGGGTATCATGCGACCGTCGGTGCCGCGCGACTCAGGGATGGTGTGACGATCGAGGCGGCGCAGGGCCGGCTCACGCAAATCGCGGCGCGCCTGGCCGAGGAGTTTCCATCGACGAATGCGAAGATCGGCGCGCTCGTGTCGCCGCTGCAACATCAGATCGTCGGCGACGTGAGCCGTGCGCTCTGGCCCATGCTCGGTGCGGTGCTCGTGGTGCTGCTGATTGCGTGCACCAACATCGCGAATCTCCTGCTGGTGCGCGCCACCGCGCGCGAGCCGGAAATCGCCGTGCGAACCGCGCTCGGCGCGGAGCGCACGCGCATCGTTCGGCAGCTCATCACGGAGAGCATGCTGCTGTGGATCGCCGGCGCCCTGTTCGGAACGCTGGTCGCGACGTGGCTGCTGAGCGCCGTGTCGGCGCTCGGACCTCGCGACCTGCCGAGGCTCGACGAGATCGCGATCGACGGCCGGGTGCTCGCGTTCGCGTTTGTAATTACCGTAATAACAGGCCTCGCATTCGGCCTCGTGCCCGCGATTCAGGCCGCGCGCACCGACGTCGCGCAGCTGATTCGCGCCTCGGGTCGCGTGCGTGGACGTCGCGGCGCCAACCGCGCACGCTCGGCATTCGTGCTCGCGGAAGTCGCGCTCGCGACGGTTCTGCTCGTCGGCGCCGCGCTCCTGATTCGCAGCTTCGAGCGCCTCGTGCACGTCGACCCGGGTTTCCGTTCGTCTCATCTCGTGGTTGCGGACGTTGCGCTCACGGGCGGCCGATATCGACACGACGCCGGCAACATCGCGTACGCGAACGACGTTCTGGCACGGCTAGCCGCCATCCCGGGCGTGCAACACGTTGCGGTTGCCGCCGACCGCCCGCTCGATCCCGATGGGCCGTTTGGTGCATCGACATCGTTCACCGTCGACGATGCACCCAAGCCCAAGCCCGGCACGGAGCCGGACTCGCGTCTGTTACCGGTGTCGCCGAGCTATTTCACGACGGTGGGCATGACGCTCGTGCGCGGACGGTTCTTCACCGATGCCGAGAATCGGCTCGACGCACCGCCGGTGGTCGTGATCGACGACGAGTTGGCGCGCCGCTACTTCCCGAATGAGAATCCCATCGGCAAGCATCTCACGTACGGCTTGTCGCACAGCACCACCGGTGAGCCTGGCGATACGATACGCATGCGCGGCGAGATCGTCGGCATCGTCAAGCACGCAGTCCATGAGAAGTTGGGCGAGAAAGCGCAGCCCTCGACGTATTTCCCGTATGTCACGGCGCCGTTCGGCGCCACGTTCGTGGTGCGCACCGAGCGTGATCCCGCGACCGTCGAAGCGGACATCGGCACCGCGCTGCGCGCGCAGGACCCGAACGTTTCTATCTATGAGCTGGGGACAATGGACGACGCGGTCTCGGTCTCGGTCGCGCAGCCGCGGTTCTATACGTTGCTGCTGGGCGCGTTCGCCGGTCTCGCGCTGTTGCTCGCCGCGCTCGGGGTGTTCGGCGTGATGTCGTTCATCGTCGGCCAGCGTACGCGCGAGTTCGGCATTCGCATCGCGCTCGGCGCCACCGTGGGCGACCTGGTTCACTCGGTTGTGCGCGAGGGATTGGGGCTGGCGCTGAGCGGCATCGCGGTCGGTGCCGTGATCTCGGCCGGGTTGACGCGCGTTATTAGAGACCTCTTATACGGCACCGGCGCGCTCGATCTCACGGCGTTCGTCGCGGCGTCGGCGGTTCTGGCCGCGGCGGCGGCGCTGGCGGCGTGGCTGCCGGCCAGACGCGCGGCGCGTGTCGACCCCATGCAGGCGATGCGCGCCGAGTGAGCCGGCGCGCATCGTAGGAGCGGTGCTGTGCCGGCGGCTATCGCACCTGGACCGGCTGCGTCGCCTTGACCGTCGCGGTGGAACCGGCCGGGATCGTCGCGGGTGTAGTACCGCTGCTCGTTCCCATGGAAATCACGGTGCCCGCCGCGGCGCCGAGCAGTCCGCCCGTAATGATCTTGCTCAATTCACCGCCGCTGAGCACGGCACCGAGGACTGCGCCCGCTGCCGCGCCCGTCACCGCGTTGCGCGTCGTGCTCGACGCGATGCTCCGCGGGTTGCTCACGGTGACGTCCGAGATCGCGCCCGTGAACGGATACGTGCGGCCGTTCAGGCTGATTCTGTCGAAGTTCAAGCGGATGACGTTCTGCTCGGTCGGCATCGACGCGACGTGCACGCCAGTCACGTGACCGTAGAGCGTCGCGCCGGCGGGCACGGCGATCGTGTTGTCGCTGGCATACACGGCGTTGACCACGGTCCCGCTGAAGCTGTCGCCTTCGTGACTCGCGGTCGAGATGGCTTGATCGAAGCGCACGGTCATCGTCGTGCCGACCGGCAAATAGTTGCGATTATCGGGCGTCACCGACGCGACGTCGCCGCCGGCGGTGGCTCGAGTTCCACTCGCGCACGCGCCGACGGCACAGAGCGTCGCGATGGCGAGAATCGTAGTGCGGATCATCGGGCCTCCTGAATTGACGATGATACTGACAACGCTCAGAGGAATCGCAAACCGTGCGCCCCCAATGGTCTCGATCGCGTGTTTTCCGGAACGCTTGCCTCACTTGACGCGTATCACGGATGGCCGTTCTTTCCCCGCCGATGACCAAGCCGAACAGACCCAGCAACGACAATTGGCTCAAGAGCAATCTCGCCGCGCTCGGATCCGCGGCGGTGATTGGCGTGTACGCGGCGGGATACGTGAAAACCGAGGCCGCCGCGGCGCGCGTTTCCGATGACGTTACGCCACGGCGGCCCGTCGCCCGCGCGCCGATCTCGCCGGTGCCGATCGCGAGCACGCCGACGCCAATTTCGACGCCAACGTCAACACCGCATTCTGATTCACCTCGTCATTTACCGCGCGCGAACGCTGCCGCAACGACGACGAAGCCCGCGAAACGCGATTCGATTGTTGTAGTGCCGGCAGCCGCTGCGGCAGCTTCGGTCGACACCGCCGCGCCGACAACGCCGCCGCCAATACAGCAACAACAGCAACAACAGCAACAGCAACAAGCACAACAACCTCAGCCAGCCGCCGATACCACCCACGTCGCCGGCTACAAGGACGGCGTCTTCTCCGGCTGGGGCACCTCGCGGCACGGCGACATCGAAGCAACCGTCGAGATCAAAGGCGGCAAAATCGTCCAGGCCATGATCACGCAGTGTCTCACGCGCTACTCGTGCTCGTGGATCTCGGCGCTGCCGCCGCAAGTGATCGAGCGCCAGAGCGCCGAAGTCGACTATGTCTCAGGGGCCACGCAGAGCACCAACGCGTTCTACGGTGCCGTGGTGCAGGCGCTCACCAAGGCGAAGTGACGAGCCTCGCGCAGACGACGACGGCGATGGGCACCGTCGTCACCATTCAGATCGTCGGACATGATGCATCACCCGCGGAAGAGCGCGAGCGCGCCGAGTATGTGCGCCGGGCGTTCGAGTGGTTCACGCGCGTGGAGCAGCGCTGCTCGCGATTCGATCCGACCTCCGAGCTCCGGCGCCTCTGCGACGGCGTCGGCCAGGTCGTCGAAGTCAGCGATATTCTGTTCGAGACGACCCGCTTCGCGCTTGCTCTCGCGAAAGAGACCGGCGGCGCGTTCGATCCCACGCTCGGCGCGTACGATTCCGTGATCCTCGACGCCGACGCGCGCACGCTCACCCTCGAGCGCCCCGTCACCATCGACCTCGGCGCGGTCGCGAAGGGATTCGCCGTCGACATGGCCGCGCGCGAGCTCGCGCCACTCGGTAATTTCGCGATCGACGCCGGCGGCGATCTGTATCTCGCCGGCACCAACATGGACGGCGCGCCATGGTCGGTGGGCATTCGGCATCCGCGCACGGAAGGCGAGCTGTTGACGACGATCGCCGTGACCGATACCGCCGTCTGCACCTCGGGCGACTACGAGCGCGGCCAGCACATTCTCGATGCGCGTCGCAACGCGCCCGCGCAAGGCATAGCAAGCGTCACCACCATCGCGCCGCTCGCCATGGTCGCCGATGCACTCGGCACCGCCGCCTTCGTCCTCGGCGTCGAGCGTGGCATCGAGCTGCTCGAGCGCCACGGCGTCGAAGGGTTGATCGTGACGACTGAGCTCGAGGAATTCCGCACGCGCGGGGGCCGGTATCTCACGGCGGCTTAGCGTGCGTTTCAAGACCTGTCGTCATCCCGAGCGAAGCGAGGGATCTACCCTGCTTGGTAGAGGGACGTCACTCTTCCGAGATGAAAGATTCCTCGCCGTCGGCTCGGAATGACAGGCGTTTGAATCGCGCACTCAGGCGATTCTTTCGCGCGCCCAAGGGACAGCTCATCATCCTGCTCGCGGTGCTCACGATCGTCGCGGCGATCGGTGAAGGCGTCCGACAAGTGACTCCCGTTCTCGTCGCGTCGGTTGCCGCCGCGATGATCGTCGACGCGCCGATCCTTCGGGTTCGCAGCGGCAAGTGGAAGTTTCCCGACGGCGCGCTGCTGACCGGTCTCTTCGTCGCCGGCATACTCAGCCCGCATGAGCCGTGGTACGTCGCCGCGATCACCGCCGTCGCCGCCGTGCTGAGCAAATGGGTCGCGCGCGTCGGACACGCGAACGTGTTCAATCCCGCGGCGCTCGGCCTCGTGGCGACGTTCTACATCTTTGATACCGGCCAGAGTTGGTGGGGCGCGCTGCCCGATCTCCCGATGATCGCCATCGTGCTGCTCTTCGCCACCGGCGTTTACGTCGCGCGACACGTCGGCAAGATACCGGCGGCGCTCACCTTCCTCGGCGTCTACTATGCGTTGTTCACACTCAGCGCGTTCGCCGGCGATCCGGCGCATGTGGCCGAGGTCTATCGTGCGCCCGAGCTGCACGCGGCGTTGTTCTTTGCGTTCTTCATGGTGACGGATCCGCCGACGTCGCCGCCGAAGGCGCGCGACCAAATCGTCTTCGGCGTCATCACGGCTGTCGTCGCGTACGGCGCGTTCGAGCTGATCGGCGCGGCCTACTATCTCCTTGCGGGATTGCTCGCCGCAAACGTGTGGGAGGCGTCGCGCAAAGTCAGCGTGAGGCGTGCCAGGCAGCGAGCACCGCACGCTCACGCTCCGGCGTGATACCGGCCACTTTGCGCATGCGCGCTTGTGCGTCGGCCGGCGCCGCGTTGAACCACGCAAGCGAATCCACCGCCGACGAGGCGAGCGGACGGAACGTGAGACCGGCCGCGATCGCGCGGCGATTGTCGGCGTTCGCCTGCGCGTAGTCGGGATCGCTGCGCGGAATCCACGTCGGCATGTCGCCCCACGCGCTCACTTTCTGCGCCGCGAGGAAGTCCGCCGGCACCCACGTGAAGCGCACGTCACGGTTGCCGTCGAAGGCACCGCGAATACCGTACAACTGCTCGGCCATCGTGAGCGGCGACGCGGGGCCGGCGGCGTTGAACGTGCCCGTGGTTCCATTCTCCGCCATGCGAATCGTCCACTCGGCGAGATCGCGCGCGTCGATGAACTGGATGTGATCCTGTCCGTCGCCCGGCGCGAGAATCTCGCCGCCCTGCGCGATGCGATACGGCCAGTAGGTGAAGCGAAACGAATCGTCGCCCGGTCCGACGATGAGCGTCGGCCGGATGATCGTCGTGCGATCGCCGTACCACTTCTTCGCCTCACGTTCGGATGCCGTCTTCATGCGGCCGTACATCGTCTCCATGTCCTTCATCATTTCCTGCTGTGTCACCGCGAGCGGATCGCCTTTGGTGTATTCTACGAGCGGTGATGATTCGTCGATCGCTTGTTGATTCGCGGTGTCGTAGACGGAGATCGTCGAGATGAAGATGTATTGCTTCGTGTGATCCTTCAGCACTTCGGCCGCGTCTTTCACCCAGAATGGCATCGTCGTCGGATTGTCGATGACGACGTCCCAGTCTTTCCCTTTGAGTGCGTCGGTCTGATGCAGGTTGCGATCGCCGATCAGCTCAGTCACGCCGCTCGGCAATCGGTCGTTGCGGCGGCCGCGATTGAACACCGTCACCTTGTGTCCGCGCGCGAGTGCGTAGCGCACTTGATTCGGGCCCGTGAGACCGGTGCCGCCGAGGATGAGAATGTTGAGCGACTTCGCGGCGGGCGTGATGGGCTGTGAAATGCGCTCCACCCGAAGCGCGAAGGCGCTGCCGGCAAGGGCGGCATGACGAAGGAAGTCGCGGCGATCGGTCATGGGCGGGAAGTTTGCGATGAGGTTGCGTCAAATTGTGCGCGGTGAGTGCGAGGCTGCCATGCCAACGGGGTCAATCAAGTGTAAGAATTCTCGGTAACGTGTCGTCCCGAGCGAGCCTCAGCTTTTCATGTCGTCCCGAGCGAGCGTCAGCCGGGTGCCCTCTGGGCGCATGAGAGATCCCCTTCATTACGGAGAGCGGCTTCGCGGAGAGCCGAGGACCTGCTTGTGGTACGGCGTTCGTAAGTGGGGATCCTGGTTTCGCTTCGCTCGCGACGATGACAGTCGGTCGGCTGATGCACCATTAGCCCACCCTTCGGTCACAGCCACATCCAGGTACGCTTGCACCGTATGTAACCCTGTATGTCGCGGCAGCGCGGCAGTTTTCACCCTTTACCACAGGAGTCACGGAGTACGTGCCGGAACGGGCCGCGAAGATCGCCGGAATTCTGAAAGAGCGGTTGCTGTGGGGCCTGCACCTTGGCATGGTGCGCCCGGGTGACCGCTTCGCGAGCGTGCGCGAGATCGCGGCGGAGTTTCAAGTCGACGTTCGCACGGCGCTTCGCGCCAGTCGCGTGCTCGAAGCTGATGAACTGATCGTGGCGCGCCGCCGCTCCGGCACGTATGTGGCCGGCGGACAAGCGCCGGTCGCCGTCGCAGTCGAGCGAAACGCCGTCGTGGACATCTTTGCCCTAGGACTGGAATGCGGCATTCCAGTCACCGAGCTACCGCGGCGGTTGGCGGAGAGTCTGCGGCGGCGGCGGCTTCGCCTGTTGTGCGTCGGCAACCATGAGTCGCAGACGCAGGCCCTGGCGGACATGGCGAGCCGTGATTTCGGCGTCGACGCCGTGCGCGTTGCGTGCGACGCGTGTGAGGAGAGCCGCCTCGAGGAGGCCGCGCGACATGCCGACGCGGCGATCACGACGGTGTTCGCCGCGACGCGCCTTGGGCGTCTCTTTCGCGCGCTTGGTCGGCCGGCGTTCGTCGCGACGACTGCACCCGTCGCGCACGACGTGCTCACCTATCGGGATGGGCCCGTCGTCGTGATCGTCGCCGATCGCACATGGGCCGAGCGCGCGAAGCTGGCCTTCCAGGGGACGGTGTTGAGCGGAGCGCGTGTGCTCGTCGCCGGCGAGGACGATCTGAGCGTCATTCCGCCGGAGGCACAGGTGGTCGTGGCGCCGGCCGCCGCCCCGCTCCTGGCGTCACAGTCCGTTGCAGGCCATGTCCGCGCGGTTCGCTACGCGCTGGCGGACGCCGACGCCCGCGAGCTCATCCGCATGATCGTGACCGCGAATGGTGACGTGAATCACAGCGCGGGGCAATGATGAATTTTGAATACCCACAGTCGAATACAAAGTTAATCGACTGTTGTATGGCGCGGCGCCGGATGGGCTGAGACACTCTATTCGCGATGACGCCGTCGCTCATTCACCCAGACCGATTGACGCCGCCGGACGGCCGACTCGCGGCCCACCGCGATCCGTGGCTCGCGCGGGAGCCGCGCATCCTCATCGCCGATGACGTCGCGGCAAATGTGCGACTGCTCCGCTCAATTCTCGTGCGCGCGGGCTACCGCGAATTTCACACGACGACCACCGGCAGCGATGTCGTTCCCGCATTCCTCGAATATCGGCCGGACATCGCGCTCCTCGACTTGCACATGCCGGGCGTCGACGGCATCGGCAACGTGCGGGACCTGCGTCGGCTTGCCGCGGCGGATCCGTACATGCCGATCATCGTCGTCACCGGTGACGCGTCGATGGACGCCCGGCATGCGAGTCTCGATGCCGGCGCATCGGATTTCGTCACGAAACCGTACGATTCGGCCGAAGTGGTGCTGCGCGTCCGTAACCATCTCGAGACACGGCGATTGCATCTCGTTCTTGCCGAGGAGAACCGAGTACTCGAGCAACGAGTCGAGGAACGCACCGCCGCACTGCTTGCCGCGCGCCTCGAGGTGTTGGAACGGCTCGCGATCGCAACCGAGATCCGCGACGATGACACCGGAGAACACACGCGGCGCGTGGGGCGCCTCGCCGCCGACCTGTCCAGGCATCTTGGCGAAGGCGAGGAGGCTGTCGATCTCATCGCGCGCGTCGCGCCGCTCCACGACATCGGCAAGATCGCCATTCCGGACCAGATTCTGAGGAAGCCAGGACCTCTCACGGCGGCCGAATTCGACGTGATGAAGACACACACGACGACAGGCGCGAGCATCCTGGGCGGTGGCGGACACGCGCTCATTCGGACAGCGGAGCAAATCGCTCTGACGCATCACGAGCGATGGGACGGCAGCGGGTATCCGCATGGGCTGCGCGAGCGCGAGATTCCCATGGAAGGACGCATCGTGGCCGTCGCCGACTTTTACGACGCGCTGACACACGACCGCGTGTATCGCCCCGCCGTCGAGCGAGACGCGGTGATCGACATGATTATCGAACGAGCGAAAACTCAGTTCGATCCCGACGTCGTCCGAGCGATCATCGAGCTGGCGGAACGCGCGCCCTTGGCGTCATGAACGAAGTCAGACCGTGGCAGAGGCTGACGCGGCGACTTCCGCTGATCGCCTTCGCGATGCTCTGTGCCGTCATCGCCGGCATGTCGTGGGCAGCCTACATCCAGATCCGCCGCGCGACGCTCGACGCCAACTACTCGCATCTCGAAAACGGCGCAAGCCAAATCGCGTCGATGCTGGACGCGCAATTGCGCCGCCTCCGGAATGATCTCGCGGGCTCCGCGAGGGACTCGAGCCTTCGCCCGCTCGTAATGGGGCGTAGTGCACAGCCTCGGGTCTCTCGCGTCTCTAGTACCTTGGCGGCGATCGGTGCTCGCGGGCCGCAAATCGCGGCGGTCAGTGTCTTGGACCGTACGGGGAAATTGCTGGCGACGACCGGCGTCGGGACGATGGAGCGCGTGGTGGCGGCCGGCGCATTTTCGGCACTTCGCGACAACGGTGTTTCGCCGCTCGCGGCCGTTCACGACACGTTGACCTATTCGATCGCGGCGCCCGTGATGAACGGTCGAGACACGCTCGGATTCCTCGTCGCCACGCGGCGGCTCAGCGACGGCTCGAGCAGCGAGGCGATCGGCAAGCTGCTGGGACCGGGAACGCGGTTGCTGGTTGGAAACGCGCGAGGCGACCTGTGGACCGACCTTGTGGCGACCACCGATGGACCTCCGCGCACAACGGTATCGGCGGGCCGCGGCGTCTTCATCGGACGCGACGCCCGTACGCGAATCGGTTCGGCGACTCGGCTAGCCGCCGCGCCCTGGGTGGTGTGGGTCGAGCGGTCGCGCGACGAGGCGCTGGCGCCAGCGCGTGGCTTCATCATCCAACTCGGATTGATCGCCTTGATCTCCGTGCTGGCCGGCAGTGTCGGCGTATGGCTCGTCGTGTACCGGACGATCCGGCCGCTGAGCGAGTTGCGGATGGCGGCCGGTGCGTTGGCCGCCGGCGGCATGGCAGCACCGGTGCGCGTTCGGCGCTCCGACGAAATCGGCGGTCTCGCGCGAACTTTCAATCGCATGGCGGAGGGCGTGCACGAAGCCGAACGGGCGCTTAAGGAACGCGCCGACGCCTTGGAGCGGCGCAACCAGGAATTACATGAGAGCGAGAGCCGGTATCGCCAGCTCGTCGAACAGGCACCAGACGCGGTGCTCGTCCATCGCGACGGCGAGATCGTATTCGCAAACGCGAGAGCGCTGCGCGTGCTCGGTGCAGCGGAGTCGGATGCCCTGGTTGGAAGGTCGGTATTCGATCTCGTCGATGACGCGGATCGCGCCGAAGCCGTCGCGCGCACGCAAGCGATTCGGGAGTCCGGCCAGCCGTCCAAGCCGACGGAGCTCCGTTTGCGCCGACTCGATGGAACGCCGATCGTAGCCGAGGTGAACGGCTCACCGGTGTTGTTCGACGGCATGCCGTGCGTGCAAACGCTGGCACGCGATATCTCGGAGCGCAAAGCGCTGGAAGCGCAGCTCCTCCAGTCGCAGAAGATGGACGCCGTGGGCCGGCTCGCCGGTGGCATCGCTCACGACTTCAACAATCTGTTAACCGTCATCAACACGTACGCTGAGTTCCTCCTGAACGAGATGCCCGCCGACAGCCCTCAACGCGAGGATGCAGAAGAGATCAAGCGCGCGGGCGCAAGCGCCGCACGTCTGACGCGCCAGATGCTGGCCTTCAGCCGGAAGCAGGTGCTCGCGCGCACGGTCCTCGATCTCAATGACGCGATCGGCGGAATGGCGGGAATGCTCGAGCGCGTCCTGGGCGATCAGATCGAAGTAGTGGCGGACCTGCGTCCGAACCTCGACACGATCCTCGCCGACGCGGGACAGCTCGAACAGGTGCTGCTCAACCTCGCAGTCAACGCGCGAGACGCGATGCCGAAGGGCGGCACGCTCAGGATTCAAACAGGTCAAGTCGTTCTCGACGACGGATTCGAGGCTCAAGGCCATCAGCGCCTGATACCCGCCGGCAACTACGTCATGCTGGCGGTGTCAGACACCGGAAGCGGAATGACCGACGAGGTCAAGAGCCACATCTTCGAGCCCTTTTACACGACGAAAGACGCGGGCAAGGGTACGGGACTCGGACTGGCGATGGTGTACGGCATCGTGAAGCAGTCGGACGGCTTCATCTGGGTGTACAGCGAGCCGGGGCGCGGCTCGAGCTTCAAGATCTACCTGCCGGCGTACGCCGCGGGAGGCCCGGCGTCGTTGCAGGGCACGGGGGAATTCCTGATTCCGTCGCAGGACTCTGCGACGATTCTCCTCGTCGAAGACGATGCCATGGTGCGCGCGGCGGTGCGGCGAATTCTCGAGCGTTCACCACACGTCATCGTGGAGGCTGAGGGCGCCTCGCAGGCGATCGCGCGTTTCCAGTCGGAGCGCGGGCGCGTGGATCTGCTGATTACGGACATGATGATGCCCGACATGACGGGCGCGGAACTGATTCGCGAGCTCCGTGAACGGAATCCGATCTTGCGGGCGATCATCATGTCCGGCTACTCGGAGGAGATCACGGCTCGGGAATGGCGCTTACCGCCGAACGCGTTGTTCATCGAAAAGCCGGTGTCGCCAAACCGCTTGTTGCGCGCAGTGGCGGACGTGCTTGCCGGCGATTTTACGGCAAATGGCGCGGCATTCGATTCGCCCGCCGCTTGACCGGCTGCGTCTGCGACCCACGAGGCCACTGCGTAGTAATTGACGCGCGTGGAGCGACGCGTGGCTGAGCAGCCGGCGGCGGTAGCGAAATACATACTGGTCGTTGATGATGAGCCGATGGTCTTGCGCGCCCATATGCGCGTGCTCGAGTCGGCCGCCTATATCTGTTTCGGCGCGCGCAACGCCGCGGACGCGATGTCCGTGCTCCGCCGCGAGTCGATCGATCTGGTCTTGAGTGACGTCCGAATGCCGGGTGATGACGGTATCATGCTGGCACGCGCGATCCGACGACACTTTCCCGATTTGCCGCTGGTGATGGTCACAGGAGTGGCAGACTTCTCGTCCGTGGCTGCAGCTCGCGATGCGGGAGCGCACGACTACCTCGTCAAACCGGTACCGCCGTCGGAGCTGATCTCGGCGGTGGCGAAGGCTCTTCGTCGCGAATCGCCATCCAGCCTCGTTGATCCAGCAGCGGTTACTGCGACGCCGCGCGCGCCGGCGATGCAAAGCGATGAGGCGGGAGCGCGCGCTGAACCGCACGTCGATCGTTTGTTGCGCGCCATGGTGCAAGCGGGTGCCTCCGATCTTCACCTATCGACGAGCGTTGCGCCACTCATCCGGAAGGACGGCGAGATGATGCGCCTGGACGCCGGGGGAGATCTACTCAGCGCTGAAGATGTCATTCAACTGCTCGCGCCGATTCTTCCGGGCAAAACACGACAGGAGTTCGAGGACGAGCGCGACGCGCATTTCGCGTATGAAATTCCCGGACTCTCGCGTTTCCGCGGCAACATCTTCATGGATCGGAAAGGGGTCGGCGCCGTCTTTCGGACCGTGCCGACGCGGATTATGACCGTAGAGGAACTCGGACTGTCCGATCAGATACTCGAGTTGTGCGCGTTGCGGAAAGGTTTGGTGCTGGTGACAGGAACGACCGGCTCAGGCAAGTCAACGACGCTCGCGGCGCTGATCAATTACATCAACATGACGCGGTCCGACCATATCGTCACCATCGAGGACCCGATCGAGTTCGTCCATGAGAATAAGCGCTGCCTTGTCAACCAGCGTGAGGTATACACGCATACCCGCTCGTTCCGCACTGCCCTTCGTTCGGCGCTCCGCGAAGATCCCGATATCGTTCTGATCGGTGAAATGCGAGATCTCGAGACGATCTCGATCGCCCTCGAAACCGCGGAAACGGGTCATCTCGTCTTTGGCACACTGCACACGACGACGGCCGCGTCGACGATCGATCGGATCATCGATCAATTCCCGGCCGAGCGACAACAACAAGTGCGGGTCATGCTCTCGGAGTCGCTGAAGGGCGTGATCGCCCAGACGCTTTGCCGCCGGCGTGTCGGTGGCCGGGTCTCCGCGCTCGAGATCATGCTCGTCAACACGGCGATATCAAATCTCATCCGTGAAGGAAAGACCTTTCAGATCGGATCATTGATCCAGGTAGGGAAGGCGGCCGGCAACATCTCGCTCAATGACGCGCTCCTTGCTCTGGTTCGCGACAACGTCGTGACGGCTGACGAGGCGCTGAGCAAGGCAGTGGATAAGGCGGCGTTTACAGCGCTGCTGGCGCGCGGGGTCAACCACTAGCAGGGGTGTTGCGAGCACGAGGTCCGAGGTGCTTCTTAAATGCCTCACCACGCCTCACTCCCCCCAATGCCACGCACCGGCAAGCTCGGCTTTCGCGTCCTCCCCGCCCCACCGCGCATCGACACTCGCGTCGTCGAGCGCTTTCGCGGCATGGCCAGCTCCAATCTCGCCGACGCGATGGGCCGCTTCAACTTCATGGATCCCGCCATTCGCTCTCGCAGCGGATTCGCGCTGTGCGGTCTCGCCGTCACCGTCAACGCGCGGCCAGCCGACAATCTCATGATTCACAAAGCGCTCGACGTGGCCGAGCCGGGCGACGTCGTCGTCGTGAACACGTGCGGCAACACGACGAGCGCAGTGTTCGGTGAGTTGATGTGCAACTCCGCCGCCGCGAAGAAACTCGGCGGCATCGTCGTCGACGGTGCCATCCGCGACGTGGACGGCATCACGAGCCTCGGCTTCCCCGCATTCAGTCGCACCGTGTGCGCGGGCGGTTGCGACAAGGACGGCCCTGGCGAAGTGAACGTTCCGATCTCGTGCGGCGGAACGGTCGTGATGCCGGGCGACATCATCGTCGGCGACGACGACGGCATCGCGGTCGTACCTCGTGACCATGCGGACGACGTGTTGGCGCAGGTCGCGACGCTGATGGATCGCGAGCGCAAGCGCATCGCCGAGATTCGCGCGGGCACGTGGTTCCGGCCCGACGTGGATGAGCTGTTGCGCGCGAAGGGTGTGATCGAGTGAGCGAGCTGCTGTTGATGACACCGGGCCCCACGCGCGTCCCCGACCGCGTGCTGCGCGCCGGCGCGCGGCCGATGATTCATCACCGCACACCGGAGTTCTCACGCGAGCTGCGCACCGTCGTCGAGCTGCTCCAGCCCATCTTCGGCACCACGACGCCTGTGCTGCCCGTGCACACCACCGGCCGCGGCGCGCTCGAAGCCGCGATCTGCAATCTCTTCTCGGCGGGCGACGAGATCGCGGTGTGCTGCAACGGCAAGTTCGGCGAGATGTGGGCCGGGTTCGCCGAATCGTATGGCGTGGTCGTGCATCGCATCGCGACCGAGTGGGAGCGAAGCGTAAATCCGTCGGACGTGAACGAGGTTCTCTCGGAGCATCCGCGCGTGCGCGCCGTTGCACTGGCATATGCCGACACCTCGACCGGCGTCGCGAACGATGTTGCCGGCGTCGCGCGAGTCGCCAACGCGCGCGGCGTCATGACGATGATCGACGGCGTGGCTTCGATCGGCGGCATGCCTTTCTCGTTCGATGAGTGGCACGTCGACGTCGCGGTCACCGCCTCGCAGAAGTGCCTGATGTCGAGCCCCGGTCTCTCGTTCGTCGCCATGAGCGACCGCGCCTGGCGCGCCAACGAATCCGCGCGCCTGCCCCGCAACTACTGGAGCTTTTCGGCCATTCGATCAGAGATCTCTAAAGCGAAGCCCGAGACGCCGGGGACGACGCCGGTGCATCTCGTGCTGCAGGTGGCCGAGTCGCTGAGAATGATTGACGAGGAAGGGTTCGAGAATGTGGTGCGGCGTCATCGTGAGATGGCGGAACGCACCCGGCACGGCATCGAGGAGCTTGGGCTGTCCCTGCAATGTCCAACGTTGACCGACCGCGCGACGACGATGACGGCGATCTCGCTCGCCAACGGGCCGGCGCCCGCCGACGTGCGCAATGGGCTCAAGGCGCGCGGGATTCTGACCGCCGCGGGACTTGGACCGTATCAGCCGGCGGGATTTCGCATCGGCCACATGGGCGACATTCGGCTGAACGACGTCGAGCGGACGCTGTCGGCGCTGAGCGAGGTGCTCGCCGAGTTGTCGGCCACGCAACCGGTCCCCGCGGAGTGAGCGTCGGATGAAACTTCAAACGCGTATCTTCATCGGCATGATAGGCGGGGCCGCACTCGGCGCCATCGCGAGGTTGTCTCCGGTCTTGCTCGATGGCGTCATGGCGCTCGAGCCCATCGGCACCGCGTTCATTCGGCTGATCACGATGGTCGTCGTGCCGCTCGTCATCGGCAGCTTGTTCACGGGCGTCGCGTCGCTCGGCGACTTGCGGCGCCTCGGACGCATCGGCGGCCGAACGCTCGCGTACTTCGTCGGAACGACCGTGCTCGCGGCGACGGTCGGTATCCTCATCGCGCACGCGGCACCGTTCGGTGCGCTCGCGGCGAAGAACGAGGGTATCGCGACCAACGCGTCGGTTCCGGGGGTCGGCGAGGTGCTGCTCGCGATGATTCCGCAGAATCCATTCGCCGCCGCCGTGCAAGGCGATCTGCTGCCGTTGATCGTCGCGGTGTGCATCTTCGCCGCGGCAGCAACGACCCTCGAGGATGAAAAGCGCCGTTCCGTGCTCGCGCTGTTCGAGCGCTTGAACGAGCTGTCGATGATCGTCATCGGGTGGATCATGAAGCTCGCGCCGCTCGCGGTGCTGGTGCTGATCGCGGTTACCGTTGCGACATCGGGCGCGGCCATGCTCGAGAATCTCGGACTGTTCGTGGTGACCGTGCTCATCGCGCTTGCGGTTCACACGGTACTCGTGCTCATGCCGCTGGTGCGCTTCGCCGCCAACATGAGCGAGTCGCGATTCATCCGCGGTGTTTCCGACGCGTTGATGCTCGCGTTCGCCACTGCGTCGTCGAGCGTGACGCTGCCGGTGAGCATGGCGGCGGCGACGAATCGGCTCGGCATCTCGAACGATGCGGTGGCGTTCGTGCTCCCCGCCGGCGCCACGCTCAACAAGAACGGCTCGGCGGTTTACAAGGCGGTGACGGCCGTGTTTCTGGCGTCGGTGTATGGATTGGCGCTCGGTCCGTCGCAGTGGTTCGCGATCGTCGCGGCGTCGACCGTCGCCGCGTTCGCCGGAGCCGGCGTGCCCGGCAGCTCGCTCGTGACGACGCTCATCGTGCTCAATGCCGTCGGATTGCGGGATCAGGCGGCGGCCGGTATCGCGCTCGTCGCGGCGGTGGATCGGCCGCTCGACATGTGCCGCACCGCGGTGAACACGCTGAGCAATCTCGTCGGCGCGGCGTGGGTTGGCCGCGCGGAGCACGCGACGGCGGAGGTGCCGTCGCCGGTGACGGAGACCGCGGGATGAGTGGCAAGACGATGGCCGAAAAAGTTCTGTCCGACAAATCCGGCCACGACGTTCGGGCGGGCGAGATGGTGGTGTGCGATGCGGATCGCGTGATCGGCACCGACGCCTCGGCGCCGATGGCCATTGCCTACTTCGAGAAGATGGGCGGCTCGTCGGTGCGGTATCCGGAGCGCGTCGTGTTCGCGCTCGATCACTACGATCCCACGACGAGCCCCGGCACGGCCAAGTATCACGATCTCGTGCACGCCTTCGCCGCGACGCACGGTCTCGACGTCTCGGAACGCGGCGAGGGGATCAGCCACCAACTCGCCGTCGAACGCGCCGTCGTCCGCCCGGGACAGCTCGTGCTCGGCGCCGACAGTCATACGGTGACGTGCGGCGCGTTGAATCTGTTCGCGACGGGCATCGGCTCATCCGATCTCGCGGCCGCGATGATCACCGGCCAGATCTGGCTCCGCGTTCCCGAGACGATTCGCATCGTCCTCAGCGGCGCGCGACGCGACGACGTCACCGTGAAGGACGTCGCGCTCGCCATCGTCGCGACGCTCGGCGCCGAAGGCGCGAACTATCAGGCGATCGAATATTCAGGCGACGCCGTCGCGTCGTTCGCGATCGAGGAGCGGCTCGTGTTGAGCAACCTGCTCGTCGAAAGCGGCGCCAAGGCGGCGATGTTCCCCGCTGACGACGTGCTCGCGAGCTATCTCGCCGAGCGTGGCGTGACGTCGTACGACGCGGTGAGCGCCGACGAGGATGCGACCTATTCGAGAACGCTCGAGATCGATCTTGCGTCGCTGGCGCCGGTCGTTGCGCTGCCGCATTCGCCCGCGAACGTCGCGACGTTGGCGGCCGCTGCCGGCACGCCGATCCAGATGGTCTTTCTTGGCACCTGCACGGGCGGTCGCGTGCGCGACTATCACGAAGCGTTGGAGGTGCTCGAGCGCGGCGGCGGGCGACTCGCCGACGGCGTCGAGCTGGTCGTGACGCCGGCGTCGCGCGACGTGGAGCGGCGGTTGACCGCCGATGGCACGCTGGCGCGGCTCACAGAGATCGGCGCGATCGTCACGGCGCCGGGGTGCGGGGCGTGCTGTGGCACGAGCGGCGTGATTCCGCGCGACGGCGTGAACGTGCTCTCGACCGCCAACCGGAACTTCAAGGCACGAATGGGCAACGCGACGGCGCAGATCTATCTCGCGTCGCCGGCGGCGTGCGCGGCGGCCGCGATCACCGGCGCGATCACCGATCCGCGGACGATCGGCACGTGACGCCGCTGCTCGAGGGCCGCGCCCGCCGGTTCGGCGACGACGTCAATACGGACTACATCATCTCGTCGGCGCGGAAGAAGGAGACGCTCGATGAGAGTTTGCTAAAAAAGTATCTGCTCGAGACGGTCGATCCGTCGTTTGCCGCGACGGTACAGCCGGGCGATTTGATCGTTGCCGGCCGCAACTTCGGCTGCGGGTCGGCCATGGAGGTCGCGGCGACGGTGATTCTCGCCGCGGGTATTCGCGCGGTGATCGCGGAAAGCTATTCGCGGACGTTCTATCGCAACGCGGTGAACAATGGGTTGATGCCGATCGAGTGCGACACGTCGAAGATCGCCGAGGGCGATGCGATCGTCGTCACGGCGTTCGGGCGGGGGGTGCGGGTGCTCGATCGCACGAGCGGTGACGCGGAGGCGGGGGCGATTCCGTCGGGGATCGCCGCGAAGATTCTCGAAGCGGGGGGGTTGGTGGGGTACCTCAGGAAGAACGGCTCTCTGTCATCGGGCGCTACGGCTCGAGCCCCTTCACGAATTTCATGAACGTCTCCCGCTCCGCCACCACCCGCCCTTCCGGCCCAAAGATCTGAATGAACAACGCGCCCTTCGACGTCTCGACGATCGACGCGATGAGCGCCTGACCGGCCCGCACCGAATCCGCTGACCCGGCGCCGATTCCGCGACGATACGTTCCGTGAAACTCGGCGTACGTGATCGGAAATGCGCCGGTCGAATCGCGCGAGATCTTCTCGAACGTCGGACCTACACCGCCATTGGTGAACGCATCGCGCCATCGCGCCACGTTCGCGTCGACGTTGCCGCCCATGCGCGCGCCGAAGAAGTAGACCACGACTTCCGCGCTCGGTCCCGCGCTCGACGCGGGCACGACATACTCGCCCAATCGACTGGACGACGACGGCGCACGCGTCGTCCAGGTCGAAGGGACTGTCGTGTGGTAGTCGAGGAACGTCGCGGATTGCGCATTCACACGCGCAGCAAGGACTGTCATCCCGAGCAACGCGAGGGATCTAACATCACGATCGAGGGGCAAGCCACTCTTACGCAGATGCCAGATTCCTCGCTTCGCTCGGAATGACAACGTCGCTCGGAATGACAACGTCGCTCGGAATGACAACGTCGCTCGGAATGACGTCACTTGCCCGCCCGACTCTTCACGGCGTTCCAGCGCTTCATGACGGCCGCCGCATCCGCGCGCGCCTTCGCGACCGCCGCAATCTCACCCGCGGTCGGCGTGACGTCGGCGCCTTGCATCGCCATCGCGGCGTTGATCATCTCGCCGCTCACCGTCTCGAGCGACGGCAGCGAATCGACACCGCCCCGCCCACCGCGCCCCCCGCCGCCAAACCCGCCGCGGCCGCGACGACCCCCGTTCGCCGGCGCCGGCGCGAGTCGATCGATCTCCGCCTTGAGGGCCGGATCCGCACTCGACTGTTCGACCGACGACGCCAATGCGCGCGCCTGATTGAACGCCGCGTGCAGCGCGATCGCACCATCGTACATCTCTTTCGTGAGTGACGCGAGCTGCGCGAGACCGGCCGCCGGGGTCTTCACGCGCGGATCGAGCTTGAGCGTGAGCGGCTGCGTGTACGTCTTGCCGTCGACCGTCAGTCGAACGGTGTAATTGCCCGGCGGCGCCCACGGCGCGTACGGAACCGCGTACGTGCGATGAGGCACCGCGCCCGTCGCGGCGTCGTCTTCGCCGGCGTTCGGATCGGACGCGTTGGTCTGATCGTAGCGCAGATCCCACGCGAACCGATGGAAACCGGCGCGGGTGCCGAGGCGAATCGGAGGAGCGGGCCAGTAAAGTGGCAGCCCGCAGTCGGCGGCGTTCGGCTGCCGCTTGCACAACTCGTTGTACGCTTCGGGATCGAGCGCGGGATGCGGATCGCGAATCGGATCGGCGCTCGTGTAGTGGCGCACACGCTTTCCCTGCGCGTCGAGAATCTCGAGCGTCACCGGACCCGTGGCCGCCTTCGCGAGATGATAATCGATGATGCCGCCGGGCAGCGGGTTCTCGCCCGCCAGCAGCTCGGGAGGCCACGGTGTCGGATCGTTCGTCGCGAAGCGCACACGAACGGCCGTCGGCGGCTTGAACAGAAACGCGTTGGCCGCCGGCTCCGACTGCATCACGTCCGTGATCTGCCGGAACGACGAGATGTTGTCGAGCACCCAGAACCCGCGCCCGTGCGTGCCGGCCACGAGCACCGAGCACAGACAGATGCTGTCGTCCTTGATCTGAATGTCGCGCACGGAGATCGCGGGCATGTCGTACTTGATGGAATTCCAATGATCGCCATCATCGTTCGAGACATAGACCTGCGTTTCCGTCGCGGCAAACAAGAGTCCTTTCTTCTTAGGATCCTCGCGGATCGAATTCGCCACCGCGCCGGGCTCGAGGCCGGTGTCGATCTCCGTCCACGTCTTGCCGCCGTCGTGCGTGCGGAAGAAGTGCGGATTCATGTCGTCCAGGCGCATGGTGTTCACCGCGGCGTACGCGGTGGTGTTGTCGAAATGTCCCGCCTCGATGTTGAACACGCGCGCCCACGGCTTCACACTCGGCGGCGTGACATTGGCCCAATGAGCGCCGCCGTCCATCGTCACTTCGATCGTGCCGTCGTCACTGCCGGTCCAGATGATGTTCAGGCTGCGCGGCGAGGGCGACATCGCCGTGATCGAGCCCTGCGGGCCCGGCGTCACGGTGCTCGCGTACTTGCCCGCGGTCGGCGGAACGTCCCACGTCTGCCGCGTGAGATCGGGACTGATGCGCGTCCAACTGTGCGCGTGATCGGTGGACTTCCAGATGACGTTCGACGCGTAGAAGAGCGTCGTGTTGTCGACCGGCGACCACTGAATCGGCATCGTGCGCACGTTACGACCGTATGTGTTACCCTGCCGCTGCTCGGCGGTCGGACCGACCTGCGTCGTCTGCCCGGTGCGCCGATTGTAGAGCGATACGCCCTGGCGCGCGCTGCCGTACACCATGTCGGGATCGCGCGGATCGGGCGCGGCGATACCGTATTCCTGAATGTTGACCGGATGCCAGTCGTGGAACGTGATCTCGCCGTCCATCGACGTGCTGGCGACGCATGCCGAGCCGGAATCCTGCTGCCCGCCGCACACGTTGAACGGGAACGAGTTGTCGATCGTCACGTGATACATCGCCGCCGTTGGCTGCGTGTACCAGTTGCTCCACGACAGTCCGCGATTGGCCGAGACGACGCCGCCTTGATCGGAGACGATGAGAATGATGTTCGGGTTGGTTGGGCTCACCCAGATCTTCTGATAGTCGTCGCCGCCCGGTGCGCCGCGGAGCGCGCTCCACGTCTGACCGCCGTCCTCCGTGTGCCACGACACGGTGGACGCGCTGTACACCACGTTGTCGTTCGTCGGATCGACCGCGATCGTCGGCAGGTCGCCGCCGCCGATGCGCGCGAGCGGACGCGGATCGTTGCCGACTTTCGTCCAATGCGCGCCGCCGTCGGTCGACTTGTAGAAACCGACGACACCGGTCGTGTTGTTCGCGCCGCCGCCGCCTCTCCCGCCGCGGCCGCCGTTGTCCGGGACCGTGCCCGCCGCGGTTGCGTACAGCGTGTTGGGATGCGTCGCCGAGATCCCGAGGTTCGCCTGGATGATGTTCGGCAGGCCGTCGGTCAGCTGCGTCCAGTGATCGCCGCCATCCGTCGACTTGTAGATGCCGTTCCCCGCGCCGCCGAAGCCGCCGCCCTCGATGAAGCTCTGCTGCTGCTGCCACAGCGTCGCGTACACCGTGTTGGGATTCAACGGGTCGATGCGAACGTCGTTGCCGCTGGTATACTCGTCCTTATATAATACTTTCGTAAACGTCTGCCCGCCGTCGGTCGAGCGGAAAATGCCGCGCTCGGCATTCGGCCCGTACGGGTGGCCGAGCGCCGCGACGAAGATCCGGTCCGGATTCTTGGGATCGACGTCGATCATCGCGATCATCTGGCTCTCGCGCAGGCCGAGGTGCGTCCAGGTCTTGCCGCCGTCGGTGGACTTGTAGACGCCGTTGCCCGTCGCGAGGTCGGGCCGAATGATGCCCGCGCCCGTGCCGACATAAATGATGTTCGGATCGGACGGCGACACCGCGATGGCGCCGATCGAGCCGATGGACTGGCTGTCGAACAGCGGCACCCACGTCGACCCGTAGTCGGTCGACCGCCACACGCCGCCGTTGTCGAAGCCGATGTAGAACACGTTCGGCTGCGACGGCACACCCGCGAGCGCGCGAGCGCGACCGGCGCGCGTGGGTCCGATCTCGCGCCAATGCCACGTCAGCGACTCGTTGGGCCGCGACTGTTGTTGCTGTTGCGCGCTAAGATTGAATGTCCCGGCCGTGGCGGCCGCGACGAGGAACGAGCAGACGGCGAGAGTGCGCACGGAGAATGCCCAATGCTGAAGGTGAGGAGCTAAACTTCCGTGCAGCGGGCGCCAATCTCAAGAGCTAAATCGGTCATTCCGAGCGCCGGCTAAATCGGTCATTCCGAGCGCAGCGAGGAATCTGCTGTCATGGTAAGAGGGGCCAGTCACTCGATCGGGATGCCAGATTCCTCGCCTTCGCTGCGCTTCGGCTCGGAATGACTAGAAGCCCCGTCTTTCACGACCCGCACGGGCGGCGCGAGCGCATTCTTCGAACGGCCGCCCGCACCGGCGCGATCGTCAGCACCATCCTGGGCGTCGCCCTGGCGGCGAGCCTCATCATTCCGCCCCTCCTGCCGCGCCTGGCACTCGGCAGCGACGAACATCCGTCAGGCCTGACGCGCTTCGCGGGAAGCAAAGCGGCGCGCGAACGCATCGCCGCGCGTCGCCGACTGTTCGCCGCCCTCACGCACTCTCCCGCACCGCCGGCCATTCGCCGCAACCAATTGCCCGTGCGTGCGTCCGCCCCGCCGAAGCGCACGACACCCCCGGCGCAACGGATCACCGCCGGCTTCTATGTGAACTGGGACGACAACTCGTTCTCGTCGCTTCGGCTGCACGCGGCGCAGCTCGACTGGGTGATTTGCGAGTGGGGGTTCCTCTCACCGCACGGCGACTCGCTGCGCGCGCGAATCGACAAGCGCGTACTCTTTCTCATCGATAGCACGCTGCCGCGCAACCAGCGGCCCAGCGTGCACTTGATGCTCACGAACTTCGACTCGGCGCGCTCGAGCTTCGATCCGCGCATGCTCGAACGCTTCGTGACGTCGCCGGTGCATCGCGCCGCGGTCATCGCGCAGCTCATGGACAACGTCACACGATACGGACTCGGCGGCGTGACGGTGGATCTCGAGGACATTCCCGATCCGCTGCAGCCGTACGTGCTGCAATTCGTTCGCGATCTCGCCGCTCAGCTGCACGCGAAGGGGTTGGTGATCAGCCAGGCGCTGCCGCCGGAGACGACGCCTGCGGTTTTGCGACAATATGCCGCGATCGACGACCGCATCATCATGATGCTCTACGACGAACATTCCGGGCGTCAGGACAGCGGCCCCGTCGCGAGCCAGTCGTGGTACGACACGCAGGCGCGCCACATCGCGAGCATCATTCCGGCGAACAAGCTGATTCTCGCGGTCGGTGCGTACGGATATGACTGGAACGATGCGCAGCCCAATGCGGTCGGCGAAGAGCAGACGTTCCAGGACGTGATGCGAAACGTGCATCAGCACAACGCGACGATCGCGTTCGATTCGCTCGCGATGAACCCGTACGTGACGTGGACCGACGCCGATTCGACGGATCATGTCGTGTGGTTTCTGGACGGCGTCACGGCGTACAACGAGCTCATCGTCGGCCGAACGATCGGCGCTGCCGGTGCGGCCGTCTGGCGACTCGGCTCCGAGGATCCTTCGCTGTGGTCCGTACTGCGCCACGGCGGCGCGACGCCGGTCGCGGATTCGCTCGACAGCGTCCAGCCCGGATACGACGTGGATTTTCGCGGCACCGGTGAGCTGCTGCGCATCGAGACGTTTCCAACGCTTGGCCGGCGCACGTTGCGCATTCAGCAGAGCACGGGCCTCATCACGCGCGAGCGCATCGACGCGGTGCCGCTCCCCTACACCGTGCAGCGTTCGGGCGGCGTCGCGCATCGCATCGCGCTCACGTTCGACGATGGGCCGGATAGTCGCTGGACGCCGCAAATTCTCGACACGCTGCGGTCGCGTCACGCGCCAGCGACGTTCTTTCTCATCGGCAAGAACATCGAGACGAACATCGCGCTCACGCGGCGCATCGCGGCCGAAGGGCATGAGGTGGGGAATCATACCTTCACGCATCCGAATCTCGCGCTGACGTCGCCGCTCGTGACGCGACTCCAGCTCGATGCGACGGAGCGGATCATCGAAGCGGTGCTCGACCGACGGAGCGCATTCTTTCGTCCACCGTATTTCGGCGATGCCGAGCCGACGACCGCCGACGAATTGATTCCTGTCGGCATCGCGACGGAGCTCGGCTACGTCACCGCGGGTTTGCACGTCGATTCCGAAGACTGGACGCAGCCGCCGGCGCAGCAGATCATCGCCAACGTGCTCGACGGCAGACGGGCCGCGCTCGAATGCAGCGACTCGTTGCATCAGCACGCGACGATCACGCTCGAGCGCGGCTGCAGCGGCAGCGTCATTCTCATGCACGACGGCGGCGGCGATCGCGCGCAAACCGTCGCGGCATTGGGGTCGCTGATCGATTCACTTCGCGCCGAGGGCGACACGTTGGTGCTGCTGTCGTCGCTGGCGGGCATGTCGCACGAAGCGGCGATGCCGCCGCTTCCCAAGTCGAGCGCCGCCGCACGACTGAGCGAGCTCCTCGCATTCGGCACGTTCGGCGTCATCGAGTGGATTCTCTATTGGCTGTTCCTGATCGCCGTGGTGCTGGGCACGGCCCGACTGGTGATCATCGTTTTCCTCGCCGCGGTGCAGCGGATGCTCTCGCATCTCGCGCGTGATAACGAGGCGACCTATGCGCCGAGCGTGAGTGTGGTGGTACCGGCGTACAACGAAGAGAAAGTGATCGTGAAGACGATCGAGAGTTTGCTGCAGCAGGAGTACGCGGGGTCGCTCGAGGTCGTGGTGGTGGACGACGGATCGCCGGATTCGACGTACGATCAGGCGATGGAGGCGTACGGCAAGGAGCCGCGCGTCACCATTCATCGCAAGGCGAACGGCGGGAAAGCATCGGCGTTGAACTATGGAATCGCGCGCGCGCACGGCGAGATCATCGTCGGGCTCGACGCGGACACGGTGTTCTATCCCAACACGGTCGCGCGGTTGGTGCAGCCGCTGCGCGACGAGCGTGTCGGCGCCGTCGCCGGCAACGCGAAGGTGGGCAACCGCCTCAACATCGTGACGCGCTGGCAGGCATTGGAGTACGTGACGAGCCAGAATCTCGACCGGCGCGCGTTCTCCCTGCTCGATTGCATCACGGTGGTCCCGGGCGCCGTCGGTGCATGGCGGCGCGAGCTCGTCGACACGCTCGGCGGATTCAGCGACGACACGCTCGCGGAAGATCAGGACCTCACGTTGAACGTGCGGCGCGCGGGCTATAGCGTGGCATACGCCGACGATGCCATCGCGCTCACCGAGGCGCCGGACACACTTCGGGGATTAGCGAATCAACGATTTCGTTGGTCGTTCGGCACGCTGCAGTGCATGTGGAAGCATCGTCGCGTGTTCATGCGCCGGGAGCACGGAACGCTGGGCTGGGTGGCGATGCCGAACGTGTGGCTGTTTCAGTTGTTCTTTCCCGCCGTGTCGCCGATCGCGGATTTGATGTTCGTGTACAGTCTGTTCAGCGTGTGGCTCGTCCGGCAGCAGCACGGATCGACGTACGCGCTCGTCAATCTTCGACACGTGCTGATGTACTACGGTGTGTTTCTGCTGGTGGATTGGGTGGCGGCGGTGATTGCGTTCTGGATGGAACCCGACGAAGATCGGAAGCTGACGTGGCTGATTTTTCTGCAGCGGTTCGCGTATCGGCAGGTCATGTATATGGTGGTGGTGCGGTCGTTCAGGGCCGCGATCCGCGGGCATGTCGTGGGGTGGGGGAAGTTGGAGAGGAAGGCTACCGTTGAGCTAACTGCCTGACCACGGACAGCGGCGGACGACCGCGGAACGGCGCGGAGACGGCGTTAACTGGTAACTGCAGTACCACGGGAATGCGTGATTATTTTTTTGACGGCGCCGCGTAGAGTGTTGTCAGCCTACGACGCGCACAAAGCCCGAGTCGGAGCCGAAGTTCAAGATCATTCCGACGTGTAGCTTCGACGCGCGGAGATAGCCGATGGTTTGTGTTCGGGTGCGATCGTCGATCTTGGGAAGAACTTTGATCTCGACGATGACTTTGTTTTCGACTAGGACGTCGATACGCCCTTTCCCGACGACGACACCCCAAAAAATCATTTCGACGTAGGCTTCACGTTTCGCTTCGAGCCCGGCACGTCGTAGCACGACCGCCATCGCATTCGCGTAGACCGTTTCAGGCAGTCCGATCCCGAGCTCTCTCCGGACGACATAAAAGGCAGCAATGACCTGCCGAGTGATGTCGTGATGCTCGAGCCTGGTCTCGTCTCGCGCAGTTTCACGGTTTTCTGTGGCGTCGCAGTTGACGGCAGTTCCGCCGTCTCCGTGCCTGTCCGTGGCCGTTCCGCTTTTGTCCGTGGTCATGGCCCTGACGGTACACCCTTTCCACTACGCCCTCGGACCATTCCCACCCGCCCGCCATCCTTTCTCGCGCGTACCTCGGCTCGTACCTTCTCTCGCACCCCGAGCCTCCACACAGCACATGACAACGCTCCGCATCCTGACGATCGCAGGAACACTCGTCGCCAGTTCCGTGGTTCACGCGCAACAAGCGCCGCGCTTCCCCACGAACGATCCCGTCCTCGAGCGCATCTGGCGGCTCGGCATGGACAGCTCACACGTCGAATCGCTCTCCCAAGCGCTGTTCGACTCGATCGGCCCGAGGCTGACCGGCGGTCCCTCGATCCGCGCCGCGAGCGACTGGGCTATTAGAACTTACAAATCGTGGGGCATCGACGCGCAGCGTGAGCAATACGGAACGTGGCGTGGCTGGAGGCGCGGTCCCTCGCACATCGACCTCGTCTCGCCGCGCGTGCGCTCGCTCGAGGGAATGATGCTCGCGTGGAGTCCCGTCACCGCGGCGCCCGTGACGGCGGAGGCGATCGTGCTGCCGAAATTCCGTGACAGCACCGAATTCGTGAAGTGGCTCCCGCAAGCGAAAGGCAAGATCGTGCTGCTTTCGCCCGCGTGGCCAACGTGTCGGCCGAGCGAAGATTGGTATCGCTGGGCAACGCCGGCGTCGATGGCGCACATGGACACCCTCGTCGCGCAGATGCAGCGCGACTGGTCCGTGATGCAGGACGCGAGCGGACGCCCCGACAGCACCAAGCTCTATCGCGGCACGGGCTATTCGCTCGCGCTCGGCACCGGAACGCTGGGCATGCGCCTCGAGAAAGCCGGCGTCGCCGGAATGATCTCGTCGCGCACGAAGCTCAGCGCCTTCCCCGATCCATTCAACCCGAATGCGAACGTTGGCGGCCGAGGCGGTCGCGGGAATCAGACGCCTGGCCCAGCGAGCGCGCGCGGCGGCGGCGGCCCAGGTGCCGCGATGCGTCCCGGCCGCGGCACGACCCCGGAAGGCACCGGCGGCTGGGGCGTGATCGAAGTATTCGAGACCTATAACACCAGGGCGCCGGCCGTCACGCTCACCTGTGAAGATTATGGTCTGCTGTTCCGTCTGGCCGAGCATGGCCAGACGCCCAAGGTTCGGCTCGATCTCGACGCGACGCTCCTTGGCGAGCAGCCGGCGTTCAACACCGTCGCGCGGATCACGGGGTCCGAGAAGCCGAACGAGTACGTGATGCTCTCGGCGCACTTCGATTCGTGGGACGGCGCGAGCGGCGCGACGGACAACGGCACCGGGACGATGATGGCGATGGAGGCAATGAGGATTTTGTCATTAGCATATCCTCATCCAAGACGAACGATTCTCGCCGGTCACTGGGCGAGCGAAGAACAGGGCCTCAATGGCTCGACGGCGTTCGCGCAGGATCATCCCGAAGTGCTCAAGGGTCTCCAGGCGTTGTTCAATCAGGACAACGGCACGGGCCGCGTGCAGTCCATCACATCGTCCGGCTTGAGCGACATCGGCGCGCATCTCGAGTCGTGGTATGAGAAGCTGCCGAGCTTCTTCACCGATAGCATGAGCCCGAACGTGGTGTCGTGGGCGTTCAACGACGTGCCGACGGGCAATCCCGGCGGCACCGACGGCGCGGTGTTCGCCTGCTTCGGCACACCGTCGTTCGGCATGGGCGCGGTGGCGTGGAACTATGGCTCGTATACGTGGCACACGAATCGGGACAGCTACGACAAAATTGTCTTCGACGATCTGAAGCACAACGCGACGCTCGCGGCGATGATGGCGTATCTCGCGAGTGAGGATCCGAACTTCATCTCGCGGCAGAAGTCACCCGGGACGTGGCCGGCGAATTGGCCGGCGAACTGTGGGAATGCGCCAAGGAAGACGCGGCCGAGGTATTAGCGATGGGCGATGGGCGCTGGGCGAATGCAGGACTTCGCTTCTGCGCCGTTCGGGCTTGCGCCGTGCGGGCTTGCGCCGTTCGGGTTAGCGCTGTACGGGTTAGCGCCGTTCGGGTTAGCGCCGTTTGATTTAGCTGTAAGGTTTCTGCAGCCCCACCCGAGTCGATGGCGTATGTACGCGTCACCGCGTCATATTCCCCGGTGTGACGAGCGTCCCCGCCTCAACCGTTCCACCGGCCGTTGCGCCGGTTCCCGACAGCGCCGCCCCGGCCGCACCAGCCGCACCGCGCACCTCGTCGGCACGCCGCTACGATCGCACCATCATCGAAGGCCCGCTGACCTCGGCCGTCTGGAAGCTCGCCTGGCCGACGATGCTCGCCAACGTCATCGGCGGCATCCAGGGGATGATCGATCACATTCTCGTCGGCAACCTCGTCGGCTACACGGGCAATGCGGCGATCGGCGTGAGCTGGCAGATCTTCCTCGTCGTCATCGTCTTCATGTCGTCGCTGTTCACCGGCATGAGCGTGCTCGTTGCGCGCTATGTCGGCGCGGGCAACGAGGAGATGGCGGACAAAGCCGTCTATCAGGCGTTCATCACGGCCGCGTTCCTGTCGTTCGGTGTGCTCGCGCCGCTCGGCTACCTGTCCGCGCCGGTGCTGCTGCGGTTGATCAACGCCGCCCCCATCGTGCAGGCCGAGGCGTTGCCGTTCCTGCGGATCATGTTCGTGTGCTCCGGCGGGATGATGGTGTTCTTCCTGCTCGGCGGCGCGCTCCGCTCGGCGGGCGACGCCCGCACGCCGATGATCCTCGGCGTGACGATGACGCTGCTCAACATCGGCCTCAACATCATCTTCATTCGCGGTCTTGGACCCATTCACGCGTTCGGCACCACGGGCGCGGCGATCGGCACGTCCATCGCGTCCGGCACGATCGGCATTTTCTCGCTATTCAAGTTGTGGCATGGCGGCTGGGTCGTGCGTTTTCCGCGCGGCCAAGGCTGGGGACCGGACTGGGAAATCATCAAGTCGCTGTTTCGGTTCGGCCTTCCCACCGGATTCCAGGGGATCGCCATGAACGTCGGCGGCATGCTGCTCCTGGCGTTCATCGGTTCGCTCGAGCATGGTGCGGCGGCGCAGGCGGCGTACGCCATCGCGTACACGCAGCTCTTCTCGCTGATCACGTGGACGTCGCAAGGCTTGCTCGGTGCCACCGCGGCGGTAGCCGGACAGAATCTCGGCGCTCGCCAGGCGGATCGGGCGAACGCGGCGGTGCATACCGCGGCACGGTTCGGCCTCCTGGCGGCGGTCATCGTCGGCGCGGCGTTCTTGTTCATTCCGCGTGCACTGCTGGCCGTGTTCGGCATGCACGACCCAACGGTCGTCTCGATCGGCGTGCAGTTGCTGCGCGTGTTGAGCGTGTCCGGTCTGTTGATCAGCGTCGCGCTGACCTACACCGGCGGCCTGCAAGGCACCGGCGACACGAAAGCGCCGATGTACATCTCGATCGTCTCGCAGATCGTCGTGCCCCTCGGCATCTGCTTCGTCGTCAAATCGGTCAGCACCCTGCACCCGATCGACGTCTGGTCGGCCATTCTCGTCGGTCACGCGACGCGATGCGGGCTGAGCGTCTGGCGATTCCGTCAAGGGAAGTGGCGCACGATCAGGATCTGAGGGCTCGAGCGGTTTTGCAGCGCCCTTAGTTTTTCGTCATGGCTACCATCGCTTTCCTCGGAACGGGCCTGCTCGGCAGCGCCCTTGCTGAAGCGGCCGCGAAGCGCGGCGACAGCGTGACGGTTTGGAATCGCACCATCGAGAAGGCGCGCGCGCTCGAGCAATTCGGTATTCGCGTCGCGGAAACTCCCGCCGACGCCGTGCGCGGCGCGGAACGCGTCCACCTCGTCCTCAAGGACGATCCCGTCGTCGAAGACGTCGTCGGACAATTGCGATCCGGTCTGAGCCCCAACGCCATCATCGTCGATCACACGACGACCCAGCCGAAGGCGACCGCCGAGCGAGCAACGCGGTTGAACGGACAAGGCGTGAAGTATCTGCACTGTCCCGTCTTCATCGGACCGGCCGCGGCACGCCAGACGAAAGGGACGATTCTCGCCGCGGGCCCCAAGGCGCTGTTCGACGCCGTCGAAGCACCGCTCTCGAAGATGGCGGAGCGCGTGGAGTATTTTGGCGACCGACCAGATCTCGCCGCGGTATTCAAGCTGTGCGGCAACGCATTCATCGTCGGCATCAACTCGGTCGTTGCCGATGCCTTCGCCGTCGCGAAAGGCGCCGACGTCGACCCGGCGCGCGTGCTCGACATGGTCGAGTTCTTCAATCCCGCCGCGATCATCTCGGGTCGCGGCAGGAACATGATCGCCCGCAACTTCACGCCGACGTTCGAGCTGACGATGGCGCGCAAGGACGTGCGCCTCATGATCGAGACTGCCGGGAGCCAGCCACTGTCCGCGCTCCCCTGCATCGCCCAGCGAATGGATACGATGATCTGGGCTGGGCACGGTGCGGACGATCTTGCGGTTCTGGGGAAAGATTCCGTAAGCTAGGGGATGCACCGCCTCCTGCTCGCTACGCTCGTCGGCGTCGCGGCGTGCCGCACGGGTCTACCGGCTGCGGCGTCGACGCGTGAGGTAACCGCGCGGCCGGCGTCGAGCGTGATCACGACGCCCGACGCCGTCCTCAAAGCGCGCGCCGACAGTGCGCGGCTTCCCTACACCGCCGCCGACGTCCACTTCATGTCGTCGATGATCGGCCACCACGCGCAAGCGATCGTGATGTCGCGTCTGGCGCCGACCCACGGCGCAAGCTCCTCCGTGCTGACGCTCGCCTCGCGCATCATCAACGCGCAGCAGGATGAAATCCTGACGATGCAGCAGTGGCTGCGCGATCGAAATCAGCCGGTGCCGGCGGCGACCGGCGCGCCGATGACGATGATGATGGACGGCGTCGATCAGGAAATGCTCATGCCGGGCATGCTCACCGCCGCGCAGATGACGCAGCTGCGCGCCGCCGAGGGCCGGGACTTCGACAAGCTCTTTCTCACCGACATGATTCAACATCATCGCGGTGCGATTCAAATGGTCAAGGAGTTGTTCGCTGCGCCCGGTGCCGGGCAGGACGAGCTGGTATTCAAGTTCGCGTCCGACGTGAATGTCGATCAAACCACCGAGGTCTCGCGCATGCAGCAAATGCTCGCGGCCGTCACCCTTGGGTCGAGCCCTCTATGAGCATGGTCACCACCGCATTGAGATCATCGTACCGGCTGTCCCTGGCCGCCGTCGTCGCCATCGGGGCAGGCTGCACGCATGGCATGCCCGGCTCCTCGAGCGCGTCGATGCCGGGGCCGGTCCAGGCAGGCGCGCCCAGCGACAATCGCTCGCCCGGGGCACCAAATCCCGATCCGCGCGTGGGCCTCAAGTCCGGTTTGTGGAATGCAGGCCAGGCCGAGTGGAACATGCGGCTGCTCTCGAACACGCATCCGTCGGCGCAATTCAACAATACGAATTCCGATCTCGCGTTCGTCGGCCCGTACGCCATTCAGGGCAATTACAACGGCTTTCAGATCTGGGACATCTCGACGCCGACCGCCCCGCGGCTCGCCGAGGCGTACTTCTGTCCCGCGTCGCAGAGCGACGTGTCGGTGTATCGCAACTTGCTGTTCGTCTCGAGCGAAGCGACGTCGGGACGCCTCGACTGCCGGGGCGGCGGCCTCAGCGAACCGGTGAGCAATGAGCGCATTCGCGGCCTTCGCATCTTCGACATCACGGACTTGAGCCATCCGAAGTACGTCGGCAACGTGCAAACGTGCCGCGGCTCGCACACGCACACGCTGCTCGTCGATCCGCGCGATCGCGACAACGTCTACGTCTACATCTCGGGCTCCTCGGGTGTTCGCCCCGCGGCGGAATTGGCCGGCTGCTCCGCGGCCGCGCCCGCGTCCGATCCGAACTCCGCGCTCTTCCGGATCGAGGTCATTCAAGTTCCGCTGGCACATCCAGAGCAGGCGCACATCGTGAGCTCGCCACGGATCTTCAATAATCTCACGCCGCCCGCGCATCACGGTTTGTCCGAGCCCGACAGCGTCGAGGTTGCGGCCTCCCGCGCCCGCGGCCAGTACGACGTGGACGTCTTCGGCATGCGCTACATCCTTCCGCCGGCGATGACGAAGCCGCTCATCGACAGCATCGCCAGGTCGAATGGACATCGCGCGGCGACGCAGTCCGACAGCGCGGCATTGCGCGGCTCGATTCAGGAAATCGCGAACAAGCAGTTCGGGATCGACCCGAAGTCGGGGCCGACGCAGTGCCACGACATCACGGTGTATCCGGCGATCGGACTCGCCGGCGGGGCGTGCGAGGGCTACGGCATGCTCCTCGACATCCGCGACCCGGCGCACCCGTCGCGCATCGCCGCCGTCTCCGATTCAAACTTCTCATACTGGCACTCGGCGACGTTCAATAATGACGGCACGAAGGTCCTGTTCAGCGACGAGTGGGGCGGCGGCGGCCAGCCCAAGTGCCGCGCCGGCGATCCGCGCCAGTGGGGCGCGGACGCCCTGTTCACGATCGATGGCAATCGCCGCCTTCAGTTTCAGGGCTACTACAAGCTCCCGGCGATTCAGACCGCGGAGGAAAACTGTGTCGCCCATAACGGTTCTTTGATACCAATTCCCGGACGCGACGTCATGGTGCAGGCGTGGTATCAAGGCGGCGTCTCGGTGTTCGACTGGACCGATCCGCGCAATGCCCGCGAGATCGCGTTCTTCGATCGCGGCCCCATCGACTCGACGCGCATGATCGGCGGCGGAGAGTGGTCCGTCTATTGGTACAATGGCGTGCTGGTCGGCTCCGAGATCGCGCGCGGCCTGGACGTGTTCGAGTTGACGCCCAGCCCCTATCTGTCGCAAAACGAGATCGACGCGGCCAAGAGCGTGCATTTAGACTATTTGAATACCCAGGGCCAGCCGAAGTTCACCTGGCCGGCGACGTTCTCGCTCGCCCGCGCGTATCTCGATCAACTCGGTCGGTCGAACGGCTTGGCCGCGGCGCGTCTCGCGGCCGTGCGGCAGTCGCTGGCGGGCGCTGAAGGCGTGAGCGGCGCGGCGCGATCGACCGCCCTCTCCACGCTGGCGTCGCAGCTCGACGGCGACGCGGGTCACTCGTCCGACGCGCCGAAGGTGCGGCTCCTCGCGCAGGCGGTGAGGGACCTGGCGCGGTAGCACACGCAAAGCCGACGAGATCCTGACGGCGGACGCGGCGCGGCTCGCCTCTACTGCGACTGCAACGCGTTCGCCGGATTGAGCCGAGCCGCGCGCGCCGCCGGAACCGTCGTCGCGACAAACGTAATCGCGACGATGAGCAGCGTAGCGATCGTGAGAATCAATGGATCCGACGCCCGGATCGCGTACAGGCGGCTGGAAATGAGCTGGCCGGAGAAATACGCCAGCCCCACGCCGATCGCCGCGCCCGCGAGACCGAGCGTCACGCCCTGTTTCATGACCAGCACGAACACCGATCGCGGCGATGCGCCGAGCGCGAGGCGTGTCGCCATTTCCTCGCGGCGCAGCGAACCAGCATACGACACCACGCCGTAGATCCCGACCGCCGAGAGCACGACCGCGATGCCGCCGAAGACGAGCATCAGCGTCATGCCAAGCTCCTGCCGGCGAAGCGTGCCGCCGACGACGTCCGACGCAAGCTGAAAATCGAGCGCCATCGTCGGGTTGATCTTCCGCACCTCGGCGCGAATGGCGCGTTCCACTCCGCCGACGTCGGACTGCGACATGTTCACGACCGCGGTCGCGCGCTGAAACGGAAATTGAGCCAGCGCGAGATAGAATGCCGGCTCGGCCGGGTCGGCGAGTGACTTCTGCCTCACGTCGTCGATGACACCGACGATCGTCGCCTCGGCTTTCGGATCGGGCACCGGATAGCCGGCCGCGAATTGAACGCCGATCGGATCGCGCCCCTTCAGATACTTGTCGACGAACACCCGATTCACGATCGCGACGCGCTGCGTCGTCAGTATGTCGGCGTTCGTGAAATCACGGCCCTTGATGAGCGGAGTGCCCATCGCGGCAAAGAGCCCTGGGCTGGCCGCGCGGCCGCGCGCACCCGCCGGATTGGCCGGGTCGAATGGCTCCCCGTGAAACTGCAGGAGCAGCGAGCTCTCGAGCGCGCCACGCAACGGATACGCCGAGACGATCCCGACGCCCGCGACGCCGCCAACGCGCTGCACGGCGCTCTGAACATCGGCGTGCGCCTGGCTCACCGATTGAGGGGTTCGGTACTGCGGCCCGAGGAAAGAGACGTCGAAGAGCAGCCGGTGCTCCGGTACGAAGCCGGCCGCGGTATTCCGGAGATTAGAGAATCCTCGCACGAGCCAGCCGGCACCGGCGACGAGCATGATCGCCAACGCGACTTCCGCCACCGTCATCGCGGTGAGCCACCGTGTGGTGCCGCGCCCCGCGCTCGCCGAACGACTGCTGTCGTTCATGAGCGTTTTCATATCGCTGCGCATCAGCCGAATGGCCGGCGCCAGACCGATGATCCCCCCCGTGACGATGAGCGTCGCGAACGAGAAGAACAGGGCTCGCCCGTCGAACGACACGGCGTCGAGGCGCGGCAGCTTCGCGGCGCCGAGCGCGAGGAGCGCGCGAAGACCGAGTGCGCCGACCGCGACGCCGACGATCGTGCCCGCCGCGGCGAGGACGAGCGATTCAGTGAGCAGCTGGCGAACCAGCCGACTCCACCCCGCGCCGAGCGCGGCACGCACCGCCATCTCGCGCGCCCGCGCGGCACCGCGCGCCAGCAGCAGGTTGGCGACGTTCACGCAGGCGAGCAGCAACAGCAGTCCGGTCGCCGACATGACGATGACGAGGATCGGGCCAAGGTCGCCGACGATCGAGTCGACCAGCGGACGAGTGACATAGACGCGGTTGCGGTCCGACGCGGGAAAGTCGCGCGCGAGCCCGCCGATGATCGTCGCCATCTCGCCCTTCGCGCGCGCGATCGTCGTTCCGCGACGCAGCCGAATGAAACCTTCCTGGCCGTGGTTGGCGTCATTCGCCGGCGTCCGCTGCGCGATCCAGATGTCGGCGGCATGCGGCATGTCGAAGTCACGCGGCGCGACGCCGGAGATCGTCGAGCTGAATTCGGCGAAGTGAATCGGTTTGCCAACCACCGCGGGATCGCCCTTGTAGAGTTGCTTCCACAGCCGCGTAGAGATCACGATCGCGGGCGGCGGGCCCGGTTGCGGCGGCGCATTCTGCTGAACCTGAAATGCCGTGAAGTCGTCGTGCGTGAACCCCCCGACAGTCATCGGAAGTCCGAACAGCTCGAAGAACCCTTCGCTCACACCATAGACTGTCACGTGAGACGGCGTTCCATCGTCCGCCATCAGCGTGAGATCCCCCGACTGAAATCCTGCCGCGCGTTCGATCGAGAGCTTCGGATCGTTCAGCCGAAAGAGCTCCGCGCCGGAGAGCAGGCCTGTGGTGACCCGGCCGTCCGTGAGTGCGGTCCGCAGACTGTAGAGATCCTGCGGATTCGGATACGGCAGCGGCTTGAGGAGCACGGCGCTGAGCGTCGTGAAGACGGCCGTCGTGGCGCCGATGCCGAGGGCGAGCGTGACGATCGCGGCAAGCGGGAATCCAGGCGACCGGCGGAAGGAGCGGAGCGTAACGCGGATGTCCTGCAGAAGGGCTTCCATTCCGGGACTCCTGACTGCGGCACTGAGAGTGACTGAGAGTGACTGAGAGTGACTGAGAGTGATGGTCCGGCGTCAGCCTGTGCGGGAATGTTGATAGTACAACCGCGTGGCGCGCGCGCAACTGAATGGGGACGAACCTTCACTCTCCGAAGCGCGTGTTTCCGCGTCCGGGCTCAGCGCCACCCTCATCGCGCGTCGATCGCGATCGTTCGGAGAATGCGATACCGGATTGGCTCACCGCAGTCCGTGAGCGCTGCGCTCGAGCACTCGCGCTCGAGTACGTCCACCGGATTGTCGAGCGTCGCGCCGAGGATGCGTCCGTCTTCGAGGTCCACGCGCATCCGCACCTCGAACGTTTCCTTGCCGACCCGGCCGGCCACGCGGCCGTTGGGAAGCTTGGCGACTTCGATCCAGTTGTTCGGCGTGTCGACGACCGGCGCGTCCATCCACGGCGCCGGCATCTTGATGCGCGCGGATACCGGCGGCACGTGCCGAACGACGAGCGTCGCGACGCGCGATGCACTGTCGACGCGCTCGAGCGTGAAATCGAAGTCGACCGCGTCTTCGCCGCGAAGGATTTGCCGGCCGTCGCCCCACGATGGGTTGACCGGAATCACGACACGCGCGTGGTCGCCGGCCCGCGCGAGACTCGGCATGCGCCCCGCGAGCTGCAGATCGACGTAGAACGTGAGGAGATCGAGCATGGGCCCGACCAGGCGCGGATCGATGGTGCGCATGTCGGGAATGGATGGCGTGCCCGGCGCGAGCGTCACCACCTGTCTCGCGTTGCGCGCGCCTGGGGCGATCGGCGCCGCCTTGCCGTTGACGACGAGCGACGACCACGCGAGCTGCTCGACGAGATGCCCCGCTGAATCCCGGGCGACGCGGCCGCCGACGTCGGCGCCGTACCGCACCGAGTCCCGATGGCCGAAGTTCGACGCCTCCATGTGGTAGGCAATGGAGTCGCCGATCGTGTATGCGCGGGCGAGGAGCCCGCGGGGCGCGGGCTGCGCGGCTGCCGAGCTGGTGATGGCGAGTACCGCGGCGGTAACTGCAGCGGCGATGCGAATGATGCGACGGTGCATCGAAGGTTCAGTATGATGGTTGCAATAATACGCGTCGTATCATACGCTTCGTTCTATGGCTGTCAACACGACGCTCGACTTCGCCCTGTTGGGATTGCTGGCCGACGGACAGGCCTCCGGATACGCCTTGCGCCGCGTTTTTCAGACGACGCCGTTGGGACGCTACAGCGACAGCCCGGGGTCCATCTATCCGGCACTGCACCGCCTGGAGCGGCAGGGACTCGTCGCGGGCCGCACCGCGCGGGGCGGGCGCCGCCAGCGTGTGCTGCATCTGACCGCCGCCGGCCGGCGCGCGCTCACACAATGGGCGACCGCTCCGCTCACGCTCGCCGACTCCGAAGGCAAGGACAGCGAGCTTGCGCTTCGTCTCGCGTTGATGAGCAGCATCGCCCCGCGCCACCTCCGGCGTTTTCTCCGCGAATACGCCGAGGTGCTGGAGGAACGCGCGCGACTGTTTGGCGCCGCGGTGCGGGAGATGGCGCCAAAGCTGTCGGCGTCGAATCGACTGGCGGTGGACCTCGGCCTGTTCGAAATGAAATCACGCGCGCGGTGGTGTCGGGCGCGTCTTGCAAAGGCGGGTCGGAGATGATACCCGTGTCATAGTGGAGGCATCATGCGGAATGGGCTGCGACGTGTTCGCGGTGCGCTCGGAATCGGCTTCATCTGGGGAGCCGTATGGTCCGTCGTGGGCGGCGTTCCGCGTTGGGTCTTCGGCTTCAACGCCGACGTGCCGTTCCCCGTCGTCTTCGGTGTACTCGGCTTCATTGCCGGGGTCACGTTCTCCGGGCTCCTCGTGCTGACGGAGCGGCGGCGCAGATTTGATGAAATGTCGATTCGGCGTTTTGCGGTCTGGGGTATCGTGGGTGGCCTGTTGCTGTCGGCCGTGTTCGCCAGGGCCGCGTCGCTTGGCTGGGGAGACGTGCTCGCGCTGGCGCCGACGCTCGCCATTGCCTCCGCGCTGTGCGCAACTGGTTCGCTCGCCGTGGCCAGGCGTGCCGCTGGTGAGAGGCAGACATTGCCTGAAAGTGGCGAGTAAGTAGGCGCGCGGCGTGCGAACCTTGCGAGGTCACGACCCCGGCGTGACCTTAGCGCCGTGTTCCTCTCGGACACCTCGATGCCGATCCACCCATCAGGAGCAGCGTGAATGAATCAGCGAACTCGCAACATCATAGCCAACCTCTTGCTCGGCGTGGCCATTTTCATTCTCGGGGCGTTCCTGGCTCGACAGTTCATGGCGCCGCCGCGTCCGGCGTGGACGAAGGAGTACACGGGCCTCGCTCTGATCTCCGCGATCGCGTCGGGGCTCGTGCGCGGCCGGCGCTGGGTTCGCCCGTTTCAAAGAGCCGACTGACCGTCGTTTGGCTGCTTCGTTATTGCCAGAACGACGCGAGACGCTCGTTCACCACGCGTCGACCTTGGACGCGGCCGGCCCGTGCCGCCGGCGCCGAAATTTCCGGATTCATGACACCGCCGGCGGCGGCGAAGTCCGCCAGCGCGGCTTCATCGGGCCGTAAGAGTTCTATCAAGGCACCGTTGTCTCGCAGGATGTTCATCGTGTCCTCGAGTGCGACGGCGCTCATCGACGGGATTTCCGGCGGTCGCTCGAGCGCGAGGATCATCACTCGGTCGAACCCGGTCGCGAGATCCGCGTTGTCCGTCGAATAGAATCCGCCGTCGATATAATGATCGCCTTGAAACACCACGGGCGGCCAACCGAAGGACGCGGTGCTGGCGATTACCGCGTCCACCAGATCGATCCCGCTGTCGCGATCGAAAGCGCGCCGCTCTCCGGTTTCCGCGTTGACGGCGGCGATCAGCACTCGCTCGGGCCATGTCTCCATCGGAAGTTGCGCCGCGATGAGATCCCGCCGGCTCGCGCTGCTCTTGCCCGACGCTGCCGCTAACGCCAACGATCCGATTTTCCGCAGGAATTCAGTCGGGCTGTCTCCGGCCTGCTTCGCGCGCGCCACGGCGGCGCGGAGCTCTGCCCAGTCGAGCACGGGCGGCCGCTCGGCAGACGGCGGCCCAGGTTGAAGGCGTCGTTGAAACGCGTCTTCGTGCGCGACGCCGCTCGCAAGATGGAGCGCGACCCTCGAGCCGGATGATGTTCCCACGAACAGGTCGGCGTTTCTGACGTCGAGACCCGCGTCAGCCATCCCAGCGATGAGACCAATCTCCCACGCGCTCGCGGCGGGGCCACCACCGGCCAAGACGACGGCACGTCGCGTACGAATTAGTTGATCGGCAGCGGGCACATGATCTCGTGCGTCGCGAACAGAATGGGGCGATTCATCGCCGCGGTCTCCGAACGGGCGCGGTCCGCCAGAACTCTGGATCGGTGTGCACCCACTCCGCGGCGGGCATACTCCAGTTGGGCCGCAGCGCGAAGACGCGACCACCGTCGGCTCGAGCTGCCGCCGCCGCTTCGGCGCGCGTGCGAAACGCGCGAAGAATGTATCGCGTCGAATCGAGCGTGACCCAAACCGACCCGACGATGGGGCGACCGCCGCGCGTGACGCTTGCGACGATGAAGCGTGTGCCCGCGATCGACCACGCGGGCCCGCGACTGAGATCGGGCCGATAGACAGCAAAGCTTTGCACCGGCGTTCCGATCAGCGCGGCCTTTCGTTGCGCGATGCCGCCGAGCGCACGAGACAGCGCGCCGTCGGTCGCGTACACCTTGGCGACGCGCGCGGTATCCGCCTCGGAGGCGAACGTGTTGATCCACCACGCTTCGTGAACGCCATCCACACTCTCGAGGCCGATGTATGGATTCGGGCATCGAAGATCGGCGCAGATCTGCGCGCCGTCGTTCTCGATCGAGCGGTACGCGGAGTCGACGCCGCTCCGAATGGAGTCGCGGTAGACATACATGAAGCGAGGCGCCGAGTGCTGAGCGAGCAAGACCGGCGATAGGAGCGCGAGCAGGCCGAAGACAGTGCGGATCATGAGTGGGAAGAGAGAGTCAATTGCGTGTAGAACGTGCCTGCGAAATTTTCTGGGGTCACAAGAGGCTATGAAACCCGGCTATTCGGGTCGCATCGCGATAAGCGGATCTACGCGCGCTGCACGTCCGGCCGGTATCCACGCTGCGGCAACGCCGATTGCGATGAGCACCAAGCAGCTCGCGGCATACGTCGTCGCATCCGTCGGCGCAATCTGATAGAGGAGGCCCTGCAGAACTCGATTGCCCGCCACTGCGGCGATGAGTCCGACGATCATCCCGCCGCCAACCAGCACCATGGCATCGCGCACCACCAGCCGCACGATCTGGCCGCGCTGGGCGCCGAGCGCGAGACGAATTCCGAGCTCGCGCTGTCGCTCGCGCACCGCGTACGCGACGACGCCGTATATGCCGATCATCGCCAGTAGAAGCGCGCAACCGGCGAACCCCGCGACGACCCGCGCGGCGAGTCGAGCCGGTGCGGCGGATGCTTCGACGGCGTCCTGCATCGGGCGAAGGTTGAAGATCGGCAGCGACTTGTCGATGGCGGTGATCTGTGCACGGGCCGCCCTCATGACGGCGACGGGATCTCCGGCGGATTTGATCAGCACCGTCATATAAAAGATCGGTGATTGTTCAAACGCGAGATATACAGCGGGCTCGGGTTCACCGACGAGCCCCTCCGTCTTGGTGTCACCCACTACGCCGACGATCTCTCCCATGTTCTTCAGCCGCTTTCCGATGGGGTTCTCGCCGCGGAAGTATGCCTTCGCCGCACCGGCGCTGATCACCGCCACGAATCGGCCGTCGGCCTCGACGGCGGGATTGCACCAAACCTCTCCCGGTTTCGGAACGCATCGATCATCGTCCGTGAAATCCCGTCCGCGGAGGACGGGGATGCCGAGCAGCGCGAAATAGCCGGGCGTTGCATACTTCACTTCGACGACGTTTGGCCGGTCGCGCGGCGGCGGCGCTTGCCCTTCGATTGTGAGGGTTCCCCCATTGATTGCCCACGGGGTGAACGGCACACCGTGCCCAAGCGCGACACTCCGGACGCCGGGTAGTGACCGCAATCGCTGTACGACCTCGTCGCCGAACGCCTTCACGTCGGCCGGCATCATGTAGCGCGGGCCTTCCACGCCGGCGCACGTACTATCTGGACTCCACGCCGTCCCGCACTTCGGCAGTGCGATGTCGAACATGACGACATGGTCCGTTCGAAAGCCCGGATCGACGTGAACGAGGCGCGTGAAGCTGCGCGTCAGCAGGAGCGCACCGATGAGCAGGGGCACGACCAGCGCGAGCTGGAAGGCAACCATCGCGCGTCGCGCATGGGTCGACGCCTTGCGCGCGCTGGATGAGCGTCCGCTCGACTTGAGCGCCTCCACGATGTCCGTGCCCGCCGACTGCAACACCGGCGCGAGACCGAACGCCAAACCTGCCGCCAACGTGGTCGCGATCGCGAACGCGAGCACCGTCCAGCCGATCCTGACGTTCACGAGCAGCGGCACCGCCGCGCTCTGTTGCGCGACGATGATCCGCACGACACCCTCGGCGAGTGCCACCCCGAGTGCCGCGCCAAGCGATGCGAGCGTGAGACTCTCAATGAGCACCTGCGTCGCGATGTGTCGCGCGCCCGCCCCAACGCGAGACGGATTCCAATTTCGCCGGTGCGGCTGCTCGCGCGCACGAGCATGAGCGTTCCGATATTTGCGCATGCGATCAACATCAGCGCGGCGACCGCGCCGAAGAGCACGAGGATGAGCTGGCGAGAGTCGCCGATTTGATGATCGCGCAGCGGTTGAATGTCGAAGTCGAGCCCGGTCTCGGCCTCGGGATACGCCGCACGCAGCTGCGCGGCGACCACACGCGCTTTCCGTCGCGCCTCGTCGAAGCTCACGCCACGCTTCAGCAGCGCGACGGGTCCGCGAAACACGCGGTTGCCTCGGAGATTGGACCAGCGCGCATCCTCGAGTGCCGGTCGCCAGATGTCAGCATCGCTGGGAAAGTTGAACGACGGCGATGCAACGCCAACGATCGTGTAGCGCGTTCCATCGATCGACACAGCGCGCCCAACAATTCCCGGATCGCCACCGAACTCCCGCCGCCATACACCGCTACTCAACACCGTAACTTTCGGCGCGCCGCGCTCCGCATCCTCGCGCAGCAAGCCGCGACCGAGCGCCATACGCGTCCCGAACATCGCGAACCAGTTACCCGTGACCTCGGCCGCAGTGAGATGGACGGGACCGCCGTCGGCGACCAGTCCGACCTGACTGGTCATCCACGCGCCGACTTCCTCGAATGAGTCGTTGAGCGTTTTCCAATCGGCGAGATCCGGCGGCGACATCGCGTCGTATGGTCGCGTTCCGCGGTTCAGCGTCCACACGAGCCGATCGGCATTGGCGAACGGAAGTGGCGCGAGCAAGACACCGTCGACGATGCTGAACATCGCGGTCGTCGCGCCGATGCTGAGCGCGAGGGTGATTACGATAGCGGTCGCGAACGCGGGGCTGCGACGCAGTGAGCGGAGGGCGAGGGCTATCGGGCGCATGACGGTTGGGACACTCGATCAGGCGATGACCCTGAGCCTCCCTCTTTTCGAAGACGCGCAACTCCGCAGATTGCCTGTCAGTTCATCGTTCGTCATACGGCCGTTACGAGAACTCGAACATCTCCGCCAGCGTTCCGAACACCGCGGCCAGGGTCGCGCTCGTGAGGGTCCCGAGCCGTTTCCGCAGCCGCTCGCGATCTACCGTCCGCAACTGGTCGAGCGCAACCCGTCCCTCCTTGCCGCCGAATCTGCACGCCGGACGAAATGGATAGGCGTGCCCGCCGGTCGCCATCGGCGCCACCATGACGGTCCGCAGATGATGATTGAGCTCGTCCGGCGACACAATCAGACACGGCCGCGTCTTTCGGATTTCGCGTCCGCGCGTGGGATCCAACTCGACGAGATAGACCTCCCCGCGACTCGGGACCCGCGCAGGACGTGCTACCACGTCACCACTCCCACTCCTCTTGATCGAACGCGGGACTGGGTGTCGTCAGGAGCCCGTCCTCACCCCGGGCGTGGAGTTGCGCCGCGGCCTCTGCCCAGCCGGCTCGCACGCCCTTCGTCGCCGCAATGACGATGCGACCGTGTTCGGCGTGCAACTCGACTTCCCCGGCGAGACCCGCCTGTTCGAGGAGGGGCTTGGGGATTCGCACGCCATGGGAGTTGCCGATGGCGACAATGCGGGCGCGGATGGCAGCAGACCGGGGCATGGTACCTACAATGTAATTACTGCGGGCACCCCGGGCAAGAAGCCGGTTGGCCCTCTAGCGACAATTAGACTGCGGAGTTGACCAGCCTGAGTACGCAGCGGGCTGGTTTGGGCGACAGGCTTCAGCCAAGCTATTGCCGCTCGATAATCTCACACGTATAACGTCGCACCGCACCTCGTCGCCCACGCGTCAGACGGGACGATGCATCTCGGTGCAGCCGCGGCCTTCCACCCTGCGTCAACGCCATCCTCCTCACCCGCCCCATCCTCCGTGGCACACCGCATGAATGCCCTCCCTGCGTGTCCGAACAATTCACTTTCTTCTCCGAAGACCTCCGCTATCCCGAAGGCTTCCGCTACCAGCCGGAACTGATCTCGCGCGCGGACGAGGACATCCTCCTCGAGCAGCTGCACACCCTGCCCTTCCGCGACTTCGAGTTCCACGGCTTCACCGGCAAACGCCGCGTCGTGTCATTCGGCTGGAAGTACGACTACACCGAGCGGCAGCTCAACAAGGTCGAGGACATCGCGCCATTCCTCATCCCGCTCCGCGAACAAGCCGCCGCATTCGCCGGCGTGCAGCCCTCCGCGTTGCAGCACGCGCTCGTCACCGAGTATTCACCCGGCGCCGGCATCGGGTGGCATCGCGACAAAGCCGAATTCGGCATCGTCATCGGCGTCTCGCTCGTTTCCGCGTGCGCCTTCCGGCTGCGCCGCAAGCTCGCCGACGGCAAATGGGAGCGTTTCACCCTCACCGCCCAGCCACGCTCGGCATACCTCATGAGCGGGCCGTCGCGCACCGAGTGGGAACACAGCATTCCCGGCGTCGACGCGCTCCGCTACTCGATCACCTTCCGCAACCTGCGCGAGGATTGAGGAAACTCTAAATACTTCAGGGACGCGGGTTCTTGTCGCGGCGGCGCATCATCCAATACAGCGCCGGCAGCCCGATGATCCAGTCGCCGATCCCGCCACTGCCTTTGCTCGGCGCATCGGCTGCCTTCGCATTGCCGGACGTCGCGACCGCGCGCTCCTTCGCCATCACCGGCACGGCGCCTTCGCTGCCGATACGCACCTCGCGCTCGACGATGCGCACGGCACCCTTCTTCGGCTCGACACCAGCCCCACGCTCCGTCGCCCACGCCTGCGTGAACTCGGCGCCGAAGAGCACGATCATTCCGGCGTAGTAGAGCCACACGATCAGGATCGCGAGCGCGCTCGCCGCGCCGAAGCTGCTGCCCGGATTGCTGTGGCCGAGGTAGAGGCCGATCACGAACTTGCCGACGACGAACAGCACGGCGGTGAAGAAGCCGCCGTGCCACACGTCTCTCCAATCCACTCTCGCGTCGGGCAGCACCTTGAAGAGCGCGGCGAACAGCGCGGTAAGCACGCCGAGCGACACGATCAGATCGATCGCGAAGGCGACCGCCTCGAGACCGCCGAAGAGTGCCGAGAACGATGCGATCAGCGCCGACAACGCGAGTGACGCCGCAACGAGAAAGCCCAACCCCAGCACCATGCCGATCGAGAACAGGCGCTTCATGAGGAAATTCTTAATGCCGCCCTGCTTGGGATCCGGCTCGACGTTCCATGCTTTGTTGAGCGCGTCCTGCAGCGAGAGAAACGCGCCCGTGGCACCGAGCAACAGTCCGACGATGCCGAGGATGGTCGCGACGGTGCCGCCGCCCATGCTGTTCATGCCATGCGAGATCATCCCGTGGATCTGCTGTGCCGCATCGGGGCCGACCATTCCGGAGAACTGACCCTCGAGCGACTTCTGCACCTTGTCCGGCCCCCACACCTTGCCCGCGATCGTCACGAGCAGAATCAGCAGCGGCGGCAGCGCAAAGATCGTCGAGTAGGAGAGCGCGGCCGCGCGCGTTCCGCACTCGTCTTCGTTGAACCCATTCCACGCCGCTTTGAGTATGTTCAGCACGCTCGAGCTCGTCCTCAATTGTTTTCGTACCAACAAGGCAGGCCACGTGCCGATCATTCGCGAATTCGACAATTCATGAGCCGCGCGCATCGCATCGCCGTCATTCCCGGCGACGGGATCGGCAATGAGGTCGTGCCGGCCGGACAACAGGTGCTCGAAGCCGCGGCGCGACGATTCGACTTCTCACTCGAGTGGCAGCACTTCGATTGGAGCTGCGAGCGATATGCGCGCACGGGCGCGATGATGCCCCTGGACGGACTCGACCAGCTCCGTTCGTTCGACGCCATCTTCCTCGGCGCCGTCGGATATCCAGGCGTGCCGGATCACGTGTCGCTGTGGGGTTTGCTGCTGCCCATTCGCCGCGGCTTTCAGCAATACGTCAATCTTCGCCCCGTGCGGTTGCTGCGCGGCATTCAATCGCCGTTGCGCGATCGCGCGCCGGGGAGCCTCGACTTCGTCGTCGTTCGCGAGAATACGGAAGGTGAGTATTCTGATATCGGTGGCATCGAGCACGAGGGGACGCCCGATGAGCTCGTCACGCAGACGGCGACGTTCACGCGGCGCGGCTGCGATCGCGTCATGCGCTACGCCTTCGAGCTTGCGCGCACCCGCGGGCGTCACGTGACGTCGGCGACCAAGTCGAACGGGCTGCGACACTCGATGCCGTACTGGGACAACCGATTCACGGCGATCGCCGCCGAGTATCCTGATGTGCGCGCGGACCAATATCACGTCGACATTCTGAGCGCGCACTTCGTTCGGCATCCCGATTGGTTCGACGTCGTCGTCGCGAGCAATCTCTTCGGCGACATCCTGTCGGACCTGGGCCCGGCGATCGCCGGTTCGATCGGGATTGCGCCGAGTGCGAATCTGAATCCGGAGCGGGAGTATCCGTCGATGTTCGAGCCGGTCCACGGATCGGCGCCGGACATCGCGGGTAGAGGCATCGCGAATCCGATCGGACAGATCTGGTCGGGCGCGATGATGCTCGAGCATTTGGGCGAGCGCGCCGCGGCCGCGTCGGTGGTGCGGGCGATCGAGACGGTCCTCGCCGATCCCGGTGCTCCGCGCACGGCGGACATCGGCGGCACCGCGGGTACCACGGATGTCGCGCAGGCGATCTCAGCGGAGGTTCGCTGACGATGCAGGCGTAAAGCTTGCGCCAGAGATCGTCCGACGAGTTGGCATCTCTGGAGAGAGGAGTGGACGATGGCGGACAATCGAGAGCACGAAGGCTTCAACGACGAACAGGGCACGCGACGCGCGATCGAGCCGACGGGGAGTCAGGCCAGCGAGATCGCGGGACAAGGGCGGATGAAGGCACAACCGCCGGCGGGGACGACACCGTCGCACGAGCGGGCGAGCTTCAGTGATCCGGTGTCCGAGAACACGGATCCGACGGCGCCGGATAGTCCGGAGAATACGTTCCGGCAAAGCGATCGATAGGAACACGAGCTACCACGGACAAACGTCGGACGTTCACGGACCGGCACGGAGACGGCGTTTGAACGGCGTTTGAACGGCGTTTGCAGTTGAGTGCTTTTCTTAGAACACCCTCGGGAGGCTTCGATTCGCGAAGCCTCCCGAGGGTGTTGTAAAAAAAAGGTCCTGAACGGCCGTTAACCGCAGTTGACGCCGTCTCCGTGCCGATCCGCGTATTTCCGAAGTTTGTCCGTGGTATGCTCGTTCAGGGCGCCCCCACTTTCGCCGTCTTGATATAGTCCAGCTTCGGAAACAGCCTGCTGAGATACGAATTCCCCATGGTCATGATGAAGTGCTGTTCCGGATCTTCGCCGTACGCACTGTACAGCGAATCCACCACGTCCATGCCTTCGACGACTTTCCCGAACGGTGCGAAGCCCATCTTATCGAGCCGAGCGTTGTCCGCCAGATTAATGAAGAGCTGATGCGTCCGTGTCCGCGGGCCTTCCGTGGCGAACGTGATCGTGCCGCGCGCATTCGACTGGCGCACCGAGTCGTCCGGTAGCCGCTTGTCGTCCCACGCATCGTTCTTCTTCGGCTCTCCGTTCAGGCCGAACTGCACGACGAAACCGGGCACGACACGAAAGAACCGATTGTCGTCGTAGAAGCCGTCGTTCACGAGACGATAGAATCGCTCGACCCCGATCGGCGCCCACGCCTTGATCGCCTGCACCACGAACTTTCCGCGGCTCGTCTCGAACACGACGCGGAACGAGTCGGGGGCGGGAGTGGCGGTGCTGTCGGCCTTGGCGGCGGTCTTCTCTCCGGCGGTCCCACACGCCACGGCAGCGACGGCCAGCATCACTCCAACGATCAGTCGCCGCGCCCTCACTTCGGCCACCCGCCCTGTGGAATCCCCTTCGTGACCCGCAGCGCATTCTCGAAATACACCTTCTTTAATACTGAATCTGGAAGATCAATTCCATAAAGTTTCCAGAAGGCGTGATAGGGCCGATAGTAGTCGAAGTAGTCGTCTCGCGTCTCGAACACACGCCAATAGTACGGATACTCTTCCGGCTGGAAGGAGTCCTTGCCGAACAGGATGCGGTCCTGATACTTGACGAAGAAGTCGTGGGCGGCGCGCGGCTGGCGGCCGATGTCGTACAACACCGCACCGACCTCCGTCACCACGTTCGGCATCTCGTCCATCATCTTCGCGAGCTTCGGCAGATCGTTCGCCGACCAGCCCATGTGCGCCGCGACGAACGTGACGTTCTTGTGCTTGCGGAACAGGTTGTCCCGCTCCGTCATCAGCTCCTCGAAGCTCGGGAAGCGATCCTGCGGATACCGGCGGTCGCTGAACAACGACAGCTCGAGCCACCGCTCGTTCGTGAAATCGATCGGCTTGAAGAACTCCTGCGGATCCGCGGTGTGAATGAACACCGGAAGATGCAACCGCGCGCATTCGTCCCAGATCGGATCGAGCTCCGGATCATCGATCCGCAATCGCGATCCGTCGGGCTTTCGAATACTCAAACCGAAGCTCTTCGAGATTTCGCCGACCCCGACCGCGCCCGAGGCAACGTCCGAGTCGAGCTGCGCCACCGCGCGCTGCGCCCAGCCCGGACCGACATTCCGAAAGTCGATGCCCGCCAGCACGCGTACGCGGTCGCGCATCTTGTCCGACGCCTTGATCGCGTTCAGCGCCCGCTTGAGCCGCGCACCAGAGAGATTGTCCGCCGAAACCATGATGCGCACGTTCAGCTGATCCAACGCGCGGCCGAGTGAGTCGAGGCCCTCCGCGGAATCGATCAGGCCGCCCGGATGCCCGTGATAATCGATGGCCGGATACTTGGCCTTGGGCTTCATGTGCGCATCCGTCACCAACGTCGACTTCGGGCGGTAGTCCAGAATGCTCGGCGGCGGAAACTCGGGCGCGGCGCAGCGGCGGGGACGAATCTCCGTCATGCCGGCGGGACAATCCTCGCCGTCTTGAATCGCGACGCCGCCCATCCCACGGCCGCCGCCACGTCCGGTCGGCTGCTGCGCGGTGAGAGCACCGGCGAAGAGAACAGCGGCGCCGAGGGAGCAAAGTGCGCCGACGAAGTGCGTGCTACGCATGGATGTTCCGGGAGGAAGGTGTGGGGAAAATCTGTCACGCGAGAGAACCCTTGTCATCCCGAGCGACCCTGAGCGCACCGATTGTCATCCCGAGCGACCCTGACCCTGACCCTGATCCTGACCCTGAGCGTAGCGAAGGGGAAGGGAAAGGGGAGTCGAGGGGCCCCCCGTCCCGGCGGAGAAGCGCCATGCAGCGCTCCGCTGAGAAGGGGGTCCCTCGACCGCGGCGCCTCCGCGCCGGTGGCGCGCCGCCGCGCGCCCGAGTAACGTCGAATGATGAAACACATCCTCCTCATTCTCGCGAGCGCCACGGCGCTCCGGGCCGTTGGTGCCCAGGCCGGCGTGCAGACCTGGACGATCGATCCGAATCACAGCGCCGCCCAGTTCGCGGTGAAGCACATGATGGTTTCGACGGTCCGCGGTCAGTTCGAGAAGATCAACGGCACCATTCAGTACGACGGTCGCGATCTGAAAACCATGAAGGTGAACGTCACAATCGACGCTGCCACGGTCAACACGCACATTGAAAATCGAGACAAGGATTTGCGCAGCGCGAACTTTTTCGACGTCGAGAAGTATCCGACGATCACGTTCGTCTCCACCCGCGCGCAGCCGGTAGACGCCGAGCACTTCAAGTTGACCGGCGATCTCACGATGCACGGCGTCACGAAACCGGTGACGCTGGACGTCGAAGGGCCGTCGGCGCCGGTCAAGCAGGGACCAATGCTGCGCACCGGTGCGAGCGCGACGACGAAGATCAATCGCCACGACTTCAACTTGAATTACAGCAAGATGGTCGAGGCGACGCCGATCGTCGGCGATGAGATCACGATCACGATCGATCTCGAGGCGACGAGGAAGCAGTAGCGGGCGTATGGGCGTATGCGCGCATGGGCGCATGGGCGTCGGGGCGTCGGGGCGTCGGGGCGTCGGGGCGTGAATGCTTGGAACATTCTGACTACGCCGCCGTTCTATACGTCTAGACGAACGTAGACCCGCCCACGCCCCGACTCTCGATCGATGTTGATGCTCCTCGGCGCCGTCATGGCGTTGCATGTGTTTCAGGGTGGTCAAGCGCCGCGACGCGAACGGCCCACCATCGTTCGTGACAGCGCGAGTACCGACACCGTCAAGAGCAGACGGCCCGCGAAGCGGCTGCCCGTGACGGCCGAGCTGCTGCGCACCGCATTTCGCGACGCCGGCGCGCGAGACATGCTAACTCGCGCGCGCAAGACGCGACTCGCCGAGGACTCGTCGCTCGTCAGCTACGTCGCGAAGGCGCGGCAGCGCACCACGTTCACGCTAGGGATCGGCTCGATCGGTCCGCAGCGGACCATGTACCGTTCCGAAGCGGTGTCCGAGGTGTCGTGGCGGGCGGGAGTCGGCGCGCAGGTGAAGCTCACCGGTGCTCGCGTCGGCATGCCCATGGGTAACAGGGACGATGAGCGCGACGACCTGAAAGAGAATCTGGCCAGCTCCGACCTGACTCCCATTCCCTACTATCCGGGCCAGGAGGCACTCTGGATCGCGGGCGGACGAGTTCGCGCCGACGTGAACGATGAGGATTTAGTGAATCCGCTCGCGAATGGCGCCGAAGCGTACTACACGTATGCGAGCGGGGACTCGATGAGCTGGCGGCTGCCGGCCGGCCAGCGCGTGCGCCTGCGCGAGATCAAGGTGCGGCCGCGCAAACCGGAGTGGAATCTCGTCGTGGGGTCGCTGTGGTTCGACGTCGAGAGTGGAAATCTCGTGCGTGCCGCGTTCCGTCTCGCGACCCCGCTCGATCTCTGGATTCCAATGAAGGAGGCCGCGAAGGAGGACAGTTCATCGTCCAAGGTCGGCATGATGATCGCCAAGGCGATCGTGTCGCCGCTGCAAGCCAAGCTGACCGGCGTCACGATCGAGTACGGATTGTTCGAGAACAAGTACTGGCTTCCGCGGGTGCGTTCGTTCGAGGGCACGGCACAGATCATGTTCGTGAAGCCGGCGATCATGTTGGAACAGAGCTTCACGTACGCGAGTGTCAACGGACCGGTGAACTTCACGGCGATCGCCGCCAATGAGCCGGACGAGTTTCCCGTGCGCGCTCCCGATTCGCTCTCGCGGGCCGACGCGCGCAAGTGGCGCGACTCGGTGAGAACCGCACTCTCGAAGCGCCGCACCGCCTTTGACGATTCGCTCAAGAAAGTGTCGTGCGACTCGACGGGGTATCGGACGCTCGCGCGTGAACGCAGAGCCAGCGGACAGATGGTGGCTGTGACCTATCCGTGCGACATCGAGAAGCTCATTGCGTCGCCCGATTTCGACCGCCCGATCTTCGACGCGAACGACGACGTGTGGGGCAAAGCCGATCGCGACGCGCTGCTCAATGCGTCGCTGCCGTTCGGGGCGCAAGCGCTGATGCGATTCAGCGAGCTGCCCCGCCCTGATTTCCGCTACGGTCTTTCAATGTCGCGTTACAACCGCATCGAAGGATTCTCGACCGGCATCGGCATCGATCAACAACTCGGTGGCGGGTACAGCGCAGGCTTGGTCGGGCGTCTCGGCACCGCCGATCGCGAGCCGAACATCGAGCTTTCCCTGTCACGCACGAACCTCGTTCACACCGCGACGCTCACCGGCTACAATCGCCTCGTCTCGGCGAACGATTGGGGCGATCCGTTGAGCTTCGGTTCGTCGTTGTCGGCATTCCTGTTCGGGCGCGACGAAGGCTTCTATTATCGCGCGAGCGGTGCCGAGCTCGCGTGGAATACCGATTTTGGTCCGCGTCTCGATTGGCGGTTGTTCGGCGAAGAGCAGCGCACGGCCGAGTGGCGCAACAACTACTCGTGGGGAACCGAGTTCATTCCCAACATCGTCGCGGCGCGCGGTGCGAGCGCGGGCGCCGCGGTGCATTGGCGTCACGACACCGGGGTCGACCCGCGCGCGTTTCGAACCGCGACCGACGTGCGCCTCGAGACCGCGACCGGTGATTCAACGTATGGTCGGGGCGCGATCGACTTCACGGTCTCCCGCGGGCTCACGCGACGTACCTCCGCTGCCATCACCGTCGGCGGCGGATCGAGCGTCGGGCAGCTCACGCCGCAGCGCCGCTGGTTCCTTGGCGGCGCGCAAACGATTCGCGGCCAGAGTCCCGACACGACACAGAGCGGCAATGCATTCTGGATGTCGCGCGCCGAGCTCGGGCTCGATGAGGATTTGGCGCGCGTCGCGCTGTTCGGCGATCTCGGGTGGGTCGGCGATCGCCGAGCGTGGCGCGATGCAGGGCGGCCGATGAGTGGCGTTGGCGTCGGCTACTCGATGATGGACGGCCTCATTCGCTTCGACGTGGCGCGAGGCATTTATCCGCGGACACAGACGCGGTTGTCAGCGTATTTGAATGCGAGATTTTAGAACTACCCGCATTGTCATCCCGAGCGAGCCTGAGCGTAGCGAAGGGGAGTCGAGGGACCCCCGTCCCGGCGGAGGAGCGATAGACAGCGCTCCGCTGACGCGAGGGTCCTTCGACCGCGGCGCTGCGCGCCTTCGCTCGGGATGACACGGGCGCGCCTCCGCTCATATAACGCCTAGACAAACCCCGGCGGCCGCTCCCCAGCCACACCAAACGCCCGCTCCAATGCCACCCCCGCCCGCCCAACTGTTCCTTCATCGAACAACCGCCCGAGCAGCGTCACACCATGCGGCACGCGTCGCGGCGGATTGAACTTCGGTAACGGATGCGCCGGATCCGGCGCCCAGTCGCTGCGCGCCTCGGACACCTGCACGAACCCCGCACGCAACGTGAGCGACGGATGCCCCGTGAAGTTCGTGATCGTGAGCATCTCATCGCGCAGCGACGGCACGAGCAGCAGATCGACTTGCGAGAAGATGCGATCCATCTCACCCGCCACCATCCGCCGAAAGCGATCCGCCTGCACGAAATCCACCGCCGACAAGAAGCGCGAGATGCGAAAGAGATTCGGCCACGCGTCCGGCACCTGCGCCTTGAGCTGATCGACGCGATGATCGAGCGTGATGTCCTCGAACGCCGCGGCCGCTTCGGCGAACAGCATCAGCTGCAGTGAATCGTACGGCCAATCGGGCAGCGTAACTTCCGTCGGCACCATACCGAGCTTCTTCACCGTGTCGAGCGCCGCGCGATCGACGTCCGTCGCCGGCGCTTCCTTCATCCACGCCGGGAAGTAGCCGACGCGCAGTCCACTCACGCCCGCCGTCGCGTCGAAATCGAGATGACTCGGCAGACTGTACGTGTCGGCGGCGTCGGGGCCGCTGATGGCACTCAGCACGAGCATCGCGTCTTCGACGCCGCGGGTCATCGGCCCGAGCTTGTCGAGCGACCAGCAGAGCGTCATCGCGCCGGTGCGCGCGACACGGCCGAACGTCGGACGCAGTCCCGTGACACCACACCGCATACTCGGCGCGATGATGCTGCCGCCCGTCTCGCTGCCCACCGAGAATCCAACGAGACCGGCAGCTGTCGCCGCGCCAGGGCCCGCGCTCGATCCCGACGCGCCCTCCTCGAGCAGCCATGGATTCATCGTCTGCCCGCCGAACCAGATGTCGTTCAGTGCGAGCGCGCCGAGGCTGAGCTTGGCGATGAGGACCCCACCAGCATTCTTTAATCGCGCGACGACAGCCGAATCAGCGGTGGGCACGCGATTGCGATAGAACTCCGCACCCCACGTCGTGGGAATGCCCGCGGTGTCGAGCAGATCCTTCACGCCGAACGGAATGCCATGCAGCGGGCCGCGATACTTCCCCGCGGCGATCTCGGCATCTGCCTGTTTCGACTGCGCGAGCGCGGCGTCGCGCGTCACCGTGATGACGCAGCGAAGCTTGGGATCGAAGCGCTGGATGCGATCGAGGTAGATGTTGGTGAGGCGCGTCGACGTGAGCTTCTTCGACTGGATCCAGTGTGAGAGTTGCGCGACTGTCGCAAACGCAATCGCGTCGTCGGTTGCCGGCAGCGGGCCCGGATCGGTTGTGCTGCGCACGAAGCGATCGCGTGCGGGATTCGCATCCTTGCCGATCGTCAGCGGATTCCACCGCGACGCGGGCTGCACGGCATCGGCGATCGCGACCTTGCGCGGCCCCGTGCGTCGCTCCATGAGCGATGCCATCGCCGTGCGCCAACTGTCGGCCGCCACCTTTCGCTCGGCGTCGGTCATCGCGACACGCGCGAGCTTCTCGGCTTCAGCGAATGTCGTCGTCGTCACCGGCGGACCTGCACCCGGTCCGGTATTGAACGCCGGCGGCGCGCCCGGTGTGCCGGGCGTGGAGCTCGCCGTCGCGGACGATTGCGAATCGCCATTGCGACAGGCAGCGGCAGCGCCGAGGAGTCCAAGCGGCGCGGTGATGAGAAACTGGCGTCGGGTATTCACGATTTGGGAATGCGAAGGAAGAGGTAGGACCCAAATCGTAGCGCGAACTGGGCGCGCCGGGAAGAACGTCAGTCACTCATTGCGGTGTGAGCGCGATGGTGAGCGACACAGGGTGCGTCGAAGAACAGCCGCAACTCGGATTGTCGCCCGTGACCGTGACGTCCTGGTTGACCGTCGTGAATCCGGGCGCCGAGATCGACAGGTGGTAGTCGCCTGCGGTGCCGGGAATCATGCAGACGGTGTCGCACGACATGGTGGTTTGAGTCGGTCCGGTGACCGCGATCGTCGCGTCCTTCACCCCTGTGCGCGTCGCGGCCGATTGAAGTGTGATCGTCAGCGCGAGCGGCAGTGGACACGGGAGCGCCAGACATTCGCCGCCGCCGCATGCGGCAGCGCCAGCAAGAAATGCGAGACCGGTCAGTTTGAGCATACCCGCCTAACCTCGGCGCGCGTACGCCGGTCACCGCTCCTATTGACATTCGATACGAGCCGCTGCATTCTCATATCGACAGCCGATAGGAGTGGCATGACCCGGCCGACGCCGTTGCTTCAGGGAACGCTCGATGTGCTCATTCTCAAGGCGCTCACGCTCGAGCCGCTGCACGGGCTCGGCGTCTCGCGGCGCATCGACCAGATCACGCGCGGCGCCTTCGTCGTGGGACCGGGATCGCTGTTCCCCGCCTTGCATCGCCTCGAGGAAAAGGGTTGGCTCGAGGCGTCGTGGGGCGAATCGGAGAACAATCGGCGCGCCAAGTACTACAAGCTCACCGCCGCGGGTCGCCGCCAATTCACCGCCGAGGCCGCGGAGTGGAATCGTGTCGCCGGCGCGATGACCGCCGCGCTCGAGTCGACATGATCTCCGCATCCAGCCTGTCGATGTGATCATGCGCGTTCTCATCGCGTTGCGCAGTCTCTGGTGGAATCTTCGGCACCGAGCGCGCGTGGACGAAGCGCTCGACGACGAGCTCGCGTTGTATGTGGATCTTCTCACAAAGGATTACGAGGGCCGTGGCCTTTCACCGACCGACGCGCGACGCGCGGCACTCGTCGCAACCGGCGGTTCGACGCAGGTGAAAGAAGCTACCCGCGACGCCTGGCTGGGAAGCAGCATCGCGGCCCTGGCGCGCGAGCTTCGGTATGCGTGGCGCTCGCTCGCCCGTTCGCCTGGGTTCGTCGCGATCGCGATCGTAACGCTCGGCGTCGGCATCGCCGGATCGACGACCATCTTCACCGTGGTCAACGCCGCCCTGCTCCGCCCGCCGCCCGACATCGCCGCGCCGGCCGAGCTCGCGACGATGGAACGCGTGCAGCCGACGTCGACGTTCGACGACTTCAGCTATCCCGACGCGAAAGACTTCGACGCGCAGACGACCACGTTCGCGGGCATCGCCGCGTACAACGGCACCTACATGTCGTTGTCGACAGGCCGCACCACCGAACGAGCGTGGGTGAGTTACGTCAGCGACAATTACTTCGACGTGCTCGGCGTGCGGCCCGCGCTTGGCCGGCTCATGACGCGACATGATGCGATCGACGGACCCGCCGGTCCCGTCATCGTGCTTGGCTACTCGCTGTGGGAGCGGCGATTCGGCGCCGATTCGAATGTGATTGGCCGGATCGTGTCATTGAACGAAGGGAGATTTACCGTGATCGGCGTTGCGTCGCGGCGGTTCATCGGCGCCATGACGCTCCATCCGATGGAAGCGTTCATTCCGCTCACGGCAACGAGGTTCGCGAGCCCGGGTGGTCTGCCCGCCGATTTCCTGACGTCGCGCAGTTCGGGATGGTTGCGATTGATCGGACGGATGCGCCCTGGCGTGACGCTCGAGCGAGCGCAGAGCGATCTGTCGACCGTCGCCGCGCGCCTCGCGTCGACGTATGCATCGAACAAGGGCCGCGGCGTGCGCGTGTTCGCGGGCGCGGGCATGACGTTCGAAGAGCGCGTCGACGCCGCGCGCATGCCGCGGTTGCTCTCGCTGGCGGTCGCGTTGCTCTTGCTGCTCGCCTGCGCGAACGTCGCGAGCTTGTCCCTCCTACGCGCATCGGCAAAGCGCCGCGAGTTTGCAACTCGACTCGCGCTCGGCGCGTCGCGCGCATCGCTCACCCGGCTTCTCGTCATCGAGGGCGCGTTGATCGCCTCCGCCGCAGCGCTGCTCGGATTGGGACTCTCGCAGCTGCTCGTGCGAACGACGTCGATCGTTGGCGGGATCGTGTCGATTCACGCCGTCGACCTGTCGATCGACCGCCGCGTATTGCTCGTCACAATCGCCGTCGCCGCGGCGACAGCCATACTCGTGTCTCTGCTCCCGAGTGTGCACGCGTCGCGGACCGATCTCGCCGTGCTGCTCAAGGACGGCGCGGGCGGAGCGATTCGGCGGCGCACGCGAGGCCAGCGCGCGCTCGTCGTTCTTCAAGTGGCGGCCTCGCTGGTCCTGCTGTCGTCCGCGTCGATCGTCTATAGCGCGTTCCAGCGGTTGATGCACGTCGATCCCGGATTCGACGCGCGCGGCCTGACGTTCGATTATCCGGAGCTGCGGGACATCGGCTACGATTCGGCCGCGCGCCGGCAGTTCGAGCGCGCGCTCTACGCGCGAGGCCAGTCCGATCCGTCGTTCGACGCCGTGGCACTCACGTCCACGGTCCCGCCGCAGGAGTATGCGACGCGCGTGTCGGTGTTTCACCCGGGTCAGGAGCCGCCGCCCGGCGCACTCGACGGACACGAATTCGAGCTCGGCACGCGCGTGGCGGTGGATGCGATCTCACCGAATCTGCTGGACGTGATGCGCATTCCACTGCTCGCGGGACGCGCCTTCACGTTGGCCGACGACGAGCGCAGTGAATCGGTCGTTCTCGTGAGCCGCGCGCTCGCGGACGCGTTTTGGCCGCGGGCGAATCCGATCGGTCAATATCTGTCGTGGCCGAGTGTGAGCGGCGCTCGCCGGCCGCCGATGCGCGTCGTCGGCGTCGTCGCGAACACGCGCCATCGCTCGTTGACGAGCGATCCGCCGCTCGTGATGTATGTGCCATTTACCCAACACGCCGAGCTATTTCCGGCGATCGTGGTGCGCGGGAAGCACGGCGTACCGCCTTCGCCGCGGGCCGTTCACGATTTTCTCATGCGCGTCGATCCGCGAGTGCCGGTGTTCGGCGCCCAGCCGCTGATCGATCACGTGGCGAGCGAGATTCGCCCACAGCGCATTGCCAGTGCATGGATCGGCGCCTTTGGCGGTATCGCCTTGGTGCTTGCCGCGATTGGACTATATGGAGTCGTCGCGCAAGGGGTGGTGCAACGCACGCGCGAACTTGCCGTGCGCTGCGCGCTCGGTGCGACGCCGGGGGAGGTCATGACGCAGGTGCTTCGCGACGGATTGGCGTTGTCCGCATTGGGCGCCGTCGCCGGCGTCGCGGGATCATTCTGGGCGTGGCGCGCGTTGCGCGGCATGTTCGCCGGCGTCGATGCGAATCCGTCGGCCGTCCTCGCCGCACTCGTGCTCCTCGGCACCGCGACCGTCGCGGCGAGCTATGTGCCCGCGCGGCGCGCGGCGCGACTCAATCCGGTCGACGCGCTGCGCAGCGACTGAGCTCAGCGTCCTCCACCCGGCGTCACCCGCCACACCGCATTGCCGACATCATCCGCGACGAGCAGCGCGCCGCGCTTGTCGATCGCGACCCCAACGGGGCGTCCGTGCGCGTCGTCGCCGTCGATGAATCCCGTCAGCACGTCGATCGCCGCGCCACTCGGCTTTCCTTCCGCGAACGGAACGAAGATCACCTTGTAGCCGCTCACCGGTTTGCGATTCCACGAGCCGTGTTGTCCAACGAACATGCCGTGCGTGAATGGCGCAGGCAGCGTCGCGTTCTTCGACCAGGTGAGTCCCAGCGACGCCGTGTGCGGTCCAAGCGCGTAATCCGGCGCGATCGCCTTCGCGACGAGGTCCGGCCGCTGCGGTTTCACGCGAGCATCGATGTGCTGTCCGTAATAACTGTACGGCCATCCGTAGAACGCCCCGTCGCGCACCGACGTCATGTAATCGGGTACGAGATCGCTGCCCAACTCGTCGCGCTCGTTCACCGACGCCCAGAGCGCGCCCGACTCCGGCTCCCACGCCAATCCAGCCGGGTTGCGCAGCCCGCTCGCGAATACGCGATGCGCGCCAGTCTTCGCGTCGATCTCCCACACCGCCGCACGCTCGGCTTCCGCTTCGATGCCATGCTCGGCGGCGTTGCTGTTGGAGCCGACGCCAACGTAGAGCTTCGAGCCGTCGGGGCTCGCGAGCAGGCTCTTCGTCCAGTGATGGTTGTACGGCCGTCCCGGCAGATCAGTGATCTTGCGCGGCGCCGCGGTAATCCGGGTGTCGCCGTCATGATAGGGATACGCGATCAGCGCATTCGCATTCGCGACGTACAACGTCTGTCCGACGAGCGCGATGCCATATGGTGAGTACAGGCTGTCGAGCAATACCGATTTCGTTTCGGCAACGCCGTCGCCGTCCGCGTCGCGCAGCAGGATGATCTTGTCCGGGCTCGGTACCGACGCACCAGCTTTCTTGAAATAGTATTTCATGAACCAGCCGCGGATGCCCTTGGGATCATCCTCGGGCCGCACCGGTCCGTTCGACTCGGCGACCAGCACGTCGCCGTTCGGCAATACGTACAGGAAGCGGGGATGGTCGAGGTTCATCGCGAACGCGCGCACGGCGAGCCCCGGCGCCGCTGTCGGCGTTGTGCCGGCCGGCCATCCCTTCGCCGTTTCGACTCGCACCACGGTCACGAGTGATTTTTCGGGGCCTGGCAGCTCGGGCGCCGGACCCATGCCCGCCGACACCGGCAGGTGTGCGTTGCCGCCACACGCCGCGGCGAGCGCGGCCGACGACATCCATAGAAGAGCGCGTACGATGCGATTCGACATGCGTCGCGGAGGGGCAAGAACCTCACCAGTCAACTATTAAACGGATGTGAATCGACCGCGGCCCGGCTTGCCTTGTTTTGATGCAGAACGTGACGCTGGTCATCCTGACTCCTCGCTCAGCGGAGCGCTGCGTGCGACTCCTCCGCCGGGACGGGGTCCTTCGACTCCGGCGCTCCGCGCCTTCGCTCAGGATGACAGGCGGCGCGGCGCCTGAAACCCCACGTTGCCATAACCGTACTAGGGGAATATCCTTTTCCCCTTACCGCACTACTGGAGCGCCCGTGGCCGACCGCGACGTCGATCTCATTCAAGGCACCCTCAACGTGCTCATTCTGAAAACGCTGTCGTGGGGCCCGATGAACGGCTACGCCATCGCGCAGTGGGTGCGACAGGCGACGGCCGGCGACATCGACGTCGAGGAGGGCGCGTTGTACCCCGCCCTGCACCGCATGGAGCATCGCGGGTGGATCAGCGCCGAGTGGGGGGTGAGCGAGAACAATCGCCGCGCGAAGTACTATCGCCTGACCACGCTGGGACGCCGAACGCTGCGCGAGCGCACCGAGAGGTGGGAGCGGTTGGTCAGCGCCGTCGGCAAGGTACTTCATGCCCACGCACGTCATTTGAACGCCGAGGCCAAATGATGCCCCCACGAGATCGCGATGCGCGCGAACCAGAGTCGACGCAGCCAACCTGGCGGCGGTATCTGCGATTCATTCGCCCCAATGCGGCCGCCGACCTGGACGACGAGCTGCGTGACCACATCGGTTCGACCATCGACGAGCTGGTCGCACACGGCATGACGCGCGACGCGGCAGAAGGCGAAGCGCTGCGCCGATTCGGCGACGTTGCCCGCGTGCGGCGCGAAGTCGAGCGGCTCGACGCCCGCCATGAGACACGAATGAACATCAGCATGGCGCTCGACACGCTGCGGTACGACGTGCGCTACGCGTTGCGCGGCCTTCGCCGAAGCGTCGCGTTCACCGTGGTCGCGGTGGTATCGATCGCGCTCGGCATCGCGGCGAACACCACGGTTTTCTCCGTCGTGAACGCGCTGCTTCTGCGGCCCATTCCCGGAGCTCGCGCCGATCGCCTGCTTCGCGTATACGTGAATCGTCATAGCCCATTCGAATACACCGATCTGGCGTGGCTTCGCGATCGTTCGAAGTCGCTGGAGTACATGTTCGGCGAGCGGACCAGCGCGATGTCGTTTCGTGCGTCGGCTGCGTCAGAGGACGAACGCATCCGTACCGCCTACGTTACGCGTGGGTACTTCCCCGCGCTCGCGCCGCGCTTCGCGCTCGGGCACCCCTTCGATGTCGACGAAGCGCGAGATGGCGGCCGCAGCGCGGTGGTCGTGCTCACCAATTCGTTCTGGCAGCGGCAGTTTGCCGGCGACTCATCAGTAATCGGGCGGCAGATCATCATCGCCGCGCATCCGGTGACGGTGGTCGGCGTGCTTGCGCCGGAGTTCCGAACGTCCGTGCTCTCCTGGTCGCCCGACGTGTTCATTCCCTTTTCGCTGGCGCCGGTCCTCACGGGACAAAAGCTCGATGAGTTCGGAGGCAGCTTCTACACGACGGCGCGGCTCAAGGCCGGTATCTCACAGCAACAGGCCGAGGGCGAGCTGCGCGGCTTGATGACGCAGCTTGCGCGTACGGACAGCGTGCGCTACGACGGAATGCACGTGCAACTCGATCACGTTCGCGGCGTGAATGCCGAAGAGCGCGTCGGCGTCGAGGCGGGATCGGCCTTTCTCATGGTCATGGTCGCGATGGTGCTACTCATCGCGTGCGCGAACGTCGCCAACCTTCTGCTCGGCCGGGCCGCGGCACGGCGCACGGAGATGGGAGTTCGCCTGGCGATCGGCGCGAGCCGCAATCGTCTCGTGCGTCAACTCCTCACCGAGAGTTTGCTCCTCGCCGTCGCGGGCGGAGCGTTGGGGTTCGTGACCGCGTGGGCACTCACGCACGCAATTCCGAGCGCGCTGCCGCCCGAAGCGGGCATCGACTCGACGTACTTCGCGCCGGACGCGCACGTCGTCCTTTTCACGACTGCGCTGTGGTTGCTCACGACGTTGTTGTTTGGCGTGGCGCCGGCGATGCGTGCCGCGTCACCCGATCTGATCGGACTTCTGAAAGGCGGCGAGACGAGCGCACGGCGTCGCTCGCGGCGTGGCGCGCTCGTCGTCGCGCAAGCGGCGTTGTGCGTGATCCTGCTCGCGGTCGCGTCGCTCTTCTTGCGGAGTCTCGCGAGCAGTCGTTCGGTCGATCCCGGCTTCCGCGCCGACGGCGTCGTCGATGCAACGGTCGATCTCGGTCTTCTTCCGCCCGCGCAGGACAAGGCGGCGATGCTCGCGAACATCGTCAATGCCGCGGCCAGAATGCCGGGCGTGCGGTCGGCGTCGCTCGCCGCCGTCATTCCGCTCAGCGGCAGCAACATGGAAACGGGCTTCGCGCCGGAAGGAATGACGGTGCGCACGCGCCGCGAACAGCCCTACGTCTATTTCAACGTGATCGGCCCGCGTTTCTTCGAGACGGTGCGCCAGTCACTCGTTCGCGGCCGCGAATTCCTCCCAACCGACGCGAAGGGTTCGCCGCGCGTCGGAATCATCAACGAGGCGGCCGCGCGCCACTACTGGCCCACCGGCGACGCACTCGGAAAGCGCTTTCATTTTGGATCGGCGACGGGGCCGCTCACTGAAGTTGTCGGCATCGTGCGCGATGCGAATTATGTGATGCCGGGTGAGGCACCGAAGGTCACGGTTTACGTGCCACTCGCGCAGGATCCGCGAGAGGAAATGACGCTGCTCCTGCGCACGTCCGGGAATCTCGCGAGCACGCGACGCGCGGTGTGGTCGCTGCTGCACGACGTTGCCCCGACGTTGCCTCCGCCACCCGTCGTTCACATGAGCGACGACATGGCAATCACGCTGCTCCCCGTGCGTCTCGGCGCGGGGCTGCTTGGATCGTTCGGTGTCATTGCGCTGGTGCTCGCCGCGGTGGGCATCTACGGCGTGGCATCATACTCCGTCTCGAGTCGCCGCCGCGAGATCGGTGTGCGCGCCGCACTCGGCGCAACACGCGCACGGCTCGTGCGAATGGTGTTGTGGGAGAGTGGGCGGCGCGTCGGGATTGGAGCGGCAATCGGTCTGATCGTGACCATCGCCATCGCGTTCGGCCTGAATCGCGTGCTGTACGGCATCCAGCCGCTCGATCCCCTCGTCCTTGGCTCGGTCGCGTTCCTGATCGCGCTCGTCGCTGTCGTGGCCGCGCTCATTCCGGCGCGCCGCGCGGCCGGCGCCGATCCGGTGAGTGCGATGCGCACCGAATGAAGAACGGTTCGTCCCACCGTCGTTGACGGTCGCCTCGGCCCGCGCGAGCGTGACACCTCGAGGTTCACCGCTCTCCGGGTCGAGGTATCGTTTGCGAAGACCATTCTTGCTTGCCGTCATTGCATTCGCCGCCACGCTGTTCGTCATGGTGGCGTGCGGTCGCGCGATGCAACCGGCACCCATGCTCGCCAGTGCATCGCCTGCCGATCGCGATCTCGCGCGATTACGCGATGCCACGCGCCCATTCCGCGATCTCGATTCGGCGGTCGCCGCCGGATACCCGCGCACCGTCACGGACTGCATCATTCACGAGCACCACGGCGCGATGGGCTATCACCACTTGAACCGCGATCTCGCGGACGGCGTCGTGGACGTCGAGCATCCCGAGATGTTGCTCTACGAGCGATTGCCGAATGGCGTGTATCGCTTGAATGGCGTGGAGTTCATCGTTCCATATCGCTTCTGGAGCCGCGACTCCACACCGCCCGAAGTGCTCGGCCAGCGCATGAAGCACGAGGACAATTTCAAGTACTGGTATATGCACGTGTGGGCGTGGAGGCCGAATCGCGACGGGCTGTTCGCCGACTTCAATCCCGACGTGCAGTGTCCGGCGAGCGCGAGCAAGGTGTATCACTCGCCTTCGGAGCCGGCGGAGTAGCGATTACACTGAGGGGATGGAGGAGTCCCTCGCGCCCGCGCCAGCGCGGCACATCGATGACCGAAAGCAGGATGAGTGGTTGTGGGGCTGGGATCCCACACCGGGCATCGTCTCGGTGTGGGCCGAGGAAGACGGGACCGCGCGGGTGTGGCGCCGGCTTCCTGATTCCGGGGCGTTGGTCTGCGACGAGCTGCCGTTTCGGCCGTGGCTGCTGCTGCGCTTTCCCGACGACATTCGCCATCTCGGCCCGCGTCTTGGCCGGCCCGGCGACGACGACGCGTTCGTCACCTGGCGCGAGCTCAGCGGGCCTGGCGAGCTGCGCTACCTCGTTTCCGCCCAGCATTATTCCACACTGACGTCGGCGGTCTGCGCCGGTGCGTCGCGGCGGTTGGGGCGTCACGTCGGCCACATTCGCGAGCTCCACGAGGCGGATCAGGTCCTGGCGCTGCCGCTCGATGAACAATATCTCGTCGCCAGCGGCCGCACGTATTTTAGAGATCTATCATTCGACGACCTGCGCCGGCTGCAATTCGACCTCGAAACGACCGGGCTCGACTCGTCGCACGACCGGATGTTCATGGTCTCGATCCGCTACCCGAACGGCCAGACCGAAACGCTCGAGTGTTCGTCGCACGACGATGCGGGCGAGGCCGCGCTGATCCGGCGCCTCATGGACCGAATTCGCGAGTCCGACCCAGACGTCATCGAGAATCACAATCTGCACGGCTTCGACCTGCCGTTCCTGGAGCAGCGCGCGCGGCGATTACGCGTTCCGCTGACCCTCGGCCGCATCGAGACGCCGGGACTCAAGCAGCGCGGCGCACGGCGTGGGGCCCCGAGCGGCCGTGACGACGACCGGCAGATTCGGTTCGTCGCGCCGGGGCGAGAGCTCATCGACACCATGGACGCCGTTCGCCGTTACGATCACGGCGTCCGCGAGCTGCCCGGGTACGGATTGAAAGCGCTCGCGCGCCACTTCGGTATCTCCGGGCCCGAGCGCGAGCTGATCCCGGGCGCCGAGATTTACAATACTTATAAGACGGATCCCGCGCGTGTGCGGCGATACGCCATCGCGGACGTGGAAGAAGTCGCGCAACTCTCACGGCTGCTTGGCGGCCCGGCATTCGCGCTCGCGAGGATGGTGCCCCGTCGGTACGAGCGGCTGGCCGACGCTGGACCAGCCACCGGCGTGATCGATCCGCTCATCGTGCGCGCGTATCTGCGCGAGGATACGGCGTTGCCGGCGCATCACGAGAGCGACGGCACCGAGCACACGGGCGCGGCATTGTATCTGTTCGCGACGGGCGTCGCGCATCGCGTGGTGAAGGCGGACGTCGCGAGCCTCTATCCGTCGCTCATGCGTGCGTATCGTATAGGTCCCAAGCGCGATCATCTCGGCGTGCTGTTGGCGCTGGTGGACCGACTCGTCGAAACCCGTCTCACCGCGAAGGCGGCTGCGCGCGCGGCGCCGCCAGGCTCCGCGACGCGGCATAGCCAAGAGGCGATGTCCTCGGCGATGAAGATCGTGGTCAACTCGGCCTACGGTTATCTCGGCGCGACGACACTCACGCGACTCGCCGATGTCAACGCGGCTAACGAGATCACACGTCATGGGCGTGAGACGCTGGCGCTCATGTGCCGCGCGTTGTCGGAGCGCGGTGTGACGCTGCTCGAGGCGGATACGGACGGCGTGTATTTCGCCGTGCCCGCGACCTGGAGCGAGGATGATGAGCGGCGCACCGTCTCGGAGGTCGCCGCCTTGCTGCCGAACCTGGTGCAGCTCGAGTTCGAGGGACGTTACGCCGCGATGTTGTCGCACGAGCCGAAGAACTACGCGCTGCTTGGCTATGACGGCGATCTGAATCTGACGGGCGTGGCGTTTCGGTCGAGTCGCATGGAGCCGTTTGCGGCGGAGTTTCTGCAGATCGCGATTGGCCGGCTGCTGGTCGACGACGTCTCCGGCGTTCGCGAGGTGTACCTGCGCACGATCGATCGCCTGCGCGGCCGGGAGTACTCCACGTACGACGTTTCCTCACGCGTGCGACTGACGAAATCGCCGGAGGAGTACGCGGCCACGCGGGAATCGCGGAAGGAGTTGTCGTACGAGGCGATGCTCTCGAGCGGCCGCACGCACTGGCGCGTGGGCGAGCGGGTGCGCGTGTATCGAACGCGCGGTGGTGGCGGCCGCGTGGTGGAAGAACGAGAGGATCCCGATCGTCCATTGCGGGACGATCCCCGCGACTATGATGCCGAGTGGTACGTGCGGCAGCTGCGAGATACGTTCGCGGCAAGGATGGTGCGGGCGTTCACGGTGTCGGAGTATGCGGCGGTGTTTCCGGATCCGGATCAGCTGGCGTTGTTTGCGCCGGCGATAGAGGGGATTCGGCCGATATTGGTGGGGGCGCCGGTTCAGATCTGATCTATCCCTCAGACCGCGGCCGGCCACGGGCGCAGAACAAAGAAATAACAACGAACAGATCTGACCAGATCTGGTCCGTTGTTGTCGTTGTACGTTTTTGTTCGCGAGTAGTGACGTCCTCCGCGCAGCGACGCACAGATCTTGTCCCGCCTACAGATCTGTTCCCTTCCCCTGCTCGGGACACTTCTTCACCGTCTCCCACTTGTTCGACTTCCCGAGCGTGTCGGTGAGCATCCAGTACTCCTCGAAGACCGAGGAGTAACACACCGTGACTGTCACCCGCCCCGCCCATTCAAAAAAATTCTTCGGCACGTAGGCCGCCCCGAATCCGACCATCTCGGTGTGATCTCCAGGACGTAGCGCATGCTGATACACCGTGGCGTTGCTGTGCGGCGGCGGCGTGTGTCCAAAGAGCGTCGCCAGCGCAACATCCCAATTGCGTTGCGGCTTGCCGTCCACCGTCACGCTGACGTAGTGCACGACGGCAGGGCCGAGACCGGTGTTGTCGAGGTCCAGCTTCGCGCCACTATCGCCGACCCACGTCTGGATCTCCAGATGCGGCCACACCTCCGCGCGATCGTGCGCGCGCTGCAGCCACGCTTCGTACACGCCGACCACGACCGCGGTCAGACTCACGACGAGCGCGGCGATCGCAATGAACGTTTCAGGTTCCCGATACCACGGGCGGCCGGCAGACATCGCGTGCCTACTTCGGCGACTCGATTTTGTAGATCTCGCGCTTGCCGTATTCCACGAGATCGTGATAACCCTGCATGATCGTTTCCATCTCCTTCATGTCTTCTTCGCTGCCTTGCCCCGACTGGCCCGACATCATCTTCTCGAATGCCTCGACGCTTTCCACTTCCATCTCCGCGACGGCCGTCCAGTAGCGTTCCGCGGCGAAGTCGGTCAGCACGCGCATGACCGGCATGCCGCTCCGCTTCGACACCGCGTTCATGGCGTGAAACTTCTCGACCAGCGCGCGCACCTTGCCCGGCTTGCAGTACATGACTTCGCGAATGACGTACATGGGACGGCTCCTCGATCCGAGATGACGTGAACGGCACCACCCGAATAATGAACGTTGCGGGCGCGGACGGCGAGGTGCAGACTAGCGGGATGAAACCCATCCTTCCCGGTGCTGCCCTCCTCTTTCTCGCGGCAGCCGGCCCGGCACAAGTCCCGGCGGCGTGGCCGGAGTTCACGCGGACGTTTCAGACCTACGTCGACAGCGATCATGTCGTCGGCGCGAGCGTCATCTACATGCGCGACGGCACGGTGCTCGGCCGCTACGACACGGGCTCGGCGGATCGCGCGGCGAACGTGCCCGTCGACTCGGAGACGATCTTTCACTGGGGATCGATCACGAAATCGCTGACGGCGATCTCCATCATGCAGCTGCGCGACCGCGGCAAGCTGTCGCTCGACGACAAGCTCGTGAAGTGGGTGCCCGAGATGCATTCAATGCATGATCCGTATAGCATGATGGACAGCATCACGCTGCGCATGGTGCTGTCGCACACCGCCGGTTTCCAGAATCCGACGTGGCCGTACAGCCAGGGCCGGCCCTGGGAGCCGTTCGAGCCGACGACGTGGAACCAGCTCGTCGCGATGATGCCGTATCAGCGGCTCGAGTTTCGCCCCGGCTCGCGATATGGATACTCGAATCCCGGCTTCATCTATCTCGCGCGCGTGATCGAGCAGATCACCGGCGATCCATGGGAAGATTACGTTCACAAAAACATCTTCGCGCCGCTCGAGCTCCGGCGAAGCTACTTCCGCTCGACGCCGTATTATCTCGCGGCGCATCGCTCGCACAACTACAACTACGTGCGCGATACGACTGGAGCGACTCGCCTCGTCGACAATGGCGCGGACTTCGATCCCGGCATCACGTCACCGAACGGCGCCTGGAACGCGCCAGTCGGCGATCTCGCGAAGTACACGGCGTTTCTCACCGGCGCGGTGATCCCGGGCATGTCGCACGACCGCTACGCGATCGTGCTCCAGCCCTCGAGCCTGAACGAGATGTGGCAGCCCGGAAAACCTATGTCTCAAGGCTACGAGGCCGCGCCCACACAATGGATGGGCCTGTCGTTCTTCGTCATCGACCACAACGGAACACGACTCCTCGGCCACACGGGAAGCCAGGCCGGCTTTCGATCGTTCTATTATTTCAATCCCCTCACGAAAGCCGCCGTGATCGCCGTCTTCAACACAACGAACAACGCGTCGCCCGCGAACAGCGCGCATCGCCGCATGGAGCTCCAGGCGCTCGACCTGCTGCGGAACGCGCCGTGAACGGTCGCGAACGGTCATGAATGCATCGTGACCGCGCGATACTAGGCGGCCCAAGCACCGCGTTACGCAATCTTCACAATTTCCCGACTTGCCCCTGATCCGGGAGTGGCTATCGTGTAGGCCCCCTGCTCCTAGCGACAACCCTTTTCCAACGGAGTACACCATGGCCAATCAGGGCGACCACGGCCGGTTCAGCTGGAACGAATTGATGACCAGCAACACCGACGCGGCCAAGAAGTTCTACTCCGAGGTCGTTGGCTGGACGACCAAGGATTGGGGCGACGGCGCAATGGACTACACCCTCTTCTCCAACGGCGACATTCCCGTGGCCGGCTTGATGAAGATTCCACCCGAAGCCGCCGCGATGGGTGCGCCTCCAAGCTGGTCCGCCTACGTCGAAGTGAGCGACGTCGACGCCACCATCGAGCAAGCCACCAAGCTCGGCGCCAGCATGCTTGGCCCGGCGCAAAGCGTTCAAGGCGTCGGCCGCTTCGCGATGATGCGCGACCCGCAAGGCATCGCCTTCGCCATCGTCACCAGTGAAAATCCGCTCTCGCCCGAAGGCGATCCGCAGGCATTCGAGTTCTCGTGGCACGAGCTCTCGACGACCGATGCGGCCGCGGCGTTCGCGTTCTACAACGCGCTGTTCGGCTGGGAAAAGACGGGCGAGTTCGACATGGGCCCCATGGGCGTTTATCAGATGTACGGCCGCGGCCGATTCATTTACGGCGGCATGATGAACGCCACGCCAGGCGCGCCGCACCATTGGCTGCATTACGCGCGCGTGCCCGACAGCGCCGACGCCGCCGCCGAGCGCGCCGGCAAAGCCGGCGGCACCGTCATCCTTCCGCCGATGGATGTACCCGGCGGCGATCGCGTCGCCGTCGTCATCGACCCGCAAGGCGCGGGCTTCGGTATTCACTTCAAGGCGGCGGTCCCCGCGACACCGGCGATGGATTCCGCTAGTCGGCCCGCAACGCTTCCGTAGGATTCACCCGCGCTGCTCGCCGCGCCGGGATCCAGCTCGCGAGCAGCGCCAGCAGCACCAGCGTCACCGACGCGCCGCCGAGCGTCAACGGATCGCTCGGCGCCACCTCGAAGAGGAGGGCGCGAAGAAAGCGCGCCGTGACGAGCGACAGCACGAGCCCGACGCCGACCCCTAGCACGCTTAGGGCAAGGCCCTGCTTGGTCACCATCGCCATCACCGCGCCGGGCTGCGCGCCGAGTGCGATGCGCACACCGATCTCCCGCGTGCGCAGCGTGACGATGTAGGCAATCACGCCGTAGAGGCCAACGACGCCCAGCACCAGCGTCACCCCAGCCGCGACGCCGAGCACGATCATCGTGAACGAGAGCGGCGCGATCGACGCATTCATGATCGCGCGCATCGAGCGAACTTCATAGGTCGGCAGCGATGGATCGAGATCGCGCGCGAGGCGCTGCATCGCCCGGCTCACCGCGTCGACGTCGCCATTCGTGCGAGCGACGAGCGCCATGTTTCGAGCAACACCACCGACGATCGTGTCGCTCGAGATCGACTCAGGCAGGTAGACCGCCGGCGTGGGCGGCGACGCAAGCGACGTATCGCGCGCCGAGCCGACCACCCCGACGACGGTGTGCCACGCGCCGCTGGGCAGCGTGCGAAAACGTTTTCCGAGCGCCGTGCGGCCGGTGGAATCGTGGAAGAACTGTCTCGCCGTCTCCTGGCTGATGACTGCGTCATTCCCGTGATTCGGATCATCGATGCGCGCGAACGTTCGCCCGGCGAGGAGCGGCAGGCCCATCGCGCGGAAATAGCCCGAGTCGACCGTCGTGTAGAGTTGCAACGGCGGAATCGCCTTGCTGTTGCTCGCGTCCCCTTCGACATAGAACGGATCGTTGTCGCGACCATGTTCCACCAACGGCAATCGCGACGTGACGCCAACCGCCTGCACCCCGGGAATCTCGGCGGCGCGTCGCGCAAGCTGCATGTAGAACTGCACTACCGCCGTGTCGCTCGAATACCGCGCGACCGGCAGCGAGAGCCAGAGCGTCGCGACGCCGTCGGGATTGAAGCCCGGCTTCACGGCATGCAATCGCTGAAAACTGCGAAAGAGCAATCCGGACGCCGCGAGCACCACGAGCGCGAACGCCATTTGCGCCGCGACCAATGCGCTGCGCGCGCGCTGGCGCGAGCTGCCGGCCGTGCCGCTGCGACCACCCTCGCGCAGACCGCCGAGCGCGTCGCTGCGCAGGAATCGCACGGCGGGAATGATGCTGCACGCAACGGACACGAACGCCGCGACGACGATCGTGAACACAATCGACGCAACGCCGATCGAGATCTCACTCAACCGCGGAAGCTCGGCAGGGCCGGCGCTGACGAGCAGACGAATGCCGATCGTCGCCGCGCCGAGCGCGAGGACCGACGATACGATGGCGAGGAATGCGGACTCCGTGAAGAAGTGCGCGAGCACCTGACCACGGCCTGCGCCGAGCGCGGAACGAACCGACAATTCACGATGTCGCCCGTCGGCGCGCACGAGCAGCAGGTTCGCCACGTTCGCGCACGTGACGAGCAGCACGAGCGCCGCCGTCGCCGCGACGATCCACAAGGTCCGCGCGACGTCGCCGACGATGTCTTCGCGCAGCGGAACGAGACGCGGCACCGGCCTCGCCTGATCGAGCAGCATGCTCGTCGGAATTCCGGGGCCGACGTTCGGGAAAATCTCGACCATCCGCGGCAGCACGCTCGCGAAATCACGCTCGGCCGCCTGAATCGTGACGCCAGGCTTGAGCCGCGCGACGGCATCGTACCTGAAGCCGCCGGGGAATGCGTCGTTGGGATCGAGCTGACTCGGCAGCCACAGCTGCGTTCCGGCGTCGGGGAAGCGAAAGCGCGACGGCATGACGCCAATGATCTCGTACGGTCTGCCGTTGATGACGACGTGTTTACCTATCGCGTCGCGATTCCCGCCGAATCGAGTGCGCCAGAGTCCTTCACTGAGCACGACGACTTTCGCGCCCTTCGGAGCGTCCTCCGCGTTGGTGTACGTACGTCCGACGAGCGGCGCGACGCGCAGAAGCGGAAACAGATTGGCCGTCGCCCACACCACCTGGATGCGCTGCGGATCGGCGTGGCCGTCGGGATCGGTGATGCTCGCCGACCCACCGCTGTACTCCGCAATGTCCTGGATGGAATGCGCAAAGCGCTTGTACGTGTAGTACGTGCCTTCCGTTTGCTCGGCATGCTTCAACGACAGCGCGGGCATGTCGTGCCATGCACCGACCAGCTGATCCGGCTGCCCGTAGGGAAGCGGACGCAGGAGTACGCCGTCCACGATGGTAAAGATCGTCGTCGCCGCACCGATGCCGACGGTCAGCGTCAACACAACGGCCGCCGCGAAGACGGGCGCGCGACGCAGGGAACGCCACGCGTACGTGAGCGAATGCGAAAGCGACATGAAGTGGCCTGGTCGGGGGTTCGACTGGCCGTACGGTACCTCCCGGCTTGTGGTTTCCGATGCGTCACGGCCGGATCAACCAAATGCGCCGTCGCGTTGTCCTACCAGCTAGTCACACTCACCTCTACGGAGCTTCCATGCGATTCAGACCGGCGATCCTGTCGTGGATGGCGATTATCGGCGTCGCGGCGCTGCCGGCCGTGGCGCACGCGCAACGATATTCCTGGCCCTCCGACGCCGAGCGAGGCGCGCGCCAGCAGGAACGCGCCGTCGAGCGCGCCGAACGTGCGCGCGAGCACGCCGACCGGGACCGCGAACGCGCGATCGAGCGTGCGGCGGATCGCGTGTCTGAGCGCAGACTGGAGCTCCGCTCCCGCGAACGTGTTGCCGACCGTGTGAGCGCCCGTTCGCGTGAACGCACGCTCGATCGCCTGCGTGATCGGCTGGACTTCGATCGCGAGCGGCGGTTCCGCGGGCCTCAGCGGATTCGCTAGACACAAACCAACGCGCACGTCGTGCTGTCTGACCGCCAGACATCACCCTCGCGGCCACGACGATGCTTCAGGATGTTCGGTTTGCCATTCGCACGCTGCTGAAGAACCCTGCGTTCACCGTTGCCGCCGTGATCTGCCTGGCGCTCGGCATCGGAGTGAACGCGACGATCTTCAGCTGCGTTCGCGCGTTCTTGCTGCGGCCGTTTCCGTATCGGAATCCCGACGAGCTGGTCGCGATCGGTGAATCGAGCACGCGCGGCTGGCACATGAACTCCGTGTCGTACCCGAACTTTCGGAGCTGGCAAGCCGAGAATCGGTCACTCGAGAGCGCTGGTGCGTACACGGGAGCGTCGTTCAATCTGGCGAGCGGCGACGGCGCCGACTTCATCGAGGGCGGCTCCGTCTCCTGGACGATGTTTCACGTGCTCGGCATTGCCCCGGCGCTCGGGCGCGATTTTCTCGAGGAGGAAGATCGCGTCGGAGGCCGTAAGGTTTTGCTCATTAGCGATCGCTTATGGCGCGAGCGTTTCAACGCGCGCCGCGACGTCGTCGGCCAGCAGGTGATGGTGAACGGCCAGCCCTACACCGTGATCGGCGTCATGCCGCCCGACTTCGAGTTCCCGGCGTCCGCGCAGGCATGGACGCCGCTCCGAACGGATCCCGTCCAGAATCGCGGCAATCATTCATGGCAGGTGATCGGCCGTCTGAAGGCCGGGTCCACCATCGAGCAGGCGCGCGCCGATCTCTCACGCATCGGCCGCGAGCTCGAGGCGCTGTACCCCGCCTCGAATACGGGCTGGGGGGTCGAGGTGCAGACATTGCGCGACTTTCAGGCCGGCGACGCGCGGCCCGCGCTCATGATCATGATGGCGTCGGTCGCGTTCGTCCTGCTCATCGCGTGCGCGAACGTAGCGAACCTGCTGCTGGCGCGCGCCGCCGCGCGATCGAAGGAGATGGCCGTACGCGTCGCGCTCGGCGCCGACGGGTGGCGCGTGATTCGCCAGATGCTCACCGAAAGTATTGTCGTCGCGCTCGCCGGCGCGACGCTCGGCGTCGCGTTCGCGTACGCGTTCCTGCAGTGGATCAAGGCGAACATTCTGGGCGGAATCCCGTTCTGGATGCACTTCACGATCGATGGGCCGGTGCTGTTGTTCACGGTCGCCGTCGCGGTGGGCACGGGGTTTCTGTTCGGACTCGTCCCCGCCCTGCAGGCCGCGAACCCCAATTTGAATGAGACGCTGCGCGATGCCGGCGCCCGCGGCGCGAGCGCCGGGCGTGCGCGGCAACGACTGCGTTCGAGTCTCGTCATTGGCGAAGTCGCATTGTCACTCGTCTTGCTGGTTGGCGCGACGCTGCTCGTTCGCAGCTTTCTCGGAATGCAGAGCATCAAGCCCGGCTTCGATGCGAGCCACCTGTTGACGATGCGCGTCACACTTTCCGGTCCGTCGTACGACTCGTCGTACAAGCGCTTCAACTTCTTCGATCCATTTCTCGCGCGTCTCAACGCCCAGCCGGGTATCGTCTCCGCGTCGATCGCGAACAACATTCCGCTCAGCGGCAACAACAACAACAGCTTCTTCCTCCCGGAGGGACAGGACATCAAGCTTGGCTCCGAGCCGCTGCTCGAGATCCGCTGGGTCTCACCGCGGTACCTCGAGACGCTCCGCGTGCCGATCATCGCCGGGCGCATGTTCACGCAGCAGGAATGGGCGGATAGCGGCGAGACGGGCCGCGTCGCCGTGATCAATCAGCACATGGCCGAGAAGTATTGGGGATCAACGCAGGCGGCGCTCGGCAAACGATTCGACTTCAACGCGGCCAGCGCGACCACGCACCGCTGGAACACCATCGTCGGCGTCACGCCGGACATCAAGGACCGGCAGCTCACGTCGGCGCCCGACTTTCAGGGATACATGCCATATCGCCAGGGCGGCTGGAACTCGGCGGCGATCGTCGTGCGCACGCAGGGCGATCCCAGCGCGGCCACCAAGACCGTGCTCGCGGCACTCAAGCAGAGCGATCCCCTCGTCGCGGCGTATCGCGTGCTCACCATGGACGCGAACATCGAACGTTCGTATTGGCAGCAGGCGCTCTACGGAAAGATGTTCGCCGCGTTCGCGGCGATTGCGCTCGTGCTCGCCTCCGTTGGCGTGTACGGCGTGATCTCGTACGCCGTCTCGCAGCGCACGCAGGAAATTGGCGTGCGCGTGGCGCTCGGCGCGCAGCGCGGCGACGTGTTGCGACTCATCGTCGGCCACGGCGCGCTGCTGGGGGCGATCGGTATCGCGATCGGGCTGGCCGGCGCGTTGGCCGTCACGCGAACGTTGCGCACGCTGCTCGTCGGCGTGTCGCCGTTCGATGCCGCGAGCTTCGCCGGCGTCGCGGTGCTGTTGGCGTGCGTGGCGCTGGTGGCGAGCTACGTCCCGGCCCGCCGCGCGGCGCGAATCGATCCGGTCGACGCGTTGCGCTACGACTGAGCACGCTACGCATTTCTCGCCCTCCGTATGATCTCAAACGAGGTCACTTCGGATCGGGAGCATGCGAGAGATGCAAATGCGAACGCTTGGCCGAGCTCAATTACGAGTGTCCGCGATCGGACTCGGCTGCATGGGGATGAGTGAGTTCTACGGCGAGGGCAACGATCGCGAGTCGATCGCGACGATTCATCGCGCGCTGGAGCTCGGCATCAACTTTCTGGATACGGCCGACATGTACGGCCCGTTCAGGAACGAGGAGCTGGTGGGCAAAGCGATCGCAGGTCGTCGCGATCGCGTGGTAGTCGCGACGAAGTTCGGCAGCGTTCGAGGCGAAGCCGGTCAATTCCTGGGCATTCGCGGAGACCCGGACTACGTTCGCAAGGCGTGCGACGCGTCGCTCGAGCGACTCGGCATCGATCATATCGATCTGTATTATCAGCATCGTGTCGACACCAAGGTGCCGATCGAGGACACCGTCGGCGCGATGGCGGAGCTCGTGAAGGCCGGCAAAGTGAAACACCTCGGTTTGTCCGAGGCCGCCCCCGACACGATTCGCCGTGCGAATGCCGTGCACCCCATCACGGCGCTCCAGACCGAGTATTCACTCTGGACCCGCGATGTCGAGGAGAACGGTGTGCTCGATACCGTGCGCGAGCTGGGAATCGGTTTCGTGGCGTACAGCCCGCTCGGCCGCGGTTTTCTCACCGGCCAGTTCAAATCGTTCGACGATCTGCCGGCGGATGATTTTCGGCGGCGCAACCCTCGCTTTCAAGGCGAGAACTTCGCGAAGAATCTGGACCTCGTCGCTGAAGTCGAGCGCGTCGCCAAGGACAAGGGCGTGAGTGCCGCGCAACTCGCGCTCGCCTGGGTGATGGAGCGCGGTGACGACGTCGTACCGATTCCAGGAACGAAACGCATTGCGCGCCTCGAAGAGAACGCCGGTGCGGCCGACATTCAACTCAGTGCGCAGGATCTGTCGCGGCTCGACGATGTATTTCCTGTCGGCGCCGCGAATGGGACGCGATATCCGGACATGAGTACGGTCTATCGCTGAAAATCGTGGTCATCCTCGCTCCGGTCGGTCGGGATGATGTGTCGGCCCGACCGCCAGCGCGCCTACCTCTGCACGATGGGCGAGTAGCCAACGCCATCCGACCAGTTGCCGATTGGCGCCAGTGCTCAGGACGCTGTCCTTCGGTACGTCGATTAGGAAACGCTCATGATGCGTCGCGGCGTCGAACACGCGAATCTGTGATTTGACGGGATCGCTCACCACCGCCACGCGACCGTTGGGCGCGATCGCCATGCGGTAGGGCAGCCCGAAGCCGCGAATCGTGTCGGTGACCTGCGCCGCGCGCACGTCGACCACGAGCACCGCGCCGCTCGTCTCCGACGTCACCGCGGCAAGGGGGTCGCCGGGAAAAAACGCCATGCCGTGCGGCCGTCGTGCGAGATCGCGACTTCGTGCGGGCCTTCGCCGGTGGGCACCGTCGCGATGGGACGTCCACTCGCGGCGTCGACGAGCGTCGCGGTGTTGTCGTTCATGTTGCTGGCGACGACGGTGCCGGTGATGGGGGTGGTGGGCCCCGAGGTCTGTGCGCCGAGCGTGGTCTGGTGCCCGATGCTGAGGGTGAGGAGGGCGGCGGCGAACGAGTGAATCCGGTCAAACCGATGACGCGAGTCGAGGATGCGCATGGCGGGAATATGCGCGCGCGGGGGATGAGCAAACTGTAAAGAGTGTGTTCGCCCGGCATGCCGAACAGATGCTTAATTCACACGTAAATGATTGCCACGCAACGATTTGTGACCGTTGGGAACCCGTTGACTGTTCCCTTACACGCCGGTTAGTTACTCGCATCGTGAGGCTACCTGCTCGCACCGAGTCACGGCCTGACCGGCCCGTGCCCTTGCGATTCCCTTGCATCACGACTGCATCGCAGTAACAGGCTGCGCACATCTCGGCGCAGCCACTCGGAGCCCTGGTCGAGCTGTCACCGCATGTGCATGCCGCCGCCGACATGCTGTGCGGAACGCCCGGCCGTTTCACTCAACGAGGAAACGACACGCCATGTCCAGAAACTCGCACGCCGCCTTCGCGGTCGCAGCGCTGTTGCTGGGGGCAATCCCCACACTTGCCGCGGCACAGCAAGGCACGACGATCAGCGGACGCGTCACCAGTGAGTCCGCGGCCCCACTGCCGTCGGTCAGCGTCAGCATTCCCTCGATGTCAGCCGGTGCGCTGACCGACGCGAATGGACGCTACTCGTTCACCCTTCCCGGCAATCGTATCGCGGGACAGACCGTCACGCTGACCGCGCGCCGCATCGGCTTCGAGCCCAAGTCGACGACGATCCGACTCGCCGGCACCTCGATCACGCATGACTTCATGCTCAGCGCCGCCGCGATGGAGTTGCAAGGCATCGTCGTGACCGCGCTCGGACAGGAAAAGGAAAAGAGCCAGCTCGGCACCGCGGTGCAGACGGTGAGCAACAGCGATTTGACGCAGACCAAGGCGCAGAGCATCGTCGATCAGCTCGAGGGCAAGGTCGCGGGCGTTCAGATCACGGGCACCGGCACGCCGGGCGGCTCGAGCTACATCTCGATTCGCGGCGCCAACTCGATCACGGGCGACAACACGCCGCTGTTCATCGTCGACGGCGTGCCCGTGTCGCACATCGATCACGGCGCCAGCGCGAACGGCGGGTGGGACTTCGGCAGCGCGATCAACGACATCAATCAGGACGACATCGAGTCGATGACCGTGCTCAAGGGGCCGAATGCCGCGGCGCTGTACGGCTCACGCGCGGCGAACGGCGTCATCCTCATCACGACAAAGACGGGCCGCAACTCGGGCGGCCGCATGCGCGTCGACGCGAACTCGTTCTACACGTGGGACAATCCGTCGCGGCTGCCCACGTATCAGAATCAGTACGGCCAGGGCGCCGGCGGCGAGTTCCTCTATGTCGACGGTCTGGGTGACGGCGTGAACGACGGCGCCGACCAGAGCTGGGGCCCGCAGCTCGACGGCCGCACGTCGGGGTGCATCTTCAAGCCGAAGACGACGACGTACGACACGAGCGTGCCGTGCAAGCAGTTCGACGCCGTCGACGGCGGTCCGTGGGTCGCGCATCCCGACAACGTCGCGTCGTTCTTCCAGACGGCGCACACCGCCTCCGCGACGATCGCCGTGAGCGGCGGCACCGACCGCGCGAATGCGCGTCTCTCCGCCGGCACCGACAACAACTCGAGCATCATCCCGGGCACGTATCTCCAGAAAACCAACGCGCTCCTCACGGGCACGCTGCAGGTGACCGATCGCCTGAGCGCCGACGCGACGGTGAACTACATCCGGAACGGCGGCCGCAATCGCCCGGGCCAGGGCTACTCGAACAGCATTCTCGAGAGCTTCGTGTGGTTCGGACGCCAGGTCAATCTCAGTGAGCTCAAGCAGAACTGGCAGGCCTCGTCGGCGCTGAACAACGGCCCGGACGGCCGCGAGTACAACTGGAATTACGACTTTCATAACAACCCGTACTTCCTGATGTACGGCAATCCCGAGAACGACACGCGCGATCGCCTGCTCGGCAACGTCTCGGCGACGTACAAGATCACCGACTGGCTGAACCTCACGGGCCGCACCGGCTCCGACTGGTATCGCCTGAACATCGCGCAGGACTGGAGCCCGGCGGACATCACCGGCGCGCCGGTGAATCCGTCGTACAACGGCGGCTTCGCGCTCTCGAACGAGTACAACAACGAGACGAACAGCGAAGCGCTGCTCACCGCGAACAAGACCTACAACAAGCTCGCGCTGAACGGCACGTTCGGCGGCAACATCCGCAAGGAGACGTACAACTGGACGCAGGTGTCGACGCAGGGCATCTCGGCGCCGGGCATCTACAACGTCTCGAACGCCGCGATCGCGCTGGCGAACTCGCAGACCGATCGCCGCCGGCAGGTGAACAGCGCCTACGGCTCGGCATCGTTCACGTACAACAGCTGGTGGACGGTCGAAGGTACCGCGCGCAACGACTGGTCGTCGACGCTGCCAAAGGGCCAGAACTCGTACTTCTATCCCTCGGTGAACACGTCGCTCGTCCTCAGCGATCTCTTCCCGTCCATCGCCAACCACGGCATCTCGTACTTCAAGCTGCGCGGCGCGCTGGCGCAGGTGGGCAACGACGCGAGCCCGTACCAACTGCGCACCGTGTACACCGGCGTCTCGTCGCAGTTCAAGGGCCAGCCGCAGTTCACGCTGAGCGACCAGATCGCGAACGCCAGCCTCAAGCCCGAGCTCACACGGTCGAGCGAAGGCGGAGTCGAGATCGCGTTCCTGCACGGCCGGGTCGATCTCGACGCGAGCTACTACGACAAGAACACGCGCAACCAGATCTTCCCGGTGTCGATCTCGTCGGCGACGGGCTTCGGCGCCGTTGTGATCAACGCCGGCCGCGTGAAGAACGAAGGCGCCGAGGCGCAGCTCACCGTGCAGGCGCTGCAGATGAGCAATGGGTTCAACTGGACGACCGGCTTCAACTTCGCGAAGAACGCGAGCCGCGTCGTGACCCTCTACCCGGGCATCAGCCGCATCCGCCTCGGCAACACGTGGGGCGTCGACGTCGAAGCGCGTGAAGGCGAGCCATACGGCACGCTGTTCGGCACCGCGTTCGCGCGCGACAGTGCCACGGGCTTGATCCTCACCGACGGCGGCCTGCCGCAAGCGGGCTCCAAGAAGGTGATGGGCAACTTCCAGCCGGAATGGGTCGGCGCTTGGAACAACAGCTTCGTGTGGAAGAACTGGTCGCTCAGCGGCTTGATCGACATCCACAAGGGCGGCAACATCTTCAGCGTCACGAACCAGTGGGGCGAATACGCGGGCGTGCTCGCGAATTCGCTGCAGGGACGCGAGGTGGACTGGAACAAGCCCGGCGTCGTCGTGCACGGCATCGACGTCAACACGGGCAAGCTGAACACCGACACGGTGACGTCGGAAGAGTATTTCCAGAACATCTATCCGTCGGTCGATCCGTACATCTACAACGACACGTGGGTGAAGCTGCGTGAAGTGCGCCTGGGCTATGAGCTCTCGCCGCGCCTCGCCAACCGCCTGCATGCGAACTCGATGAACATCGCGATCGTCGGCCGGAATCTGCACACCTGGACGAAGGTCCCGAACATCGATCCGGAAGTCGCGTACAGCCAGGACCCGGGCAACCAGGGCCAGGAGTACGGCTCGATCCCGAGCGCACGCAGCATCGGCGTCAGCGTCCGCGTCACGCCGTAACGAGCCCTGGAGACAACTCTCATGACGAATAAGACGAAACTCTTCGCGCTCGTCGCCGGCCTCGGTCTGGTCGCGGCGGGCTGCAACAACGACAAGCTCACGTCCATCAACGTGAACCCGAACAGCCCGGAGGACGTCCCCGCCACGTCGCTGTTCACGGAGGCCGCGCGCCTCTCGGTGTCGCGCTACATGGGGAACGGCTACGACCTGCGCGGCATCGAGTGGGTCACGCAGCATCTCGCCGAAGTGCAATATCCCGACGAAGACGACTACAAGCGTCTGCTCGCGGCGGCCGGCACCACGTCGGGATGGTTCGATCCCGCGTATTCGAGCGAGCTCGAGGACTTGAAGAAAGTCGTCGACAAGGGCACGGCGGCGAACAATCCGGGCGTCACCGCGCCGGCAATGATCCTGCGCACCTGGGTGTTCTCGTATCTCACGAACACCTTCGGCGACATTCCGTATTTCAGCGCGCTGCAGGGCGACAGCGCGGGTGCGACATTCACGCCGAAGTACGACGCGCAGAAGGACATCTACGCCGATTTCTTCAAGGTGCTCGATGCCGCGTCGAAGTCGCTGGCGAGCGCGTCGAACTCGCTCGGCAGCGCCGATCCGATTTACGGCGGATCGCCCGCGAAGTGGCAGAAGTTCGCCAACTCGCTGCGCCTGCGTCTCGCGATGCAGCTCGTGAACGTCGATCCGACGACGGCGTCGCAGCAGGTGCAAGCGGCGCTGGCGGCGCCGGGCGGCGTGTTCACGTCGAACGCCGACATGGCGGTCTTCAACTGGCCGGGCGACGGCGTCTACAACAATCCCTGGTCGGGCAATTTCCAGACGCGCGACGACCATCGGATGTCGCAGACGTTCATGAACATCCTGCTCGCGACGAATGATCCGCGGATGCCGATCTGGGCGCAGCCCACGGTCGCCGATCCGACGAAGTACGCGGGCATGCCGAACGGGCTCACGCAGTCGACGGCGCAGCCGTACTTCAACACCAGCTCACGCCCCGGCAAGATCTTCTGGCCGTCCGTGAACTCGGCCGGCGTGACCGGCGGTACGGGTGAAAAGACGCCGACGTACATCCTCACGTACGCGGAAGTGTCGTTCCTCGAGGCCGAAGCCGCGGCGCGTGGCATCGGCGGCTTGAGCGCGGGCCAGGCGCAAAGCTTCTACAACGCCGGAGTCACCGCCTCGATGACGCAGTGGGGCGTGACCGATGCGTCGAAGATCAGCACGTTCCTCTCCGCGCCGAGCATTGCGTATCAGAGCGGCGTCGCGGGAGAGTCGCAGATCGCGCAGCAAGAGTGGGTCGCGCTGTTCACGGACGGCGGCCAGGCGTGGGCATTGTGGCGCCGCACGTGTGTGCCGAATACGCTCAAGCCGGGTCCGTTCGCGATCATCAACACGGTGCCGCGCCGCATGCAGTACTCGACAAACGAGTACGCGTTGAACGCGAGCCAGGTGAAGGCCGCGATCACACAGATGGGCGGCGACGACGTCTTCACGACGCGGATGTACTGGGACAAGAATCCGACGGCGGCGCCGACGTATACGACGGGGTGTGGGACGCGGTAGCGCTACGCGTCGGCGTCGGGGCGCATGGGCGTCGGGGCGTCGGGGCGAACTGCAAAGGGCGACGGAATCTCTCCGTCGCCCTTTGTTCTTACCGCCCCGACGCCTCGACGCCTCGACGCCTCGACGCCCCGACGCCTCGACGCCCATACGCCTACGACACGCCTACTTCGCCTTAGTCCAAACTAGAATCGTCCCACACGTCGCCGAGCGATCGAAATACTGCGACGGAATTCCCGCGAACGAGCTGTAGATCTCGATCCCCGCGATGTCGGGCGGACGCGCGACGTCGTCGATTTGCGCGCCGGGCAGGCGCACGCCGTCGAGCCAGACGAGTGGCGCACAGCCGCGAATCCGCACCGTGTTGCCGAGGCGGCCCGGGAAGGCGCTCACGCCGGGCACTTCGCGTAAGAGTTCGCTAATGAATTGCGGTCGCCGCTGGCGAATGCGCTCCTCGTCGATGTACTTGCCGAAGCTGTTCGTCGCGCGCCGCTCGTTGAATGCGCGCAATCGCTCGTCGTCGCGATCGGCTTGGCCGGTGACCGACATGCCGTCGATCTCCGCGGCGCTCGGATCCAGCGTCACGACGATCGAGGCGCGATGCGTCGCGTCAGGAATCGTCACCGACAGCTCGCGCGGCGCGAAACCGAAATGACGAACGCTGAGCACCGCGGGGTTCGAGACCAATCCGCTGAACTGAAAGCGGCCCGCGGAATCGGATCGGACGTGCCGAGCGCGCGTGTCGTGTTCGAGCACGCTGACCTCGGCGTCCGGCACCGCGTTGCCGTCCTGGTCCGCCACGGTGCCCGCCACCGAATACGTTGCCGCGACCTTCGCGCGATCCGGTTGTTTCGCTTGCTGGGCCGCACCGACCGCAAACGGTAAGGCGATCTGCGCCGCGAAGACCAGCCGGCGAAACAACGGGATGCGCATGTGAAACTACCTCCTCTTGCTCGAGACCTGCTGCATCAATCGTGCAGGACTTTGCCTAATGCGTCCAGGCGTTCGGCCCAATAGGTCTTGAGGCGTACGACCGTCTCACGATCCGGCAACTTCGTGTGCTCGAGCGCGACGGAGCTCTTGCCGTCGCCCTTTGCGAAGAAGCCAACCGCGACGATGCCGCCGTCCGGCCAGTCGAGGCGCATCGACTTGGGGCGCGTCGCCGTGCGGATTTTCACACCCGCATCATCGAGCCAACGTTTGCGTGTCCTGGCGCTGGCCCACGCATCGTAGAGTGTGTCAATCGGCACGTTGTACGTTTTCGATTTCGATGCGCCGTACGAGCCGTCGCGCTGTTGGCCGCGCGCACGCAGGCCTTTGATGCGCTCGTAACCCACGGTGACCATCTGGCCCCACCATGGACCAACCTTGTACGTGTCGCGCACGAGTTTCGCGATCGCCGCGTGCGACATCGTGTCGGCGCCGTGATGGTCGAGCGCTTTGACCCAGCGCGTCCAGGTGCATCCCGTTTTGTCCTTCACGACTTGGTCGCTCATGCCGGCGAGCGTGGCGTAGTCGGCGGGATTCGCGGCGGCGAGCGCCACCGCGGATTTCTTTTTCGGCTTGCGCGTGATTTGCGCGCGGGCGGCGGTGTACGATTCGGCGGTCTTCTGCATGCGGGCGCGCACGAGGCGCTTGAGACCCTTATTGGCGGGCATCGTCGTTCTCCATTGGGTACACCACGGTCCTCTCCCCAGCAGCAACCGTGGTGACGCAATGATCACGACATCATCCGGGAGTGTGCCCCCCTTTGCCTCGCGCGGGATTCCGGCTGGGGCGGAATCGAGAGAGGTTGGGCGTGGATCGCCGCCGCAGGTACGATGCGACGGATTGATGATCTGCGTCAAGAGGCGCCGCCGCTCCGAGTCAGGATGACTTGAGCGCCTCCCCAATCGCCGCCTCAACGATCGGCGCCATGACCCGATACCCCGCTTCCGTGGGATGCACTCCGTCGCGCGACAGCCCTTCGCGCATGCCGCCATGCTCGTCGGCCATCGCGGAATGAAAATCGGCATACGCCGCGTGCACCCGCGACGCGTACGCCTTGATCCACGTGTTGAGCGCGATCACCTTGGGCGCCGGCTCGAGACCGCGCTTCCAGGGATAGTCGAACACCGGCAGCACCGACGCGAGCACGACGTGAATGCCGTTGGCCTGCGCGATCTCGGTCATCGACGCGATGTTGTCCTCGATCATCTCGAGCGTCGACGGGCCCGTGTTGCCGGCGATGTCGTTCGTCCCCGCGAGAATCACCACGACGGCGGGCTTGAGCGCGATCACGTCCTGGCGAAAGCGAATCAGCATCTGCGGGGTGGTCTGGCCGCTGATCCCGCGACCGACGTACGGCTTGCCGGGAAAAAGCTGCGCGAAGAACGGCGCCCAGGCCTCGGTGATCGAGTTGCCCATGAACACCACACGCTGCTCTCCCGCGGCGGGCGGCGGCAGCTCGGCGTTCGCCTGCCGGTACTTCTGGAGGTTGGGCCAATCAGGGTTGGGCGGCTGCTGCGCGGCAAGGCGGCCCGAGAGGACGACCCCGACCAGCACCGCGAACCGGCCCACACGGCGAGCGAACATAGGCGATTACCTATGGTTGTATTGTTATGATTTTATAACTCCATTTATTTAAATTACGGCAAGGACCACGTCTCGCGCAGCCCGGCATACGCGGCGGCGGGCAGCTGCACCAGCATCGGACGCTGCCGCGGATCGAGCCATGCGATCACGCGCCGAAGCACGCCCGCGTCGAACGCCGTGCAGCCGGCGGTGGTCGACGCCGGACCGTTCCAGATGTGCAGGAAGATGCACGACCCGCGTCCGCGGCGGGGCGGCGTCGCGTTGTACCCCACGATCACACCCATCTCGTACTGCCGGATCGACCGCATGTGCTCGGCGCTATTCCAATCGACCACTGAGGTCATCGCGCGATCGACGACGGTGTTGTAATGCACGGACGCCGTATCGTCCACGCAGTCGCTCGTCGGCGATAGTTGCACGTACGGCAGGCGCACCCACGACGCATCGCTCGTCGGCGCGAACCCGAAGACGGTGTCGAGTGGAAAGGCGCCGGCGGGAGACCGTCCGTCGCCCTCGTGCTTGTGCGGTGCCGAGTCGCTCGCGTCGGCGTCGAAGCCGGTGCCCCAGGCAAGCCCGGTGCGGCCCACGACGACCGGAGTCGCCGCGTCATCGACAGCGCGCCACGCGTCGCCGGCAGTCACGCGCGTGTAGCGGCGCAGCGTGCCGTTCGTCGCGTTCCAGTCTGGCGTCGTCACGACGACCAGCTGGCGCGCGTCGTCGAGCGGCGTCCGCGTCGCGGCGCGCGTCGATGGAACCGCCGTCGGAGTCGTCGTCGTACTCCGCCCCGCGCAGGCGACGAGTGACATCGAAGCGACAACGCACACACACATGCACCCACACACGGCCAACTGACGGGCTCTCATCACACGCACGGCTTCAACCCGGAGAAACGGTCCATTCAGTATACCAGGACGATGTCTCGGACCGCGATTCTGCGCGCGATCGCCACGAGCCCGTTGTCATCCTGAGCGAAGCGAAGGATCTCATCCGGGTCCCGGCATCGGGAGCATCCAACCGGGTGAGATCCTTTCGGCGCTCCGCGCCTCAGGATGACGGCGGCGATCACCCACCCCGAAACACCTGCGCGGGATCCGCCCGCAACGCGCGCCGCGACGGGAGAAAGCACGCAACCGCCGCCGTTGCCAGAATGAGTATTACAACACTCATATATGTCAGCGTATCGGTCGGTGTGACGTTGAACAGCAGCTTCGTCACCAGCCGCCCGGTCGCCATCGCCACGCCGACGCCGAGCACGAGTCCCACCGCGACAATGGTGAGGCCCTGCCGCATCACGAGCAGCAACACCCTTCGTCCGCTCGAGCCCAACGCCAGACGAATGGCGATCTCCGGCAGGCGCTGCGTCACCCCGTAACCGATCACTCCCGCGAGGCCGGTCGCCGTCAACACCAGCGCCACAATCGAGAACACGGTCAAGAGCGTGGTCGTCAACCTCGGCTCCGCCAACTGCGCTCCCTTCACTTCTTCCAGCGTCTGCACCGACGACACGGGCTGCTGCGGATCGATGTCGTGAATCGCCGCGCGCAATGCCTTGGTCACCGGCGGCACGGCACCCGTCGTCCGCAGGAATACACGCAGGTCGCCGGCGCCCTGACTCACGATCGGAAGGTAGATCTCGTCCGTCACATCCTTGTCCAATCCGGTGACGCGGACGTCGCCAACTACGCCAACCACCGTGAGCCACGTCTTGCCGCTGTCGGGACTGATGCGCGTCCCAACAGGATCGCGCCCGTGCCAATAGTTCCTGGCGAGACGTTGGCTGACGATCGCCAGAGGCATAACCGTATCTCGATCGGCGCGTGTGAAATCACGGCCGCGAATGAGAGGAATACCGACGGTCTTGAAGTAGCCGGGACTCACGAGGGTCGCATCCGAATGCGGCGTACCAGTCGTCGCCGCGCCCGTCACACCCTCGATCTGAAAGTGAATGTCCTGCGCGCGTGCATTCGCCAACGGCAGCGTGCTCGCGAGCGCGACCGACGAAATGCCGGGCATGCCGGTGAGCCGATCGAGCGTGGCGTCGGCGAAATCGCGCGTCGACTTCGCCGTGCGATACTTCGTGAAGTTGAGCGACAACCGCGCCGTGAGCACGTTGCTGACGTCGATGCCCGCGTCGACGCGCCGCAATTCCAAGAGACTGCGGCCGATCAAGCCCGCGCCGATCAACATCACCACGGCGAGCGCGACTTGCGCGACGACGAGCACGTTGCGCATGCGATGCTCGCCGCGCGACGCCATCGCGCCCGTATTCCCCTGTCTCAAGGCGTCGGCGATGTTCGCGCCGCGCGCCGATTGGACGAACGGCACCGCCGCGATGAGCAACGCGCAGAGCACGCACAGCAAGAGAGCGAACGTGAATACCGGAACGCTCATGCCGATCTCACCGGCACGCGGCGTGAGACGCGTCGCGGTGGCGCGCAGCAATCCGATCCCCGACGCCGCGAGTCCCACGCCGAGCACGCCCCCGGCGATCGAGACGTACAAGCTCTCGAGCGCCAGTTGACGATAGACGACCGAGCTCCCCGCACCGAGTGCGACGCGAACCGCCATCTCTCGCGCGCGGCGCATTTGGCGCGACAGGCTCAGGTTCGCGACGTTCGCCACCGCGGCCAGCAGCAGAAACGCCGCCGTCGCCAGGAGCAAGAGCAGAATTGGTTTCGCCCGCGCAGTCATCTCATCGCGCGCCGACTCGGCGACGAAATGAAAACGCTGCGGCGCCGGGTACGCTTCCTGGTGCACCGTGTGAAAACGTCCGCCGAGCGCGGCGAGCTCCGTCTGCGCGCGCTCGAGCGAGACACCAGGCTTGAGCACCGCGAACGCGCCGACCATCCGCATGCCGTAGTCGTTCAGCATGACCGGCGCCGAACGGAATGGGCACGCCCCGGCGGGCATGAACATCGCGTCGTTGTTCGGATAGCTGGGTATCGGCGGCAAGACCCCGACCACCGTGTGCACCTTGTCGTTCATCGTGAACTTCGCCCCGATGATCGACGGATCGCCGTGAAACTGTTCCATCCAGAACGTGTGCGTCAGCACGACGACCGGCGGCGCACCCACTGCTTCCTCGCCCGGCAGGAACGTGCGGCCGAGCAACGGCTTCACGCCAAGCAGATCGAAGAACTTGTCGGACACGACGCCGGTCTGCACGCGAAGCGGTTCACCATGCCCGTATAACTGAAAGGACATGCTGTGATACTCCGCCACGCCGCTAAACGTTTGCGTGTTGGCGGCGAGCGCACGAACCTCGAGCACCGAGAACCCTTCGTCGGGCGACTGCGTCGAGGGCTGCGTCAGATGCACCAGGCGGTTGCCCGCGCCAATCGGCAGGCGACGCAGCAGCACACCGTCGACCATGCTGAAGATGGCCGTGCTCGCGGCGATCCCAAGGCCGATGGTGAGGATTGCCGCCAGGCTATACGCCGGCGATCGGCGCAGCGTACGCAGCGCGTATCGTGAGTCTTCGAACATTGACCGTCCTCCAGAGGTGCACCGCGTCACGCGTGTTGGGTACCGCCGGCTCTGACAGTCGATTTACATGAACGGTTTGCTGACGAGGTCGAATCGGCTGCGGTAGTGTTTGGGCGACACTCCGAAGCGCCGCTCGAAGGCGCGGCGAAACGCGTCGTCGCTCGCGTATCCCACCGAGCGCGCGACGGCCTCCACGCTCGACCGTCGAGCCGCGAGCCGGCGGCAGGCCTCCGTGAGACGCGCTTCCTCGACGAAGACCGCCGGCGTGACCTGGAAGCGATCCTTGAACGCGCGCGAGAATTGTCGAACGCTCAGGCAGGCGCGCTGGGCGAGCGCCTCGACGGACAGATCCGCCCGCAGGTGCGTGGGAATCCACGCGGCGATGTCGGCGAACCGATCGCTGGATTCGACCTGAAAGCGCAGCGGCTCGGAGTACTGATTCTGTCCGCCCGAGCGCTTGAGATACACGACCATCTCGCGCGCGACGGCGAGCGCGGCTTCCGGACCCAGGTCTTCTTCGATCATCGCCAGCGCGAGGTCGATTCCGGCCGAGATGCCCGCCGACGTATAAAAGCGATCGGCCTTGTGAAAGAGCGCGTCGCGATCGACGCGCAGCTTCGGAAATCGGCGCTGCACGTCGTCGGCAAATCCCCAATGCGTCGCGACGTCGCGGCCGTCGAGGAGGCCGGTCGGTGCGAGTCCATAGATCCCCGTGCACACGCTCGCGATTCGCCGAATGTTCGTCGCTCGCCCGCTCACCCATTTCGCTACGCGCTCGGCCAGCCCGCCCGCGCGAAGTCCGCTCCCGCCGGGGACGATGAGCGTATCGAGCTCGGTACTGGTTGGAATCACGTGACGCGCCGTGAACGCGACGCCGTTACTCGCGGTGAAGTGCTTGGAGTCGACGCCGATCACGACGAGCTCGTACGGCGGCTCGCCGTCGACGGCGAATTCGGGCACCGACAGCGCGTCGGAGCAGAACACGTCCGCGGGGCCGACGAGGTCGAGCGCCTGAAGATTCTCGAAGCCAAGGATGCCAATGCGACGCGACATGCAGCACGATCGCGAAGAATCACGATGGCCGCAATGACGCTGATCCGACAAAAACGGCCACGCTCGCCAAAGCGCCGATTCGGCTCAACGCAGGCGCGGCCGATTGTGACGATATCGCCGCGCTCCCACTCTTTTGCTAGATTGGCTCACCTCCAGGAGCTCTCAATGCCGTCGTCCCGCCCCGGTTCGATCCCCCTCGTTCCATTGCTCGGTATCGCGACGCTGACGATCGCCGGTGTCGTGCTCGCTTCTCCCAACGGACCACTCGGTGCGCACCGCGCCGACCCAACGTTCGCCAAGGACGTGGCGCCCATCGTCTACCACAATTGCGCGATGTGTCATCGCCCCGGCGGCCAGGGTCCGTTCTCGCTGCTCGACTACGACAGCGCGGCGGATCACGTCGACGAGATCAGGGACGCCGTGAAGACCGGCGCAATGCCGCCCTGGCATGCCGAGGGTCCGCATGGTGTTTTCCGCAACGATCGTCGCTTGAGCGATGCGGACAAGCAGACGATTCTCGACTGGATCGATGCGGGAGCCAAGGCCGGCGACGCGAAGGATCTCCCGCCCAAGCCCGTATATCCCACGAGCTGGTCGATCGGCACACCGGACGCGATCGTCGAGATGCCCGAGTCGTTCCATGTACCGGCGAGCGGCACGATCGAGTATCAGTACTTTCAGGTGCCGACGGGATTCACCGAAGACAAGTGGATTCAGGCGATGGAATTCATGCCCGGCGCGCGGCAAGTCGTGCATCACATTCTCGTCTACGCCTACACGCCGCCGCAGCCGGGCGCGCAGCAACAATCCGCGCCGACGGCCCCGCCACCCGGTACGCCGCGTCCGCAGCCGCTGTTCTTGCGCAATCCCGCGTATCGGCAGCAGCCCGAGCCACCGCGCCAGGACACGCTTCACGCACCGCCGCGGCAACTCGGCACCTTGATCGGCGGCACCGCGCCCGGCACGAACGTGATGGAATTCGCAAAGGGCACCGCGCTCAAGATTCGCGCGGGCACGGTCCTCACGTTCCAGATGCACTACACGGCGAAGGGGCACGACATGATGGATCGCTCGAAGGTGGGCTTCAAGTTCGCGGCGGAGCCACCGAACGAAGAGATCTCGATGGCGGCGTTCACGAATGGATCCTTCACGATCCCAGCGGGCGGCAAGGACTCGGTTCCGTCCGAGATCACCGCGACGCAGCCCGTGCGCATCTGGGGCTTGCTGCCGCACACGCATCTGCGCGGCGTGAAGTGGCGCTACACGCTCGAGAAGCCCGACGGCACGAGCGAAGTCGTGCTCGACGTGCCGCACTACGACTTCAACTGGCAGACGTACTACCTGTTCGACAAGCCGCTCGAGATTCCCGCTGGGGCCAAGCTCAAGTCGATGGCGTGGTACGACAACTCGGTGGCGAACAAGCACAATCCCGATCCCACGAAGGACGTGCACTGGGGCGACCAGACGTGGGAAGAGATGCAGTACACGGGGTTTTTGTATAGTGTGCCGAGCAGGAACTTGAAGAAGAGCGGTACGACGCAGCATTGATGCTGCACGAGAGCGCGCTCTCGCACCCCACCGGAGTTTCCGTCTTGCGTCACAATTCACGTTTCGCGTCGCTGCTGGCGCTTCTGTCGCTTCTGTCGCTGTCGGCGACGGGAGCGGCCCAGCAGTCGCCATTCGATTCCCTGCACTTCCGCAACATCGGCCCCGCCGCGACCGGTGGACGCATTCACGACATCGAGGTCGATCCCACCGACCCCGCGACGATCTACGTCGCCGCGGCATCGGGCGGCATCTGGAAGACCACGAACCGCGGCACATTCTGGTTTCCGATCTTCGACAAGATGCCCGAGAACACGTTCGGCGATCTCGCGATCGCGCCGTCGAACTCGCGCATCATCTACGCGGGATCGGGCGAGCAGAACAACCGGCAGTCGTCGTCATGGGGTTCGGGCGTCTATAAGACCACCGACGCCGGCGCGACCTGGACGCACATCGGGCTCGAGAACACGACCAGCATCGGTCGCGTGATCGTGCACCCGACCGATCCGAACATCGTGTACGCGGCGGCCGTGGGAAATCTGTGGAAGGCGTCGCCCGAACGCGGCGTATACAAGACCACCGACGGCGGAAGAACGTGGAATCGGATTCTCTACGTCGACACGCTCACCGGCGCCACCGACATGGTGATGGACCCGCGCAATCCCAACGTGCTCTACGCGGCGACGTATCAGCGTCTGCGCAGCGCATTCGGATTCAACGGCGGCGGCCCCGGTAGCGCGCTGTACAAGACGACGGACGGCGGCGCGACGTGGACCAAGCTCGAGAAAGGCATTCCCGCCGGCGACAAAGGGCGCATCGGTTTAGCAATCTCTAAATCCAACCCGGACGTCGTCGTCGCGCTCATCGAACATGCGACGGAGAGCGGCACGTACCGCAGCGACGACGCCGGCGCGACCTGGAGGCGCGTGAGCCGCCAGAATCCGCGGCCGATGTATTACAGCGCGCCGTTCATCGATCCGACGACCGACAAGCGCATCTGGATCCTGGGCACCACGATCGTGAAAAGCGAAGACGGCGGCAACACGTTCGAGGGCGCGCCGACGTCGCCGGCGTATGACATCGGGCTCAAGACCGACCATCACACGATGTGGATCGATCCCCGCGATACGCGGCACGTCATCATCGGCGGCGACGGCGGGTTGAACGAGAGTTTCGATCTCGGCAACACCTACGTGCGGATGAACAACATCCCGATCGGGCAGTTCTATCACATCGCGGTCGACGATCGCGATCCGTACTTCATCTACGGCGGGCTGCAGGACAACCACTCGTGGATGGGTCCGAGCGCGACGCGCCACTGGCTCGGCATCCTGAATCAGGATTGGGTGCAGATCGGGTTGAGCGACGGCACCGGCCAAGCCGTGGACAAGAGCGGCTACCACACCATCTATACGTCGTCGACGAACGGCAACGTCCAGCGCTTCGATCCGATCACCGGCGATCGCTACGACATCAAGCCGATCCCGCCTAGAGGCGACTCGGCATATCGCTGGGATTGGGATGCGCCGCTGATCGCATCGCAGCATACGCCGGGCACGGTATACGTCGGCGCGAATCGCCTCTTCATCTCGCACGATCGCGGCGTGACGTGGACGCGGACGGAAGATCTCACGCGGCAGGTGAACCGCGACACGATTCCGCTCATGGGCAAGAAGGGCCGCGACATTCGCATCTCGCGCAACGATGGCGAAACGACGAGCAGCGAACTGACGACGATCGCCGAGTCGCCGCTCGACGCGAAGGTGTTGTGGGTGGGCACGGATGACGGCAACGTGCAGGTGTCGCAGGACGGCGGGAAGACGTGGAAGGAAGTGAGCGCCGCGGTCACGTCGGGGACGGGCATCGCGAGCGGAACGTTCGTCTCGCGCGTGGTTGCGTCGAGTGCGTCGCGCGGAACGGCCTACGCGGCATTTGACGCGCACCGCTCCGGCGATTTCGCGCCGTACATCGCGCGCACGACCGACTTCGGCAAGACATGGACGCGCATCACGGACGGCCTGCCCGGCGACGCGTCGGTGCGCAGCATCTATGAGTATCCTGGAAAGGCGAACCTCGAGCTCGCCGGAACCGAACGGCATCTGTTCGTGAGCCGCGACTCCGGCGCGCACTGGTCGCAGCTCACCGCGAATTTGCCGACGACCATCTATTACGACATGGTCGTGCAGCCGCGGACGCACGACCTCGTGGTCGCGACGCACGGCCGCGGGCTATGGGTGCTCGACGACGCCACGCCGCTCGCCGACTGGTCGCCCAGGATTGCAGCGACGTCCATGTATTTGTTCGCGCCCGCGCGGGCGACCGTCATGCAGTACTGGGACGACATCTCGAACATGGCGCAAGGATTCTTCGCGGCGGAGAATCCCGCCGACGGCGCGACGTTCACCTACTGGCTCAGCAAGCCCGCGCAGAAGGTGCGGCTCGTCGTTCGCGGGCCGACTGGAAAAGTGATTCGCACGGTCGACGGCAAGACGGCGGCGGACGTGATCAATCGCAGCGTGTGGGATCTTCGCCATGAGCCGCCGCCGGCCACGCCCGGTCGCGGCGGCGGCGAGGAAGGCGGTGGCGGCGGTGAGGAAGCCACCGGCGGTCGCGGCGGCCGCCCTGCTCTGCCGATTCCGATGCACGAGATCGGCAATCGTGGACCGTACGTGTCGCCGGGCACATACTCCGTTACGCTCGACGTCGACGGCGACACGACGAGCCGCACGTTCGAGGTGCGCGGTGATCCCGCGCTGCCGGTGACGGTCGCGCAGCACAAGGCGCGCGAAACCTTTCTGCTCGACGTGCAAGCGCAGCAGGTGAAGGTCGAGCAGATGGCGGCGACGCTTCGGCAGCGGCGCACCGGCGCGACCGGTGCCGATTCGGCGAAGCTCGTCGCGCTCGAGCGGCGCCTCACCGGCGGGCGCGATGCGCCGCGCGCCAAGCTTGGCGCGATTGCTCGGGCATACAATGGAAACGGCGCGCAGCAAGGCAGTTTGTATCCGCCGAGCGCGCAATATCGGCAGGCGCTCGTCGAGGCGAAGGCGGAAGTGGCGGCGATCGAGAAAGAGCTCGCCGCGCTGAAGCCGTAAGCGCCGCCGACCGCGGCAGCCTCTCGAAAAAGGGTTGGAATGGCCGTCTCGCGGCTGTTCCAACCCTTTTTGCGGAGCAAGTGTCTTAGGGAAAGACACTTGGGGGAACGCATGGCACTGCTCAAGGGAACGCTCGACGTCCTGGTCCTCAAAACCCTGTCCTGGGGACCGATGCACGGGTTCGAGATCACCAAATGGCTCGAGGCGCGCTCGAGTGGACGGTTGGACATCACCGATGCGGGATTGCTCCAGGCCCTGCACCGGCTCGAGGCGCGCGGACTTCTGTCGGCGGAGTGGGGCGTCACCGCCAACGAACGGCGCGCTCGCTACTACAAGCTCACCCAGGCCGGCCGGGCCGCGCTGCGCGCGGAGTCGGCGGCGCTGATCGATCAGTTCGACGCGCTCATGAGTGTACTCACCGCTCGTTCGGCGAGGATCTGATCCGATGCGACGCCTCTTCCGCCTGCCGCTGCGCAGCGACGCCGCCGCGGCCGCCGACGTCGACGAGGAGCTACACGCGTTCCTCGCGGAGCGCGTGGATGATCTCGTCGCGCAAGGAATGTCCCCGAGCGAGGCGCGTGCCGAGGCGGTTCGTCGGCTCGGAGCGTCGGTCGATGAAGCCAGCGCTTCGCTACACACCTCAGCCGCCGCACGGGAGCGCAGCATGAGAGTTCGTGAAACGCTCGATGGCATGCGGCAGGATCTGCGATACGCCGTTCGCGCGCTGCGCCGCGACAAGGCCTTTGCCGCGTTTTCGATCGCGATCGTCGCGCTCGGCATTGGCGCGAGCGCCACGGTGTTCAGCGTCGCGAACGGCCTGTTGCTGCGGCCCCTGCCGTTCGCGAATCCCAATCGACTCGTGTGGATTCAGAACGGCACGGAGCCCGGACTCTCGGCGCAGACGTTCCAGGTCAATCCACTCCTCTCGTTCAAGCGGGAGAATGGATCGTTCACCGACGTCGCGGCCTACGCGGCGTTCTACGGTGACGGCGACATCACGTTGAGCGAAGGTTCGGAATCGATTCGCCTCAGCGCCGTTCCCGTCACGCAGAACTTCTTTCCGCTGCTCGGCGTGCATCCCGTGCTCGGCCGCAACTTCACGCCCGAGGAGAGTGTTTGGAACGGTCCGAGCCCCGTCATGATCAGTCATGCGCTCTGGGAGCGGCGCTTTGCGTCCGATCGCGCGATCATCGGCAAGCGGATCACGTTGAACGGCGACCCGACGACGGTCGTCGGCGTGTTGCCTGCCTCATTTGACTTCGGTTCGGTGTTCGCGCCGGGCGCGCGGATCGATCTGTACACGCCGATTCCGCTGTCGCCCGCGACCAACCGCTGGGGCAACACGTTCGCCGTGGTTGGCCGGCTCGCGCCTGGCGCGACGGTGCAATCGGCGGCGGCCGAGCTTCGCGTCCTGTCGCCGCGCGTCACTGCCGAGAATCCGAATGCCAACAAGTTCGATGGAGTCGTGTCGCCGCTCGCGGAGCACGTGAGCGGACGGGCGCGATTCGGCCTCGTGGTGCTCGCGTTCGCCGTGGGCGTCGTGATGCTGATCGTGTGCGCGAACTTGTCGAATCTGCTCCTCGCTCGCGCGACGACTCGACAGAAGGAAATGGCAATTCGTGCCGCACTCGGCGCCGGTCGCGGGCGTCTCATTCGCCAGATGCTCACGGAGAGCCTCGTACTCTCGGCGTGCGGCGCGGTCGTCGGTCTCGCGTTGGCCGCGATCGGCACCAACGCCATCGCGCACATGGATGCCGTGAGCTTGCCGCGCCTTGCGGACGTCACGCTCGATGCGCGCGCGCTCGCGTTCACGGTGTTGTTGGCCGCCGGCGCGGGACTGGCGTTCGGTATGGTGCCGGCGCTTCAGATGTCGGAGGCCGGCGTACACGATACGCTCAAGGCGTCGGGCCGCGCGGCAACGGATAGCCGCCGCAGCCAGTGGATGCGCCGCGGTCTCGTGGTGTCGGAGATCGCGCTTGCGTGCGTGCTGCTCGTGGGATCAGGGCTGCTCGTTCACAGTTTTCTCAAGGTGCTCGACGTCGATCTTGGGTTCCGGCCGCAGCGTGTCGCGGCGGTTCGGGTGGATCCGGACCAGAACTTCAAGACGAAGGACGAGCTCGTGAGCTACATCGACAACGTGCTGGCGAGCACGCGGAGCATTCCCGGTGTGAGCGCCGCGGCCATTGCCGATGGCATTCCGCTCGGCAGCAATCGGAGTTGGGGCATCACGCCCGGCGGTCAGGAGTATCGAAAGGGACATTGGACGAGCGCATTCATTCGCGTGGCAAGCGACGGGTATCTCGACGCGATGGGCATGAAGCTCGTCGCGGGCCGCGACATCTCGCCCCATGACGTCACGGCGACCGAGCCGGTGGTCCTGCTGAATGAGACCGGCGCGAAGACGTTGTGGCCCGGTCAGAGCGCGCTGAACAAGCTGGTGCGCCTGGGAGGCAACTTCGATCGGCGTGTGGTGGGCATCGTCGCCGACGTGCGCAATCTGTCCGTCGAGCAGAGCGCTGGCGTGCAGGCGTATCTCCCGACGCGGCAGGAATTCAGTCAGTCGACCGTGACGCTCATCGTGCGCACGAGTCTCGAGCCGGCGTCATTGGCAGGTGCTCTTCGCCGGCAGCTCGCGTCGATCGATCCACACCTGGCGACGAACGAGATTCACACGCTCGACGCGGCGGTGAACCGGTCGGTCTCGCCTCGGAAGTTCTTCACCGCGCTGCTTGGCGGCTTTACAGTTTTTGCATTGTGTCTGGCGTTGCTCGGGATCTATGGTGTGATCTCGTACACCGTCACGCATCGCACGCAGGAGATCGGCGTGCGCATGGCGCTGGGCGCGACGCCGGGGGTGGTGCAGGCGCGCATCATTCGCGAGACGCTGCGCCTGGCGGTCGTGGGCGTCGTGATCGGCACGGCCGGCGCGTGGATTGCCGGGCAAACGTTGAGCGGCTTCTTGTTTGGCGTGACGCCGGCGGATCCCGTCACGTACGTCGCGATGGTGTGTGTGTTGTTCGCGGTGGCGATCGTGAGCGGCTATGTGCCGGCGCGCAGGGCGTCGCGGATCGACCCGGTGGTGGCGTTGCGGGAAGGGTGAGGCCTTGCGCGGACCGGTGCAGGCCGCGTCACGACCGGCGAGCGCGCGGTGACGACGCCGGTGCGGGGTTTCGCAAATACGCTACGAATGTTCGCGCCACTTCGCCCTGCAGCTGCCGGTCGGTAAGGGATGTCAGCTTGTGCCACATCGACACGTCGTCGAGCGCGTGGACTTCGACGACGGTGGCCATCGTGAGCAGGGCGAAGGTGATCGCGCGGCGGGGGTTCGAGTGGGCGATCTCGTTCTTGAAGGGAAGCAGCGCCTCGATGAGTCGCTCGTAGCTCACGGCCACCAGTGAGAGCGCGCGTGAGCGAAACGTCGCGTCGGAGTCGGTCTCGACGAAGCGGGTAAGGGCTCGCATCAGCCGCGGCTGCGAGCGGTATTGCTGGATCGTCACGGCGGCCAGTCGCGACGCGACCTCCTCCAGCGTGAGTTTCTTGAACGACTCGATCCGCATCGAGTTTCGACTGCCCTCGACGCTGCGTTCGAGCGCGTCCAGCAACGCGGCACGAATGAGCGTGTCGCGATCGTGGAACCGCCGATAGATGCTTGCCGGCGCGACCTCCGCGGCCGCGGCAATTCGGGGGACGGTCGCGCCGTCCAAGCCATGCTCGGCCAGCATCGCGATCGCCGCCTTGAGCAGGCGGGACTCGGTCGCGCGGCTCCGGTGTTGGTGCGCGGCGGGCGGCGCGGCGTGTTGGGCGTCGTCGGTCATGGGCGTAAGCTAGCTGGTGGTTGACAAATGTGAATGTGAATTTACATTTACATTATGTCTCCCTCGACCGCGACATTCCCGCTCATTCCGCGCCGCGCCCTCTTCGGCCATCCTGCCGTCGACGCCCCGCGCATCGCGCCCGACGCCACCCGCCTTGTGTATCTCGCGCCGCACTTGGGCACGCAGTGCGTGTGGGTGCGCGATCTCGGGCAGCGCCCCGCGAACGATCGCGTCGTCGCCCATGATCGCACGCGTCCCGTTTCCTGGGCGCGCTGGCAGGGCGACGGCCGGCACGTGCTCTATCTCCAGGACGACGGCGGCAACGAGAACTACCATCTCTTTCAGGTCGAGGTCGACGGGGTTGGCTTCCGCGATCTCACGCCGGGTGACGGCGTTCGCGCCATGCCACTCGCGATCGATCCGTGTACCCCGGGAGAGCTGCTCGTCACGCTCAACCGCCGCGATCCACGCCTCCTCGACGTGCATCGCGTGAACGTCACCGACGGCGAGTCCGTGCTCGACACGATCAATCCGGGCGACGTCGTCACGTGGCTCGCCGACACGCGACTCGTGGTTCGCGCGGCCGTCGCGCAACTGCCGGACGGATCCTACGTCATCCGCGTGCGCGACGACGCAGATGCGCCGTGGCGCACGCTGGATGAGGTGCCCTTTGCCGACGGCCAGCCGCGCATCGCTGCGTTCTCCCCGGACGGACGATCCTTATACGCCATCACGGCGAAGGAGGCGAACGCCAGTCGTCTCGTGCGGTATGACGTCTGCACCGGCCGCCGCGTCGTCGTCTTTGAACATCCCATATACGACGTCGAACGAGTCTTCGTCGATCCATCCAGCCACAACGTCGTCGCCGTCGCGGTGCTCGAGGAACGCCTTGTCTGGACGGCGCTCGATCCCGCCTTCGCGCGTCACCTCGACGATCTGCGCGCGGCAGATCCCGGTGACTTCCTGATCGACGGCGCGAGCGCCGATGGCAACACACTCATTATCCGGTATCAGAGCGACGTCAGCCCCGATTCTTTTCACTGCTACGATAAGACAACCGGTAAGTCGACGCTGTTGTTCCACAGCCGGCCCGACCTGCGCGCCGAGGCGCTGGCACCGATGCGCCCGATTGCGTACGAGGCGCGCGACGGTCTGGTCATTCACGGCTACCTGACGCTGCCGAATGGCACGGAACCGCACGATCTGCCGATGGTCGTTTACGTACACGGCGGGCCATGGTATCGCGATCGCTGGGGGTACGAACCCATCGTGCAATGGTTGGCGAACCGCGGCTACGCGGTGCTTCAAGTCAACTTTCGCGGATCGACGGGTTACGGCAAAGCGTTTCTCAATGCCGGCAACCGCGAGTGGGCCGGCGCGATGCGAACGGATCTCCTCGATGCGCGCGACTGGGCAATCGCGCAGGGGGTCGCTGATCCAAAACGGATCGCGATCTTCGGCGGCAGCTTCGGCGGCTACGCCGTCCTTACCGCACTCGCGTGGACACCGGACGCGTTCGCCTGCGGCGTGGACATCGTCGGCCCATCGAACCTGGAGACGTTCATGGCGACGCTTCCACCCTACTGGAGCGCGATGCGAAAGTTGTTCACGGAGCGCGTGGGCGAAGCTCCGGAGTTCCTGCGATCACAATCGCCGTTGCACAGAGCGTCATTCATTCGCGCGCCACTGCTGATTGCGCAGGGTGCGAACGATCCTCGCGTGAAGCGGGCCGAGAGCGATCAGATCGTCGAGGCGCTGCGCGAGAGCGACGTCGCCGTCGAATACCTGCTATTCGAAAACGAAGGACACGGATTCGCTGACCCCGACAATCTCGAACGATTAACCGCGCTCGCGGAAACCTTCCTCGCGCATTCGCTGGGCGGTCGCGTCGAACACGCGTGATCAGCAGAACTCACACAACGAAGCGAACCCTCCTGGTTGCGCATCGCGATCCACATCTCCTAGGGTCTCTCCAGAAATCCCCTGCCCTCGTATACCGCGGGCATCGCCTTTTCGATTCGCGCGGCGCGAGTCGCCGACTGCTTCGCCGCCGCGAAGTGGTAGAGGTAGCTCCGTTGGCGTCCGGGCGTCAGCGCCTCGAAGGCGCGTTTGAAACGCGGGTCTCTTCGGAAGCGCTCGCTCAGTTCTTCGGGGACTGGAAAATCCGACGTTTTCTTCGGCTTCACGCGCACGCCGGCCTTCTCGATCGCGATGGCCTCGCGCACGTATGCCTTGATCGTCGACGCTTTCGTCGCGATGTCCTTCGCGCTGGTGAACTTCATCACACGACCGGCCTGAACCTGACCGAGCTGCACCAGCACGTTCTGGGGATCTTTCAACAGAGCGCCCTGAAAGAAGCCGAGCGCGAAGTACTCCTTGAAGCCCTGCATGATGACGATGTTCTTTCCGTCCACGGTGTAGGTGGGCTTCCCCCACTTGCACTCCTCTTTCATGCCAAGCCCCGCGAGCACGCGCCGCATCGCCGCGATCTCGGCCGTCCAGCGCTCTCGATACGCCATTTCCATGAAGGCATACCCCTCGACATTTGTGTGACTCAATGTCCCACGAGCAGCAAGGTAGTCGAATACCAAGGGACGCGGGCGGCGCGGGCTCCCGTCGCCAGGGCCCTCAGTCGAACAGACCGACCACCCACGCCGCGACCGGAGCGAGGACCGGAGCGACCGCTTGCGCGATGGCATCCTGCAGGTCGCCTACGCCGCCAGCCACGGTCTCGAGCTGTTGGTCCGACAGCGCGGCATCGCCGCCCTGAAAATCGGGAAGCACGATCGTCGCGTCGGAGCTGTTCTCGATGAATCTCACGTTAAAGGATTCTGATAGCGCCGAGGCCGGCTTGCCGGCGTGACTCGCGATGGCGGCGCGCGGATTGGCCAGGAGCTCTGCGCGAAACGCCGCATCGGTCGTGGAGCGCACGAGGACGGCGTGTACGAGCTCGTGACTCCGTGCCACTTTGTCGGTCTGCGCATCGCGGACCGCGCCCGGCTGGTCGAGTTGCATGTGTTCGTCCCCTGAAATGAGTGGAGCTGAATTGCGCCTAGAAGCCGTACGGGTCGGTGGTGTGTGCCCTGATCCAATCCGCCGCGGCGTCATACAGCATGACTGCGGCAACGGCGGCGGTGGTGACTCCCACACTGGTGTCAGTGCCGCCAGAGACGGTCTCCAACTGCGCCTCCGAGAGCGTTGAACTCTCCGAGACGAGATCGGGCAACACGATCGTTGCATCCACGTTGTTCTCGATGAACACGATGTTCAGAGACTCAGGCATCTTGGAGACATCGCAGCCGTTGAACTCCGCAAGCGCCGCACGCGGCTCGGTCAACAGCTTCTGCCGGAACGCGCCGTCCACCGCCGATCGGCTGAGCACCGCCGAGTAATACGCGTTCGCCGTGGTCGCGAACGCGGGGTCGGACGAGTACCGCTGCATCTGCTCCCGCATCGTTGCCCGCATGATCTTTCTCCTGAATCGGCTCACGCCGTGGGGACGCGATTGCCAATCACGGTTGTGGTGGAAAGCGGCCGGTGCATCACTGAGCAATTGTTTACTTATGATGCTTTGCTCACGATGATGGGCCGCGGGAGGGCAACGGCCGTGCCCGCAGCGAAGTCAATGCGAAGACGTTTTGTGCGTTGCGGTTATCTCGGTGCGCGCCACGCTGCGTCGTGTGCAGTCTGGAGCGACGGCTCTACTCTATGGAGCGACGCGTCGTACTGCGCGGCCAGTCGATCACTCTGCCGACCGTCGCGATCTCCCAACGGTCGCCGCGGCTTTCGTCGCATTTTTCTGCGGAACGATCGTCTCACCGCGAGCGAGCATCGCCACGAGTGTCGCAATCTTCTTCGCCCGGCCCGCGGGCGTCTTCATGCTGTTCGTGCGAAACGCGAGCGCGAACAGGTTCTGCTTACTGAGCGTCGAGAACGTCTTTAGCGCGCGCACGTTGGCTTCGATGGCGGCGCGGAGATCGCCCGGTATGGTCTCCCTGGAGATCTCGCGGATGGGCGCGTAGGCCGAGTCCCATCGGCCATCCGCTTTGGCGGCGTCGATCTGCTGCTGACCGTGGGGCGTCATGCGTCCGGCGCCGATGAGGCGAGCGACGTGCCCGCGGTTGACCTGACTCCAGATGCTCTTCGCGGTCCGCGGTGTAAAGCGCTGCAGGAATGATTGCTCGTCGAACGACTTCTTGATGCCGTCGATCCAACCCCAGCAGAGCGCGACGTCGAGGGCCTGGGCGTAGTCGACGGTCGGCAATCCCGAGCTTTTCTTGTGAATCTTGAGCCAGATCTCCGATTCACTGGCGTGGTGGGTCGCCATCCATTTCTCGAACGCGGCGGCGGACTTGAAGCTCTTGATCTTGGCGGGATTGGGGATGACGGGTGGCATGACCGAAATATGCTCGACTGGGCCCTACATACTCTGCTGACAGCATCGCAGTGACATGCAGCGCACCGTGACAACGACGAATCGAACAAGAGTTTGCTGCTTCATCGATTGTGCGGGCGCACCTGTCGCCCTCGCTTCAGCGTTCGTTAAACGACGTGCCGCGACCATGTTCGATCGGTGCGCGGCCGCCACCGGTGATGAACGCGGCTTCTTGGATCCGATGCCAATCGAGCCCGAGCGCAGCCGCGACCGATTCCACAAAGTGGCACACGCCCGGAAACTCCGTCGCATCGTGCGACGCGAGAACGAGGGACAGCCCCTGCTCGCGGGCAAAGAGTTCGGTGTAGAGCGAGCCTTCGCCGGTGAAAAAGGTGTCACAACCCAGAGCGACGGCTTTGGCGAGGTATTCTGTGCTGCCGCCACCGCCGGGGACGACGGCAACGCGCCGGAAGTCGGACGCGTTGGGCCACGCACGCACTGGTGTTGCCAAACGCTCGGCGACGAGCGCCGTCCATGCGTCGAACGTCATGGGCGGCGCGAGAGCGACCACGAGATCATCGCCGCCCTCGCGTTCGACGGTGAGACCGATGAGCCGAGAGAGAACGGCGCTGACACTGTCAGTGGGGACACGATCGAGCGCCTCGTGCGCTGCATAGAGCGAGATGCCTTCCCTCCTCAGGCGCTCGAGCTTGGGAGCATGGAGGTCGAGATCGATGGACGCCCAGGGCGCGTGATGTACGAAGAGGCAATCAACACCGCGTTCAATCGCGGCGTCGATGGTCGCGAACGACGTATTGAGCGCGGCGCCGATGCACCGGACGGACGAGCGACCGCGGACGAGGAGACCGTTGCCGGTCGGGTCGTCATAGGTGCTCGTGTGAAGCATCGTTTCCAAATGAGCGAGAAGCTCATCGAGGGTACGTGACTCGGTCATGAGAGATCGTTGACCAGCAAGGGATGCGTGGGTGTCATCTAGGGTTGTAGTTGAGCAAGGAAGTCTAATCCGAGCGTGGGGACACGATGGCTCGGCATCGCTCGCTATGAATCGCGCGTCCGAACGCTGAGTCCTTCGGGCAGTTCGGCTCGAGGCAGAAATCCGAGGAGCCGGCCATCGGGCGTTCGAGAATCATAGTGGCGCTTTACGTACGGGCGCGCACCGTCACCCGCGTCAAATGCAGTCGCGAGAAAGTCCGCCTCGGCGGCGGTGAGTTCGCGTGCCGACCCATCGTCGGCGACGAAAACAAAGCCGGACCGCGCTTCGTCGGGCGTTGGTGCGACGCGTATCTGGACGGGCCGCGCTTCGCCGGCCGGAAACCAGACGCCGGGCACAGTGATCGGCGCGGCGATGTCACCGACGTCGAGCGATTGTGGATCAACGTCTTCGACGTATTGGCCCGTCAGCGTCGTCCCGGGCGGCAGCCGATGCAACGCGGCTTTGGCGGCGAACCACGCCGTGCCCGCGTCGGGCGCCGTGACGCCGATGCCGAGGCCGTGACTCGCTGGGAACCAATAGTGGCGTAAGAGAGGTGTGTCACTCATCTCGCGAAAGGACCCCCAGAGTGACGATCCGGACTACGCCTTCTCGACAAAGTAATAATGGTTCTCGCCCTCATCCTTGGCGTCGGCGACCCACGTCAGGCCAGCGTCACGCAGCAATCGCTCATACGTGTGCTCGCCGAGAGATTGCGACCGGCGTCCGGTCATGGCGTCCAACCATTCCAAAGGCTCGCGGTGTGCCGTGAAGAGAAAGCGTCCTTGTGGCTCGAGGGCGCGCGCGACCTTTTTGATGACGAGCGCTTGCGCGGCGGGGTCGAGTAAGAACAACAGGCCCCAGGCAAGCACGCCGCTAAAGGTTCGGTTAAAGAACTCTGATGCCTCGACGGTATTTCGCTCAATCGGCACATCCGGGAACCGCTCGCGGAACGCTGCGACCATCGTCGGTGACGCCTCGACCGCGTACGTCGTGAGACCCGCCTCTTGCAGGATCCGGGTGCTCGGTTCACCGGGACCCGAGCCGAGGTCGAGCACCGTCGCGCCGCGGGGAAAGGCGTCTGCCCAGGCCTTGACGACCGCGGCACCGATCGAGTCGCCGGCGGGAGACCGGGTACCGCGTCCGGCAATGTACATGTTCGCGACCGCTTCATATCCGTTCGAGCCGTCGTCCGTTGCCGTACCCATTGCACCTCGACCAGAATTTGGTTGCGTTCCTGTATCTGCCTCTCCGAAGAGTTTGCATGCATTCTGATCGCAGCGATAGGCGACCGGAGCCACCGAAAATCAGGATCGTATTTTTGCAAGGCAGGAAGCGAGATTTATTGCAAGCTAACGCAGCTAACACCGAAGCTAGAGCTGCAAGGAAGTCTAATTGACGTGACCCCTATTCTTGATCCAGCTATTCCTGTCGATCGGACTGGGTAGAAGGTGTGAGCAACAGGTAGTCTCCGCAAACTCCGCCGGGGTTCGAAGGGCGAGGCCGCTGTGCGGCCGAGCTTCGTTGTACTCGATGCGCCACGCTTCGATGGTGCGTTGCGCATCGGCCAGGTTCACGAACGAGCTCTCGTTGAGGCATTCATCGCTGAGTCGGCCATTGAAGCTTTCGACGTAACAGTTCTCGCTCGGCTTGCCTGGGCGAATGAAGTGGAGCGTGATGCCGCGGTTGTGCGCCCACTGGTCGAACGCCTGTCTCGTGAACTCCGCGCCATTTTCGCAGACGATGGCGCGGGGAGCGGCGTCATGCGCGCGCGTTCGTCGAGCAGCTGGATCACGCGCGGCGCCGGCAGTGAGCCACCGGAGGTGAGCAGCGGACACGCGCGCGAAATCATTGACGACGCTGAGCACACGGATCACACACCCATCACGGAGCGGACCATAGACGAAGCGATGTGCGGACGGCGATAGCCCGAGCGCGGTTTCTGCATCGCGCATCGCGAGTCGTTCACGCAGCGACGTATCGTCGCGCGTGGCGAAGCCAGTGAAGCGGTACGCGCGACGTTCTGACAGGTCGCCGGCTACTATGATGTCACGCTCCGCAAGGCCGCAGTCTGGCTCTCTGCGTTCGGTGCCGGTGCTTGCGTCGGGATGTCGAGCTGGAAGTTCTTCAGCGTCTCGAATGAAGGGTTGTCGTGCAGAATTGCCGGCGGTACTTTCGCCGGGCGATTCGCGACGGACACTCCCAAAGACCTGACAAGGTGCGCACCATGAAAAGACTCCTTGCCGTATCCGCGATTCTTCTGCTTGGTGTGACGGCGGCCGTACGTGATCGGACCACGGTCCGGGCGCCGTACGTTCCCGTGGCGGTCCTCTGCGCCAATGAGTCGAACACATTGTGCTCCATCGTGCCCGCTTACATCGGGACGGATTCGTCCCTCAAAAGGGCGCTCGACTACGGCGGAATCTTCGGCAAGGCGCCGACGAGTTCCGCGACGGACGTGGAGACCCCGTTCGACAACATGGCGTGGCAAATGTTCGTCGCGCTCAACTGGGCCGCCAACGCGACGACCCAGCCGCCGGCGAAGGGACTCACGGCGGCCGGGCCACGGGTGTGGGAGAACTTCAAGCGGATCAGCGCGCTGTTCGGCAATTCGCCGAAGATCGCCAACTGCGCCAACCCGTCAAACCTCACCGTCTTCTCGATCGGCTCGAACGGAAAGGGAAAGCCCGCGCCGAACAACGAAGAGTTTTTCCAGGCGTCCACCGACCTGCCGCTGATCGACGTCAATGGGAACTGGACGGTCTACGAGCGCCGAGTGAACGACATCGAGGCGAATTATCTCCAGGCGCCGGATGGCAAGCGTTCGCAAACGCTCACGACGATCGCGGGGCAGGACACGTTCGTGAAATACAATCCAGCGGGCGCGCAATTCACCGCGTCGGCGACGACGCCGACCGGCGCCAATGGCTCGATCGAGGTCAAGACGTCGTGGCGCATCATGAACGCGAACGCCGGGGATGACACGACGCGCTATTTCACCGAGCGCGCGATCCTCGCCGTGGCCGGAGACCTCGTCGTCACCAACCAGCCGATCTGCGCGACGGTGACACTGGGCCTCGTGGGCATGCACATCATCCAGCGGAACCCGCCCAACGCCGTCAACGCGAACCTGAAGCCGCAATGGATCTGGGCGACGTTCGAGCACGTGGACAACGCGCCGCTGGCCAAGTCGCCGTGTAGCGTGGTGAGCGCCTGCTCGCCCCGTGCGAACTGGATGAACCAGCCGAGCTGCGGGGCGGCGGCGCCGAGTACGTCAACTCGTTATTCGTACTTCAACAAGAGCGCGAACGTCGCGGGAACGAACATCATTCCGGTGTCGAACAAGGCGGACAAACGGTTCGTGTGGAGTGCAGCGCAGCCCTATGCCAATGGCGCGACGACGCCGGCGAGCGCGCTACCGCAGGTATCGCGCTGTTGGGCGCCTTATCCACTCACCGCGCAGATCAATAGGCAGTGGCAAAAAGCGTTGGCTTCCGTCCAGACGCCGTTCAGGAATTACGCCCTGATCGGCACGCAGTGGGGTGCCGCCGTTACGCGGCAGACGACCAATCCCGTGCCCACGGACGCTGTGCCGGGAATGCTGTCGAACGTCACACTCGAGACGTACATCCAGAATTTCACGTTGAGTGATACGGGACACCGGGGCCCTGGCTCGTGCATCAGCTGCCACAACTTTGCGACGCTGGCGGTTGGTGGACGGGACAAGGCGACGGCTGACTTCAGTTTTCTTCCCGGACTCGCTCAGCCGTCGACCGCTCGCGCCGCGATCAAGAGCATACGGTAATATCGCGATGGTTGTCCGGAGTTCTTGCTCGACTTGGGATTGCGCCAAAACGGATCGATTGCCGTCTGGCTCAGCTGCGAGTCTTCAAGGCGATATATCAAAAGACTAAATCGCGATACCGGCGGGCGCCATCCTGCCGAGATGCAGCACTCGTCAGCTGGCGTTCGTTATACGCCATGCGCATCGGACGGGGGTCGCCAATACTCGGGTTCATCCGCTGAACTCACCACCTGCGCTCGATCGCCGACCACGGTACAGCGAATTCGGCCGCACTCGCAGGCGTCCGGCAGGTGCGTTTGCACGAAATATCCGCAGAACTTGCATTGCGCGAGGACCGTCGGGTCGAGCGGACTGACGACTCCATCGCGCACGTCTACCCAAACCAGCGGGCCGACCTCGAGTTCGGAAAGTGGCATGTTGCGATGCGTGGTTGCCGTACGCCGCCCCAGGTAAGCTGCGAGGAAATCATATGAGAATGCGCGCAGCGCGCATCATCAATAGCCTCCTCGGCAGCTTCAGCGTTCGTCAGGCCGGCGCGACGGATTCAAGCCCCCGGCTCAAGGTATCGCCACGCACGAATGAGAAGGACGACACCGAGCGTCTGCGCTAAAATCCACCAACTGTACTCGTGCGCCCAAAGTGAGTTGACGACGGCAGCACCCAGACAGGCGCCAGCCAACAGCGCACCGATGCGTCGGCGGCGGCGCAGTTGGAGATACGTGTTGCCGAGTGCGAACGTGAGGAGAACGAGCAGCGTGACGGCCACGCCCGGCCTACCCAATTGGGGTTGGGTCTGTTCATGCCATCCCAGTTTTGGGAACGCAATCGCGATGATCGCTAACACTGTCGCGAAGGCCGCGCCGACAGTGCACAGGCCAAAATACGCCGCGACGAGAGAGATGCGTTCAACCGCGACATTCGGAAGAGGTTCGCCGGATGAATCCGTCACGGAATTTGGCATAAAAGTTTGTGCATCGGCCTAACGCCTGAGTTCAGTTGCAAGCGAGTCAAATAAGAGTGCGCGCGGAGCGCGCACAATCAATAGCGATCCTTTGTCAGCCGCAATGTTCGTTAGGCAGCATTGCGCGTGATCGCGTCGAGTACTTCGAAGAAGCGTGACAGGTCGGAACTCCGCGCCAGACGTCGTGACTGTGTGGCGAGCAGTGGCCCGGCCTTGCCCGACCGTGCGGATTGCTCCAGGAAGCCAACAGTTCGCCGATCCGCGAACATTGCATCGACGTATGGTAAGTAGCTCATATGAGCGCGGTCGGGCTCATCGCTTGCGTCGGCCGCCTGGGCACTGAGGTCCTGCGCTCGGCTGACCGCCATCTCCACGCACACGCCCGGACATTCGTATGGATTGAGAGCGCGCAACGCGATCGCGGCATCCGCGCCAAGTTCCGTAGCGCACTCTGATGCCACCTCTCGAGCTACGGAGAAGAATGTGGCGACGCGATGAATATCCTCGTCGTCCACCGAACGAATGACATCAAGGCCCTCCAATTCATACGCTCGCTCGAAGGCGACGCGCACATTGGGAGCGCTTGCTAGGTGAGCGTTGATCGCTGCGACGGTCGGGGCCGCAGCCGCATGCGTGAATGCTGTGAGGCCGTCCATCGCGAGTGCGCGGGAAGAGATGGACGCAATGTGTGACAAGTCCACTTTGTTTAGCGCTTGCTTTCGATACGAGTGGGGGAGCTTCACACCGCGCGTATCTCCGCGAATCGCCGACGTCGCAACCTGTTCCGCCTGCAGTGCTCGAAGCCGCGGACCCTCCTCGCTAACGGTCTCCGCAAGTGGCTCAAGCCCTTGTTGCTGAAAGAGTCTGGAACCAACGTCACGAACGTAATCCGCTTGAGTGCCCTCGAGACGTGCGATCAACTGCGCGAGGGCTTCAAGACGGGCGACCTGATACGAGCCACCCCACTCGTATCGGATGTCTGGGAAACGGGAAAGCAATGCAAGCCGACATTCCCGACTGGCATCGTCCGCCAGCTGGCTGATTTCCTGCGCGTGATGAAGTGAGAGCGCGAGCGTGCACGAGCGCGCGACCCATGCTTCAATGAAGCCGGCGAACGCGTTCGGGTCGCGCGCTGCCAATCGTTCGAGGTTGGCGATGTCGCCGGAATCAAGATAGACGAGCATTGCCCTGACCGTCACTCGTGGGATGGATGCTGCCTAACGCCCTAGCTAAGCTGCAAGGGAATCACATAAGAATGCGCACGAAGTGCGCATGATCAATAGCTCCCTTGTCAGCTTCAGCGTTCGTTAGGCAGCTTGCGGCTGGAACCAGTCTCGCCAGCGTCTCCCGGCAAAGACGTTTCGCCGGACACCGCAGCGACCAGCTGACTCTTGTTCTTCAGCCGATGCATTTGCGACAACGAGTACACCGCGACGACGGCGAGGCCAATCCAAGGACCCCAGACCTGAGGTATTGGCGACCCGCCCCAAAAGCCGAATGGCCGATTCGATATCACGAGCCCGAGCAGCGGTGCGCTCGCCGCGACAAATCCTAGAATAGCTAAGGCCATCATCGAGGGGCCGCCGAGTTCATCTCGCGGCAGGAGGCCCGTCCAGAGCGACGCCTCAAAACTGAGGGTCAGCTTCCCCACCAACGCATTTATGCGCGGCTCGAGCCACGAAGCGAGAAAGTATCCCGCTCGATGCGATCTGACGGCCTCGCTTAACCAAGCGAGGAAAATGAAGCAAGCAAAAACAGGAATCGCACCTGAGAACACTGCTGTCACCAGCGCGGGCCTTCGAGAGATGCCCTCACTCGTCATGGCTCCGCCGGCAAGCGCGCCCATAGCCGCCAGCCCGAGGATCATTACCTGGACCCGATTCGTGATCGTGTTCAGGCTCTCTTGTCGTAACGACTTGTACTCAGTCAGCAAAACGTGCAGCTCGGCGCCGTGACGCTCCGTCCAATCGGTACCATTGGCGTTGTCATGGCGCGACACTGCCTCACTCAGCTGAGCAAGCTTCACATACTCTGACCGACTTCGAAGTGCCAGTGGTCGGAGTAGTTCGGCTAGTTTGCCGCGATCTACTTCGTGGAGATCCGAAAGATGACCGAGGAAAGGCATCTGCTGATCCGACGGAGTGTGATAGCTGCCTAACGCCCTAGGGAAGGTCTGATTTAATAGAGTTTTCTCTTGTGCGGAATGGGCTTCGATGCGGTATTGCCGCGTCGAAGTCCTTTCTCTTTTCGGAGCGCGCCCCATGGGAGAGCAGCGGACGTTC